>OCTX012269636.1_pt1 | contig 19624 bp, 15 predicted proteins | sample 1539691 | NCBI WGS metagenome assembly OCTX01 (sample SAMN02144231, study PRJEB22623) | gut metagenome | biome: sheep rumen | host: Ovis aries | place: New Zealand
ATCCGCGGCGGCGAGACCGTCGCCGTTTACGGCGACTACGACGTGGACGGCATCACCTCCACCTGCCTGCTGACCGATTACCTCCGCGGCAAGGGCCTGCGCTGCCTCCCCTATATCCCCAGCCGGGACAACGAGGGCTACGGCGTCAACACCGCCGCGCTGGACACGCTGCGCGCACAGGGCGTCAGCCTGGTCGTCACAGTGGACTGCGGCATCACCGCCCGGGACGAGGCGGCCTACGCCCGCTCGCTCGGCATGGACATGCTCATCACCGACCACCACGAGTGCGGCGGCGGCCCGCTGCCGGAGGCCTGCGCCGTGGTCGATCCCAAGCGCGACGACGACCGCTATCCCAACCCCTATCTGGCCGGCGTGGGCGTGGCGCTGAAGCTGGCCTGCGCCTGCGAGGGCGAGAGCGCTCACCTCGCGGAGCGCTATGCCGATCTCGTCGCGGTCGGCACCGTGGCCGACGTGATGCCCCTGGTGGACGAAAACCGGGCGCTGGTGCAGCTCGGTCTGGCCAAGCTGCACGACGATCCGCGCCTGGGGCTGGCCGCGATGCTGAAGGAATCCGGGCTCGACGTGAACAAAATCACCGCCTCCTCCATCGGCTTCGGGCTTGCCCCGCGGCTCAATGCGGCCGGGCGGCTCGGGCAGACGGATATCGCCCTGCAGCTGCTGATGACGGAGGAGCCGGAGGAGGCCGCCCGCCTCGCCGCCGCGCTCTGCGAGCTCAACCGCAAGCGTCAGAGGATTGAGACCGAGATCTGGCAGGAGGCCAACGCCATGCTGGAAAACTGCGAGCCGGACGGCCCCATCGTCCTATGCAGCGACCGCTGGCACCAGGGCGTGATCGGCATCGCCGCCTCGCGCCTGGCCGAGCAGTATGCCCTGCCTGCCATCATGATCTGCTTCCACGGCGACAAGGGCAAGGGCTCCTGCCGCAGCTACGGCGGCTTTAACCTCTTTGACGCGCTCTCCGCCTGCGCCGATCACCTGACCGGTTTCGGCGGCCACGCGCTGGCCGCAGGGCTCAACCTGCGGCACGATCAGCTCGACGGCTTCCGCAAGGCGCTGGCGGACTATTACCGTGCGCATCGCCCGGCGCCCGCGCCAGAGGTGCTCTGCGACCTGCTGATTACCGATCCTGCGCTGCTCAGCCTGGAAAACGTGGCCTCGCTGGAGCGTCTGGAGCCCTACGGCAGCGAAAATCCGCGCCCCGTGCTCGCGCTCAGCGGCGTGCGCGTCGAAGCGCTGACCCCCGTCGGCAACGGGCGACACCTGCGGCTGCGGGTCAATCTCCGGGGCGAGAGCCTCGAGGGCATTTTCTTCTCCCATACGGCCCGGGAGCTGGGCCTGCGGGAGGGCGAGGCGGCCGACCTCGCCTTTACCCCCCAGATTAACGAATTTCGCGGCGTGCGCAGCGTGCAGCTGCTGCTGACCGCGGCGCGGCCGCACCGGCCGGAGGCGCTCTTCGGGGCGATTCTCGAGGGCCGGAGGGACTGCTGCTGGGCCGCGGCGCCCTGGTGTCCGCAGCGCGCCGATTTTGTGCGCGTGTGGCGGCTGCTGGAGCGGCCGGGCTTCCGCCTGGGGCAGAACTGCGAGGCCGTGCTTAAGCAGTGCCCCGCCGGCATGGAGCCGGAGCGCTTCTGCCTGTGTCTGGCGGTGCTGCGCGAAGCGGGTCTGCTGCGTGCGGAGGGCTCCGCCCTCTACGGCGCCACCGCCGCCTCCGCCTGCGGCAAGGCCGATCTGGAGGCCACCGCACTTCTGACCCTGCTGCACAGCTGCTGACTTCCCCGCCGACAGCCCGACGATGAATGAGGATGAAAACGATGGAAGAAAAGATGGACAAAAGCGCCGAAGAGCATAAGCTGCTCGATCCCGACGAGATGTATTCCTGGCTGGAGGACCGCCTGCGCGGCATCGGCCACCCGATGAATCTCGAGCGCATCCGCGCGGCCTACGAGCTGGCGAAAAAGGGCCACGAGGGGCAAAAGCGCAAGGACGGCTCTCCCTATCTGACCCACTGCGTCGCCACGGCGGAGATAGCGGTGGACTTTGGCCTCGATGAGGACTCCATCGTGGCCGCCCTGCTGCACGACACCATTGAGGACACCGCGATCACCCACGAGGAGATTGAAAAGCAGTTCGGCGCCGCGGTAGCCGATATCGTCGACGGCGTCACGAAGCTGACGCGCGTGCAGTATACCAGCAAGGAAGACGAGCAGATGGAGAACCTGCGCAAGATGCTCATGGCCATGGCCAAGGACATCCGCGTGATCCTCATTAAGATCGCCGACCGCCTGCACAACATGCGCACGATGGACTACCAGTCCCCCGAAAAGCAGCGCAGCAAGTCACTCGAAACGATGGAGATTTACGCGCCGCTGGCGCACCGCCTCGGCATGCAGCGCGCCAAGTGGGAGCTGGAGGACCTCTCCCTGCAGTACCTCGACCCGGACGGCTACCGCGAGATCACGAGCTCGCTGGATCAGAAAATGCCCCAGCTCGAAGCCTTCATGGAGTCCGTCAAGCGCAAGATCCAGCAGCGCCTGGACGAGGAGGGCATCCACGCCTCCATCTTCAGCCGCATCAAGCATGTCTACAGCATCTACCGCAAAATGTACGCGCAGAAGCTGAACCTGGACGGCATTTTCGACCTCTGCGCCTTCCGCGTCATCGTCGACACCATTCCCGACTGCTACAACGTCCTGGGCATCATCCACGACATGTTCAAGCCTGTGCCCGGCCGTTTTAAAGACTATATCTCCACCCCCAAGCCCAACATGTACCAGAGCGTGCACACCACGGTCATCGGCACGGAGGGCATTCCCTTCGAGGTGCAGACCCGCACCTGGGAGATGCACCACACCGCCGAATACGGCATCGCCGCGCACTGGAAGTACAAAATGGGCGACAGCGGCGCCTCGCTGCGCGTGGGCGACGAGGACAAGTTCGCCTGGGTACGTCGTCTGCTGGAGAGCCAGCAGGAGTCCGACGCGCAGGACTTTTTCCACAACCTGAAAATCGACATGTTCGCCGACGAGGTCTTCGTCTTCTCTCCGAAGGGCGACGTCATCAACCTCCCCGCCGGTGCCACGCCCATCGATTTTGCCTACAGCATCCACTCCGACGTCGGCAACCACATGGTCGGCGCCAGCGTCAACGGGCGCATCGTCACCTTTGACTACGCCCTGCAAAACGGCGACATTGTTGAGATCCGCACCTCTAAGTCTGCGCCAGGCCCCAGCCGCGACTGGCTGAACGTGGCGCAGAGCGGCTCGGCGCGCACCAAGATCAAGCAGTGGTTCAAGAAGGAGCGGCGCGACGAGAACATCCTGCGCGGACGCGAGATGCTCTTCGACGAGCTGCGGCACAACGGTGTCGCGCCCGAGGACGTGATGGATGAGGAGCTGATGGCGCCGGTGCTCAAGCGCCTGTGCTACAACAGCCCGGACGACATGTTCGCCGCCATCGGCTACGGCGGCCTTGCCGCCGTCCGCGCCGCGAACCGCCTCAAGGACGAGCTCTCCCGCAGCGCCCGCGACGAGAAAAAAACCGCTCTCGACAAGGTGTCGCAGGCGGCGGAGCGGCGCGAACAGCAGGCCGCGCGGCGCGAAGGCAAGCCCATTCAGGGCATTCTGGTGCAGGGGCTCGACAACTGCCTGGTCAAGTTCTCCCGCTGTTGCACCCCGGTGCCGGGCGACCCGGTCGTCGGCTTCATCACGCGCGGGCAGGGCGTGTCCATCCACCGGTGCGACTGCGACAACTATGTTCACCGCAGCCAGGATCCAATGGAGGAGGGCCGCTGGATCCATGTCTCCTGGGCTGACGAGATCAGCGAGCGCTACAACACCACGATCGTCCTTTACGCCAAGGACCGCACCGGCCTTGTCATGGACATCGCCACCGTGCTCAATTCCCTCAACGCCAAAGTGCGCACGCTTAACGCCCGCGACAACAACGGAACGGCGCAGATTTATATCACGCTCGAGGTTCATAACCTCGCGGAGCTGCACTTTGTCATCGGCAAGCTCAACCAGATCAGCGGCGTGACGGAAGTCAGCCGCAACGGACTGTGAGGCGCCGATGAGAGCTGTTGTAACCAGAGTCCGCGCAGCCTCTGTAACGATCGACGGCGAGGAATTCAGCCGCATCGGTCCGGGGCTGCTGGTGCTGCTCGGCGTCCACAGGGACGATACCGAGCGCGAGGCGGAAAAGATTGCCGCCAAAATCTGCGGCCTGCGCATCTTCGAGGACGCCGCCGGCAAAATGAACGTCAATCCCGCCGACGCCGGCGCCGAGCTGCTGATCGTGAGCCAGTTCACGCTTTTTGCCGACTGCCGTTCCCGCCGTCCCGGCTTTTCTCTGGCCGCCCGGCCGGAAACCGCCGTCCCCCTCTACGAAAAAGTCATCGAGCTCTGCCACGCGCGGGGCTTTCGCGTCGCCACCGGGCGCTTTGCGGCGGATATGCAGGTCTTTTCACAAAACGACGGGCCTGTCACCATTTTACTGGATACCGAGGAGCTGTAACACCATGCTGATTAAAACCATTCCCGTCGGCCAGCTGGAGACCAACTGCTATGTGGTCACCGACGAAGCCTCGCTCTGCTGCGCGGTCATCGACCCCGGCGACGAGAGCAACACGATTCTGGACTATCTGGAGGAAAACCGCCTGCGCTGCGAGGCCATCCTGCTGACCCACGGTCACTACGACCATGTGGGCGCGGTGGCGGCCGTGGCCGAGGAGACCGGGGCGAAGGTCTATATGAACCGCCGGGACGACACGGGCGGGCGCGACTTGCACCGGCCCTACACCCTGCCCGCTGACGGCGTTTCCTACGACGAGGGCGACACGGTCGAGGTCGGTGCGCTGCGCTTTGAGGTCATCGCCACCCCCGGTCATACGCCCGGCGGCGTTTCTCTGCGCTGCGGCGAGGCGCTCTTCACCGGCGACACGCTGTTTCGCGGCAGCTGCGGGCGCACCGATCTGCCCGGCGGAGACATGGAGGAGGAGCTGCGCAGCCTGAAAAAGCTCTGCGCCCTGCCCGGCGATTATGAGGTCTATCCCGGCCACATGGACCCCAGCAGCCTCGACCGTGAGCGCGCGCTCAACTACTACTGCCGCCAGGCCATGCGGATGTAAAACGTTCGCCTTTCCGTGAAAAGGCCCGGCATAAAGAAATGCGGCGAATACGCTGATTTGCGTATTCGCCGCATCTTTTTCCATATTCCTAATTCGGAATTGTCACGAGCTGCCAGCCGTAATCGTCCCGGGCCGTCACGCTGTCGCTGTTCGTGTACACCGCGCGCTCCGCATCGCCTGTAAGAATGTAAGCGATGATTTCGTCGCTTGCAGCGGCGAAGGCGCGCAGCGCCTCCGGCGAGGCGAGATCCTGCAGCTGCAGGTTCCGATAGCAGGCCGTCGGCGCGTCGTCCGCCACAATCATGGCGGCGAGCAGCTGACTGCGGTATGCGCCGGTGGCCGGGAGCCAGGGATGGCGCAATTGCCCGTCCAGCTCGTAATAGTCGGGCTCGCCCTCCTCGCGCGCGAAGGCGCGCGTGATGCAGGCCGCGCGGCCGCCCGCGGCCGGGCTCATCGCCGCCGGGGTTGTGCCCTCGGGGATTTGGCCGTAGAGGCAGAGCTCGCCCTCGGGGTTGGCAGACAGCATGACCGTCACGCCGCCGGAGGTGGTGATATAGCCGTCGTGATAGCCGGCCTTCTCCAGGATCTCGCCCAGAAGCTGCAGCTCATAGGCGTCGTGCAGCAGATTCAGGTCCAGCACCGGTCCCTCCTGCTCCAGCTCCCGCAGCAGCGCCCGATAGCTCTCCGACACCTCGAGGCGAACGACGTACTTTTCCCCGTCCACCGGCACCAGATCAAAGTTGCTGAGATCGCTGCTCGCCTCCTGCAGGCGCTTTAGTCTCTCCCTCTCCGTGTCATTGCGCAGCGGATCATAATTCTCGGGGTCGCCAAGGTAGCGGATGTCCTGCCAGGCACGGTAAAAAGCCCCGGCGAACATGTTGTAGCCCTTCTGCTCGAGGGTTTTCTCCTTTGCGTCGAGCAGCACACGGTAAAGCTCCTCGCCGACCGCTACATCCTCGCCAATGTGCGCGTTGAGCGTGGCGATGTTGGCAAAGCCCGTGTATTCCGTCTCGGGATCGAGCAGCTTATAAAGCCGCAGCAGCGCCGGCGAATAAGCCGCGCCGAGCTCCTTGATCGACATTTTGATCTCGTCGCTGCTGCCGGCAAAGTAATACTGAAATGTGACGCCCTTGGCGTACATCACCGCTTCCTCGTCCGGCTCGGCCTCGATGTTCTGATAGCCGCTTTCTTTGCGTCCGATGCCCATGACACCATAGGCAAAGGAGCCGACCGCCACCGTCAGCGCCAGCACAAAGCCGATGACGCGCAGCCACAGATGATCGGACTTGGGGGTAATGGATTCCTGCTTTTTCATAGGCAAAAAGGAAAAGAACGAACCGCGAAAGCCGCGGTTCGTTCTTTTTTCTCCGTAAATTTACTCGCCGAAGCGTATCTTCTTATACTTTTCGATCTCGCTGGGGCTGCCGAAAACCATGTGGCCATTGCCGATGTCCACGAGGGAGGGCTTTTCGACCGAGTAGTCATGCAGCTCGGAAGGATTGTAGACAAAGAGCTTCTTTTCCTTTTCGATGATCGGGTCGGGAATCGGGATAGCGGAAATCAGAGACTTCGTGTAGGGGTGCAGCGGGTAAGCGAAGAGCTCCTCGGTCTCGGCGATTTCCATGATGCGTCCCTTGTAGATGACGACGATGCGGTCGCTGATGAAGCGGACGATGGACAGATCGTGCGCGATGAAGAGATAGGTCAGTCCGCGTTCCTTCTGGAACTTCTTCAGCAGGTTCAGCACCTGGGCGCGGATGGACACGTCCAGCGCAGAGATCGGCTCGTCGGCCACGATGAACTCGGGCTCCATGACGATCGAACGCGCCAGACCGACACGCTGCCGCTGGCCGCCGGAGAATTCGTGCGGATAGCGGGTCAGGTGCTCGGGCAGCAGGCCGACGTCCTTGACGATCTTCTCGATCTTGGCGATGCGGTCCTTGTCGTCCTTATACAGATGGAAGTTGTATAGGCCCTCGGAAATGATGTACTCAATGGTGGCGCGCTCGTTGAGCGAAGCGGCGGGGTCCTGGAAGATCATCTGGATCTTGCGGATGACATCGCGGTCTTCCTTGCGGGAAAGCTTGCCGGAGATCTTCTTGCCGTCGTAGTAGATGGCGCCGGCCGAGCAGGGGTTGATGCGCACGATGGCACGGCCGATCGTGGTCTTTCCGGAGCCGGACTCGCCCACCAGAGAGAGGGTCTCGCCCTTGTAGATGTCAAAGCTGACGTTGTCGACAGCCTTGAAGGCCTTCTTGCCGCGGCCGAAGACGACGTCCAGATTCTGGATCGAGAGCAGTACTTTCTTTTCGTTCGTATCCATGTGCCGCCTCCTTACGCTTCCAAGTCCACGTAGGTCTTGGAGATCTTTTCGTGCAGATTCTGGATGTTGGCCGGGGGCTCCACCTTCGGGGCGCGCGGATCCAGCAGCCAGGTCTTGGCGAAGTGGGTCTCGCTGACCTGGAACATGGGCGGCTCCTCCTGCAGGTCAATCGCCATGGCGTACTGGCTTCTGGGAGCGAAGGCGTCGCCGATGATTTTGTTGTACAGGGAGGGCGGCGTGCCGGGGATGGAGAAGAGGTCGGTGCCCTTCTCGCACAGCTGCGGCAGCGAGTTCAGCAGCGCCCAGGTATAGGGATGCCGCGGATCATAGAAGATTTCCTCCACCGTGCCGATCTCAACGATCTGCCCGCCATAGAGCACAGCCACGCGCTCGGCCACGTTGGCCACAACGCCCAGGTCGTGGGTGATATACACCGTGGTGAAGCCCAGCTCACGCTGCAGGTCCTTAATCAGGCGGATGATCTGCGCCTGAATCGTCACGTCCAGCGCGGTCGTCGGCTCATCGCAGATGAGGATCTTGGGCTGGCAGGAAAGCGCAATCGCGATGACGATACGCTGTCTCATGCCGCCGGAATACTCGAAGGGATAGTCGTCAAAGCGCTTCTCCGGGTCGGGGATGCCGACCTTGCCCATGATGTCGATGGTGCGGGCGCGGGCCTCGGTGTCGGAGCACTTCTGGTGCTTTTTGATGACCGTCATGATCTGCTTGCCGATAGTGATGACCGGGTTGAGCGAGGTCATGGGGTCCTGGAACACGGTGGCGATGCGGCAGCCGCGGATCTTCTGCCAGTCGTTGGTGAACTTGATCTTCGCGCAGTCGATGATCGCCGTGCCGTGCAGGGTCTCAGTCTGCTTGTCATAGGACTCAAACTGCACGCGGAAGCCGGTGTGGTCGAAGATCCCGTTGAGGATCTCGGGATCCTTCAGATCCTCGCCCAGGCACATGGCCGTCCGGAAGTCCTTCTTCATGCTGCTGAGGAACTGGATCTTGTTCTTCAGCGGGTAGCGGCCGATGGAGAGGAGAATCTCATAGCCGATGATCTTGTTGCGCTCCAGCACCTCGTCCGTGAGGCCATAGGGATTGCCGGGCTTATCCTCGGTTTTAATCTTCTCGTTTCTCTTCGCTTCCAGGTCCGCCAGGGCCTTTTTGTCGCCCTCGGCCTTCGCCGTGTTGCTCTTGTAGGCGGTGGTGCGGTCATGGATCAGCTTGCTGCGCTCTTTTTCGATGGCTTCGCGCTTTTCCTTCAGACCCTTGATCTCGGTCTCCAGCGAAGCGTATTCCGCCGCGTCCGCCTTGCGGTCGAGTGTCCAGAGATAGTTGGTCTTATCGACGATCGTGTCGCTGACTTCCTTGATGCGCAGCTTGAAGTCCGCTTCCTCCTCCATGGTGATGGACTTGGCCTGCTGGATCTGCTGCTTCTTGTCCTGGATGGCCCGGAATTCCGCGGCGCCGCGCTCCAGCGGAGAGAGCTTGTTGAGCATGTTGGTGGCATAGCTCAGCAGCCGGCGGTTGTCCGGCGTCAGCTTGACGTCAGTCTTGGAGATTTCATCATCGGAGAAGATGATGCTGCCCTGAGGGATAAAGCCGTTGGAGTCGAGCATACCGGCGAAGGTTTTGGTCAGCACCGATTTGCCGGAGCCGGACTCGCCGACGATAGCGAGGGCCTCGTTTTCGTAGATGTCGAGCGAAACATTGCGGATGGCCGTCAGGATACGGCCGCGCACGTTGAACTTGACTTCCACGTTTTTCAGGGAGAGGAGAACTTTCTTTTCCTTGTTGTCGCTCATGGTCTCTCCTCCTTACATATGAGTCCTGGGGTCAGAGGCGTCCGCCAGATTCTGGCCCAGCAGGTACAGCAGAATGGTAATGATCGCGGACATGATGACCGGCGGCCAGAAGGCCCAGGGGTAGGTCATGAACGCGGTCTGGCCCTGCTGGATCATACGGCCCAGGGAGGGAACCGTCGCGCTCAGACCGATGCCGATGAAGCTCAGGAACACTTCCATCGAGATGTAGCTCGGCAGCTCCGTCGCCAGCAGCGTCACGATAACGCTCGTCAGGAAGGGCAGGATGTTCTTGCTGATGACACGGCGGATCGGCGTACCCAGGCAGCGGGAGGCCAGCGAGTATTCGCGGTCGCGGATAATCATGACCTGTGTACGGAAGAAGTAAGCGATGCCCAGCCAGCCGGTGACGGTCAGCGCGAAGACGAAGGGCCAGAAGCCGGAGCCGATGATGTACACCAGCACCGAGATCAGCAGAATGTAGGGGACGTTGGCAATGATGTTGTAGACAACGAGCATCACGGCGTCAAAACGTTTGGAATAACCCCAGATGGCGCCGACGATGATGCCGATGGTCATGTTGATGGCCGCGCAGATGATCGCCAGCAGCAGCGAGGTGCGCGCCGAGGACCAGATGCCGTACATGATGGAGTTGCCGAGCTGGCCGGTACCGAGGCACCACTTGAGCGGGTTGCCCGAACCCTTATAATAGGCGATGGCCTTTGTCGGGCTCAGGTTGAAGGAAGCGGGGTCGGTGACATTCTCCATCGAGTCATATGGCCAGAAGATCGGCAGGATAAAGGAGCCGATGAAGATCAGCAGCAGCAGGACAATCATGACGATATTGCTCTTTTTCCGGAAAAACACGCGGAATACCGAGCGCCAATAGGAGTAGCGCGGGGCGGTGATCTTCTCGGAGGAGATTTCGTCGCGGTCGATAAAGCGGAAGAGCTCGGCATTTTTCGCGTTCATGTTCTTTTCACTCATTATCTTCCGCCTCCTTTGTCAGCATTCAGGGAAATTCTCGGGTCATACTTGGCAAGCAGCAGGTCGCCGAGGATCAGCGAGACGATGGAAAGCGTCGTGTAGAACACCGTCACAGCCACGATAACGCCGTTGTCATGCGAGTTGATCGCGCGCGTCAGCAGACGGCCGACGCCAGGCACGGAGTACGCGGTCTCGGTGATGATGGCGCCGGTCAGGCAGCCGAGGATGCTGGCCGGGATGCCGTGGACCAGGTAGATCAGCGCGTTCTTGGAGATATGCGTACCATAAATCTCCTGCTCGCTCAGGCCCTGAGAGCGGGCGAACTTGACATAGTCGGAGTTCATCTGGTCGATCATGTAGCGCCGCATCCACTTCATCAGGTTGCCGATGGACGGCAGAGACAGAGAAATGGTCGGCAGGATGTAGGCCAGGAACTTGACCTCCGCAGTTGCAAACTTGTAGGGCAGCCCCAAAACCGAGGTGCCAAGGGCGGCAAACATGAAGATGTAGGCAAGGCTCGGCACGGACATGATAAAGATGATGTACGCGTTGCCCAGCTTATCGGGCAGCTTATCCTTGCGCCGCGCGTTCAGAATACCGAGCGGAAGGCCGAGCGCGTAAGCGATGAGCGTCGCGACCAGGCCCATGACGAAGGAGTTCTCGATCATGCTAAGGCCGCTTCTGTTGTAGGAATAAACCGTGTATTTGTCGTTGAACTGGGTCTTTTCCACATCGCTGACAACGCCGCCGTTATAGGTCAGTGAGTGGAAGTTGATGGCCGTATCGACATATTCGTCGGTGCCCAGCATCGCCGGATACTGCTGCCGTTTGGTGGCAAGCTCTCCGGTCGGGCGGTTGATAACCGTGGTAATCTCCTCGCCGCGGTAGGTCGTGTACGAGGTACCGAGGTTCAGGTGCAGCCAGTTCTGGTGGATGAAGGGGAAGCGCCCGTCAAAATACAGCAGATACTTGTGCTGCGTGCCGGAGCCGACGATGGCAAAGGCGCCGGAATAAGGGTCTTTTTCAAAGCGGACATAGCGCTCGGTGAGCTCCGGATCCTGGATCATGTTCTTGTTTTCGGCGGTGATGAAGTTTTTGAGGTAGTCGACCAGACGCCAGACCACGCTCTTCTCTTCAATCGCAATCAGATAGCCGGTGCCGCCGGGTTTCGTTTTGCCGGATTTGTACTTGAGCGGCTCGAGATACTTGAGCTTATAGCCCTTGTTGCTATACTCCTGGATGAATTCCTTCACCGAGTCATTCTCTTTCCAGTCACTTTTCTGGATCGCGGCCTTGTCGGTGAGGAAATCCTGTTCCGTGGAGTACTCGGCCCCATAGATCTCCTGATACTTGTTCTTCAGGAAACTGGTGTAATCCACATAGTTGAGATACCCGTACTTGCTGTACATCGTATACTCATAGATCACACGGTCGTTCTTGCTCTTCTTGTTCCACACGTCGTCCATCTGGAAAATGACGCTGCGTTCAATGGCGGTGTAGACCAGCAGCATGACAACCATCACGACAACGAGCAGGGAAAAGAGCGAGAACAGGATGCGCTTGAGCATGTACTTTCTCATGTTCCGTTCCTTCCATCGGAAGAGCTCCGATGGCATCCTCCTTTTCCATGAAATGCCTGCGATAACAGAAAGTGAAAAGCTAAGTTCCGTCTCCAAGACAGGCCTGAAGACGTCCATGGGCCAAAAGCAGTTGTCAGTCCACTGCCGTTGGAAAAAGAACTTAACTTTCCACTTTTGTTTGGGTCTATGGATGAAACACATAGGAGGACCGGAGTCCCCCTATGTGCTTCAATTGTTAGGGTAACCTGATGTGTTCCTGCGCGGAAATCAGAACAGGCCGATGACCTTGGTCATGTAGCCGGCGCCCTCGCCCGCGAAGGTGTCGAGGTAGGTGCAGGGATCACCGAAGTCGGGGCCCCAGCCGGAACCGAAGAACATGTCGAAGTTGCCGGCCTCGCCGTTGGCAGCGCGGTAACCGCAGGCATAGTAATCTTCAGGAGTGGTGGCCTCAATCAGGTTGACGATGACATTGTCGGTGCCGAGAGAAGCCTCAACGGTCTGCTTGTAAGCCTGAGCCTGAGCAGTGTTGGCCTCGGAAGCGCCGTAGTAAACAACGTCGATCTGGATGGGGAAGGTGACCAGGTCGCCCAGTTCTTCCTTCGCAGCAGCCAGGCACTCCTTGGCGTAGTCAGCGTCGTACCAGCCGTTGCAGGAGTCAGCAACCGTGATGTGAGCGTCCATCTCGTCGAGGTAGTACTGAACCATCTCGCCGTAGAAGGTGCCGGCGGCGAAGGTGTGGCCGTTGGCATCGGTGGTGTCAGCGCTCAGGGAGACGAACTCGGGGTGCGTGTACATGTTGCGGAGGTTGGTAGCAGCCAGGTCGGCGCCGCGGGAGGTGGCGTTCTGGGTTTCCTTATCCCACGCAGCCTGCAGGGCCTTGCGGAAGTTCTGGTTGTTCAGAGCAGTGACGGTGTCAGCCTTCTGCTGCTCGGTCTTCGGGGAGGCGCAGGTGCCGGACTCCAGAGCGAAGGTGCCGCGGTTCAGGTTCAGGCCGCCGAAGTAGGTGGTGGAAGTGGTCTCGGAAACGTAAGCATACTTGTCGAAGTTGCCGTCGGCCTTGGCCAGGTCGAGGGTACCGGAGGCGGCGGTCAAGCCGGTGCCGGCATAGACGCCAGCAACAACATCGTTGTAGAAGGCGGTCATGTTCTCGCCGTTGTCGTAGACCCACTTGACGCTCTCGAGGGTGACCTTGTCAGCATTGTAGTAGTTGGGGTTCTTCACGATGTAGATCTCGGAGTCGTTCTGCAGCTTCTGGAGCAGGAACGGGCCGCAGTAGACCTGAGAAGCAACGTCGGTGTACTTGCCGAAGGTGTAGGCGTTGGTATCGGCAAAGGCTTCCTGATACTCTTCACGTCCGTACACACCGCCGTGAGCCAGGTAGAAGGGCTCGCAGATGGGCAGGAAGATGGAGTAGGTCAGCATGGTCATGAAGTACGGGGTCTCGTTGACGAGGGTGACTTCCAGGGTGTAGTCGTCAATAGCCTTGTAGCCAACTTCGTCGAAGCTGCCGCCGGCGAGATACTCGGTCACGCCAACAACAACGCCGTCAACCAGCCAGTCAAGGCCGGCGTCGGTATCGAGCATATGATGGAAGCCGGCGACAAAGTCGTTGGCGGTCACGTCGGCATACTCGGTGCCCTCAGAGGTGTACCACTTCACGCCTTCACGGATGTGGAAGGTGTAGGTCAGGCCGTCGTCAGAGATGTCCCAGCTCTCAGCCAGAGCGGGCTTCATCTGGTTCAGGTTGTTGTACTGGACCAGGCCGTCGACGCAGTTGACGGTGATCTCAGTATCGGACTGGGAAGAAGTGTTCAGCCAGTCAATGGTGACAGGCGCGGTGGAGAAGGTCAGGGTGTAGGTGTTCTGGATCTCATGGCCCTTCTCGGTCAGGTAAGCGGCGGGATCGTACTCGCCCTCACCGGCGACAGCCTTGCCCCACAGCTCGAACAGGTCAGCGCGCTCCTCAGGAGTGAGGAACTCGTCGGAGATGACCAGGCCGAAGAGACGGTCGTCGTCATTGCCCCACTGCACGTAAGGAACGGTACGGGGAGCGATGCGGGAGATGGTGTAGGCACCACCCTGGGTGGTGTTGGGCTGCATGACGCCGGAGTTGAGCAGATAAGCCTCGGCCTGCGCGTACAGGACAAAGCGCTCGTCGTTGGTCTCAGCAGCCTTGGCAGCGGCCATCAGCGCCTCGTAATCGCCGAGAGCACCTTCGTAGATGTCCTCGTCGTCGGCACGGACGTAGTTGCCGTCTGCGTCGAGCTCGCTCACGTAGCCCTGGTAGCCTTCTTCAACAGGCTCAGCGGGCTCCTCGGTGCCGGGCTCTGCGGGGGTCTCATCGACCGGAGTCTCGTCAACGGGGGTTTCATCCACGACGGGCTCGGTGGTGGCCGGCGTGGTGTTGCCGCAGGCAGCCAGGCTGAAGATCATCATCAGCGCCAGAAGCATTGCAACAAACTTCTTCATTGTGTGTCCTCCTTAATGGTTTTTTAATTTGAACAGGCCCCCTTGAGGGCGAAGTTCACAAATAGAAAGGCGCGTCTGTCCGCGCTGTCGGGCCTCTCCGGGAAAAAGGGAAACAAAAGCCCTATCATTTCATAACTCAAAAGGATTTTATCATACAGCGAACGAAAGTGCAAGTCCTTTTAAATCACGAAAGAAAAAAATTGATAAACACGTGACAAAAACAAGGTCCATTTTTGTCTATTTTTGTTAATTATCAAATAGAAAGCAGCCGGGAGAAGCTGTCTTCTCCCGGCTGTCCGATTGATAAATGCTGTTTTTCTCAGCCCTGAGCCGAAGCGTACTTCTGCTTCAGCTGCTGGAGCTTCTGGGGCTGTTCCTGCTCCTTCTGATACCAACCGCGGCTCTCCATCTGCGTGTAGACGGCGTTCTGCATGCACAGCGCGTCATTGAGCGCTGTGGTGAAAGCCTCGTGCACCTGCGGGGTGGAGGATTCCACCGACCCGTGAAGGTACAGATCGCAGATACCCTTGGTGCTCAGCAGGATGTTTTCCATGATTTCCTTTTCGGTCATTGTTGCTCTCCTTTCCTTACACCAGATTGTAAAAACGGTTGAACATGGCCTGGTTGCTGTCAGCCAGGTTCTGCACCTGACGGCGCAGCACAGGGTCGGTCAGGGAATCTGCCGCCTGGCGGCACTGGGTCGTCAAAAATTGCGTGTGGCCGAGCGCGTCTTCAATATAGAGCAGCTCTTTGGGACTCATCATAATCACCTCGCTCTTAGTTTGTGCCGAAGGCCGGCGCTTAACCGAGCCAAAAACTGTTTGCAATTTGGCTGCTTTTCATTATAATAATGATGTTTGAACATTTTTTGAAATGGGGCATCGACATGAGCATTTTTCTCGCTGTACTCGTCGGGCTTGTCTGGGGCGCGCTGGCGGCGCTGCTGGGCGGCCTTGTCACGCGGCGCGCTTTTGCCAAAAACAGCACTTCCGCCGTGATGGTCGGCAACCTCCTGCGCACGCTGATCGATCTCACCGCACTCGGCGCGATCTTTCTGCTGCGGAATCTGCTGCCCTTCGACTACACCTGGACGCTGATTGCTGCGGCGGTCGCGCTCTCGATCGGCACCATCGTCATCAGCTACCGCATCGCGGGCAAAAAGTGAGGGTTTTCGATGAGCGAGCATAAAATTCTCAAAGACAAGTGGTTTCTCTATCTGACGGAGTTCTTCGCGGGTGTGTCCGTGATGGCCGTGGAGCTCGGCGCGAGCAGGCTTCTCGCGCCATATTTCAGCTCCTCGCAGATCGTCTGGACCATCATCATCGGCACCATCATGATCGCCATGGCGCTCGGCAACCTCTACGGCGGCCGCGCCGCGGATAAGAATCCCGATCCCGCGCGGCTCTACCGCCGCATCCTGATCGCTGCGGTCTGGATCGCCGCGATTCCGGTGCTGGGCAAATACCTGATCCTCGGCGTCTCGGGGCTGCTGATCGTGACGGTCAGCACCAATTTCCTCGTGATCGCGGCCTTTGTCTCCTGCATGCTGATCTTCGTCTTCCCGCTCTTTCTGCTGGGCACCGTGACGCCCTCGCTTGTGAAGGTCACGGTGGACAGTCTCGACGACAGCGGCCGAACCGTCGGCCGGCTCGGCGCCTGCAACACGATCGGCAGCATCCTCGGCACCTTCCTGCCCACCTTTGTCACGATCCCCGCCGTCGGCACCGCCGTCACCTTCCTGATCTTCTCCGGCGTGCTGCTGCTGATCGCGCTGATCTATTTTCTCAGCGAAAAAACGAAGCTGCGCGCGGTGATTCTCGCGGTGATCCTTTTCGTTCTCTGCCTGATCTTCGGGCGCAGCACCGCCTTCGCCTTCTGGGAGGACGATCTGAGCTATGAGGGCGAGTCCGTGTACAACTACCTGCAGGTCAAGGAGGACGACAAGCGCGTCAGCCTCTCGACCAACGTGCTCTTCGGCGTGCAGTCCGTGATGATGAAGGACGGCGGGCTGACCGGCATGTACTACGACTACGCGCTGGCCGGGCCGGTGATGGCCGGAAAAGACGCGCCGAAGATTCTGGTGCTCGGCAACGGCAGCGGCACCTTTGCCAAGCAGTGCCTGGAGTACTTCCCCGGCTGCACGGCCGAGGGCGTCGAGATCGACGGCAAGATCACGCAGCTTGCCTGGGACTATTTTGCGATGCCGGAGAGCGTCAAGGTCACGGAGTACGACGGCCGCGCCTTTCTGCAGGCCGTGGACGGGAGCTACGACGTCATCCTCGTCGACGCCTACCAGGACATCACGATCCCCTTTCAGATGTCCTCGGTCGAATTTTTCACCCTCGTGCGGGAGCATCTGACCGAGGGCGGCGTTATGGTCGTCAACATCAACATGCGCTCCGACGGCGAGGGCAGCATCAACCAGTACCTCTGCGACACCATCGCCTCGGTTTTTGACGCGGTCGCCACGGCGGACGTGCCCGGCAGCACCAACCGCGAGCTCTTCGCCTGCACCGGAGGCAAGCCCGCCGAGCGCCTCGCGGACGGCACAGCGCGGCTCGAGGACGCTTCGCTGCGCGCCCTGATGACGCGGGTGCAGACCCGCCTCGTCCCCTATGCGGGCGGCGGACTCATCCTCACCGACGACCAGGCCCCGGTGGAGCTGCTCGGGATGCGGATGATCGACGGACTGATCGAGGAGGAGCTGCAGTATTATAAAGAGGTCTATGCGAGCGGCGGCATCAAGGCCATCCTCGACGACTTCGGGTGATTTTTCATATATGACAAAAAACACAGGGCTCCAAGCCCTGTGTTTTTTTGCCGCCGTGGTCGGGCGATGCCCGTCCCTACTTGTTCTTGTCGCTTGGCTTGAAGAGCAGCGCGACGAGATAGCCGAAGAACATAGCCGCGCAGATGCCGCCCGCAGCGGCGGTAAAGCCCCCGGTGAAGGCGCCGAGCAGGCCCTTTTCCTCCACGGCCTTCCTGACGCCCTTCGCCAGGGCGTTGCCGAAGCCGGTCAGCGGCACGGTCGCCCCGGCGCCGGCCCAGTCGGCCAGCGGCTGATAGACGCCGAGCGCCCCCAGCAGCACGCCCGCAACCACAAAAATGGTCAGAATTCGCGCCGGCGTCAGCTTGGTATAGTCGATCAGCAGCTGCCCGACGACGCAGAGCAGCCCGCCCACCACAAAAGCTTTCAGATATTCACCCAGCATTTCCATTGCCCATTCCTCCGTTCTCGATTGCCACCGCGTGGCAGATGCCCGGGATGCTGTTGCCCTGCTGCGAGCTCAGCGGGCTCATCAGCGCGCCGGTGGCCGCGAAAAGCACGCGGTTCCACACACCCTTTTCCATGCCGCGCAGGATATGCCCGCCCAGCACCGAGGCGCTGCAGCCGCAGCCGGAGCCGCCGGCGTGCACGTCCTGCGTGTTCAGATCAAACAGCAGCACGCCGCAGTCCATATAGGTGCAGTCGAGCTCCACCCCGTCGCGGCGGAAGAGCTCCTGCAGGATATCGTGCCCGAGCGCGCCGAGGTCGCCGGTAAAGATCGCGTCGTAGTCCTCGGGGCTGCGGCCGGTGTCGGCAAAATGCGCCTTGAGCGTCTCATAGGCCGCCGGCGCCATCGCCGAGCCCATGGCGTTTGCGTCCTTGATGCCCGCGTCCACGATGCTGCCGAAGGTCACGTGCGTCACGCGCGGCCCCTTGCCCTCCGCGCTGAGCACCACCGTGCCCGCGCCGGTGACGGTCCACTGCGCCGTGGGCGGGCGCTGGCCGCCGTACTCCAGCGGGAAGCGGTACTGCCGCTCGGCCGAGCAGAAATGCGAGCCGGTGACGGCGGCGGCGTACTTGGCATAGCCGCCGTCGATCAGCAGCGCCGCGAGCCCCAGCCCCTCGGCCATGGTCGAGCAGGCGCCGTAGAGCCCCAGATAGGGCAGCTTCGAGTCCTTCATCGCGAAGGCCGAGCTGATGCACTGGTTCAGCAGGTCTCCGGAAAAGACCGCGTCGAGCGAGGACAGCGGGAGATCGGCCTTGCCGCAGGCCAGCTCGAAGCACTGCTTGAGCATGTGGCTCTCGGCCTTTTCCCAGGTCTGCTCGCCGAAATACGAGTCGTCGGAGATGTAGTCAAAGCAGTCCTTCAGCGGCCCCTCGCCCTCCTTCTGGCCCACCACGCTGGCATGGCCGATGATCGCGGGCCGGTTTGTCAAAAGCAGGGTCTGCTTTCCGATGCGTTTGTTCACGTCGTTTCCTCTTTTCTTTTCAGATACAACTATTTTTTCCGGCCGCGCAGAAAAATCGCGGCCGCCGGCCCGCCAATTTTTCCCATGTTTTTTCCCGCGTTCGCACTTGACATAATACCGCGAACACGGTAAAATAGATCGGATAGAATTTTGACCGGCATCAGGGGAGATGTCTGTCCGGTTCTATGTTTTCAATGCCACGGACGGATGCGTTTTATGGTCCGTCTTTGCTTAGATCCAATCGAATATCCCGCAGTAACCACCGCGAAATTCTGAAAGAATGGAGGTGTGTTTACTACCTATGCACTGGTTAATAGGCATTTTGATCGGCCTGGTTGTGGGCGCCGCTGTCACAGCCGCCGTTTTTATCTCCCGGGAAAAGAACGCCGAACACAGTATCGCCAACGCCGAAGAACAGGCCAAGCAGATCATCAACGATGCTATTAAGAGCGGCGAGAGCAAAAAGAGAGAGTCTCTCGTCGAAGCAAAGGAAGAAATACACAAACGCCGCTCCGAGTATGAGCGCGAAGAGAAGGCACGCCGTGCCGAGCTGCAGAAGCAGGAACGCCGCCTGCAGCAGAAGGAAGAGAATCTGGACCGCAAGATCGACGCTGTGGAAAAGAAGAGCGACACCTTGAACAGCAAGATTGCCGCCGCCGAAGCCCAGCAGAAGGAAATTGCCCAGGTCAAGAAGAGCCAGCTTGAAATGCTGGAACGCATCTCCGGCTTCTCCACCGAGGACGCCAAGGCTTACCTGATCGCCAATGTGCGCGATGAGGTGACGCACGAAATGGCGATGAAGGTGAAGGAAGTGGAGGCGCAGTTCAAGGAAGAGGCCGATGATCGCGCTCGCGAGATCATCGCCACCGCTATCCAGCGCTGCGCCGCCGACCACGCCAGCGAGATCACCGTCTCCGTCGTCCCCCTCCCCAACGACGAGATGAAGGGCCGCATCATCGGCCGCGAGGGCCGCAACATCCGCAGCATCGAAACGCTGACGGGCTGCGACCTGATTATCGACGACACCCCCGAGGCCATCACCGTCTCCAGCTTCGACCCCGTCCGCCGCGAGGTGGCG
>OCTX012240533.1_pt1 | contig 19616 bp, 20 predicted proteins | sample 1539691 | NCBI WGS metagenome assembly OCTX01 (sample SAMN02144231, study PRJEB22623) | gut metagenome | biome: sheep rumen | host: Ovis aries | place: New Zealand
ATCATCATCGCGACTCGGCCATTTAAAAGCAAGCTTTTATGGCTCTCGCTGCTTGATGATTTGAACCGTAGCTCGCTACGCTTCTGCGAGATTTGCGGGCAAATCTGCTCAAAAATAGTCTAAACACAGCCTAAAGCTAATTTTCAGAACCTGCCTGTAATAATTGCTATTTGTTTTTCAGATTCGTTCCTTGATAATCTTTTTATCCAGGATGACAACGTTCATCCGCTCCACCTCTATCCGTTCCCATACATGTTCCACAACGTATGGTTCGCTGGCAAGATACTCGTCGAGCTGCTTACGGTTCTCGAACTCCATGACGAGCAGGGAACCAATCATCTTACCCTCCTCATCGAGCATACCACCGGCACAGACGACATGCTCTTTCATCCGTTCCATATTTTCAAAATGACGAGGACGAACTTCCATCCTTTTGGGCAGCCTACCTTCTCCGTCGTAGGCTCTGACTATAAACTGCATCATCTTTTTCATTTTTTTCATGAATGAGTGGTATGCAATACGGTTTTATTAACATGCCTATAGTAAGAACATCGGCCCATTTCTTATAAATCCATCCTTCTCTCATTGATTGTCCTCCTTTTTGTTATCGTCCTCATGCGCCGTGATGTATTTGCAATTAGGGTCATTGGGGGTTGTGGTTGTCGGGCGCAAAACACCAGCATACATTTCCAGCGCCTTAATCATTCTCCTTCCAGCATCTTATACAGTTCGCTATAACACTTCACGTAGTTTTCTTAAATCTTCACATGAAAAAACCAAAACCCAATCACCGGTTACTTGTCATGCAAAGCTGAAAAATTAAAAGATGGCCGCAATGCGGCGAATTTGCCTTAGCTTCTCCATGAACGAGGCGTCACGCTCAGCCATCAGCATATCGTATTCGTTCTGCATGGCCAGCAGGGGGGCGGCCTCTATACCGAGGGCGGCCTCCATCATCATGGCGAGTTCTGGACTGAGCGAGCGCTTGCCATTCAGCATTTCGTTAAAGGCAGAGTAGGAAATGCCAATCTCTTTAGCCAGTCCGCGCTGCGAAATGCCGCGGTATTCCAGTTCGTCCTTCAGCACCTCACCAGGATGGGTAGGCTGATAGGGCTTCAAGTTGTTTGCTATCATCTGCGGGTTTATACCTTCAAGTGTCGTCATGTCTCGTCCTCCTATTTATGTATAATGGTTTGACAATTCTGTGATGTTACAAATCGTGGCAATCTGCTTGCCAGCTTCCACACACTCAGTGAACTCTATGCGGTACTGGTCGTTAACACGGACAGAAGATACGCCCTCCTTGTCGCCATGCAACTTCTCGTAGTGCAGGGAGCCGTACTTGGTCAAGCCTAACACATTTTCCAGTTGTTTCATCAGGTTGACAACCTTGATGAACTTTCTTACAATCTGAGGCTGAAAGCGGTGATGCTTATCGCTTGACTTACCATCTGTGTAGATTTCCTGTAGATATGTCTGCTCGAATGTAACTATCATACAGCTGCAAAGATAATAAAAATATTTGTTGTTCGCAAATTTATGAACAGTAATTTAATTCTTGGCTATAATATATAGTATCTGCGCGACTTTAGATGGAAGTCTCACATATATATGTAGAGATGTTAATATGATGTAATATGATGGATACTACTACCATTTTTCATTTTAATCCGCTCGCAGGCAGACAGCAAAAGGGTTGCTGAGGCAAAACATGCACCGACGATGCATACACCCGTCCAACCGGCCAGACTCCAGCCAATACCGGAGAAGGAGGTACCCAGACTACCCCCGATGAAGAAAGTGGTCATGAAGATGGTGTTCACACGGTTGGTAGCCTTAGGCAACTGCCGCAGGCTGGCACTCTGGTTGCTCACTTGCAGGCATTGTGCACCAATATCCACAAGCACGAGGGCGACAATAAGTCCTGCATAGCTGTCGCCAAACTTCCAGGCCACAAACCAGGCCAAGACCTGAAAACAGCCACCGATGACGGACATCCGATGAACGCCCACTCTCGGCACGATTTTACCGACACCGCTGGCGGCAACAGCCCCCGCAACACCACAAAGTCCCAACAGGCCCACCACATCGCTGCCCACATGGAAGGGCGGACCTGACAGATAGAATGCCATGCATGACCACACACACAATATGCTGGCAAAGCTCATGGCCGGGCGAAAGGAATAGAGCCGGATGCGAGGATTGGAGATAAAGATACTGCCCACCGTATGCATAAGTTGGCGATACGAACCATGGAAGGTCTGACTCACCTGCGGCATCATCTTCAACGTGACAAGCAGCCCCAGGAGCATCAGTCCTGCCACCAAGAAGAACATCATCCGCCATCCGAACCAGTCGCCTATGTAGCCACTGACGGCACGGGCAGAGACAATACCCGTCATGATGCCCGACGCTATATAACCCATGTTCCGGGTCTTGTTTTCCGGACGGGAATAGAGCGTGGCCATCGGAACAAACAGTTGCGGCATGATGGATGAGAGTCCCAAAGTAAGCGATGCTCCCCACAACAGCCACACATTGTTGGCAACACCTATAGCAACGGCAGAAGCTGCTGCCAACGACATGCCAATCACCACGATACAGCGCACTGGCAGCATATCGGCCAACGGAACCACGAACAAAAGTCCAAGCGCATAGCCTATCTGGGTGATGACAGTGATTATGTTAGCCTGCACCTGAGTGATGCCCGTGTCACGACAAATCATGTCGAGCAGAGGCTGGTTGTAGTACAGGTTTGCCACCGTGAAAGCAGCCAGGAAGGCCATCATCAGCAAGATGTGGCGTGGTATGCCATTGTCTGGTGTAAGTCGTATCATTCGTTATTTACTATTGTTTCTCCTTCTTCTGAAAACTCCCTCGAAAAGGGATCTTCATGTTTCATTTCATCTCTAATCTCGGTTTAACAGGGTCTGTCAGCCTGATGATATGGTCGTATTCAACATGAGTGACACCTTTTACGGACTTGAAATATTGCATTGTCTCTTCCAAAGACTTCGATTCCGGCTTCTTCAACGCCATACCGTTGATGATGTTGTAGTCGTAAATAACTTCACACTTATAGGCCTTGACGGCATCCAGCAACGGAGCTTTCCCCACTTCAGCATCGTACATCACAAGGAAGACATTGGGCGAATGTTCCTGCTCAGCTTGATGACTCCGAACGGGCACCGGCAATTCCACCGTCTGCTTGGTTTTGCATGAGACCAACAAGACGATTGCAACCTGGGCAATCAGTATCAGCGGAATGCCATAGTTGAATTTCTTGTGCATCGTCTTATGACGCCATACTTTCATGCCCAGCCAAGCCCCGATGCTTCCACCAAGCACGGCTAAGCCCAACAAGGCAGTCTCACGGATGCGCCAAAGCGATTTCTTCGCTTTCCATTTGTCGATGCCATAAACGAGAAATGCTATGACATTAATGCCTATAAGGTAATAGACTATCGCTTCTTTCACCATAGTTTTTTGTTATCCATTTGTGCTCAATTTAGTGCAAATGTACAAAAAACAAGGCACATATCAGAAGTTTTGGTCAACCAATATACTTTTTGTGAGCCAATTTAACTTTATTTTGATTCACAATAGCATATTATGAACCACAAAATAAGTTCATAACTTAAAGCACAACATTCGCCGTTTTAACCAAACGATCGTAAGAAGCGTGTTGTCATTCTTGCCGTTCTTCCATACCGATAGTTGTCACATTCGGAACCGCCCCTCCCCCAGTGTCGTTTTTATGTCGCCATCCGAAAATCATCCTCAAATTCTTTGGAAATTCGGAAAAGAATTGGTACTTTTGCAATCGAAGAAAACGATGCTCCATCCGTTGCGGACGTAAGGTGCGGGGATTTGGATAACAACTCATCGGCACGTTGCGAGATAGTCTTCTTTGTTTTAAGTAAGATTACCCCGCCTGTCTGAATAGACTTCTGCTATATTATACATTCCCTAAAAATCAGCCGTTTTCGAAAAAAAATTCAAAAACGGCTGATTTTTACTTTGTCATCTGAATATAAAATTGTATCTTTGCGCCATTAAATCTTGTTGTTATGGTGTACAATAGCATTATCGGCAGAACTGAGGAAATCAAGAAACTTCAGAAGTTTCTCAAATCTTCCAAGTCGGAGTTCGTGGCAATCTACGGACGCAGACGTGTAGGCAAGTCATACCTTGTAGAAGAGGTTTACAAAAACAAAATTGTTTTTCGTGCCATTGGCTCCTATATCAAGGATAAGAACGATAAGACATACAGACAGATACAGCTTGAACACTTTTATGAGAGCCTTCTGGATGTCGGTATGTCAGAAGACACACCTCGTCCCACAAACTGGCGTGAGGCTTTCCGCCTGCTTCGACACTATCTTGAAGGAGTATGTTCCAAACGGCGTATTATTTTCCTCGACGAACTGCCTTGGCTGGCTGGTCCCCAGTCCTCAGAAATGATAACAGAGCTTGGGTACTTCTGGAACTCGTGGGCAGACCGCCAGCGAAATGTGGTGCTTGTAGTCTGTGGTTCTGCAACCAGCTGGATGCTTGACAACGTCATCCGCGACTATGGCGGACTGCATGGTCGTCTTACGGACATCATACGACTGTTGCCTTTCACGCTGAAGGAGTGCGAATCATATTTCAAGAATCGAGGATTCCATCTCTCCCGTTATGAGACAGCCGTTGCCTACATGGCATTCGGCGGCATACCCTATTACCTTGACCGTATAGACAACGAGAAGAACCTGTCGGAAAATATCGACACATTCTTTTTCAAGGATACAAAAATCAACCAGGAGTTTAAGGATGTGTATGCCGGTCTGTATGCCACTTCAGAACGTTATGTGGATGTTGTCAAGGCACTGGGCACAAAATTCTATGGCATGACTCGCCGCGAACTGGCCGAAGCAGTTGGCATTGAACTGGGTGGAACCTTCTCAAAGATTCTCGACAATCTCCATGAGTCAGGCATCACCCGAGAATATCCTCGCTATGGAAAGGAACGTGTTGAGACTGTGTATCAGCTGAAGGATTTCTTTTCCATGTTCTATCTCCACTTCATACATGGAAAGGGAGCTGACGCAGGCAACTGGCGTACGATACAGCGTACACCAAAATTCTATTCTTGGGCAGGCAATACTTTTGAATTGCTCTGCATTGAACATCTGCCACAGATAAAGGACAAGCTGCGCATAGCCACCATCAACCGAAACTACTGCTGGAAAGGAGAAGGGCCTAACGGAAAAACCTCCCAGATTGACCTTGTGCTGGAATGGAAAGGCGAACGAACCGACTATATCTGTGAGATGAAATTCAGCGAACACAACTTCACCATCGACAAGTCATACGAACTAGAACTGGCCAATAAGATTGACGCATTTTTAAACTGCAAACAGCATACCAAGACACACTCGGTTCAACTTGTCATGGTCACTACAAATGGCCTTACCCCAAACGAGCACACTAAGGATGTCAATCAGGAGGTCATATTAGACGATCTTTTCACCTAATCAGCGGAAGGAGTTTTTTCAATTAAGATTCGTTCTTCATCACTGTCATGTCGTTAGATGTTGAAACTGGGGTTTGTTGCTGTTTTTGTACCGCCACTGCATTCCGTTGATACAAACAGTGACAGGGCGGATGTTTTAATCAGCCATAAGTCAAGTTTCCGGTCGTTCACACCAAAAACGCGGTAAGTAATTTTTATCGCTACTTAGTGTTGTCGTTATTCGTCGGGCACCCGTAAACAGCCATTTGTTCTCTTTCTTTTACCCTAATTTATACTCACCCGTACGGATAGAGGCGATGACACCACCATCAATGAGCAAGTCAGTACCCGTAATAAACTTAGCATGTTCACCAAGCAGGAAGGCAGCCGCCTCGGCAATCTCGTCGCTGGTGCCTGTGCGCTGGGCTGCAGAAGCATCAATCATGCGCTGGTAGCCCTCACCATTCGCATTGAACTCGTCGTAAGCCAGCGGTGTGACAATGACACCTGGAGAAATCGTATTGATACGTGCCCGACGATTGCGCCATGAGGTGGCAGCAGCACGCTGAGCCTGCAAGTGGTTCATGCGCTTGGCTATCATATAGGCAAAACCGCTGTTCTGCATGGCCACCTCCTGAATGAACTTCACGTTTTTCAGTTCCTCTGTAGGAGTATTCACCAGTTGCAGTTCGATGTCGTTGGGGATAGGATACATATAGGCAGCCTGACTGGAGATGATGAGCCCTGCCCCACCCTCGGCCATCACCTCGCCGAATGCATCAACGGCATAGCCCGTGCCTACCATGTCGAGGTCAACGATATGCTCTGGATTAGCCTGATTGGGCGATGCACCGGCAGTGTCGATGAAGTACATCACAGGCCCCAGCTCAGCGGCCTTCTTTGCGAATGCCTCCACGCTCTCCTTCTGCAAGGCATTTACCTGCTGCGTCTCCACATCGTAGCCGCAACGGCGGAAGTCCTCACCTACTCGTTCCAATGCCTTCTCGCTGATGTCGCCCAGCAGAATTTTCTTACCAGCGCCAATGCGGCGGACAATGGCGGTTCCCATACTTCCGGCACCTAAGAGGGCCACTACTTGTTTTTGTTCGTTTCTGTCGAATATCATAGTCTTTCCTATTTTTTATAATTATATGTTCTTAATAAACTTTGCGTGAAATCACACTGCAAAGGTACGACAAAAAAGACAACCCGTCGTTACACGAATTGCCTCTATACTTTCACATTTTGCAGATGATTATACCGTCTGAGAACGTCATCCGCCCCTGCCGCACAAGAATATGAACATGATACTTGCCAACGAACTCTGCCACTTGCCGTCCATCATGCGCTGTGTTAATCAGATTGCACCCGTAAGCCTCTTCCATAATTGATGATAAAAGATTCTTTTAAATTTTAGAAATGCACCATGCGAAGCCCTTGGCCGTGCGGCGGGCAGCATCCATGAAATGATTGCCGGGATTCCATTCCAGCGTTGTGCGGTCGGCGCCCAGGCTCTGCTTCAGGTGCTCATGCTCCCAGCGGATGTTATTGCCCACCTGGGCTATGGCCTTATTGCGACAGTGCTCCTCACGGTCACCAAGACTAAGATAAACGAAAGGAGCCTTGACAGGATGCCGGCTTGCATAGTCCTGCCATCCCGCAATCCACACCGAGGGTGACATGGCTGCAATGGCTGCAAAACGGTCGGACTCATAGCCAGACCAAAGGGAAAAGAGACCGCCAAGGCTGTAGCCTCCTAAGACGATGGGGAGTTCACCATATTCCTTATGCAAACAGGGAATCAACTCGTCAGTGACATAACAGAGCGTCTCTCCCGCATGTTCGCCTACGGCCTGACGCTTCGAAACGGCAGGGTCGTGCCAAGGAGTGAGTTCCACTTCCCAGTCACCGATGACAAAGGCTGCCATGACGAAAGATGTGCCAGCAGCCTCGCTAATCATGGCCACCTCGCTGTCGATGCTTCCACGCTCCTGTATGCCCAGTGTCTGAATGAGCATGACTTCCGGCTCCTCGCCTTCTTCAAACAACAGACACTCACGCCCACTGATTTCTATAGTCTGTTTCATGTTGACTGTAAAATTTCGTTTTTCACCCTGAAAATGACAAATGCATCATATCATTCAGCAAAAATACTAAAATAAAAATGGGCCACCAAATAAACTCATAAATTAAAGCACAACATGCGAAGGTTTTGAAATGCAAGAAAAAACAATGTCACATACCGTATTGTTTGCTGTCTGAAAAGATTTCCTTCAAGTATGATTCCAGTTCCTTTCCCTCTTTGTCTGTTGAAAGGATTATGCCATCAGGGGAAATAACGACAATTGAAGGAATGAAAGAAATTCCGTAGAGGTCAAGTGCATTTTCTTTGTCGGAAGGGCAGCGCAAGGCCGTCCATGGCAACTTGTTTTTGTCTAAGGCTTTTAGCCATGCGTTACGGTCTTTATCGCAGGAAACGCCCAATATTGTAAGATTTCGATCTTTATAGGCAGCATATAGTTGCTTCATGAACGGAAATGAGGCGATACATGGACCGCACCACGACGCCCAAAAGTCAATCAGCACGTATTGGCCATGTCCCACATATTCGGAAAGACGGTGGATGGTTCCGTCTGGAGCCTCTGCCTCGAAATCTATATATTTCTTGCTTGTAATATTACGTTGCTTTTGAGTTGAATGATACACCTTCCAAGGACGTTCCATTGCAGGATGACGGGCGTAGGGAGCATCTTCACGCATGAATTCATTCATCTGTTCATGAGTCAGGCTGCCCAGACCTGTAAATAGATACCATGCAGGAATAATGTTGCCGATATTTTCCCGGATATTCTGCAAGTTGGTTCGTTCAAGCTCGGCCATGTGTCCTTTATATTTTGCAACATTCGCACTATCCTCTACAGTCTGTATTGGCTTGTCCCCCGTTATCATATCCCTGATCTTGTCTTGTTCTTCCTCACTGAAATTATCCCACCACGGCTCAACATCATTATAAATGGCGCGTTCACGCATCTGACACTGGATGAACCTCTGTTGCAATTCACTACCTTTGATTTCACCTGTGACAAGATTAATATCTGTGGGCGTATCCTCCACAATAAAACGGAGGTCGTTGCCGGCATAGTCACCAATCTGGATGAACGTGTGACGGGGAAGCCGGCCAGTGACTTTGAATCGACCGTCAACAACTGGATATCCCACATGTTGCCCGTGTGGAGCACACGGAAAGACACCCAAACTATCATATTGGCTGGTCGTTGTTCCTGTGATGACAAAATCAATACTGTCTTCTACGATTGGAGTGAATGTCTGGCTATGCCCAATGAATGCGACCATGGTCAGCAGAAGTGTGATGATAGCTTTCTTGTTCATTTTCTTTTATTTTACAATTCCATAAATTACAAGACTGATGGTGGCGTAGAAACACGCTTTGCAAATTTTGTTTGTAAAGTTAATGATTTCTTATGACTTCACGTTCATTCTGCACGTTTTTCTTGCAAAATGTGCTTGCTTTTTAACAAATTTATGCGGAGTGGCGTCTGGGCACGCCATAATCTTTTTTCAATCAAAAGAAAACTCGTCGAAATACTAAAAATCGACGAGTTTTCTTACGGCTTTTTCAATATGTTGATGCACGTGCGGCCGTAAACAGCCATTTGTTCTCCTCTTTGACTAGGTCGAAATGTAGCTGCAAGCGCCACGTATGACGGCCTCCGCCAAAGACAGCGGCATTGACCCGGCTACGGCCTGTGAGGGTGGCACGGTCGCCATTGACCTCGATGTCCATCTGCTCATGCTCGGCAGAATAGTAGTTCAGCGTGCCACCCGCAATAGCTCTGATGTATTCTTGCTTTGACTGATGCATCCCTGTCATGTGGGTCAGCACGAAATCATCTGCATGAACACGATTTAATGTTGCTGTATCCTTCTCTACCATTGCCTTGTACATCTCTCGATACAAAGCTTCTATCTGTTCCTTATCCGTCATCTCTTTATCTGAAAAATTTGTTGCGACACGCCGGGATTCCTGCTCTGGCAAGCCACCACGCTCAAAGCCGTGAAGGTACAGCCGTGAGCGTGTGGGCTTCCGTTGATCAGTAAAACCTTACTCATATTTTCTTCATCTCGAACCCTTGAACATCTTGGTGGTTTCTCCGTCGTGATGGTCGAAGAACAGGCTCTTGCCCGTGTCGAGGGTCAATTTGTTTTCTATTAATGTGTCGCTTTTAAGTATTGCAAATCACCATACCAATAACTGGCTGTACAGCCACCGTCGATGAGGAAGTCGGCACCGCTGATGAAACGTCCACGAGAGGACATCAGGAACTCTGCAAGGTCGCCTACCTCATCAGGTGTTCCGGCACGACGCGCCGGCATTCCCTCAATCATCCTCAGATAGCCGTCCTTGCGAGGCCCATGCAGTTCGTCATTGGCCAGGGGCGTGATAATGATGCCAGGAGAAATCGAGTTGACAGTGGCATTACGACGGCCCCACCGGGTAGCCTCATACATCACACGGAGTACATTGCAGCGCTTGGAATATTGATAGGCTTTCAGCGTGTCGCTGACAGCCTTCAGGAACGGCAAATCCAGCAGTTCATCTACAGGAGTCGTTGCAAGCATCTCATTCTGCTCTTGGGGCAGTGCGGGCAGACGATGACCGCTCTGCGAAGATATAATCACACCTGAACCTCCCTCGGCAATCACCCGCCCGAACTCTTCTAACAATACGCTTGTGCCATAGAGATCAACCCGCAAGATTTCAGCTACGGGAGCCTGCGAGGGTGACACGCCAGCAGCATTCACCACATTGGTCACGTCGCCTTTGCTCGTAGCATACTCCACCAACTTCTGTATATCCTCCTTTGAACCGAGGTCACACTTAATGGTGGAGCACTCGAAACCGGCGTTCTCCAGCGTCTTTGCTGCCTGCCCGGCATGTTCCAGGCTATAGTCAGCCAACACGATGTGCTTGCCTGCTGACACACGGCGGATAATCGCCTGTCCTATACTGCCGGCGCCCACTAATACTGATACTTTCTTTACCATATCCAAAAGTCATATTATGCCAACCCACGCCAGCCCATAAACATCTTAGTCACTTCACCATCGTGGTGGTCGAAGAACAGGCTTTGCCGGGTGTCGAGCGCTTCTATGCGAGCCATCTCGTCAGCAGAAAGTTCGAAGTCGAAGATGTCAATATTCTCAGCCATGCGTTCTTTGTGGGTTGACTTCGGTATGATGACAACTCCACGTTGCAACAGGAACCGAAGACCGATTTGAGCCACGCTCTTACCGTGACCTTTGCCGATTTCAGTCAGTACCTCATTAGTGAAGAATCCATTGCGTCCCTCGGCCAATGGTCCCCACGACATGATCTGGCATCCGAACTCCTCCATGTATTTCTGTGGTTGTTTCTGCTGACAGAACACATGCGTTTCCACCTGATTCACCATCGGCTTGATTTCCACATTAGATGCCAGGTCTATAAAGTGGTCAGGGAAGAAATTGCTCACGCCGATAGCCCTCAACTTGCCGTCACGATAGGCTTCGATTAAGGCACGATAGGCACCGTAGCGGTCGCAAAATGGCTGATGAAGCAACATCAGGTCGATATACTCCGTCTGCAGCTTGCGCAGACTCTCGTCAATGGAGGCCTTCGCCTTTTCATAGCCGTAGTTGGAGATCCAAATCTTTGATACAAGGAACAGTTCATCGCGCTTGATGCTGCTCTTGCGCCAGGCATTGCCAACGCCTTCTTCGTTGTGGTAAGCCTGTGCCGTGTCTATCATCCGATAACCCACGCTCAAGGCGTCACTTACGCAACGTTCGCACTCTTCAGGCGACACCTGATAAACTCCGTAACCCATCTGCGGCATTTCCACGCCGTTATAAAGTTTGATTGTATTCATATCGATAATTGTTTGTTTTCGTTTCACAGTCTTTTAATCAGTTTGGCAGGGATGCCACCCACAACGGTATTCGGCTCTACGTCTTTGGTGACGACGGCTCCGGCACCTACAATGGCGTTTTCACCGACTGTCACGCCAGGTAGTATAGTTGCTCCAGCTCCTATCCAACAGTTGCGTTTCAGAACCACGGGCTTGCAGGTCAGTATCTGATGCTCCTCTGGGTCGTGGTTGTTGGATATGAGTTGGGCATTGGCAGCTACCAGCACATCATCCTCGATGGTGATGCCGCCTGCACTCATAAAGAGCGAATTGGTCTGGATAACTACATTCTTGCCTATTTTCACATTCTTTCCGCGCACGACCGATGTAGGAGCCATCAGACGGCTTCCCTCGCCAAACTCGCCAAACAGCTCGTGAACCATTTCGTCGTACTCTTTGGTGAAGGGCATGGTGTTGTTCAACTTGAAGCAGAGCTGCACCTCCTTCACGCCTTGCGCCTGCTCCTCTGGAGTCTGCTTGCGCATGTCAATACGTAGCTCTTTCATATTCTTATTCAACAGTTGCAGACACATTCAAACTTCTTATCCACTTCTCAACCTTTTTCTTTTCCGTGCGCACCTCGTGACCGTAGATGCTGAAGCCCTTCTGGACGTTGGCATCTGGGAAAGCATCCTTCACATCCTCCACACAGTTGGCCAATCCTGAGCCTTCGTGAGTGGTGAAAGGAATGACGGCCTTGCCCTTTAAGTCGTTAGCATGCTTCTTGAAGAAGGTGAACATCACTTGCGGATAGGTGCCCCACCAGACGGGTCCGCCAATGAACACGATATCGAACTTCGTCAGGTCCACATCGCCTTCATACTCGGGCAGCTCACCGTTCTTCGCTTCTTCCTTTGCCAACTTGATTAGCGGGTTATAAGCCATACCATCGTACTTATGAGTGACGATTTCAAACTGCTCTGCGCCTGTCTGTTCCGTGATGTAGTCGGCCACAATCTTTGTGTTGCCCACCTCAATGTTACCTACTGCGTAGTTGTCTCCCGCATGCGAGAAGAACACTACAATTGCCTTTCCTTCCTTGTTCATAACTATCTCCTGTTTTGCACCACCGTTGCATGCAGTCGATACCAGCAATGCCAAAGCGAACGTAATGATACTTTTGATATTCATTTTGATTTACTTTTGAATCTGGTTGCAAAGTTACGATGTTTTTTCAACACCTTGTTTTCACAAATTGCGTCATAATTTTCACTTTTTACACTAATCATTCTTTTGTATATAAAATAATGAGTAATTTTGTCGAATGAATTCGGCGAAGTTGCTCACGTTCAGCATAGCAAAAGCACACTTCGCTTTGCATTCGCTTAATAGCAAAATTGCAGTCATGAAGACAGATTTCCAATATTCCACAGACTTCTATGGGATGAATTCCCGCGAGTTGAGTCACACCTGCATGCACTTGCTTTGCTTGGCAGGTGAAGGCAGTTTTGTGTTCAACGAGCACTGCTATCATATTGTAAAAAACGACCTGGTGGTGATACCGATGCCTGATCGTGTCAGCAACCTTGCAGGACATGCTGACTTGCAGGTGGAGTGGTTTGCTGCCGACTATAAATTCCTGCAGAACCTGCTGCCATCGAACAATTACAGCATCGGCGGAAGTATCTCGCTGAACCAAGACCCCGTCATCAAACTCTCAAACGAACAGTCGCTGCATCTGCTAAATGACTTTCATCGTCTGCGTGACCGTATGGACGAGAGCCACTTGCTGTTCCATCGTGAACTGATGGGCAGCCTCTGCCTGACGATGATGTACGACATCTTCGAAGCCCACGCCCAGCGTGAAGCCACAGACTCGCATACCGACCGCACGACCTACATTGTGAAACAACTGATGGCATTGCTCTCCACGGGCGTCAGTCGTACAGAGCGCGATGTGAGCTATTATGCCGAACGGCTGAACGTATCGCCCAAGTACCTCTCGGCTACCATTAAGCGTGTGACAGGCCACAGCGTCACCTCGTATATTAACCGCCACACTATTCCAATACTGAAAGACTATCTGAATGATGAACGTCTGTCACTCACTCAGATAGCAGAACTGATGAATTTTACCACTTTATCGTATTTCAGCCGTTATTGCACGAAGCACCTTGGTCAGTCGCCTAGCGAATACCGCCTGAGTCTTCAACCGAAATAATGCGAGATCTTATTTGCCTACAGTTTATTTAGCACATCTGTTATCGTATTGTCCTCTGATACAACTGTATTTGTCCATTGTCGAGATTCGTAATCTTTATCTGAACCTTGATTGGACGTTCTATCTCGTCAGACAAAGACAAAAGTAATTTTGTTATTACCTGTTCAACATTCGTGTATGTAGAATGATTGAGTGCAAAGTCAACGTCACCAAGCAACACACCGCATCCGTTTTGCGCTATCGTTGTCCATGAATGGCGGAAGCAGTGAGAAATGACTAGTACATACCGTCGCTGACATTGTTTGTTGTATGTGTGTCAGTTCTTGTCACGTAGAGGGTAGCATTCTTTTTCGTAGTTTTCAGCTGCTTGCCCTCAAAATCCATATCGATAAGTCTCACATCCTGGCAACCGTCGAGAACTAATGACGGTGATGACGTGTGGATGGTGCCGCCTTTGATGGCAAACCCGCTAACGTCCTGCAATCGCAAAAAATCCTTGCCGCGACCTTCAAAATTCTCTATCTGCACATTAGAGAGCGGCCGCTCGGGCAGAGCCTTCACGTCGATGAGCCGCTGGCAGCCGTCAACGGTAAAATCCTTGATGTAGATATTTCTGAACTCAGGGGTCAGTTCGTTGACTGCTCTTGCCGGGAAACGGTCTGCCAAATTTCCCACCCACTTTCTTGAGCCAAGCATATCGACTGTAAAGCCGTTCCACTTGATGTCTTTTGCATAGACACGCTCCACCCAGATGTCGTGGGCACCGCCGCCACGGGGACGGCGCGACTTGATGCGGATGCCTTGCTCCGTGCCCTCAAAGCGGCAGTCGTGCATATAGATATTCCACATCGAAGCTGCTGTCTCACTACCCAATACCAGGCCACCTCCTCCACGCAGGGCCACGCTGTTGCGGATAACGCAGCAGACAGATGGGCGGGCGGTCTTAACACCGTCTTCACCACGCCCCGACTTGATGGTGTAGCAGTCGTCGCCGCAATCAAGCTCACAGTACTCTATGAGCGAATTAGTTGTCGACTCGATGTCGATGCCGTCGGTGCGTCCATGTCCAGCGCTGTTTATCGTCACACCGCGGATAATCACATTGTCACAATACTGCGGTACGATGTTCCAGAACAGCCCTTGGTCGATGGTGATGCCCTCAATCAAGATGTTCTTGCAGTTGACGGGTGCCACCGTCATCGGAAGCAACACTGGTCGCCCCTCTTGTCCGTCGCACAGCCGCTCGCTGACGGGTTTTGTGATATCTACGCATTCCTCTATTACGAGATATTTCCGGTTTTCTACGTAAATCTCACAGTCGGTCGTTGGTCCCACGATGTGCCCTCGTCCTGTCAAACCGATGTTCTCTGCCCCATTTGCGTATATCATCGCTCCAAGCGACAAAACATCGTAGCCCTCGTTGCGGGTCTGAACGGCTGGCTGATAATCCTTGATTTCACCGCTGAACGTTAGCACCGCACCGTCGCTGAGATGCAGACAGACTCCCGACTTCAGTTCAATACGTCCCGACCGCCATTGACCGTCGGGTATAACCACCGTTCCGCCACCGCGTCGGCTCATCTTGTCGATAGCCCTCTGAATGGCCTTAGTGGAGAGTCCTTCCCGGTTCATCTTTACTGTCATCATACGCTGAGCAAACACGGGGCGACTGATGCCACTAACGTCAAAGGGTGCTACAATGGGGGGTATTTCTACCGGCATATATTGCGGACCAGCCTTCAATGAAGCAGGTAATTGTGCACATACATTTGCATTACATATAGCCAACACGACTGTAAGAATCCATAATCTCAGTAGTTGTTTCATCACTGTCTATCTCTAATTTTTATGTCTGCCATAAGTTTTTTGTAATAGTTGGTATTCCGCCTCTGTAATTTGAATGATACCACCATGACGAGGGGTGAATTTACCTTCTGTTTTAGTCTCATGTACAAGTTCGTAGTCGCGGAAATCTTTGGTGCGGCAAAACTGGTAAACGCCGTCCTTGAAACAGTCATAGCTGAGCATCCACGTGCCGTCGAGAAGCTGATAGCAGGTAGAGCCTTCTGAATTCAACTTCGTAGGTTGCTGATGGCCTGAGACAAGCGTCCACGACTTTTGATTGTGCAAGTCGCGGAACTCATACTGCCGGCGTTGAAGGCCATCCGGGCCACCCCATGTATTGAAGAACAGATGGTAGAGGCCAGTGGAGTCCTGCACTATATCGGTATCAATGGTTGGATGTGGATAGGTGAACAATGGTTGCGGTTCTCTTACTAAGTTACTGAAATCTCCGTTAGCATAGGCATAATAGACTGCATCTTGTGGGAAGGGACCGTCCTTTTCGGAGTGGAGCGAGAAATAGACCATCAGTTTCTTGGTCGATGGGTCGAAGATGGTCTGCGGTGCCCAGACAGCATTGACGTTGGCGAACGGCGTACCCTGATAGCGTTCTGGGAAGTGCACGGTATGGTGCTGCCAATGGATGAGGTCTCGGGAGCGCAGCAAGACGATGCCCTGGCACGTCCACTTGCCCTTAGACATATCCATATCGGTCAGCACCTGATAGAACCATCCGTCGCCACCTCTTAATATATGTGGATCACGGACACCGCCAGAACGGCTTATGCTGTCGCTGGCAATAACGGGGCGCCCATTGTTCAGAGGTATGAAGTTCACCCCATCATCGCTCACGGCATAGCACACCTGCTGCCCCTCAGTGGTGTTATTGTTGAAGTAGGCAAAAAGATAGTGCGCCATCGGCTCACGGTCAGTTGCTTCCAACGTCCATGAACACTCATCCATCACTTCTCCAGCCCTGACCATGATATGGTTCTCGCCTTCGCTGAGGTGCACGCCCTTGAAGACAATACAGTGAATATCATCGGCTTTGGCTTTTCCTGTTTTGCGTCCATTAACGTAGAGAACAGCTTCCTTCTGGTTGGTGTAGACTTTAACATCAGTAAGACCGTGTTTGCGGTTTACAAAGCGTCGACCTGTGATATACACCATCGGTTCTGGGTTCCATTGTGCCTTGTAGAAATAATAGATATCTTTTCGAGTATTGCGGTCGTAGGTCACCATTCCCTTATCGTTCACACCATCCCGATCTCCCTCGTGGCGTATGCTGGACTGCATGTCGCTGAACTGCCAAATCGTTTTACACCAGAGCCAGTCCATGTCCTTGATGGCTTTCCAATAGCCTTCGTGGGTGAGCAGCTGGTAGTTTTCAGCATGATCTCGCACACGGTCATAGCGCGGATCATAGTGGATGTTGATGCTGCCGGCATCTCCATACTCAGAGATTCCAAGGGGCTGTCCCGCAGTAGTCTGTCGTGCTTCTTCATAAAACTGCCGTACTTTTGACTCATTACCTGGTTTGCGGAAGTATTTGTTCCAAGCCATCAAGTCGCTGCAGCCAAGGTAATGGGCATGGGACACGCAGGTGGCAAAGGTGGTGAGCCGCGAAGGGTCAGCCTCTTTCACCAATGTATTCAATGAACGAATGAAGTCTACGGGATGGTCCCACTCTCGGAAACGGCCTTCGTCAACGAGCAGTTCGTTGAAAAGCCCCCAGAAGCATACAGAAGGGTGATTGTAGTTCTGATAGATCATTTCGAGTGCTACCTGCCGGGCATTCTCCTCCACATTCTTCACATATCCCGTGAAGTCATATCCGCCTGGACCTACAAGCGGTATCTCGCTCCAGAGAACCATGCCCTGACGGTCGGCAAGGTCGTAGAAACAGCGGCTCTGCGGATAATGAGACAGGCGAATCATCGTAGCTCCTGTTTCCATGATTAGCCGCATGTCGCGCTCATGGTCTTTTTCCGACAAGGCACTACCCTTTCCGTCCACATCCTCATGGCGGTTGAAGCCACAGAGCGGATAATGCTGCCCGTTCAGGAAGAAACCTTTGTCGGCATCTACGCTGAAATAGCGAAAGCCTGTCTGCACGGCCTGGCTGTCCAATACCTGTTGGCCATCCTTGAGCTCTACTTTGACGGTATATAGATATGGGTTCTGTCGCCCATTCCAAAGTATCGGCTTGGTAATGGTCATCGGCAGACTGACGCGGTCACTGTTTGCCGCGGCCTCTCCCGATGCCACGACTTTCCCCTGTTGGTCTATTGCCATTGCATACAGCCGCAATCCTTGCTTCCCGCTTTTCAGCGAAAGGATGGTTTCAACGGTCATCTCAGCCTGAGCTTCGCTCACCTTGCGCTGATGAACCAGCAGGCCTGGCGAGCCGTAGAACAGCGGCGAGATGCAGTCCTTGCCCGTGACAATCAGGTGAACGGGCCGATGAATGCCGCCATAGACGTTGAAGTCGCCCGAGATTGGCAGCACGTCTGTACGGAAAACATTGCCGGCCCACACCTCAATGGTGTTGTCGCCTATGTGTACATGGTCTGTTATCTCCATGCAGAAGGCGGTGTAGCCACCCTTGTGCTGGCCGATGGTCTTACGGTTTACAAAGACATCAGCCACAGAGTTCACACCCTCGAAATATAGGAACAGCCGTCCTTCGGCCATCTGAGGTGTCACAGCCAGTGTCCGACTATACACCATCGTCTCGCGGTTATAATGTGTTCCCTTGGTATATGTGGCATTCCATGTGTGCGGCAGCGTGACGGGCACGCTCTTCGCCGTAGGCGTAGGATCACTGATGGGGCGAATAGTCCAGGCATCATTCAGCAACAGTTCTTTACGCTCATTATGAGCTTGACCAGCAATAGTAGCCGTCAATAGTAATAATAAATAACAGATTCGTTTCATTTTTTCAGATTGTTGTATGAAGTTCTCTGAACCATCTACTCCCTAAAGCCAGCAGGCGAAGCACCAAGATACTTCTGCACATAACGGCTGAAGTAGCTGGGTGAGGAGAAGCCATATAGGCCAGTCAATTCGGTAAATGAGCGCATCTTGTCTCGTAACTGACGGCTGATGTCAAGCACCGTGTATCGGTTAATTCAGTAGTTAGCAGGAAAACCGCTTACTTTCTTGCACACTTCCGACAAATATTTCGTGGTGACGCAAAGCTTGTCAGCATAGTAGCCGATGTCGCGGTTCTTGCGGAAATCCCCACGTTCCAGCAACGCCAAGAAACGCTCCATCAAATCAGCATATTGCGAAGTTATCTTCTCATTCCAATATAGTGATGCATGAAAGTCGAAGAAATCATCACATTCTCTGGAAGGGAAATAATCCCCGAAAGCACATTCTGCAAACTTTGTTTGTAAAGTTAGTGATTTTTTCTGACTTTACATTCATTCTGCACGTTTTTCGTGCAGAATGTGCTTGCTTTTTAACATATTTAGTCGAAATGACATATAATCTTTCCAAAAGTCGGTCTCGATTAAAAGAAAAAAATGTGGATTCTTGCATCGTTGGTTTAGGTTTAAGTTAAGATGTGTATGTATATATACATGAGTAAACGTAAACCTAAACTTGCCTGACATGAGCTCCCAGGATTTAAATTCCTCTTATTACTGAGGAGGTACAATCTCGTGTTTCCTCCCCTTCTCTTACTGGTTTCTTCTTTACAGAGAATCCGTAAACTCCTCCTGTTATATTCCATTGTGCATATTATATTATGCATGATATTTTGTGCAAGGAAATACATAAATGATTGACGATGCTGTTCCGAGTTATCTTCTGTGATTTCAGAAGAAAACTCGCCAAAATGCAAATAATTTGCAAATCGGCGAGTTTTCTTTTGGATTTTCGAAAAATAACTTTGAATATGCTTTCTTCTACAAGTATTTGTTGAGTTCTACAACAAGGCTTTGAACAGTTGTAGAAGATTCCTCCTCTGCAGGGTTGCCATGCGAGATTTCAGCAAGCACTGTCTCTGCATTGTTAATGGCTTGTTGCTGCCGGGACAATAGAAGATTGTACTGCCGAAAGGACGGTAGCCGAAGGAGGTCTAAGGTTTTTTTGTGGATTCAATTCTTCTGATGCGTCTTCAACATTTTTACAGCCTGTG
>OCTX012208022.1_pt1 | contig 19615 bp, 13 predicted proteins | sample 1539691 | NCBI WGS metagenome assembly OCTX01 (sample SAMN02144231, study PRJEB22623) | gut metagenome | biome: sheep rumen | host: Ovis aries | place: New Zealand
GTGGGCAAGACGGAACTCGCCAAGGCCCTTGCCGAATTCCTCTTCAACGACGAAAGCATGATGACCCGTATCGACATGAGCGAGTACCAGGAAGCCCACACCGTCTCGCGTCTGGTGGGCGCTCCTCCGGGATACGTGGGATACGACGAAGGCGGCCAGCTCACGGAGGCCGTGCGCCGCAAGCCTTACTCCGTGGTGCTGCTCGACGAAATCGAAAAGGCGCATCCCGACGTGTTCAACACCCTTCTGCAGGTGCTCGACGACGGTCGTCTCACCGATAACAAGGGGCGCACGGTTGACTTCAAGAACACCATTCTCATTATGACTTCCAACCTCAAGGAAGAGGACCTGCGCCTGCGCATGAGGCCGGAATTCATCAACAGGATTGACGAAATCGTGAAGTTCGACGCCCTGACGAAGGACGATATACGTCAGATTGTACGGATCCAGATGTCGCTTCTGCAGAAGAAGCTCGAGGACGACTCGGTCGACCTGAAATACACTCCGGAGTTTGAGGATTATGCCGTGGAGAACGGCTACGACCCCGATTTCGGCGCCCGTCCTGTCAAGAGACTCATCCAGCGCGAACTTGTGAACCGTCTCGCCCGCGAAATCCTTGAGGGCCGGATTCACAAAGGTTCAGCCATCACCGTGAGCGCCGACGGCAGCGGGATTGTCGTTTCGCAGTAAGTCTGGTGCCGGTATTTTGAATGACTGCTGCCGGAGTGTCCTCCGGGAGGACGGCAGGCAGCCTTTCTTGGAATTATCGCAAATAATTCGTATCTTTGCGGTCCGTTTTGGGTTAAAAGCCCGTAACGGACTGTTTATTTTATTTATTAACAAACACTTATGCCCACAATTCAACAATTGGTCCGCAAAGGACGCGAGACTGTCGAAGTAAAGAGCAAGTCCCGCGCGTTGGACGCTTGCCCTCAGAAGCGTGGCGTATGCCTCAGGGTTTACACAACGACCCCCAAGAAACCTAACTCAGCAATGCGTAAGGTTGCCCGTGTACGTCTCTCTAACGCTAAAGAGGTCAATGCCTACATCCCCGGCGAAGGCCACAACCTCCAGGAGCACAGCATCGTGCTGGTCCGTGGCGGTCGTGTAAAAGACCTTCCCGGTGTACGTTACCACATCCTTCGTGGCGCATTGGATACCGCTGGCGTAGAAGGCAGGACCCAGTCCCGTTCCCTCTATGGCGCCAAGAGGCCCAAGAAGTAGCCCAGGGTGTTTTAATCTTTTAATTATCAACAACAATGAGAAAGTCAAAGCCTAAGAAGAGGATTCTACTTCCTGATCCCAAGTTTCACGACACGAATGTAACTCGTTTCGTGAACAACCTCATGCTGCAGGGGAAGAAGAGTATCGCGTATTCTATTTTTTACGATGCCATTGATCTGGTAGGCGAGAAGATGAAAGATTCTGACAAGGCTCCTCTCGATATTTGGAGGAAGGCTCTCGAGAACGTGACTCCTCAGATTGAGGTCAAGAGTCGCCGTATCGGTGGTGCCAACTTCCAGGTGCCGACAGAGTTGCGCCCGGAAAGGAAAGTTTCGCTCTCGATGAAGAACATGATCAACTTCGCCCGCAAGCGTTCCGGCCGCTCCATGGCAGAAAAACTCTGTGCAGAAATCATCGCAGCCTACAACAACGAAGGCGGCGCATTCAAGCGCAAAGAGGATATGCACAGAATGGCAGAAGCCAACAAGGCATTCGCCCACTTCCGCTTCTAGTAAGTACCGTGCAGGATGGCCAAGAGAGACCTTAAATATACACGCAACATCGGCATCATGGCTCACATCGATGCCGGTAAGACCACTACTTCCGAGCGTATCCTCTACTATACCGGCAAGACCCACAAGATCGGAGAGGTTCACGAAGGCGCAGCCACCATGGACTGGATGGTGCAGGAGCAGGAGAGGGGTATCACCATCACCTCCGCTGCCACCACGGCATTCTGGCACTACGGCGGCAATACCTATCAGATAAACCTCATAGACACTCCGGGTCACGTGGATTTCACTGTCGAGGTGGAGCGCTCACTCCGCGTACTGGACGGCACCATCGCCACATTCTGTGCGGTGGGCCGCGTACAGCCCCAGAGTGAGACCGTTTGGCGCCAGGCCGACAAGTACGGTGTCCCCAAGATTGCGTACGTCAACAAGATGGACCGCGTGGGAGCCGACTTCCTCGCCTGCGTCGAAGATATCAAGACCAAACTCGGTGCCACCGCGGTGCCCATCTGCCTCCCCATCGGAGCCGAGGAGCACTTCGAAGGCATAGTGGACCTTATCTCCCGTCAGGCAATCCGCTACAACACCAGCGAAGAACTTGTCAACTACTCTTTCGGTCCCGTTCCCGCAGAAATGCAGGACGAGGTCGAGGAGTGGAGAGGCAAACTCGTTGAGAGCGCAGCCGAATGTGACGACTCCCTCATGGAGAAGTTCTTCGAAGACCCCGACTCCATTACCGAGGAAGAAATCATCGCAGCCCTGCGCAAGGGAACCATCGCCATGAAGATAGTTCCCGCATGCTGCGGCTCTTCCTTCAAGAACAAGGGTGTACAGTTCCTTCTCGATGCAGTGATGCGCTACCTGCCCAGCCCGCTGGACATCGGCGCCACCCATGTCACCAACATGGCAATCGACAAGGAAACCACCCTGGAACCCGACCCTTCGGCTCCGTTCTGCGGTCTTGTGTTCAAGATTGCAACGGACCCGTACGTCGGCCGTCTCGCCTATATCCGCGCCTATTCCGGGCACCTCGATGCCGGCAGTTACGTGATGAACTCACGCACCGGCCGCAAGGAACGTGTGTCCAGGCTGTTCCAGATGCACTCCAATCACCAGAATCCCATTGAATTCGTGGAGGCCGGAGACATCTGCGCTGCCGTAGGATTCAAGGATCTCCGTACAGGAGACACCGTGTGCGCGGAGAGTCACCGTTATGCCCTTGAGTCCATGACCTTCCCCGATCCCGTCATCGGTATCGCGGTTGAGCCCAAGACCCAAGGCGACCTCGACAAGCTCGGCATCGCTCTCGCCAAGCTCGCGGAGGAGGATCCCACCTTCACCGTCAAGAGCGACAACGAGACCGGCCAGACCGTCATCAGCGGCATGGGCGAGCTTCACCTCGACATCATCGTAGACCGCCTGCGCCGCGAATTCGGCGTAGAAATCAACCAGGGTGCCCCCCAGGTCAACTACAAAGAGGCGGTCACGGCAAGCTACCAGCACCGCGAGGTCTTCAAGAAGCAGACCGGCGGTCGCGGCAAGTTCGCAGACATCATCGTCGAGATGGGCCCTGCAGACGAGGGTGTAACGGGTCTCCAGTTCATCAACGAAGTCAAGGGCGGCAATATTCCCAAGGAGTTCATCCCCAGCGTGCAGAAGGGATTCGAGTCGGCAATGCTCAACGGAGCGCTCGCCGGCTACGAGGTCCAGTCTCTCAAGGTTACCCTCCTGGACGGTTCTTATCATCCGGTCGATTCTGATCAGCTTTCATTCGAGATTGCGGGTCGTATGGCCTTCCGCAATGCATACCGCAAGTGCAAGCCCATCCTTCTGGAGCCTATCATGTCCCTGGAGGTCGTCACCCCCGAGGAATACATGGGCGAAATCGTAGGCGACCTCAACCGCCGCCGCGGCCAGATTACTGCGATGGATACCACCACCGGCGGTGTACGTATCGTAAAGGCCTTCGTTCCTCTCTCCGAGCAGTTCGGCTACGTCACGGTGCTCCGCACCCTGTCGAGCGGCCGCGCCTCCAGCACCATGTCATTCGACCATTATGCAGAGGTTCCCGCCGCAATGTCCAAGGACATCGTAGAGAAGAGCGGCTACCGCATCCCGACCGAAGAGTAAGTTTTATTTAGAAAGTTAAAAATCAAATAATATGAGCCAGATCATCAGAATTAAACTCAAGTCTTTCGATCACATGCTCGTGGACAAGTCCGCAGCAAAGATCGTCGACACGGTGAAATCCACAGGCGCGAAAGTGAATGGTCCTATTCCTCTGCCCACCAACAAGAAGATTTTCACCGTAAACCGCTCGACCTTCGTCAACAAGAAGGCCCGCGAGCAGTTCGAGCTCGATTCTTACCGCAGGCTTCTCGACATCGAGGACAGCAACGCCAAGACCGTTGACGCCCTTATGAAGCTCGAGCTGCCCTCCGGCGTAGAAGTAGAGATCAAGGTCTGAGGTTAATCAGACATGAGTAAAAAGCCATCGCGAATTGCGGTGGCTTTTTTGGTGTTCGCGAATCCCGAAAGAAATGCGCGGGATCATGTCAGAAAAGTCGAGCGGAGCCTGTACAACCCTTCTGAGTAAAGGTAATCTGGAACTCCAGGCCGTCTTTGCTGAACGTATGCAGGGATGAACCGTCACCAAGCTTTTCATATCCTAAGACCTCGGCCCCTTCGAGCCTTTTCGCCAGTTTGAACAACTCATCGCTCCGTTCCTCGAAGATTGCCTTACATGAAGCCCGGCGGTCTGATTTCTCTCCATAGGGAGTTATCCCGGGATCGTCTGATATGATATAGTCATAGCAGTGGATAAGGGACTCCTTCGCACCTCCCAGAATCGTATAATATGCTTGCTCGATGAATTTTTGCGGCGTGCTGTCCAGAGCATCATACCAACCTCCCGAGCATCGTCCGCCGGTAAGATCCTGAGTATATCCTACAATCCAGCACGCCTGAAGCGGATCAGGATTGGCGTCGCGGGTTTCAGTGCCTATCCAGCATTCGCCAAACAGTTCGGCTTGCGCTAAAGGAGAATATCCTTTCTTTTCCCAGTCGCGCCACCAGCACGGGAACTTGATTATCATCTGCACGTCAGGATTGACTTTTCGTGCCGGCTCGATAATGTCCTCCTTGCAAACATCCATCAGGAGTGCCCTTCTGTACTCTTCCCAATCTTCGATGCCCTTCTTTGCTTTATCACCGGAGCATGAAATGCAATCGTCGCCATGGTCAAGAAACAGGAAGTCATCAATGATTATCGTATCGAAAAGTTTGGCGGCGCGCTGTACTTCCTTTGACAGTTTCATTCTGGCAGCAGGATCGCTCCAGCATGTCTCTATCGGCGATTCACCATTCTCTGCAGGAGCGTTCAGGCGGGTAGGCGTAATCATCCCGCAGACCTCCATATCATGCCTGCGGAAGTAGTTCCTCTCCTTTCTCAGAAGCGAGGTGGGCACGGTTTCCCCGTGTCTGTAACTTTCCAGCCAGAGTTTGGTTATGTGGTTTTTCCGGCACCATTCAGCGAATTCCTCTCTCTTGTCCTTGTGGCTAAGCGCGCCGTTGCAGCTTGTAACCTTGCAACTCATCGAAAAGACATGACCCGGTTCTTCAGGCTGTCCGGGTTTCTCATACTCAAAGACAAGCTCTCCCCCCTGTGCCAGTTCCGCATGGCTGATTCTCCATTCCTTGATAACCTTACCATTGAAAGACACCTGTTTGACCGGAGCAGGGAGGTCAGACAAATTCTTCGTCTTGATTGTCAGGATATTTCCGTTCTGCAGAGTCAGCCTGGCGTTGCTCACGCATGGTGCCCCAAGTTCATACCATCCATCGGAAGGGTTTAGCATATAGAGTCCGAGTGAGGACATAATGTACCATGCGCTCATCTGACCGCAATCTTCGTTGCCATCGAATCCTTTGCGGTCGGTGGAATAGCAGCGTGACAATATCTCACGGACATGCAGCTGAGTCTTCTCCGGCTTTCCTATCCTGTTGTACAGATAAGCGACATGATGGCCGGTCTCGTTTCCATGAATGGAGCGGTTGCCATTCTCACCCTTCCAGAAAAGGTCTTCGAAATACGAATCGAGACGGGATTCCAGCACATCGTTGCCGCCCATCAGTGCCGACAGCCCTTCGACATCATACGGAACGGCCCATACTGCGGTCTGTGGAGAGCATTCGGTATAGTGAGGTCCGGACAATGGGTCAACCCAGGAGCCATCGGCATTTCTCGGGAGGAAAACCTTTGCCTCATCATTCCACAGATTGCGATAGTTATATGAGCGGCTCCTGAAGTACTCGGCATCGTCAAGATGTCCGGTTGCTTCAGCAAGGACGGCTGCTGCCAGATCCTGCAAACCGAAATCCAGTGTCCTGGATACGGACTCGTTGGTTTCATCAGCAGCGACATAACCAATCTCCATATATCTGGATAAGCCAGCGCGCGTCTCAGGGGTGTCTCCAAAATCGCCCCTGTCCTGCCAGCGAAGTTCCATATCGTTTGGCTGCGGTTCCATGGCATTCTTCCTGACAGCCTCATATGCCGCGTCAAGGTCAAATCCCCTGAATCCCTTGGTATATGCTTCAGCAAGGATGGTTTCGGCAGGAGACCCGACCATGATTCCGGTATATGATGGATTGGGCCATTTGGGAAGTCGTCCGCCCTCGTGGTACATTTCCACCAGGCTTTGCATCATGTCATCGATGCGTTCGGGCTCCAGTATTGTCAGCAGAGGGTGCTCCGCACGATACGTGTCCCACATTGACCAGCAGTTGTACATTATGCCATCATGCACGCTGTCGTCGAAGGCTGAGTAATATTGGCCGTATTCGTCAATCTTCCTTGGATACAGCAGCGAGTGGTATAAGCCCGTATAGAAGATGGTCTTGACGTCTTCATCTGCCTCAATCTGCAGCTTGTCGAATTCCCTCTGCCACGACATTTTAGCAATGTCAGCCACATCATCCACGTCTTTGGAACAAATCTCTCTTTCCAGATTGGCCTTCGCCTGCTCGACGCTGATTAAAGAGAGCCCGATCCTGGCTATGAGCGGCTTCTGCGACGGTCCGAAGCAGAGAACGCATTGGGTTTCATCCTCATCGTTGCCCGTACACTCATGCCCTGTATATGGCCTGGAGAAGGTAATATGGAAATACCCCCTGAAGTTCGGCTTGGGACTGGTGTGACCAGCATCGAATCGATCAGAATTCCATCCTGAAATGCTCATGCCGTCTTCAGAGAAATCGACATGGCCGGGATGGGGTGAATGATCGGAGCAAGCCCCCGCGGGGATTCGCGAAGCATCAATTATAAGATGCTCGGCAGCAGAGAACTCGAACACTGCTGAATGCTCAAGTCCGGAATATCTGGTACGGATTCCGCCTGCCTCTACGATGGAAAGATAAGGCGTGTAATCCTCCATCGTAATCCGCTGACCGCGACTTGCATAATCCACAACGGGTTCCCCAATCCGGGGCTGAAATGATACCTGTCCCCAATCACCCATCCAGATAGCAGGTTGCCTGGTACCTATGAATCCAAGCAGAAGCGTATCGGAACTGTTGTAACTGAGCGTTCCGACTTCAGTCAGACGGGTCATAGGAACCCAGTCGGCAGATCCGAACGGAACACCGACATACGGCATCATCCCGCCATATTCGGTACCGTCGCCTTCTGTTCCAATCAAAGGATCTACATAATCCAGACCGTTGAAAGGGGAGCAGGAAGCCAGCGCAATTGCCAGAATGGATATTATTGGAGCAGTTTTTTTCATAAAAACAAAAGGCGGATGAAAGAATTCCTCCATCCGCCCCAAAATAGTGATTTATATCAAATTTTACCTGACGTCTCCCAATCTCTCTGCAGTGACCTTAAGTGTCTTGACATTGAGAGTGAGCTTGTAGATACCGCCTTCGGTAACCTTGAACTGAGTGTCTTTCTGCCAATCCTGGTCTCTATAGTATGCGGTCCACTCATCCCCGGCATTCTCATCACGGTTATAGCTGGGAATCCACTCGGTATTGCTGCACATGAACTTGAAGTCGTTGTTTGCCTTCACCTCTCCGATCCAGAAGTAGGTCTCTCCGTCATACGTGAACATGTGCTCGGCGCTGGCGAGATCCCAGCCCCAGGACATAGCGCCGATAGGATAGATCAGCGGGTATTCATAGGTAGGATTCTTGACGCAAGAGATCTCAAGAGTCTCGGTGTTGAGCTCAATGATATACTCACCAGCCTCTGAGATTTCAAAGAGGGAATCATCAGAAGCGCCATCATCGCGATACCTCATGGTCCAATAGTATCCGGCATTCGGATCCCTGTTATAGCTGGGAACCCAGTTATCCTTGTAGCAGAGGAACTTGAACGTGCCGACATTGAGCCATCCCGCCCAGAAGTAATCCTTGTCATTCCAGGTCATCATAGGTTCTGCCAGAGTATTGTCCCAGCCCCATGCGAAGCATCCTCCGACGGGGTACATGCCAGGATTCTCAACGACCTTGTCAACAGCGACGGTAAGGTCAGCAGTGTTAAGTGTAATCTTATATTTCCCGGATTCCGATACCTTGAAGCAATCATCAGGCTGCCAGTCTTCGGTCTTCTTGTATACTGTCCAGTAATTCTCGGCGTTGGCGTCACGGTTATAGCTGGGAATCCAGTTTCCATTGTTCTGGCAGAGGAACTTGAAGTCGTTGTTGGCCACAATGTTACCGGTCCAATAGTATACAATGCCATCTTCAGTCGTCATTTCCTCGGCCTGTGTGGGATCCCATCCCCAGGCCATCGCACCGATAGGATAGATCTTTTCCCATGATGAAGGATCGAATTGAGGTTCTGCGGTCACCTTAAGGGTCTCGATATTTATGGTAAGGGTATAGATTCCTGAAATGTCCACCTTCCACTGAGTATCGGGTTCCCAATCCTGAGTCTTGTAATATGCAGTCCAGTAATCCTCTGCATTTGCGTCCCTGTTGTATGAGGGTTGCCATGCGGTCTTCTGGCACTCGAACTTGAAGTCAAGTCCTGCAGTGAGATAACCGGTCCATGTATAGGTAACGCCGTCGATAGTCTCCATCTCTTCAGCTGCCTCAAGTTCCCATCCCCACTCCATGGCACCGACGGGATACAGCTTCTGGAAGCCGTCAGAACAAGGTACCACCTCGACAGTGAGTTCCTTGATATTAAGTGTAATTGTGTACTGACCAGACTTATCCACCTCGAAGCAGTCATCGGGCTGCCAGTCCTCGGTCTTCTTGTATACTGTCCAGTAATTCTCGGCGTTGGCGTCACGGTTATAGCTGGGGATCCAGTTTCCGTCGTTCTGGCAGAGGAACTTGAAGCTGTTCTTGGCCTTGAGCATACCTGTCCAGGTATACACGATTCCATCGTCGGTCTTCATCATCTCAGCCTTGGTAGGATCCCACTCCCAATCCATGGCACCGATAGGATAGATAGTCTCATATCCAGCATTGTTCTTGGTGGCGGTAAATTCCACGACATTGGAATAGGACGTCCTTCCGGCTCCGGATGATGCCATCACCTTTGCAATGAAGGATGCACCCTGGCTGAGGTCAACTTTGAGGGCATTGGCAAAATCCCTGACTTCAGCGGAGGTGAATGTCTTGGATGTGCCGGAAACTTCAAAATCAGTGCATGATGCGAAACCCTTGTCCTCAGACGTGGCAATCATAAGGATATATGACACTGATGTCTCTGATGCGGGCGCATTCCAACTGAATGTGATAGCTGCGTCATCACCATATTCCTCAAACTGAAGATCCGTCTTGTCGATTGAGAGTACGGGATCCTCAAGGGGTTTGATTTCATTCGGATCCTTGCAGGAAGCGACAAGCAACATTGTCATTGCAGCAAATGCAGCAGGCAAAATAGATAATATTCTCTTCATGTTACTGTGAATTAGTTTTCGTGTTTTTTATTATACGCACAAAGGGCGTCGGTTAATTAACAGTATTTTGAATTATTTCATATGAATTGCCTTGAGCATGGCTTCATCCGGCTTCCCGTCCTTGATGATACCGAACCCGTCTTTGTTATCTTTATAACACCAAATCGCGCGGGAAATGCCCAGTTGGTCAAATACGGTTTCCATGTCAGAATGCCAAGCCAGACGGTCTTCTTCGGGTGCGGATGGCAGACAACCGTATTCTCCGCAATACACCTGAAGGCCATACTTGGAAGCAAGAGCCAGAACTTCGTTGAAGTGCTTCCGGAACACTGAACGGTCATAAACCTCTCCGATATATGAACGGACGGCATTCTTGGCTTCCGCCATGCAATGGGCGGAATCGAATTCTTCCTGTGTAATGGTGACTCCCGGATAATGCACTGCGCCATTGAAATCTTTCTGGCTGGTCCAGGATGCCTTATAATGTGTCAGGAGGAATGGATTGTAGTAGTGGAAACTGATTATGATGTTCTTGTCTCCCTTAGGGACATCCAGATACTTTGCCCCTGAGTAGCTTTGGGAAGGGTTTGTGCCTATGACAATCACCCTTTCGGGCTCAAGTTTCCTGATGGCGTCATAGCAGTTGCGGACCAGATTGTTCCAATCTTCCTTTTTTTGAGCCTGAGGCTCATTAAGCAGTTCGTAGGCAAGCATGTCATTCGGGAAAGAGTGCAGTTCGCCACTGATCTGGCGCCACATTTCGTAGAAAGCCTCCTGAGCCGACTGTTCAGTGAAAAGAGTGTTGCTTCCTGAAGTGAAGTGGTGGGAGCGGAGGATGTGCATATCGACAATCACCTTCAAGTCGCTCTGGATACAATAATCGACTGTCCATCTAAGGAGCTCGAATGCCTCAGCATTCTTGCTGCCGTCAGTCTTGAACATCTGCTCCTCATCGATAGGAATCCTGATGTGATCAAAGCCATAATCCTTGATGGTCTTAATGTCTTTGGCAGTAAAATACCTTGCCCTTGTATCCCCACGGTGAGAGCTCTGAGACAGGAAGTATGCGATATTAACTCCCCGCTTGATATTGAAACAGACCTCCGGGGTCTCGTCCTGAGGCTTTTCCGCACATGAGACAGCGCTCATTATGCAAACAAGTGTCAATAAGAATCGTATCATTTATTTGATCAAGATAGTATTCCCTTCACGATGAACTGACAGGCTCTGGTCCATGGACAAGATCCTGACAAAATCATCTGCCGTTTCTCCATTGACAAGAGCGATATGATAGTGAGTCCCAAGGAGTTCCTCGCGTTCAACAATGACCCTTACTCCGAAAACCCGTTCGACGTCACGGGCAATGTTCCCAAGGGTCTCATTCCGGAAATAGTATTCACCCTTGCGCCATAATCCGGAATCGGATTCCGAATAGTCTTTCTTCAAAGTACCTGTGTCCTTGTTGAAAGAGAGGTTATCTCCAGGAACCATTTCACATTGAACTTTTTGTGCATTCTGGGCTTTTCCCTCGAAAGCGATTTTACCCTCGTCCAGGGCGACGGAGATGGTCTGATCCTCCGTGTATGACTTCAGGTTGAACTTCGTTCCCTTGACCTTGATGCGAGCATCATTTGTAAGCACTTCAAAAGGATGATCCGGATCCGCCTGGACTTCAAAATAGCCCTCTCCCGTAAAGAATACCTGCCGTACTTTACGGCCGAATGTCGACGGGTATACAAGAGTGCTTATGCCATTCATGGCAATCGTTGTATTGTCGGCAAGGACGACCTGGATCGTCTGACCGGGACGAGTACTCAGAGACTGCCATGTAACAGGGCTTTCCTTCTGCAATAGCAGAACCAAAGCCAACGCTGCAAGGGGCAGAGCCAGGAAGGCTGCTATTCTCTCGGCCCATGGGAAGAAACGCGGCAAGCGGCGCGGGGGCTCGTTTTCGATGCCTGCCATTCTCCTGAACTTTGCAAAGGATGCCCTTGCCTTGGACCGTTCCGAGGCTGTAGTCTTTTCGTCAATGACATCCCACAATATTTTGTTGTATTCTACCATATTCTGTCAATAAATAATAAGGCCAATGCAATGGGCAGGTAATCACCCATCTTCTCTTTCAGCGTCGACAAGGCCAACGCTATATGTTTGTTCACTGTATGTACACTCAGTCCGAGCTTTTCAGCAATTTCCCTGGCTTGTAGCCCTTCCACCCTGCTCATTACGAAGATTTCTTTCCTCCTGGGCGGCATTCCGTCTATCACGCTTGCCGCGATCGATTCAATTTCCTTCAGGCAATAAGCGTCCGGCGACTCTTCCACATGTTTCGATTTCGCCCATTCCTGGTACCTGACGGCATATCCTTCTTCTCTGAAGACATCCAGCACAGCCCTCCTGGCTGTTATATAGATGTAGGAGTCCAGCTGTCCGTCTTCCTTAAGCCTGTCCCGGTTGCGCCACAACTTCAGGAACACATCCTGAGTGACATCCTTCGACTTGTCAGAGTCCTGAAGCAGAATGGAAGTATAGGTCAGCACCTTGTTGTAATACGCTACATATAGCTTCTCGAAAGCCTTTATGCTCCCGGCAGCGATAGCGGCTATGTCGTGGCGAATATCCATATTGTTTCTTTGACTGTCAGTTATGCAAAGATACCAAGAGCTCCGATAATTGACAATCAAAGGTATAATCATTATCTCAGGGCGGCCTGTCCGGCCTCCTCTGGCCAGTAAGGATTCTGATATATGACAGAACTTGAAACGGTACCGTTCTCCGACGTCAATATCATTTCCTGGACACTGATCGGCTGCAGGTAATGCGCCATTGAGAAAGTCAGACCCTCATACGCTTCGCTCATCTCTGACTTCTCATAGGGTCTCAGGTACTTGCTTCTTGAAGGTGACGAGACATTCGCATCCTGAGAGCCATACTTAAGCTGGGAGCCGTACCATCCCTTCATCTGCCCCCAGATCTTGAATCCTTCGATATGATATGGGTTGTCAATAAGTTGATCCATGGCACGCCATCTCTGCAGATCCATTTCTCGGAAGCCCTCTGCCATGAGTTCGCATCTGCGCTCCCTGCGGATGTTGTAAAGCGTAGGATCTATCAATTTCCCGCCGGAATATGCGCCCCAGTCATTCAATGCTTCCATGTTCATGTCAGTGGCTTGTATTGTCTTCTTGAAATCAGTATCCACATTGGCTCTTTGGCGAATGGCTTCCCAATAACCAGTAGCCTTCGAATCAAGGGAACCGTAGCGCTCATAATATGCCTCCATGTAGTTCAGCAGTGCTTCAACGCCCCTGAACGTGATGGATGCAACGTATGATCCGGCTATGCCGACCAGATGGATCTGATGGAGGGGATTGCCTTTTCTGATAGTGTAACCGGTGGAGTACACCCTTGAAAAATCCGAACCGAACAGGTTTGGATAAGGCTCAACAGATACTGCCTGGGATGCACCCTCATACTCATCAATGCTATTCTTCTGTCCGGGTTCCTTGAGGAATATGAAGAGTCTGCCATCACGTTCCTTCCTTACGTCGGCAATATAATCATCACCTTGGTAACCGCTTCCCTCGGCATATATAGGAAGACCGTTTGCCATCAGGAAGCCGTCAACCATTCCTCTTGTCAGGCCGGCGCCGAGATTCCCCCTGTTGCCCCACTCGCCACAGCCGTTCGTAAATCCCAGTCCCTGGTCGTACTGCCTCCAGAGAAGGACCTCGGGATAACCCGAAAGGTCCGTATCGGAGAACATGTCCATATACGGATTGGCGGCTTCGTCTGCGCTTTGCTGAACCGTTCCGCTGTTGCTTGTCAATGAAACTTTGTCAGCGACAAGTGCTGATGACTCAATGGCCTGGTCAAGGAACCATGATATCTCGTCATCAATACTGCCTGAAGGGTATGAATAAGATGAGTTATACTCTTTCTTGCTACCGGGCCAATCCTGCCCCAGAGGCACGAATGCCGTGCCCTTGAAGTATTTCAGGAACGTGCCTTCGTAAAGTGCCACCCTGGACTTGAGAAGAAGCGCGCAGTCCCTGTTGATTCTTGTACGACGCGATTCAAAGTTCTCAGGCATAAGTTCCAGGGCCTTGTCAAGGTCGGATAGAATGAACCTGGCGACCTCGTTGCGTGGTGAACGCTTGCTCGCTTCAGTCAGAACCTCCTGATCGTCAGGAAGAGTGGTCTTGACAATCGGGAAGTCCCCATACTGCTGATAGCGCACGAAGTACTCATATGCGCGCAAAAAGTAAATCTCGCCTATGTATTGGCGGATTTCTGCCGTGCTCCCGGAAATCTGGCCTGCTTCAAACTTTGGGAGGACCCTTTCAAGGAAGTAGTTGCAGTCGTAGATGTTCTTGAAATACCAGGCCCCGTTGTTGGGGACGGTCCAGGACCCCTTGATATATTTCGTGCCGGGAGTCATGTATGCCTGATTGTCAGTATACTGATCCTTGACAAAGGTAAGGTTGTAGTTGGAATGTGACGGAAGGATATTCGTGTACAGCCCATTTGCATAATAACCCAGCTGAGAGGCCTCGTTAAGGTACTTCTCAGGAGCAATCTGTGAGGTCGGTTCCTTGTCCAACAAACTGTTGCAAGATACAAAGAGCACCGAAGATGCCAGGAATAATTTGATATATCTGTTCATATTGTCGTCGGATTTAGAGGGTTATTGTCAGACCGAAGGCCCATGTTTTATGGATAGGATATCCGATGCCGCTGATAAGATCGTTTCCGTTGATTCCTTCAGGGTCAAACACGGTGGACAGCTTTGTACCTGTCCAGAGGTTCTCTCCAGTAAAGAACAGACGCAGGTTGGAGACCTTGAAACTCTTAGTCACCTTTTGGGGAAGTGTATAACCGAATGTAAGATTCTTCAAACGTATGTAGGATGCATCCTGAACATATTTTGTCTGCATGTATTGGTTCTTCGCATTAAGCAGGGGACGGGGATAATATGAATCAAGATTCACGTCAAGATTGCCAGAGGGCCTGTTGCGGAAATAGTCAAGATGCTCCTCGAAGCCAAGCATATACCATATATTCTGGTTGCTTGAAGCCCAGAAAGCAACGTAACCGGGCCAAAAGTCCCTCTTTCCTACTCCTTGGAAGAAAGCCCTGAAATCAAAACCTTTCCATGCAGCGGTCAGATCAAGTCCGAACAGGAACCTGGGCTGATCATTGCCAAGCTTTATCAGGTCGCCATGGTCATTCAGAGTGCCGGATTCCATGGAGATGACGCCATTGCCGTCCAAGTCTGCATACATGATGTCACCGGCCCTCCAGTCAGTGCCGAGCCATGACTGTCCGCCATGGGGCAAGGTGGCGAGATGTGCCTTCATCTCCTGGTCTGTCTTTGCAATGCCGAGCGTCTGCAATCCCCAGAAATCACCGACATGGCTGCCCGGATAATATGAGTAAATCATATTGGTCATCAGGAGCTTTGACTCATTCGGGTATTTAAGGATCTCTGTCTGGCTGTCTGAAAGGACAAACCTGATACCATAGAGTACGCCGCATTTCAGTTGGTCTTTCCACTGGATTTCAAAGTCGAATCCATAGGTGCGAAGGTCAGTGTTATTGGTGCTCGGGACATTGGCTCCCAGAACGGCCGGAAGTTCCTGTGCCGGACCCACCATATCTGTGGTCTGTCTTGAGAAAGATTCCAGCGAACCGGTCAGGCGGTTGTTGAACGCACCGAAATCAAAGCCGACGTTATATGTGCGTACAGTCTCCCATGTAAATGACGAACTGATCAGCTCGGGAGAATAGGCGGTATTGGTCGCCTTTCCGTTCTGGAGCCAGGCGCCATTATTGATATACACACCCATTGTCTGATAGGTTGGATACCAGTTTCCCGTGTTCTGATTTCCGAGCGTACCATACGATGCCCTGAACTTCAAGGTGTTCACATATTTGGTAAGTCCTTTCCAAAAAGGTTCCTTCGCGACATTCCATCCGGCTGAGAATGACGGGAACCAGTTCCAGCGGTTCTTGGCGCGGAAACGCGATGATCCATCGTATCGGATATTTGCTTCAAATAGATACCGGCCGTCATAGTCATAGTTGAATCTGGCGAAATAACCGGCTGTTGCCCAGCTCGCATCGTTGCCCCAGACGCTTGGCTCCACATACCGTCCGGAATAAGTATAACCGGTAGTAAGGTTCATCACGGCGAGGTCCTCACTGATGACGCCAACCCTCTTCGCTCCGGAATTGCTGGTGAAGTAATCCTCATACTGCATTCCGGCCATGAACTTGAAATTGTTCTTCTCGAGGGAAAGATTATACGAGGAATACACATTGAGGGTCAAGTAATTGTATTTCACGTTGTTATCCTGCACAAAACTTTCTCCGTTCCTGACGAAAGCGTCTCCATTGTAATCATGGGCATAAGTCATCAGCCTTGTCATGTGCTGAGTGTAGTTCTGGGATGTATAGTTCAGTTCTGCGTTAGTTACCCAGTTCTTGACCGGCTCGAGCGTCAACGCGAAATGATGGTTCAGATTGTCGGTGACCTCATTGGAACGGCCGCCATTGACCATCAGCTGCAACTGCTCATTGTCCATATAGATATATCCGTTATCGTCATACGCGGGAACTTCAGGCCAGCTTTGGCGTGCCCAGTCGGCAAAGAGAGATGACGTAAGGTATATCGGACGGCCGTAAGTGGTCCTGTTGTACCGGAATGAATAATTGGCGGTCATCCAGTCAGTCAGCTTCGCGTTGATTTTTGCCGTAGGCGTAAAACGCCTGTAAATGTCATCGGTAACGGAAAGAAGGCCATGCTGGTCAAGCCATCCCATGGACATGTAGAATGAGTACTTCTCGTTACCGCCGCTCATGCTCACATTATGTTCCTGCGAGAAAGAGTTGTTCTTGAAATACTCCTTGAAGCAGTTGACGTTTGCATTGGCCTGAAGATAGCCGTCAGCCCAGTATTTAGGGTTGTCGGGGTTCTGAATAGAAACCGTAGTGATCTCACCGTCAATATATTGCTTGATGCGATTAACCTGGTCCGGATTGAAGAAGTCCGCCACATTTGAGTTGCGGCAGGCATCGTTGGCAAGGGTCACGAAATCATAGGAGTTCAGGATTCTCGGCCAGAAGGTTGGACTGGACCAGCGAAAAGTGTTGTTGTAGTTCACAGAGGGTTTTCCGTTCCCTCCAGACTTGGTCGTAATAAGTATGACTCCGAAAGGGGCGCGGGATCCGTATATGGATGATGCGGCTGCGTCCTTAAGAACCGAGATATTCTCAATATCCTGCGGATTAACCGTATTGAGGTTACCCTCCGCACCATCAATCAGCACAAGAGGCGAGGCGTTTGAGCCCTCGCCAATCGTACCAATGCCTCGTATATCCATTGATGGCGTTGAATCCAGAAGTCCGCTGGACTGCGATATGTTCAATCCGGCCACCAGTCCCTGAAGTGCCTGAGTGGCGCTCTGAACCGGTCTCTGAATGATATCCTTGTTGGAAACGGTTGCCACGGATCCGGTCAGATTGACCTTCTTCTGAGAGCCGAATCCGATGACCACGACTTCTTCCAGATATTCGGTATCCTCCTCCAGGACAATTACGTAGTCCATTCCGGGTTTAACCTGAACAATCTGGCTGGTGAAACCTATACATGATACGTTGAGGAGAGCCTCCTTAGTGACCGGAATGGAGAAATGCCCGTCATTGTCAGATATGGTTCCTGTATTTGTGCCCTGAATGAAAATGCTGGCCCCAATGACGGATTCCCCTTTTGAATCCTGAATTCTGCCTGTCGTATACAACTTGGGAGCAGTCTCCTGCTTGCTGTCAGCATTCTGCGGTTTATTTGAGACAACGACGGCGTTGCCGTTGACTGTCCACGCCACATTTTGCCCCTGGAATATCTTCTTGACAATATCTTCCAACGGAGCATTTTCAAATGATGCTGAAACTCGGGCGCCGAGGTTAACGCAATCACTCTTCAAAACGAAACTGATGCCATGGCTCTTCAACTGCTCCATGGCCTTCTCGACAGTGCAGTTGTCAAACTTCACCGTTAGATTCTGCGCCAGGAGCGACATGGATACAGCCAATGCCACCAGTATTGCAAAGCATTTTCTCATATTAGACTGGTTTTACAACAATTATACGCATAAAGGGCATATATTAACTAATCAAGGACAAGGAATTTCTTTTCTACACTCCACGAAAGACCAATAAAAATCCTGCTGCACACGTTCCCTGTAAGTTCCCCCATCACAACAAAACCCCGGCAATCCAAATGGACTGTCGGGGCCTATACTATACCGTTGTCACGCGGAATCAGAAGTAGGTTTGCACTGCAAAGGCAAATTGATCGATGAAAATCTTCTTGAAAGCGGAAATATTGTTTTGCTCGTAGAAGATAAGCATAGCCTTCTTGTAGTCCACTGAGTCAACCGTACGGAAGGATATCGGGCAGTACTTGTTTGCAATCAGGATGGCATTGCTGGTGATACGTGCCGTTCGCTTATTCCCGTCAGAGAAAGCCTGGATGTAGGATAGGAGTACCAGGGCAAGAAGGGCTTTCTCAAAGATGTTCTCTTTTCCGTTGATTAGGCGGCAGCTATCTTCAAGAGCTTCGCGAATCTGGTATTCATTATCCAGCGGATGGTAGTTGGTTCCGGTGATGCCTATACGGCGTTTACGGATGCCCTTATCCACATTCAATTCCTTGGTGAGCAGTGCGTGGAGTTCCTCTATATGCCAGATGGAGAGTTCCTTGAGGTAATCAGGATCGGCCAGCACGAAATCGAGCGCGTCCTTATGGTTAAGGAGCATTACGGCTTCTTCCTTTGTCTTGCCGGAGGCTGTTTGTTTCTCTTTCAGGAGTTTCTCGGTCTCCAGGAGGGAATAAGTATTACCTTCAATCTGGGATGACTTCCAACTGAGGTCAATGCCGAGGCGTTCCATCTCCTTTCGGTATTCATTGGAGGTGATACCCTCAAGGTTGCGGGTGAACTGGGCCTGCAGGGCATCAAGATGTTCTTTCTCTTCAGCCGTGAATAGATCCACTTTGGGGAGGATGTCGTTGATAAGGTCGAAGTTGAAGTTGGTCTGAATCTCGCGTTCATCGGTCTCTTTCTGGAAGTAGGTATCGATGTTTAGTTCCATTGTCACGTGAGCCTGCGGGGACACGCTATAGCGCGTGGCTCGACCTTGGCCAGAAACAATGGCAGAGCCTGCCTCCGCCAACGAGGCAAGGATTCGCTTGACGGTGGCGGGGCTTTCCGAAAGGTTCATTCCGGTCTCAATCTCGCTTCTGGAGGAGCCTGGGTGGTAGTGCAGGAACTGGAGTATTTCGTTTTCTCTGGTCATGGTTCATTCTATTTACGGCTCAAATATACATAAAATACGGCTCAAATTCCAAAAATTTTGAGCCGATAATCACACTTTTGAACGGTTAATTGAGCCGAATTGAGGGTCTATAGTCATGTAGAAAAAGGATTATCTTTCCTCCAGCTGCTTCCGGACTTTGTAGTAGGTGGTACGGGAGCCAAAGCCGGAGTCGGCGATGACTTCGCCGATGGGCATTTCAGGGTGCTCGACCTGCAGGCGGGCGGCGTGGGAGAGCCGGCCGCATTCTTTTTTGGGGCCCACTTTTGTTCTCACTTTCCCAGGGCTTCCCTGGCCAGGCGCGTTAGTTCATCCATATCTATCGGCTCCAAAACGATCTTTTCAGGGGTAAGGTCCAACAGGAACTGCATATATGTGGGCAGCGTGAGCAAATCACCGTCGCGGCCGACGTTAAAGTCTCCGAACTTGATGAAATGCTTGACCCCGTATTTCTCCGGATGCTTCCTCACGGTGGTAATACTCTTGGCCTGTGCATTTTTGGCTTTCACCTCAAGTGGAACACATTCGCCTTTCATCCTGACAAGGAAGTCCAACTCAAGGCCTGAGTCTTTCAGAAAGTAGTACAGT
>OCTX012017349.1_pt1 | contig 19613 bp, 19 predicted proteins | sample 1539691 | NCBI WGS metagenome assembly OCTX01 (sample SAMN02144231, study PRJEB22623) | gut metagenome | biome: sheep rumen | host: Ovis aries | place: New Zealand
GGGGCGCGATGCGCCCTTCTTGTGGACCCGTGGCCCACAAGAAGCAAAAAACAAGATTGTTTTTTGCCGAAGAAGAGTATCAGAACGCATTTTTTCTCGGGATTCGCTCTTGCCGATTTAATCATCGTTTACCTAGGCTCGACCGGATGGAGTATTTCTCGCTTGAGGGATGCTCCATCTGAAAGAATGATCTCAAAGACTGTGAACCCTAACAAGCCTGTTTTGCTGTGACAGGAAACAGATCGGAAAGGAATTCGCAATTGGAACAGGGACAGTACTACAAATTGATTGATGCTGACGCTAAGAGCATCAATTTCGATTTTCATGAAATCTGGAACCATCGGGATCTGATCCTGCTGCTGGTGAAGCGTAACTTCGTTTCCAGATACAAACAGACCATTCTCGGCCCGGCGTGGGCTATCATTCAGCCTTTGCTCACAACGGTCGTGTTTACTTTCATCTTCGGTAATGTTGCAGGACTTGCAAGCTGCGGCGCGGTTCCTACCTTCTTGTTTTATATGTGCGGCAATATTTCCTGGCAATTCTTTTCCGGTTGTCTGAGCGGAACGGCCAACACCTTTGTTGCTAACCGCGGTATCATGGGTAAGGTGTATTTTCCCAGGCTGTGTATGCCCATATCAACGGTTCTCAGTCAACTGATCAGTTTCGGGATCCAGTCAGCGATGTTTTTTTCTTTTCTTGTTATCTACCTCTTTATCCCAGGATACAAAATCGGAATCAATCTGTATGCGCTTATGGCCCCGGTGCTCATCTTTCAGATGGCGCTTTTGGGTCTTGGCTGCGGCATCATCATTTCTTCCGCAACAACCAAGTACCGGGATCTTCAGTTCCTTGTGTCCTTTGGGATTTCCCTTTGGATGTATGCGACGCCGGTTGCTTATTCAATGGATCTCTTCAAAAGCTCCCGCGTGCTCTACCTCATTTCCCGTGCGAATCCCATGTCACCCATTATTGAAATGATGCGATATGGTTTCCTTGGAAGCGAAGCGGGCTCCCTGGATTGGCTTTCCTATGGCTGGTCCTGGATCTTCACGCTGATCCTTCTGTTTTTTGGCGTGCTTCTTTTCAATAAGGTCGAGCGTACATTTATGGATACAGTATGATCTCATGGATTATTCAAATGAATCAATGGAGAAAAACATGGCAGAAGATATACTGAAAATCTCACATGTCAGCAAAAAATACCGCCTCGGCATGATCGGCGGCACTACTCTTCGAGACGAGCTGCAGCGAAAGCGTGCCAAGCGAAAAGGCTTGGAGGATCCGACTGCGATGATTGGCAGCAAGACTGTTGGAAGGATGGGCGAAGAGTTCCTTGCGCTGGACGATATCAACTTTACGGTTCAAAAAGGAGAACGCATCGGCATCATTGGCCATAACGGCGCCGGCAAATCTACACTGCTGAAGCTGATCTGTCGGATTACAGCGCCGTCTACTGGAAGCATCGAAATGAACGGCAGGATCGCTTCCATGCTCGAGGTAGGAACGGGCTTTCATCCGGAACTGAGCGGTCGGGAAAACATCTATATGAACGGTGCCATCCTGGGCATGACCAAGGCCGAGATCGACCGAAAGATCGACGATATTATCGACTTTTCGGAGTGTCGGCAGTTCATTGATACCCCGGTCAAACGCTATTCCTCCGGCATGTACGTAAAGCTGGCCTTCTCTGTAGCCTCCCATCTGGACTCCGAGATCATGATCATGGATGAGGTCCTGGCTGTTGGCGACATGGCCTTTCAGCGCAAATGCATTGGTAAAATGAGTCAAATCTCACAGGCTGAGGGCAGAACAATCCTTTACGTGAGCCACAATATGAACACGATTCGTCAGTTATGCAGTCGGTGCATCGTGTTGGATCATGGCCATTTGATTTTTGACGGGGATGTTGAAGAGGCAATTTCCATCTATCTGGGTATCAATGGCGGAGAACAGGAAATCTATTATGACTTGAGAGATGTGGATCGGCCTTCGGAATTTCACGGCACGAAGTTAAGAATGACAGATTTTCAGTTTCTTGACAAGGAGAACGCTATCTTTTCTCCTGATGAGAAGCTTCGGTTTCAAATCGGCTATGATGCGATGGAGGATTTGAATGGCCTGAATCTCTATTATACAGTGAAATCCATAGATGGTTATACTGTTGGAATGACGCAAACATCCAGACCTTTCAGCGATGCCAAAAAAGGTGACCATTATGTTGTCAATTTTGAATTTGATGCGTCGAATTTAGCGCCAGGTGTCTATTACTTTGTTCCCGACATTTATTCGGACGACGGGACGGGAAGGCACTTGAGCTATGACCATCCTTCCTGTAATATCGCTTTTGAAATGGTGGAGAGAGACCATACATCTTTGAGGTGGCAGTCCAATTATTATGGACATGTCCGCCTGAATGCAATTGAGACTGTATCATGGAAAAGAGAAGTATAAAAGTCAAGTTTGTCGGCTTCTGGAACGGATTTGTACCGGAGAAGACCCGTATTTATCTGGATCTATCCAAGTATTACCAGGTCGTTCTCTCAGATGACCCGGACTATATCATCTGCAGCTGCTTTCCACCTTACTATGATTACTGTAAGTATCCGCAAATCAGAATCATGGACAGCGGTGAAAACTATGTACCGGATTTTAATCTGGTTGACTATGCGATCTGCAGATATCCGATCTCATTTCTTGACAGATGCTTCTATCGTCCAGGCTGTATTGATTTTCGCGGACGATTTGAGTCTTTGCTCCAAAGAAAACGCTGCTTTACTCCGGAGGACCTGAAGGAAAAGGTTTTCTTTGCAAGTTTTATTGCCAGTCACGAATCTGAGAATAACATCAGGGGAGACTTTTTCAAACAGCTTTCCCTGTATAAGCGTGTAGAGTCCCCTGGAACATATCTGAACAACATGGATGAGCGTATTACAGTCGACTGGAAGGACAGCAGTAAGATTGACTTCCAGCGCAAATGCAAGTTCTCGTTATGTTTTGAGAGCACAAAGCATGCCGGTTTTGTGACTGAAAAAATAACCGATGCGTTTTTCTCAGACACAATACCGGTCTATTTCGGCAGCGAAGAAGTCTTTCGCATTTTTAACCGAGATGCTTTCCTTTTTTGCCCCTCAAGAGAAGCGTTTGAGCGTACCATCTCCAGTATCATAGCGTTGGATCAGGATGATAACGCTTACTTAAACATGCTCAATCAGCCTATTTTCAATCCTGGCTTTGATTATGAAGCACTTATGGCGGAATATGAGCGTTTTCTCAGAAACATTTTTGATCAGCCGATCGAATCGGCCTATAGACGCTCTCGTGTATATGTTCCGCAACAGCATGAGACGTTTTTGCTGGAAAAGACCGCTGAAAAGCCTGCTCGAAAGCATCCTTTCAGCTTTTGGAAAAAATAAACATTCTTTTCGGCAACTGGTCTCTTAGGGGGGAAAACAGGTTTGCAGCCGGATCATACTCATACCATTTTAGCGTCTCAGTGTATCTCACCTTACTTCTTGGAAGCCTGGAACCTTCCCGGAGACACACTTCTGGAGACAGAAACTGTTTCTGCTCGTGAGTTGCTGAACGTCAACAGATTTGATTTATTTTGTAAGCTGTATTATATCGACTGCCTGGAACATGGCCGCGATTTGCGTTTTGCAAAAGAGTTATATCAGGCACATATTGAAGCTTTTTCCGAAGGTACCTTTATTGAACCCGGGATCAAAACCAAGAATTCCATTCAAGATTACTTTGAAAAGTTTAATCAGATGATTGCGAGCATTCGGGATCATGGTTTTGATGAAAGTAGATCGCTGGTCCCCGTGGGTGACGACGGTGTGATCCTTGACGGATCCCATCGGACTGCAATCGCAATTTATTACAATGTCCCTCTCACTGTGGTTCATATTCCCGGGCGAAACTGTCAGTATAACTATGCCTACTTTCGGGAAAAGGGAATGAATGAAGTCTATCTCGACTTCATGGCCTATCAATATATCCGCTTTGCAGATCCGGTCTATACGGTTTGTCTTTGGCCTGCGGCATACGACGTCGAAAAACTGCGCCAGGTTGAGCATATGATCAGAAGCTGCGCTGACATCGCATTTCAGAAAGAACTGAAGCTTAACTATCAAGCCGTTGAACAGCTGATGATTTCGTTTTATCATCATATGGCTTGGACAGGGACTGTAGAAAACGGTTTCCAGGGCGTCGCATCGAAGGCGAAAAGCTGCTTTCAGAGTGGAGCGCCAACGACTGTATATGTGATCGGCGGCGCCAAACTGGACGAAGTCCTGGCACTCAAGCAGCGCATTCGGGACTTATATGCCATTGAGAATTCTTCTGTCCATATTACAGATACTCACGAGGAAGCGCTGGAAGCCGGTAAATTGCTGCTGCATCGCAATAGTATTGATTTTATGAATCTTTGCGATCCTTATCAGGATCATGCTTTCATGAAAGATTTTGTCCAGACCATCGCAAGCTCCCGGTCATGCGCGTCGTATGAGACTGCTCTGGCCCTGTATGGCATCAAGGGCCAGCAGATCCCCGAGAATTTGGGAGCAGGAGAGGAGCTTGTTGACCCAAGAGAGTATTTCTACTTCTGGGGCCTTCAAGTTCCTGCTCTTGGGTATTTGAAAACGCAGCTAAAAAAGGGCGGCTCGAACGCTCATGTGACCCTGCAACAAATCGAACGCTTTGAGCGTAGAAACCACAGTTTTGCTTCTGCTTGCAAAGAATATGTGATGCAGAGCCTGCAGAACATCTCCGTTCGAAGCACGCAAGCCATCGGTAATCTGAAATCCGAGAGTCATCGTTTAGTCAAAGTATGCTATCATCGCATCAAATATCGGGAACAGAACAGGGGAAAGGCCAAAAAGAACATCGAAGATCTGAAGTCAGTCTTCCTGAATGTAAATACTACAACTGCCGAGTATCTTATTTTGCGCAATTGGGAAGGTTTTTACGACGATATCCTCTTGGAAGGTCATAATGATATCGACCTTTTGTGCCGAGATACGGACAGCCGCGATATCATCGTCCGTCTTTTGGATGCCAGACCTTTGACAGATGACGGATTTCATTATGCATTTCAATATCGAGGCAGGCAAGTCACTCTGGATACGCGCATTTTGGGAGATGGGTATTACGACCGCAGATGGCAGCGGGATATGCTGAGGCATAAACGGCTGCATCCGCAGGGTTTTTATGTGATGGATTCGGAGAATTATTATTATTCTCTGATCTATCACGCCATCTATCAGAAAAAAGATGGCTTGTCTGATGAATATGCTGCACGACTCAACCGGATGTCGCCTTCCGAGAGAGGTCTTCAGCAGGCAGACTTTGCTGCTGAACTAAGCAGCTTCATGCAGAAAAAGGGCTACCGATATACAATGACAATGGACCAAAGTGTAGTCAAAAACTTCGGCATCACTGATATTCCCAAGAAGATCCGATATCCCTTGAATATCCGATTGTATCATGCCCTCCACCACGCAAGAAGCCTGCACATATGGCAGCATATCAAGATCAAACTGAGAAAAATCATAAGAGGATAACACCATGCCGCAAATCTCCGTGATCGTCCCAGTGTATAAAGTCGAAGCATATCTTGCCCGATGCGTTGACAGTATTCTAGACCAAAGCTTTGGAGACTTCGATCTCATCCTGGTCGACGACGGATCACCGGACCTTTGCCCACAGATATGTGATGCCTATGGGCAAAGAGATGGTCGGATCGTCGTGATCCATAAGCAAAACGGTGGACTCTCAGATGCGAGGAATGCGGGGATCGACTGGGCGATGGAGCACAGTGACAGTCAGTGGCTGGCTTTTGTGGACAGTGATGATTATTTACACCAGGACTATTTGAAGAAGCTGCTGGAAACGGCGAATCTGGAGACAGCGGATCTTGTGATCTGCGATTTCCTTCGCGTTGATGATCAGGAACAGGTCATCGAGAAGGATAGACCAATTCCTGATCTGGTAACGGAAGATAAAGGAAGACTCTTTGCGTACCTGCTTGAAAACTGGAGAATCAGACCGGCGTGGAACAAACTTTACCACAAACAGATTTTTTCTCAGTTGAGATTCGCCTTCGGGAAGGTCCATGAGGATGAGTTTGCCATTCATCATGTGCTGTGGAATTGCAGGAAAGCTGCACTCATTCATGACCGGCTTTATTACTATCGCATCCGGCAAAACAGCATCATGATGACACCTTCCGTAAGAGAACAACTTGACCGTATAGAGGCATTGATCGATCAGTATGAGTTCTGCCAGCACCACAGTCTCAAGCTTTACAATGAAGTAGTCAGCATCTCGTTCATGAACAGAGTCCTTGGAATGAAGGACAAACTTGCCCGAGAGGATGCGGAACGGTATCAGAAACTGAAAAAACGCTACGCCGCGGTTTTTTTCAGTGCTCCGCGCAATCGAAGCTTCAAACGCAGATGTCATTTTTATGCGCATGATCTTTATGAAAAACTGAGTATCTTTTATCAAAACGCACGTAAAGAGAAGTGAACCTGCTATGGTTTCTATCATAGTTCCAGTTTATAATGCGGAAAAAACAATTGAAGCATGCGTAGAATCCGTTCTGCGTCAGACTTACTCCGACTTTGAGCTGATCCTGATCGATGACGGATCGACAGATCGCAGCGCCCAGCTCTGTGATGCCATTCATGACAGATGTGCTGCACAAAATGTGCGCTGTCAGGTGATCCATCAGCAAAACGGCGGCGTGTCCAGAGCAAGAAATGTTGGCATGGCACATGTGAATGGCGAGTACTTTGTCTGCATCGACAGTGATGACACCGTGGAGCCCTGCTATCTGGAGGATTTGGTTCGTACAGCTGAGACCCATCCGGAGCTAGGTCATGTGCTTTGCGGCTTTCGCTGTACCTCTGATATGCATGACTATATTCTGAGCAGGCAGGAACAGCTGTCGATAGTGGACCGAAAGGATTATATGAAGCTGTGTAATGCGGTACTGATCTTTAGCCCATGCCTGGGACTATACAGGACTGAAATCGTGAAAGTGCATCAACTCAAAATGTGTGAAGAATTGAGCTTGGGGGAAGATTTGCTTTTTAACCTTGCATATCTGGATTCCATTGACAATTCAACGATTGGGGTCATCAACAAAGCAAATTATTGTTATCGTAATGAGAATCAGGATTCGTTGAACTACCGATACAGACCTGACTTGTTTTCGGTTAACAAGCGTATCGTGCAGGCGATAGGAAAGACGTTCAAAAAATGGGGAATCAGCGACCCTGCCTCTTGGGAGCAATATTATAATCTGGTCTTCTTTAAATATGTCAATGCCATGAAGAATACGCTATCCTCGAAGAATACAATACCCTTTTCTCAAAAAGTCAGTTTCAATGAGGGAATCCTTCACGATGACCTTTTTCGAGACGCTCTGAAGAAAATGACGGCTCCAATAGATCCTCAAGTGAAACAAGCCTATGAATCAGGGAACTATAGAATGGTGATGTTGGCTGAGAAATATCAAAAGGGAAAGGCATTTTTGAGGAAGGTTGTAAGAAGAATCCGGTGTTGTTTTGGTGCGTGAAATGATAAAAACAAAGCAGGAGCTAAAACAGTATATTGCTGCGGATAACGCATGGTATGAACCAGGAAAGTGGAAATGGCGTCTGATCGATGCCTTTTGTTCACGGCCATATTATATCCTAAAAAAATATCTGCGCTTTTTAAGGACCTATGAGTACTATTATAACAATTCCAAGGGCAGCCGATTCAACACCTATTTAAGCTATTACTATGAACGCAAGAAAAACCGTTTGGGGGAGAGACTCGGCATTGAGATTGGACCCAATTGTTTCGGAAAGGGGCTCTCAATTTGGCACTGCGGCAGCATTGTCATAAATCCAAGCGTCAGAGCGGGGGAGAACTGCGTGCTCCGCGGTGCAAACTGCATCGGCAACAATGGGACGATTGATAAGAATCCTGTGCTCGGTGACAATGTGGAGTTGGGTTACGGTGCCGTCATCATCGGTAATGTGAACATAGCGAGCAACACCAGGATTGGCGCAAATGCGGTTGTGACTCACTCCATCGAAGAGAAGGGCGGCACATATGTGGGCGTTCCAGCGAAAAAAACACAGTAGCAGTTAATTCCGGTGTGAGCTTACTTGAACATAAGTACTTCCTTCATGTGAAGTGTGATTGAGAATAGCTCATTGTACTTTGGCCTGAATAATACTCCTTTCTGTACATTTCATTCACTTTTTTCCGCATTGTTGTTTTGGTATTTCCCAGAAATAGAATTAGCTCACGTTCTTTTTCACGTGACAGTTTGTGGAATTGAAAATCTAGTTAGTTGAGTGAAAAATAAGCAAAAGGTTTGCTTCTAGATTAGTAACGAAGTTGACCGTTCTAATTAATTCCTGCGGTAAGTTGTGATATATGGGAACGAATAATATGAGATGCTCAACATAATATAATTGGAGAAAAGTGTTGTTGCGCAATACTATGTTGTTTCTCAGAAGAGTTAAGTATTATTTGAGAGGAGGTACGTTTGAATTAACCGCAACTCATAGTTCACGATCAAGCTGAATTGAGGCATCCCACTAGCACGGAAGCAGGCGTTTGTGTTAAGAACCTGTGGGGCATTTTTGAGAAGGATTATATAGAATGAAATCAAACAAGGTTATAGGAATATCGTTTCTTCGTGTTTTCGCATGTTTTAGTGTTTTCATGGTCCATTTCGGGCAGCGAACTTCGCTATCAGGCGTTCTTCGCGTGATTACGGATAGGGGGCAACATGGTGTTCGTCTCTTTTTTGTGATCAGTGGATATCTCGCCTGCCTGACATGGTATAATCGCCATAAAGATTTGCGAAGAGAAACGATTTTAGAGTACTATAAAAAACGGGCTATTCGTCTGCTGCCGCTCTATTATTTCTGTATATTATACTATTTTGTTACGGAAACTTTCTTTTGGAGAGATGTCCCCGCTGATCCATATGGATTGTACTGGCTGAGATATATTTTCCTGTTAAATGGAATTATCCCCGGGGATGCGTATTTTTGGAGTAACCTCGGTATTACATGGACGATCCCGCTCTTTGCGTACTTCTACCTGATGTTTCCATTTATTGCTTATTACTGTGATACATTCCGAAAAACGGCTATCTTGTTTATCGTTACAGTCGTTCTCTCAATAATACGAACACACTTTATGGGAGATTGGCTTGTTGTACTTAAGCATGCCCCTGTCTTCTTGATTGGTATTATGACTTATCATGCTGTTCAAGAGCACCGGGAGAAGCAGCTTCTGCTAATCATGCTTGCGATTACGGTAAGCAGTATTTGTGGTATCACAATTCTTTTATTTATCTATGGAGCGATATCAGCGGTTCTGATTCTTCTCTTCCGTAATATCACCATAAATAATTCCACAATACGGAGTATTATCTTGACGTTGGACAAGTATTCATATACGGTTTACTTGGCGCATGGAATCATATTTTGCGGATTGCTTGATAAACTGGGCCTAAGCCCTAAAAGAACTGCACTGATTGCTGTTGTCGGAACTGCGATATTGACTGTTTTCATCTATCATGCAATTGAACGTCCGATTCAAGATGTGTTGCTCAAAAGAGTAAAGCGTTCTGGATAATATTGCATTGAACTGTGATATAGCTATGAAAGAGTTATCTAAAAAAATACTAATCAGAAGCGCCGAAGCAATTGCGGCGCTTCTGATTTTGCTTTTGTTTGTGATTGGCGTTTCGACTTTTATCTGTAGTTGGGCCATTAAGGCAACCCAATATCACGTTTCACTTGATGGACTTGAAAACCCGGTGCGGCTCGTAGTGGTAGCAGATACCCATGGCAAGGTTTTCGGAAAAGACAATGAGCCGCTGTACAAAAAGGTTGCAGCACAGCACCCGGATGCCATTATCCTTTTGGGAGATCTGTTTCCCTCTGAGCCGTTGGAAGACGATGCGGAATATGTCATTGATCTCACTTGGAAGATGCAGAGCATTGCGCAGGTTTATTTCGCAATGGGCAATCATGAAAAGACATACACGTCAAAATACGGTGATAGATGGATGGATAGCCTTGCAGAAACCGGAGCGATCGTTTTGGTGGAGAGCTGGGGAGACTACAGCATTGCTGGAAACACTGTACGTTTGGGCAGTACACTGGGCCATGGGTTTCGTTTTGGGAGAACAGAGGCAGCGTACCAGGCTTCACCGGAATATGCTGTCCTTTCTGCCTTGGAAAACAGCCCATACCCGCCTATCCTTCTGGCACACATGCCAGATACGGCTGCATTTGAAGACAGTAAACGCAACTGGCACATTGACCTTGTTCTCAGCGCACATACTCACGGCGGCGTGATTCGCATTCCCGGTAAAGGCGGACTGTATGTGCCGATGCAAGGCTGGTGGCCACTCTATGACTATGGCGAAATCATGCTCAACGAGAGAATGCGCATGATCATCACATCCGGACTTTCGGGTCATGATAGGATCCCGCGCATATTCAATTTGCCTGAGATCGCTGTGATAGATTTATATCCATGAGAGAATACAGGTATTGCAGATTCCTCCTGAAAAACGAGGATACCTGAGAAAGAATGATCTCAGGTATCCTCGTTTTTCTTCTTATGATACTGTGCAGCCGCCAACCTGCAAAAGCAGCTACAGTAATACTGAAGAAAGCGCTTCAGCGTATGATTTCTTTTGACTCCAAAATACAGCTTTGCGTATCTGCGTTTTAGATCCCGATAGCGCTCCAATTCCTGCTTGGTCAGATCATGACGCAGTTCCATCACAGAATTGAGAAAGTCTACGCCGACGACGGAATGTCGGGGAGGTAGGTTGTGGTCTAGACAGAACTCATATTGGTTGAGTGCGGCTTCCAGGCCGTCCATTCTAGAAGAAGGGGATTCTTTGGCCATGATACTGTTCTGCCGGCAGCGATAATAGTAGAGCTGCCGATTGAGAAGAACAGCTTTTTTACAATTCCATAGGACAAGATAGATAGCAAATTCATCCTCATGAATTTTTTTAAAGGCAAAGCGAAAGTGTTCGAAAAGACTCTTTGCATATAGCTTGTTCCATGCAGGAACGATTCTCCAGTTCTTGTCTAAACAAGAAAAAAGAACATCTTTGTCTGAAGTAGAAAGATTGAAAAACCCGGAGTTCTCGTCAATGATATTCTCTTCATCATTAACACGGCAGAAATCACAAATGGCGAGATCTGCAGATTCCGTCACTGCGGCATCATAAAGGGTTTTCAGATAATCCACATGCAAATAGTCATCGCTGTCTACAAAGGCCAGCCACGTGCTGCAGCTGTATTCCATTGCCCAATCGATTCCAGCGTTCCGAGCGTCTGAAAGACCGCCGTTTTGTTTGTGAATCACTGTGATCCGCTTATCCTGCTTCGCATAATTATCGCAAATTGCCGGACATCCGTCAGGAGAGCCGTCATCCACAAGGATCAAGTTGAATTCCTGGAAGGATTGGCAGAGAATACTATCAACACACTTTGACAAGTATTCTTCCACTTTGTAAACAGGAACAATTACAGATATTTCAGCCATATGATCCTCCTTGGAGGTATAATCCTTGCAGTCTTCTGGATCCTTTGGAGTTACCACTTTCTGAAATCTCCAATCGTCTGCTTAATCAGATTTGCAGCTTTATGACGCAGCATGGAATAGGCCCGCTTTGCAATGAGTTTTACTATCTGACCTTGGTAAAGCATCATTGGATACGCTTTATTGCGGATTGCATGTATCAGATCATGCGCATCGATCCAATCATGGAAATCGGAACAGATGGTGTTTATTTCATCAGCTGAAGAGACATTGATTTTTTCGCGCGCAAGTACAAGATACAGCTTTAACAGGATTCTATCCTTGTCCGCCTCATCTGCAAGAGCAGCTTCGATTTTTGACAGAAGATCCGGGATATGTGATATTCTTTTCAGTCTGCGCCCGGCATTTCCTTCGTCTTCTGGCTGCCTGTACTGATAAACAACTTCTTTGTAAAAATACACATTGCTGCAGAACTGATAGAGGCGTAATACAAACTCAAGATCTTCATAAAGAAACATATCTTCACGAAGATGTGAGTCCATACTGAGAATTATGTTTCGCTTGATGATGCGACTCCATATAGCACTCAGCGAATTGCTTTCAAACAGCTCATACAGTATGGAGCTGCAATCGGCTGCGGTGGCGAACCCCTGAAGAGGAGGGAGAAGCTCATCTGTGCGATAAACACGGCCATTACGAGAATAAACGAACTCTATTCCGAACACAAGCATGTCAGGCGCATGCTTTAGAAGGATTTCTTCTGCCGGGAGAAGAGATCCTTCCTTGATGCTGTCATCCGCATCGACAAACCAGATGTAGTCTCCGGTGGCTTCCCGGATCCCTCTGTTCCGGGCGGCGGAAACGCCTGCGTTCTTCTGATGGATACTTCGGATACAAGGGTATTCATTTTCCAGTTCGGTGCAAATCAGTGGGGTTTCGTCAGTAGCGCCGTCATCGATGATGAGGATCTCAAGATCCGAAAGCCCTGACTTGAGAACACTTTCTACTGTATTTCGAATAGTATTTGCGCAGTTATATGCAGGGATAATTACACTGATTTTCATCATCTCAAACAAGAACTCCGTTTATTGCCAAAGAAATCGAAAACCATTATAAAACGTTGAATTATTGACTGTGGATAGAAACCGCCAGATGGAGAAAGCACAAAAGACCCAGGGGGCAAAGCTTTTTACGGTCAATTCATCGCTGTAGCTCAATACATGACGACCCAATTCTCGCTTCTCAAATACCAGTGGAAGCAAGACAATGGAGGTGTGGAAATAGTAGTCCGCAAGTCGTTCAAAAATGTTGTTGTAGCCGCAGAAGGTCTGGAACACAATCGCAATTCCGGCAAATACCAGGCAGGCATTGTATACGCGGTCGCTCGCTGTGGGGGGACGCAATACTACGGCTGCAACTACAATGATGACCATGACAATGGCTTTGTTTCGGAGGAAACGAATGCCGTCCATGCTGGCATCGACCTCGTCTTCACCGTAAGCATTCAGCATGAGATTGAGGATCTGGTCGCGAAGGAGATAGGTTACGACCAACAAAGCGGCAAGGAAAATCAGGTAATAGCCGCCAACCCGCATTCGCCCCAACCAATAGGCCGGCAAGAACACAAGCGCAGGAAAGTGAAACAGGGAAGCAAGCAGAACCAAGATAGCAAACTTGTATGGCCGATCCTCTATGATCGCATCAAAGGCAAACAAAAGGACAGACATAGCCACAGCCTGTTTCAATGCGTCGAATAGTAACGTGAAATACAAAAGGCCCAAAAAGTATAGAATACTTTGAATCGGAGAAGGGGAGTACTTGCGGATGAAACGCATGTAGGAAAATACGATGAAGAAAGAAAGAATGGTGACAAATGCCTGGTAATCGCCGTTTGTCAAAACGTATAGGAGTTTGGAAAGGTAGGCAAAGCCGATATTGTAGTTGTTTTCACCTAATCCGGATAGTGCGCTCCATGCTGACTGACCATAATGAGCATAAATGTCATTATAGGATCCGTTGACTCCTGAAGAATCAATGCCAAGTGAATTGACATTACGCAGCCCCATATAAGCGAACAGCAGCAGGAATGCGACAAAGATAAATCGTTTGCTGCCTTTCACATTTCCCTGCAGGAAAAAGGCAGCCACCAATAAAAGAATAACCAACCAAGTATAAACTGTCATTCTTGCACTCCTGTCAGTATGCGATCCTTGATTCTGGACTTTAGAAAGTGCGCAGGATTTCCACCCCACACCTCATAATCAGGTATATCTTTCGTTACAACTGCACCAGCTCCAACTATTGCTCCATTTCCAATATGGACTCCAGGTAAAATCGTAACTCTGGAGCCGATCCATACGTCATTTCCGATGACAACAGGCAAGTCCGGTGTCATTCCTTGTTTCTGCATAGGAATACTTGTGTTTTCTGTATTGTGGTTATGCGTATAGACTAATAATTCCTGTCCTATCATTACATTCTCACCGATGGTAACGGCAGAAGGAACGTTGCTATTGGCGCCAATTCCAGATCTATTTCCAATTGAAAGGCCATCACCAAAGTGCACTCCTTTTTCGATATTGACCCATTCTCCGCAATCGTCTAATATTAGTTTCGCACAAAACTGCCTAAAGGCACGGCTCCCAAAGCTGAACTTACTATAAGAGGCTGGCATATGGATACCGATTCCATGGTACAGTGCTTTTCCAATGACTCTTTTTAAATTCATTCGTTAAAAACCTCTAAAAGATATTCCTGCGTGTCAGCGACTAGTTTTTTCATAGAAAACTGCATACCATGTTCTGCAGCCTTTTGCGCATATACGTTTCGGAGATCTCTATTTGTGAGCATAGTTTTTAGACCCTCGTAAAATGCTTCGTCTGTTTTTTCAGTGATCAGGCCATAGTCACAATTACCCAATATCTCTCGCATTCCGGTACAGTCTGTTGTCACAATTGGTTTGCCCAAAATGACACTTTCAGTGATGGCAGTGCTGTATCCTTCAAAGTTTGAAGAGCAGACGATCAAATCAGCGGCTCTCATATAGGGAAAGGGGTTATCCTGAAAGCCAAAAAGTGTTACGGAATCCGACAGGTTGTGATCTGTAATAAACTGCTCAAGTTTTGGGCGGTCAGAACCTTCACCGAGAATCCATAAATCATGCTCAATCCCTTCTAGTAGGAGCCTTTCGTGAGCTCGCAGCAGGCGGGGATAGTTCTTTTGGGGATATAAACGTCCTACAGCCAGCATTGTCAATCTACGTTTTTCTATGCCAGGGACAGAACAACTTGCTTTTTGTCGAATACTTTGGTCATCCACGACATTATGAACCACATCAGTACGAAAACGATTATGGAACAGTTGATCAAATGCCTCTTTAACGTTTTGCGATACACATACTATGCGATCATATTTCTCATACCAAGGTGAAGTTTTTTTCTCAAATGAAATGATATCATTTGTTGTCCAGCGGAGATCACAATGGACCCATGCGATTTTTTTTGCTTTTTTGTTCGTTGAGGACGAAAGAATTTTTGTTGGTCCAGACTCTAAAAAAGCACATTCAATATCATATTTGTCTTTGATGTGTAGAGGATAAGTCAAACCGAGAGCAGCTTCGAGACGATAAAGCCTTTCCGTTATTTTGTTTCGTTCAGGATAAACTGTTTTATACTTCACACCAGACTCAAGCAACTTTCCCTCGTTATAGGGCCAAACAGACTGCACGGTGATGTCAAACAGAGTGTGATCCAAATGATTGACAAGGTCACGCAGTACAATTTCTGCACCGCCGTTTCCGAATTTCTCAAGAAAAAACAGAATTTTGATCATACTCTTTGCTTCTCTCCGAATTCTATTTTATTGGTTTAAAAAACCGATATAATCAATTTTTTTTTCAAAATACCGCCTTCCCCAAAAGTCCTTTTCAAGATAATTGTATGGATCCTTATGGGTTTTAACAGGTTTGATATAGAGTGACCAACTCACGGCAGGTAAAGGGACTTGCGTGAGTACGATTTTGTTTTTGCAGGGAACATTTTCCAGCTCTCTTAACTGTTCCAGCGTGACTCCGCTAAGATTATATAGGATGATATATAAGTTTTCCCGGTTTATTCTGGCCTTACGCTTCTCCCAATTAGCTTTGGCTGTTTCAGGATCCCTATCATGATTGAAATACAATGAAATACTTGGGATGCTGTCATTGTCTCCTCGCAACTGTCCTACAGGGTATGGCGAATCGCAGACTAAAAACTCCAGTTTTTGAGATAGATAATAATCTAGGTGGATACAAAACGCAAAAAATCTGGTTCTTTTATAAACATGTTTATAGTTGGAGATAAAAACTGTTTCCCCAATCTGTGATAGATGATCCCGCCAATGCAGTTGGAGCATAGAATTGTGAAGTTGTCATTTTTTAATTGTCTCCTTGCCTTTTGAGAAATCAGTTGATCGATTGTGCGGAATAGAAATGAATGGCTCCATAAGGAAACAAGAGAAGGAAAAAGTGCTTTGATTTGAAAACTCATAATACTCCCTCTTTGTTGTACACTTCTGTGATTTTGAGAATTGTGCTGTGCTTGTCAATTCCAAGTCGACTTATTAAGCTGGCATATTGGGAAGAATTAGATCGCTTTAATAGGCATATCTGTTCAACCCATAACGTCGATAGGTCCAAAGAAATCGGCGTTATCAGATCCGTTAAGTAAACATCCTTTGGCACGTTAGTAGATAACACACAAGGCAAACCATTTGCCTGCACTTCAAGAATCGATAGCGGCGTTCCTTCAAACAGGGAGGGAAAAGCGAAAACATCCATGGCACTGAGGTAATCAGCTACGTTCCGGACATTTCCCGTCATGATCACACGGTTCTCCAAATGAAGCTCCCGGATCAGTCTCTCCAGCTTAGGACGATCTTCGCCTTCACCCAGGAGCAGCAAATGGGCATTTGGCTTTCTATTCAGAATCTCGGGCATCAGACGGATCAGGAAGCTCTGGTTCTTGACTGCCATCAAGTGTCCGACATGACCGATCACAAAGGCGTCCTCTAGTCCAAGAGCCTTGCGGATCCGAGTCCTCGCTTCCTCGTTATAAGAAAAAGCGGCCGTGTCGATCCCATTCAGAATACAGATCCCGCGATCCCGGTAGGCTTTTTCTCCATACAGCCGAATCCCGGCAGCGTTGCCGCAGGCGACCAGGTGTGTTGCATTCTGCAGGATCATTTGACGCATCACTGCTTCATACGCGGATTTTTTCATGCTGCTGCCGTTGGACAGAGCGGAATGCGCATGGGAGATTCGAATCGGCACACCACATTGCTTTGCTGCCATCATGGCCCAGCCGATATTGAACATCGTGTGCGCATGAACGGCATCATAGCGATTTTTACGCATCAGCGCCAGGAGGGAGCGAAAGAATTTGGGATAGCTCTCGGAAGGGGAGGGCCAGTGAAAAATCTTGCAGCCATGCGCGATCACTTCCTGCTCATAAGCACCGACTTCATCACCGAATACGATATAGTGAACCTCAAATTCTTTCGGATCGAGAGCGAGACCGATATCGCGTGCAACTTTCTCGGCGCCACCGATCCGAAGGGAGGCAGCGATTTGCAGAATTCGTTTCATACTATCCTCAGCGTGTCAGTTTCCATGCGATGGCGTCGATGACCCAGGTCAAACGCAGCCGCACCGGTAACGTGAGCAGCGTGCAGTAGCGTGTACGTGGGTATTGCATGTGCTTGCGGTTGATCTCGTCACAGAGCTCGCCCAAGCGCTTCTGGCGGGCGATCCAGTTCGCACGGTCCTGGATCAGGAGCTTTGCGTCGTGGTAGATCCCGCGACAGTTTCCAAAATTATATGCCCGCTGATAGAGCTCCTTCTCCTGCGGGGAAAGGGGAGCGGCATCCAGCGCCTGATGAAAGTATTGACCGGCAATATCAAACTGCTGCTGGAGATCGCTGTGGCGCCCTCTTGTGAGAGATTGCTCGTTCTCCGTGTTTACAATATAAGTGACCTGATCCGAGACAAGATAGCTCTGGATATAAAAGGAATAAACGATGTTAAACACTCTGTCCTCTGCAACGGAGGCTCCGACGGGGAAGCGAATGGAATGCGCTTCGATTATCTCACGTTTGTACAGTTTCGCCCAAGGACTGTTGAGCGTTTTTCGACAGATGGCGTCGGAGATCAGAGGCATCAAGGCATCTCGGCCGGATACGTACCTCTTTGTATAGGAATTGCCTATAAGCTGCTTCCCATCATCAAAACGGTTGGAAAACTGGATCAGATCTGCGGAGGTATTCGCGCAGACAGAGTCGATCGAGGAAAAGAAATGCGGCGCAGCGTAGTCGTCACTGTCAACGAACAGAATAAACTCTCCCGCGGCAGCGTCAAGTCCCGCATTTCGAGCAGTGGACACGCCGCCGTTTTCTTTTTCCAGATAGCGGATATTGGATGCCTTCGACGCATATTCCCGGCAGATCTCTCCGCTGCGGTCCCTGGAGCCGTCGTTGACCAGAATGATCTCGGCATCAGGATATCCCTCTGCCAGCAGACTGTCAACACAGCGCCGGAGGGTCTTTTCTGCATTGTAAACCGGGATGATGACAGAGTATTTGAGCTTGCCAGCCATTTATGCTCTTGCCTTTCTTTGAGTGTAGGAATGGATTCGCACGGTCAGCTATGCAGGACCTGACGGTCCAGCCCTTTCAGCAGCTTGTCCACGATCACCACAAGAAACACGGTGCCAACTGCTGAGCCGAGAACAAAAAGCGGGATGCTGCTCAGGCTGACACCAAAGTGATCCAGCACGATCATGGGAAGACGCTGCAGCATGTAACACAGGAACACATGCGTCCCCAGCCAATGGAGCACGGGATTGCCAATTTGAAGCCGCATCAGCACCACAAGGATCAGAAGCATAAAGAGTATGGATCGTACATTTTCCAGGATCCCGTAGACGGGCTGTGAAAAGTGACTCATCGTCAATACGAGAAAAGCACCGCACAGCAGCACGAAGCCTGCAAGTCGAACAGAACTACGGGCAGTCATTCTTTCGAATTGCTCTCTCAGATCGGGGAAAACAAGACCAAAAGGATAGGCAAACACCGTGTCATACCAATACGCTTCCTTCCACAGCGAAAGCGCAATGAAATAAGCGGCGGTGAACAGGAATCAGAGCGCAACAGCTCCTTTGGCTGAATGTGACATCCGAAAGCTCAGCCAAGTTGCCGCATAGAGAAACAGGATAGCAAACAGATACCAAGTGCTGTTGCCAAAGTTTTCCAGAAAGATGAAACCAAGCAGCAGCTTTTTGATTGAATACAATTCTCCCAAGGCAAGCTGAACCGCAAGGAACATCAGAAGAATGATTGCTGTATGTACGTAAGTATGCAGGATCCGTTTACGGGGCATGGCACGAACGTAAGCATCTCCCTTGCGCATGATGGAGTATCTCACCCCATATCCGGAGAAAAATAGGAACGGAACAACGATCATCTGCCCCAGATTGGAGCGAATAAAACGATAACTCCATGACAGGATTCCGTCCGGAAGCGTCAAATACTGGCTGACATGGGAGGCAAAGACCAAAAGCACGAAGATACCTTTGATATTAGTTGATTGTTCCATTGAGAGGCCTGCTGTTGCGTCAACTGGTTTGCGAATGTGAAGCCCCCAAAGCACAAGCAGCGCGATCAAAGCATAGATCAGAACCATGTTGTCCTCCGGTGAGAAAGCAGTAAAGTATCTGCAGTGAGAATAATGCGTTGCTGCATAATAATCCGCATAAATAGCGTATTTTAGGATCAGTTAGAAACGGCGCAATCAGTTTGCCTTTTGGACACAGGAAGACTCAGGCTGCTTCCCAAAAGGTTGGATATTAAAAACTGTTATTGTTCTCGATGCGCCTCTCTCCACAGGAGCATTGCTTCGGCTTTGGCCAAGTCTTCCGGATACGTTATCTTATCAAGATACGGCACGTCGAAATTCAGATAAACCCTTGAAGTATCTGGAAGCTGCTGAATCG
>OCTX012291996.1_pt1 | contig 19611 bp, 17 predicted proteins | sample 1539691 | NCBI WGS metagenome assembly OCTX01 (sample SAMN02144231, study PRJEB22623) | gut metagenome | biome: sheep rumen | host: Ovis aries | place: New Zealand
TGCCAAGGACTTTTTCGAGACTATCTCCGCATACGTTAAAGAAAAAGGTTATATTCATGTGATTTATGATATATGCAATGAGCCGAGTGGCGTAAACTGGAAAGGAATAAAGGAATATGCCGAGGAGATCCTGCCTATTATCGAGACTAATGATCCGGGAGCCATCGTGATTGTCGGAACTGCAGATTGGTGTCAAAAGATAATAGAACCTGTAGTTAATCCGATTAATGCTAATGACTATAATCTTGGCATCATGTATTCGTTCCACTATTATGCATGCAGCCATTATAGTCTGCTTGGTGATCTTAGAGCAAGCGTGAAAGCAATACCTGTATATGTGTCTGAATGGACAAGTGGAAGATTTGATTACAGCAACGAAACTGCTTGTGAAACAGAATCTGATTACATGCTTTCAACACTCGATCCAGTTATAGCCGGTGATCAGATTGTCAGCTGGAACTATTGGTCGTGGGGCAATACAGGAATCTGGAAAAACTGTGCGGACGGAATCTACAAGGAGAACCTTACTGAGACGGGCAAATATTTTGTCAATCTGCTAAATGTCTCTCTAGAATCCAAACCAGCCGAGTCGGAATATGTGGCAAACTTCAAGAAGTATGGTAGATTGAAACTGGTTGGCAACCAGCTTAGTTCAGAAAAGGGAGACGCTATCCAGTTGAAGGGTATCAGCACTGGTGTCATCGGAGAGGATGCATGTCTTTACAGAAGCTCATTCAAGACTATGAAAGAGTGGGGATTGAGTTCAGTCAGACTTAACTATTCTCCATATACACATTCGGCAGAGAATGTCGCAAGACTAAAGTCGTATATCGACATCTGTGCCGAACTTGGACTTTACGCTATTGTCGACTGGCATATCGAAGTACATGATAACAACTCTGGTGTTCCAATGAAATACATCAATGAAGCAACAGAGTTCTTTGAAGAGATCTCTACTTATGCGAAAGAAAAAGGATACATGCATGTGATTTATGATATATGCAATGAGCCGAGTGGTGTAAACTGGAAAGGAATAAAGGAATATGCCGAGGAGATCCTGCCTATTATCGAGACTAATGATCCAGGTGCCATTGTGATTATAGGTACTCCAAATTGGTGTCAAAAGATAACAGACCCTATAACTAACCCTATTAATGCTTACGACTATAATCTTGGCATCATGTATTCGTTCCACTATTATGCTTGTAACCATTATCATTTGCTTGGTGATCTTAAAGCAAGTGTTAAATCAATACCTGTATATGTGTCTGAATGGACAAGTGGAGAATATGATTATAGCAATGAAACTGCTTGTGAATCAGAATCTGATTACATGCTTTCAATACTCGATCCAGAAACAGCCGGTGTCCAGCTTGTCAGCTGGAACTATTGGTCGTGGGGCAATACAGGAATCTGGAAGAACTGTGGGGATGGAATCTACAAGGAGAACCTTACTGGAACTGGCAAATACCTTGTCAATCTGCTAAATGTCTCTCTAGAATCCAAACCAGCCGAGTCGGAATATGTGGCAAACTTCAAGGAGTATGGAAGATTGAAACTAGTCGGCAGACAGCTTTGTTCGGAAAAGGGTGATACTATCCAGTTGAAAGGTATCTGCACCGGTGTCATCGGAGAGGATGCATGTCTTGACAAAAACACATTCAAGACTATGAAAAAGTGGGGATTGAGTTCCGTCAGACTTAACTATTCTCCATATACACATTCGGAAGAGAATGTCGCAAGACTGAAGTCATATATCGACATCTGTGCGGAACTTGGACTTTACGCAATTGTCGACTGGCATATCATCGAACATATGGGCAACTCTGGTGATCCAATGGACTTCATCAAAGAAGCAACAGAGTTCTTTGAAGAGATCTCTACTTATGTAAAAGAAAAAGGATATATGCATGTTCTTTATGATATTTGCAATGAGCCAAGTAAGGTAGAATGGGAAAAGATAAAGGGATATGCAGAAGAGATCCTGCCTATTATCGAGACTAATGATCCAGGTGCCATCGTGATTGTAGGAACTTCCTATTGGTGTCAAAAGATAAAAGAACCTGTAGCTAATCCGATTAATGCTCACGACTATAATCTTGGCATCATGTATTCGTTCCACTATTTTGCTTGCAGCCATTATAATCTGCTTGGAGATCTTAGAACAAGCGTGAAATCAATACCTGTATTTGTGTCTAACTGGACAAGCGGAAGGTTTGATTTAGATAACTACATTGCATGTGACCTCAATTCTGATGATATGCTTGCAATACTCGACGCAGGTACAACTAATGGCCAGATTGTCAGCTGGTGCTATTGGTCGTGGGGCAATACAGGAATCTGGAAGAATTGTGGGGATGGAATCTACAAAGAGAACCTTACTGGAACTGGCAATTACCTTGTCAAGTTGCTAAATGTCACTCTGGATTCCAAACCGGTCGTGTCGGAATATGTGGTAAACTTTAAGGAGTATGGTAGATTGAAACTAGTCGGCAGACAGCTTTGTTCGGAAAAGGGCGATACTGTCCAGTTGAAAGGATTCAACACAGGAGTTATTGGCAAAGACATCTATGAGTGTCTTGACAGGGGTGCTTTCCAGACAATGAAAGAATGGGGATGCAAATCTGTAAGATTGAATTATTCGCCTTATATTAACTTAAGTGAAAATCTAAAGGTAATAAAATCGTATATTGACATCTGTGCGGAGTTGGGATTGTATGCAATTGTCGACTGGCATATATTCGAGGAGGGAGAAACCAGATCTGGCAATCCATTGGACTACATCAGTGAAGCAACAGAGTTCTTTGACATTATCTCTACTTATGTAAAAGAGGAAGGATATATGCATGTCCTTTATGATATCTGTAATGAGCCAAGTGGTGTAGATTGGAAGGATATAAAGAATTATGCGGCTGAGATTCTTCCTGTCATTGAATCAAACGATCCAGGTGCTATTGTCATTGTCGGAACGGCTAATTGGAGTCAACAGATTTACGAGGCTTCTCTAAGTCCGATAAGTGCAAATGACTACGACCTTGGCATCATGTATTCGTTCCATTATTCAGCTTGTAACCATGCTGATTTGCTTGCAAATCTTAAAAATGCTTTGGTATCAGTTCCAGTATTTATATCAGCGTGGAGCTGTTCAGACTATACTTATCAGCCAGACAAAGTATGCGAGACAGAATCAAATCTTTTGCTTAATATAATCAGTAAATACGGCAAAGTGGCTGTCAGCTGGAACTATTGGGCATGGGCTGGAGAGACCGGTATATGGAAAAAGTGTGGAAATCGTGTATACAAAGAGGATTTGACTAAATCGGGAGAATTCATTGCCAATTTGTTTAATGTCAATCTTAAGTCAAGACCTATTGTATATAAATGGGAAGAGAATTTCGCAGAGTATGGTAGATTGAATGCTCAAGGTAATGACTATGCTCTCTACTCAGCAAGTGGAAAAGTAGTGCAGTTGAAAGGATTCAACACAGGAATAATTGATGAGGAAGTTTCTGCTTGTTTGAGCAAAGAGGCGTTCCAGACGATGAAGGATTGGGGTTGCTCATCAGTGAGATTGAATTATTCTCCTTACACTCATTCTGACGAGAAAATGGAATTAATCAAATCGTATATCGACATCTGTGGTGAGGTAGGATTGTATGCGATCGTCGACTGGCACATTTTAGGAGATAATGAAACGAGATCAGGTAATCCAAATGATTATATCGACGATGCAAAATCTTTCTTCAGTGCAATCTCTTCTTTTGTCAAAGAGGAAAAATACATGCATGTTCTTTATGATATCTGTAATGAGCCAAGTGATGTAGACTGGAAGAGTATAAAGAATTATGCGACTGAAATTCTTCCTGTCATTGAATCAAATGATCCAGGTGCTATTGTCATTGTCGGTACTCCAAATTGGTGTCAGAAGATATTGGATCCAGTTAATAATGAGATTGACGAGAAAGAATACAATTTGGGCATCATGTATTCGTTCCACTATTCTGCTTGTGATCATGTCAATTTAGTGGACGATCTTAGACAAGCGATGAAATATTACCCTGTGTTTATTTCTGAGTGGACAAGTTCTAACAGCAAATATGATATAGATGAGGTTTGTTCTGAAAATGCATTAAAACTGCTAATAAATTTAGATAATAATCATCAGATAGTCAGCTGGAACTATTGGGCGTGGGCTGGAGAGACCGGTATCTGGAAAGAGTGTGGCACTAACTACCATAAGGATAATCTAAATAAAATCGGTTCTTATATTTTGGTAGACGAAGATGAATTCAACTACCCATATAAATCTGAATCTCTTGTTGATGATTTTGATAATGACAGATTTGTAGAGGTCGTTCCAAATCCTGCAAACGAGTCCTTCTCAGTAAGATTCAAAGGCAATGCTAATGTTTGTATCTATAATACAACAGGACAGAAGGTGCTTGAAAAAGAAACAACTAATGTCTTGAATGTCAACGAAAACTTGGCATCTGGCATCTACAATATTGTTGTCAGAGGTGAAGATTATGTTGAGAACCTGAAACTAATTGTCAAATAATTAGTTTTGACTGATCTAAGAGGCGGGAATGCACGCATTCCCGCCTCTTTTATTTTATCCCGTTAATTTTGCTCCACAATTGAAAAAATTGTAATTTTGGGGCTGAATTTCAAATGAAAACGGCTATGGAAGCTAACAAGCAGGTAAAAGAGGGCAATGGATATATATTTGCCTATTATTTTGATGAAGAGTTCATTGAGAAAGATTGTTTTCTTTCAAAAGAACAAAAGAAGAATTTTAAAGGAGGTTTCGGTGCAGTAATTTTTGCAAACTATACAAATTCATCGGCAGGTCCGTATCAGGAGCTTTTGTTCATTCCTGGTAAGTTTGCCATAGATGGAGATGAGTCATATATGGTGTCGAAAGCATATTGTTCGTCAGCGTTGGCTATGGAACAGCAGGTGTTTGGAAAGAAGGAGCTTGCTGATTTCAAGATTGAGAAGGTCGACGACAAGACAGAGACAATTGTTGTGACGCGTGATGGAAAACCAATTTTCAGAATAGAGGTGCAGTCGTGGGGATTCAACATTCCGATGACATCCGATATGGTGAAGTTTCCTCTTGTATCTGTGGAAGACGGAAAGGTTGTGAAGTGGGATTACAATGGCAGTGGCACAGCCAGTTTCGCCAAGATTGAGGCGATAGGGGTGCGTCCGGCAAAATTTCCGGATGTGGCGTTGTTCTCTCCGCTTGTCGGAATCCATTTTGAAAAATTCAATATTGACTATAGTAAAAAGTAAAAATAATATCTACGGTAATGGAGAGAATTTCTTGCTTAGACGGAGAGAAGTATAAAGAGTTGAAGGTGAAGGAGGGAGTTTATGTGCCTGATTTGGCTGTAAAATTCCCGGATGACGATCCGTTTCGCCGCATGGTGAAAGTGGAGGTGGTGAGGGATTTGAAGTTTGATGAGACTTATCCTTACCTTGACGAGTCTTCAGACTACAAGAGGAATGTGTTCCTTTGCGATTTGAAGACGTATCTTTGCAATTTCCTGAACTGGATGATATATGGTTTGAAGGTTGAGAACAAGCATGTGTTGGACGGTAAGGATTTCAGCAACGGTGCCATCACAGTGGCTAACCACCAGTATCGCTGGGATGTGCCTGGTGTGAGAAAAGCTGTTGGCTACCGTCGTCTTTGGATTCCCGCGTGGGCAGACACATTCAAGACAAGCGACTATTTTAATCTTCGTGGTGCAAGATGTATTCCTATTCCCGACAACATGGGCGGAATAAAGAAATTTAACGAGGCGTTCGACATTTTGCATGAGAGAAAAGAGTGGTTCCATATATTCCCAGAAGGAGTGCGTTGGGATTTCTACAAACCATTCAAGCCATTCCGTAAGGGCGCGTTCAACTGGGCCTACAAGTACGACATGCCAATCATTCCGATGGTGTATGTCCACCGTGAGCGAACAGGCTGGAGAAAATTGTTTGCCAAGGGAGCGCCGTTGATGACTCTTAAAGTGCTTGAACCTATGTATGCCGACAAGTCGTTGCCAAGAAAGGCCGCTGTCGACAAGTTGCGTAAGGAGGTTTACGAGAAGATGCTCGACGCTGCCGGAATCATCCACAACCCATGGCCAATGATTCCTGAAGTTGACAATTGATAACGATGATGAAGGTTGTCTTGGAAATGTCAGAAGAAGGAAAACCAAAAAACAAAACCCGGTAGTTTGAACGAGTTCAGGGACTACCGGGAATAAACAGTACAAAGTTCTATTTTTTTTCTCGAAAAACAAAATGGAATATAAAAAATTTGAGGAAACGATATCTGCTTCAAGAATGTCCCGCTATTTGAATGGATGTAGTGGCGATACTCGTAAGGCCATGAGACTTTATAGGGAAAATTTAAGGTTGTCTCAACAGATGTTTACGATTATCAGTTGTTTTGAGATTTCTTTGAGAAACGCAATTGATAAAGAGTTGACGGGAAAGTTGGGTAAAGATTGGTTACGTGACTCCGTATTGTCTGGTGGTATCTTCGATAATTATAGATTTGACAAAACAGGAAAAATTATATTAAAGGCATATAAGGGGCTTTCATCGAATTATACCCATTTTAAGCTTATTGCAGAAATGGAGTTTGGAATATGGAAATATTGTTTTCAAATCCTCAATACAAAGCGACAGGGCGATGTTTGTTGAATATTTTCCCAAATAAACCCAAATCAACACCTTCTGCTCATTATGACAATTCTTTTTTATTTAATGAATTAGATAATATAAATAAATTAAGGAATCGTATAGCTCATCATGAACCTATCTGCTTTCAACGTTCTACTGATATTGTTGATTTAACGTATGTGACTCAGCAATATAATAGGATAAGAACATTATTCAGTTGGATGGATATTGATTTCAAAGCGTTGGTTTATGGGTTGGACCAAGTTAATAGATGTTGTAATAAAATAATGTCAATATAAATGAATATCAACGACGTTTCAAAAAAGAAATATACGGTCACGGATAAGGATTCAGCTGTGAATCTTGGAAGTGGCGGACTTAATGTGTTCGGCACTCCTGCTCTTGTGGCAAAGATGGAGCAGACGGCTCTTGAGATGGTTCGCCCGACTCTTGACGAGAATAGCGACACAGTGGGAATAGAGATCAATGTGAAGCATGTGAAGGCGACGGCAATAGGCAAGACTGTCACTGTTGAGGCAAAGATCGTCAAGATCGACGGCAGAAAGATCTGTTTTGAGATCACAGCCACTGATGAGGCTGGCGACGTGATAGGATCAGCATACCATGAGAGATTCGTGGTGGACAAACAACGTTTCATGTCAAAATTGCAGTAAGACGATGCTCATCACCACTCGTGCGATCATACTTGGCGCGGTGCGTACTGCTGGGGATAAACTTGTGGTGCGGACGCTCACTGAAGAGGCGGGCAGGGTGGATTTTATTGTCTACGGAGCGTGGAGCAAACGGTCGGGGCACAAAGCGTCGTATATATTCCCTTTGTCTGCTGTGGATGTGACGTGGGATTACCGTCCCAACAAGGAATTGCCGACGTTGAAGGAAGCCGTACCGTCTTACCCATTATTGGATCTTTTCATTCAGCCGGAGAAATCGACAATCGCGATGTTTCTGGCGGAGATTTTTGCCAGAAGCATTCATAAGGGAGAGGAGACGCGGGAGATTTTCGACTATTGTTGGCAGACAGTAGCGTCGCTCGAACATACACAGCGCAGTATTGCCAATTTCCACATCGCCACGTTGGTGGGGCTGAGTCGTCTGCTGGGCATCCAGCCAAACACGGAAAAGCACCGTGACAATGCCTATTTCGACCTTTCCACAAGCCAATACGAATATAATATGCCGTTGCACGCATTCTACCTGAACCATCAGCAAACGGCATTCCTTCCTACATTGCTGAGAATCAACTACCGAAATATGAAATTCTACCGTCTCGACAGGACAGAACGCCAGTTTCTCCTCGAGACAATCATCAAATATTTCAAGCTCCATATTCCGGAATTCGGGGATGTCAAATCATTGAAGACGCTGATAGAGGTGTATAATTAGAAGAGACGTGAGACTTCGCATCTTCTACCTTTTATTGTTCATATATAAAGAATCATTTACCCATGAGCATCTTCTTATTTCTGGCCGTCTTTCGTCTTGATGAGAATAACACCCGAGTAGGCATTTTTACAAAACATAGCATAAGGGGCTATACTTGCGCTATCTATTAGGATTTCCATTGACAAGATATCGCTAGTTTTAAGGGAGGAAAACGGGTCAAGGTTATTGTCAACGCAGTTTATCAGCTTTCCGTCAACAACATATAATGGAGGTTCACTTACTTCTAAAGAAGAAACAGCGCCCGCCAGTCTAGTTCTTACTGGTGTGGCAAATAGCGAAAGGGTGAGTTTTTCTGTATTATTCACTGTGACCGATTTACTTTCGTAACCCGGGTATTCAATGATCAGTATGTCGCCAAGTGAAGCGTTGATGGAGAAGTTGCCGTCTTTGTCCGATTGAGTGGATGCCTTACTTCCCTCAATGCTGATGCGAGCACCAGACAGGGCGGCATAACCATTGTTAACAATGCCATTTACCCTAACCATGTTGCTCTGTTCGGTTTTAGATGGGTTTTCCTCCTGTTCCACCGCTGCTACTGGAAGCGCGGTAAACGATAAAACCGTGGTGATGGTTGCAGCGGCTATTGCCTGTGAAAAAGACGATGGTGCGGGCATCTTGTCTTTCGCCACACCGATAATGTTGATGCCTTTATGTGCCTTCTGGCGTTTGGCCAGCTCGGCCTCGAGGTAACGGGCTTCGGCCTCACAAACCGGACATGTGCCCATACAAGGACCCTCATACGTGCAGATATTAGGTTCGTATGCTATGCCGTTGGCGTCGGCTATCTGTTTTCGAATGGATTTTAAGGTTTCGCAAGTCGCCCTCATATTGATTAAGTTAAATTACTAAATATTAGTATAATACATGCTGTAGAGGCACAAAATCTCGCGTCTACTTATTTATTTCCCGTTTCCGCCCTTTTCTCTTTCCTCGATAGCCTTTTGTCTTTCTTCCTGGATAATTTTTCTTTCCATCAATTCTTTGAGGATATCCTCTTTGTTTTCACCAAGAAGCATTTTCGCGCATATCTCAGCGGAATAGGCGGAGTCTTTGCTGAATTCTATTTGTGCCGGGAACGACTCTTCCACAGTGCCGTCGGGAAGGGTGTCTTCCACCTTGATGTTTGTGTAGGTTCCGCCCATCTCAATAGCATACTCTTTCAGGAGCTCTTTTTGTTCGTCAGTGAAGGTCGACGGTACTTTCACGATAGTGTGGATCTCTTTTTTGGGTTTTCCTTTTGCCCCCATCTCAGTCTCTTTTCTGAATGTGGACATGCTTAGCTGTGTGCGGGCCTGCCATTCGGGGACGTCGGAAAAAGCTTTCTCCATGTTCTCCTCATTCTTTGAGACAATGTCAGTCAGCCTGGCAATGGCATCTCCAAGGGAAAGCCTTTCTAATGGAAGACCCTCCGTAACATCCAGTTTGGTGACTTTTTTTGTCGCTTCAGCTGGTTGCTTCGACTCCTCAGAAATTTGATTTATCTTTTTTTGACTCTCTTTCCCTGCCATTATCTTGACTGTACTCTATGCTATTTTCAGCAAATCGTTTACAAAAATAGTTAAATAAATTTTGTTTAGCAAGATGTTGAAGGGATTGGTTTTACAGATGGGGAATGACTTGTCTTCAATGAAAAAGGAGGTTGATATACGCGTTTTAGGGGTGTATCATCGGATACCCCCTAAGACTAAACATAAACATTTAGAAAGTCATTTTTGTCTCATAACTTAAGACCACCTTTCTTTCCAAAGGCAATCTGTTGGTTGTCGTTACTGTTACTCATCTTCTTTTCTTTATCTTGTGTTATTTGTCGCTTTTGGTTATATGCTGCGTTTGTTTCGAGGATCTCCTTAATCAGGTTTTCCTTTCCTTCGCCAAGCAGCATTTTGGCACAAACCTCAGGTGTGTAGGCGGCATCTTTTCCAAACTCGATTTTAGCTGGGAAAGAGATGTTTTGGTTTCCATCTGAATCTGTCTCCACTATCTTCATGTTGGTGTAAGTTCCGCCCATCTGTGTCACATACTCTTTCAAGATTTCTTTCTGCTCTTTTGAGAATGTCGACGGCACGTTTACCACCACATGTGAGGCTTTTTGTTTTTCGCCATCCTTGAACGTTGTCATGGTCATCTGTGCTCTCGACTGCCACTCTGGTGCGTTTGCGAATGCCTGGGCCATGCATTGTTCATTCTTCTTGACAATTTCAATTAATCTGTCGATCGCCTCGGCCACCGATAGATTTTTTGGAGTTTGTCCATCTCCGTATATGTTGTTTTGAGCTTTTCCTTGCTCCTCGTTATGACTAAATTCTGTTGCCATATTTGGACTAAATTTAACCTCAATTTTCGTTGTTTTTATTACAAAGCACTAATTTTTGTTTTGCGATAGCAAAATTAGAGGTTCGTTTTGATATATGCAAACAAAAACGGATTTTTTTTCAAAAAAATGTTGAATTTTTTAATTTCGACCATGAAATATACCAATATTTAACGCCTGACGACGTGATAAAATGGGATTTTTCAAACGTTTTTCATCAAAATTGAACGCCTAGCGGTGTAATAGGGGAACAAAATAAATGTATCCGATATTGACAATTACGAATTATGCATTATGAATTATGCATTGACCATAACACGCACGTCCGTGCGTCTCTATGAGGGTTGTATTCACCAGATGCGTGGATTATCCCCAACAATTACGAATTATGCATTATGAATTATGAATTAAAAAAGGATTGTATCCGTTTTTGATACAATCCTTCTTTCTGTGGAATATTATCTTCATATTAAGTATCGTCATCAGGTATCTTTATTTTTTTCTTTTTATAGGCGTCTACCTGATCTATAATCACCTTGCCGTTTTCAAGGAATGAGTCGTATGCGTTTTGATCCATGACGTAGACGATTTCGTCAAGCTGCTTGAATCTTTCATTGGCTTGGTCTACAGTAAGGCAGTCGGACATAAATTCAGCGTATTCCTCAAGATAGTTGTTGAGTTTTTCTCTGTTCTCACACGTCTTCTCCAATAATGGGACGACTTGCGCTACAAATGCCTCATAATCTTCCTGGGAATTGTTTTGCCTGATCTGCGACGCGATTGCATTAATCTTTTTGAAGAAGACATACTGCTCTTTGATGAAGTCTATTTTTTCTTCACTGAGTGTTGTCTTTGAGACAAACAGATATTCGAATGGTGAAAATCCACCTTCCGACTCTTGGCTTTTTTCTAGGAAAGTCCTGATTTCCACAAGCTGTTGTTGCACAGTCAATATTTTAGACAGGTCTGCGCTCATGGCGTTGATGATTTCGTCGTCGGAGATCATCTCTATGAATGTCTTGGGAGATTCCAATAATCTGCCACATTTATCCTTGAAACTTAGCACAGCGTCTATGGGGCTCTCTTTCAAGAACCATTCTCTCAGCTGTTCCAATTTTTCTTTGCTCAACATTCTTTTATCTCTTTATACTGATTATCAATACATTTTATGGATTTATATTCCCATACCTTTTTTGTCAGCCTGTATTTGCCTGAAATTTTTTGGAGCAACTTTCAGCACTGGTTTGATTCCTATGGGAGTCTTTTGTATGCTCAGGCTGACGGAAGCCTCATACTCTTTTTTTGAGGTTTCCTTACAGTCGGTGAACATCACGGTCTCACCTTTAAGCAGAGCTTCTTTTTCTGCTTTGCTGACGTTGTGCCCTTTTATTTTATCTGGTATGCAGTTTGGTGTCACAGACATCCATGTGGGTTTGTCAGTGTCACGGAATGGAAGAATATGGCATTCTCTGATCCTAGACAGCTTTGCGCGGGTCTCCTGGTCTATTTTTAATTCATCTTTCACCCGTAGGTTGCCAAACAAAAGAGTCTCATCTCCGTTTTTGCCGATACCTTTGCAGACATCCACACTCACGTTTCCGTCGTGGTTTAGGATGGAGATTTTCTCACCATTCTGTAGTTTGTCGAATCTCCCGTCGCTTTTGATGGCATAAATCTCTTTGTCCTTGACATATTTGCTCAAGAGTTTTTCAATTGAGCTGACATTCATCATGGTTTCGAGATTCATGGTGCATTCTGTCGTTATCCCTTTCTGTTTGATGGCGGCTGGGCCACCAAGTTTTTCGTTTAGATAATCTTTTGCTGACGTGGATGCTTTCAGCCCTTTTTCTATCTCTGCAAATCTTTCAGACGAGAGAGAATAGACGGTGGTTCGGGTATCTTTGTCTGTCAACATTATCTGATACTCTTTATTATATGCAATATTATTCCACGTTTCCCTGTCCGCCACAATCTTCACGGTTTCCCTGTTGTCTTTTTCTGTCAGGAAGATTTTAACTTCGTTTTCATTGAAGTTCAACGTGTTCATATTGTCGGTGATGTAGTTCTCTTTGTCGAAGGAGAAAGAATCCAGGCTCCAGTCGTTAAGAGATTCCATTATCGGCATGGAGACGACAGATAAAAAGGAAAACAGGAATATATAAATTGGGTCGATAGAAATATATGTCGCATTTTTCAGAGCCTCTACAACTTCGTTCTTTTTTGAAGCCTCCTGCTTTTCGGCTTCGTTTATGAATTTGTCTAGAGAAGAGAGATATTCTTCGTTGAAACGTGAAAGCTCCGGCGCCACATTGTTATCGTTTCTGTGCATGTAGAGGAATTTCATTTGCTCCAGCTTAAACTTATTGACTTTTTCTGCGGCGTCTGCAAGGTTTCTTATAGCGTTATCAAGAGTTTTATCTATTTCATTCAGGGGTACGGAATTAGCGTCAGTATCGTTTGGGTTGTCGGATACTGGTTTTATAAGCATGTATTGCTCAGACTTTTTGTCGTATGCAAAACGTATGTTATTGCTCATTTCGGACTAAATCAATATATGTTTATAGTTTGTGATTTTCAGACTTCACAATTATACTTTGTTATCCCAACTAAACAAAACAAAGAAAAAAACCATAAATGGCTGATTTTCGCATTTATCAGTAGATTTCGTTGCTTTATTCAATACAAAATTATAAATAAAAATGATTTCTAGGGCAAGATAGGCGGAATTTTTGTGCGGAGACGCGTCATTGTTATTGTGGAGACGTTGTGCACAACGTCTCTACGAATTATTTAAAAAAAATAATGAGCGGTAACCAATACCACTCATTACTTCTTTTTCCTTTAAAGATAAAGGGAAAATAGGATTAGTAACAGTACAAAAAAATCTAATTATTTCCATTTACGAATCTCATTACCTTCTACCTTGCGTAGTGTAAATCCTTTCGTCATGTCTTTACATGTGCAAATATATAACTAATATCATAAACTGCAAAATATTTTGTGAAATTTTTTTAAAAAATGTGAAAATACGTAGGGACGTCACATTGTGGCGTCTCTGTGTAATATCATACCGTCATATTTGTAGAGACGTCGTATTACGGCGTCTCTATACGTACATCCCTCAAATGGTGTTTTTTCCGGTCACCTGTGTCCTGATATCCCACAATCTTCTGTATGGTTGCACACCTTGCTGGGCTAGTCTGCGCATACGGTTGAGTTCGGCGGTACAGATATTCTCCACCTCCTGTCTGATATTCTCTCGGTTGTTTTGCAGATACTCACGCATTCTCGCGTCTCGGATCTCTATTATACGGTCGAGCATATTGTCTTTCTCCAGAATTTTAGGAAAGATTTTTTTCATATCTTTCGATGGTTTCTTCACTTTGTTGATCAGTGTCGTGATGGATTTATATTTGGTGTGATCGAAACCAAAGGATGCTACGTCGTTGCGGTCGAACCAGTGGCGAATCATTGCGTCGACAAGATTTCTTGTCTCTTTATATTTGGTATGGTCGAATCCGATTTCTTTTGCGTAGACGCGAAGATTTGCGTCGACGACATCATCATCAAAGTCGTAGAATTCAGGCAGTTCGAGATAGTGGGCAGCCTCATCTTCACATGCCTCGACATCTATATCAATATGTGCCGCAAACACACGGTCGTTGTTGTCGGATCCGTTGTTGTCGCAAACCAGTCCCGCGAACCATCCTTGTTTTGCCTGTGAGAATCGTTCTGGCGGTATCATATAGTCCATCTGGTAAGACGATGCGTTTTTTCCGGATGTGGATGCCGACTCTTTCTGCTGTCTGTTTTTTCCTATACGTTTAGATATTTTTTCCGCAGTCTCATCAAAACATTGTCCGACGAAGAAGTTTCCCACCGTCTGAATTATCTTATTGGCGTTCGACTCTTTGTAATCAGCTTTGAGTTGGGAGAAATCCTGAAAACCGAGGAGGATTGCCACTTCGTTGGATCGTGCTGTGGCGATAAGATTGTCGAGTCCATGCACGAACATAGTTGGAAGCTCGTCGATGACAATGGCGCTTTTGTGTTTGCCTTTGTTGTTTGCCAGTTTCAAAATACGTGCAGTGTATACGCCCAAAGCGGTGCCATACGTGTTGGAGTTTTGCGGGTCGTTGCCGAAACAAAGCAGTTTGGGTTCGAGTGGATTATTGATATCCAGGTCGATGTCGTCGCCGCTCATCGCCCAATAGAGATAGATGGAGGAGAGTCGTGCCAATGGAATTTGTATCGACGCGATTTGTCCTTGAATTTGTTCGACAGCTCCTGCCGACCATGCGTTGAGATATGGGGCGACGGCTACATATAGGTCGGTGTAGCTTGCCAATATCGGGATGACTTTGTCTATGGGTTGTGATATAAAATCGATGACGTGGGGGAATGTGCAATATTTGCCATCCTCATAAATGCGTAAAAACCATATACATGCACCAAGATAATTGATTGCCGACTCCACAAAGAAATCTCCTTGTTTGTCTGCCCACGTGCGAGCAAGGTTGTAGCACACCACCTGCGCTATTTCGTCGGCGTGGGTTTTCGTCTCCAAAAGGCTTGCTTTGAGAGGATTGCAGCGGAGGGAGACGCGGGGCTCATTAAAATCAATCATGCCGTATTTCGGCTCCACTCCATTGTAGATCTCTTTCCAACGATGTTTATTCCACATAAAATTGGAGTAGGCGATTTCCGATAAATCAGGGATTTTGTAATCGTAGAGGTACATTGCGTATCCTTTTGCCAATGCCTGGCGGATATAGTTGCTGATGATTGTGTATGATTTTCCCGAACCGGGAGATCCGACCACCATAGTCGCGCGGAACGGTGCTTCCAGGTTGATCCATCCTTGATGCTCTTTGCCTTGACGGAAATATTTAGTCGGGAAATTGATGGTATATTCATCCGTGTAAAACTTCTCATTCTGTGGAAAATCAGATTGTTCCTTCAGGTTGAACGGGTCGTCGTCCGGCTGATCGCATTTATGAGTCGCCTTCAACAACAACACTCCGATAATTAAGGCAACAACACCTCCTAGTATCAGTAGTATATACATATTTTATAAATTATCTACGGTCAGTAAAATATTTGGTTGCAAAAGTAATCTTTTTAATCAAATTTAGCAAGTGCAAAAGCACACGTAAACAAGAAGATAGCGATGAAATAAATTAAGAAATAGTTTAATTATGGCTTTGTCATATTTATACGACTGATATATCCATCTTTATTCGTCTGAAAGACGCTATCGAGCGAAGCGATAGTAACTTGTGACGAAGTCTCTGTGTGTATTCTATATGCGTTCGTCCTTGCGGACTCGCGGAGAGAGGGGGAGTTAGGGCGTTCCGTCCTTAACAATCCTCGTAAAAAACAGTCATAAACTAAGGTGGAGCCTTAATTATTTACTTGTTAACCCTGCATCTTTTTGTAAATCCCCTCAAACAAAAGTAATTGCAATCACAGATTGTACGGAAGAAAATTATACTTTTGCAGAAAATTAAGAAGATAATGAGCAATATTAGTTGGCTTGAATTTATTCCCGTTTGGCTCGCTGTATGCATATTTATTGATGTCGTCCTGCTGTATCTCAACAAAAAAAATGGGGATAAGGATGATTCTGTGGCAGAGGAGAGAAAAGCAATAATAAAACAACTAAACACGCCATACAGGGATGATGTCGCTTATGAGACTGTGATCCGTCGGGCTACGATGAGATCCGTAGAGGCGATAACAGTGAAGGAGGAGACGGTGCTGAAGGATGATATTGTTGAATGTGAAAATGAGGATCAGGTGGAGCTGACAGAACTTCAGCAGGAGACATCGGATATAGTAAAGAAGTTGTTTGGCTGAGATAAAACTTAAACATTTATGAGCAACAAAACACTTGCGACTCACTTATATAGCCTATTCATATTTGTAGCCGGATGCGTGGTATTTTGGCTGTTTGGCGGTGGGGAGGAGCCTGAAAACAATCACGTCGACAATAAGGAAGAGATTGTGGCACAGCCGGCAGCTGAAAAGCTTGCTATGGAGGATGTGCAGAAAAATGTAGAAGAAAATGAATTGGCTGATCAGTCGACGGAATTGCAGGAGGAAGAATTCATATCCACAATTGCTGAAGACGATGCTGAGGTCGATTTGTCTGATTCCAAAGCTTCATTAAAAGCTAATTCTAAAAGGGGTGGAAAAAGGCAGGAGGAGTCGGAGTCAAAAGATAATGAATCGGCAATCCCGTCGTCTACTTCAAATATTGAAAAAAGTGCGGGTTTTCATCGGATGGGTGAGAGCAAGGAAAAAAAACCAGACAATTTGATAAATGCCGTCATACATGAAAGGCTGAAGAATATCAACGAGGAGAGCCAGATAAAGTTGAGGCTGATGGATGAAGTCACGGTAGAGGGAGTCAGCATACCTAAGAACACAGTTGTGTTTGCGACGGCGCGTTTGTCGGCGGACAGAGTATATCTCACGACAGAAACAGTCACATATAAGAAAAAGGATTATCCGTTCAATGCGGAAGTTTACGATCTTGACGGAATGAAAGGGTTGGATATGACGGACAAAAATATGGTGTTGCCGGCAGGATATAAGGTGATGATAAGGAAGAAATAAAAGGTCGCGGGAAGCTGAAAATCTTCGCATATATTGTTTGTGTTATACTATAATTTACACACAAAACTTGCTAAAACTTTAGATTTTACATGCCTTTGACTTTGGATTTTACAAAACAAAACTTTAGATTTTACAGCATGAAAATAGAAAGGGTTGCAAAAGAGACATTGTTGAGATTGGCGGGACAGTTTCCTGTTGTCGGAATCACGGGTCCAAGGCAAAGTGGTAAAACAACATTGGCAAAAATGGTTTTCCCTGAAAAAAATATATATCATTTGATGATAAAACAGTTCGAAACATAGCATCGTCTAATCCTAGGGATTTTCTGATGGCGTTTCCAGATGGAGCAATTATAGATGAGGCTCAAAAGGTGCCGGATATTTTTGATGCAGTAAAATTTCATGTAGACAAAGGTGATTTCAAGCCTGGCAAGTTCATACTAACAGGATCTAGTCAATTCAGGTTGAAGGAGAATATGACAGATTCTTTAGCAGGAAGAGTAGGTTTTTTAAAATTGCTGCCTTTTTCAATAAGTGAGATGATGTCTTGCAATTCATCACAAGGCGGAAATGTCTATCAGATAATACAGAAGGGTGGTTATCCTCCTTTATATGATAGTGATAGACATTATTTTCCGGAAGATTGGTTTGAAAACTATATTGATTCCTACATCGATTTGGATGTGAAGAATAATATAAATGCTTCAAATCTTTCTGTTTTTAAGAAGTTTGTCCAAATATGTGCAACGTACAGTGGACAGATGTTATCAATGGATAGTATCTCAAGAAGTTTAAGGATTTCTTCTCCAACGGTTAAACAATGGCTTTCTATTCTTAAATCGTCCTATATCATTCATTTTTTGGAACCTGATTTTAATGATTTGGGAAAATCTCTTGTTAAGACACCTAAAATGTATTTTGTTGATTCTGGACTTTTATGTCATCTCCTTCGGATAGAGTCTGCAGAAGATATGATACTAAGTCCATATAAAGGTGCTATTGTAGAAACATTTGCTGTTTCTCAGATGCTTAAAAACAGGTTGAATCATGCGAAAAAGGCAAACCTTTCCTATTTCCGTGATTTACGTGGATTTGAAGTGGATGCTATTGCGGATTGGAGACATTCTTTTGCAATAGAAATAAAAAGTACAAGTGATAATGAAAAGAAGCTTTCCGCAAATTTGAGAGAGTATATTAAATTGCGAGATAATTGTAAGGGTATCCTTTTCTATTTAGGTGATGAAACATATACGATAGATGGTATTACCTATGTTTCTTGGAAAGATTGGGAGAATTTTGAAAACATTATTTCTTTATAATAAGCAGATTAATTTTGTTATTAAATATTTGATCTATAGTTCTTTTCAATGCGGAAGTTTACGATCTTGACGGAATGGAAGGGTTGGATATGACGGACAAAAATATGGTGTTGCCGGCAGGATATAAGGTGATGAAAAAAAATGATGAAATTAATAGGAAAGCCAAACAGAAAAAATTATCTTTGCAAATATAAACATGTTGAGTTTTATAAAACAAAAATATGAAAAAAAAGAATTTTAGCAGTTATCGGATTGTCTACTTGTTTGTTCTGTATGGGTGCAGAAAAGCAGTACATGACAATAGAGCAGTTGGATGGATCAAAGTTCAGTTTTTTGCTTGATGGAAATCCAGTTGTAACGTATGAGGATGAAAATCTAGTTGTGAATGGTAGTGCCACAACAAGTTATGCCATCAGTAACATCAAAAACTACCATTTCACTGAAAAGAGTGAATCAGCAGTAAGAGACCAAATTGCGGACATGTTCTATGTCGTAAGTATTGATGAGGCAACATTGAAGGTGCAGAATGCCAAAGCATCAGAGAAAGTATCATTAATCAATGTAAATGGAGTAGTCATTTCTGTAGCGTCGACAGATGATGAAGGAACAGCTATTGTAAAGCTTCCAGAGCAGAAGGGAGTTTATGTCCTTACTGTAGGAACAAGGGCGATCAAAGTTATTCGCAAGTAAATTAGAGTGATTTATGAAAAAACATTTATTATCTGCTGCGGCGTTTATGCTTGCGATTGCAGCGAGTGGAGTGACGTATATGACAGTGAAGACCGCATCTGATGTCGTGAGGTTTGATGTAAAAGAAGTGGCGCGTGTTGATTATGAAAAAGACACTGTCGGTTCCAAAAGATATATGGTTACTAAGACGTCAGACGAAAAAGTATATAAGTATGACGTCGAAGATGTGGTAGAAGTCAGATTTGATAAAAACATCGCAACGATAGATACGACAGGAACAGCTGCCCAAGGAACCAGTGTCAGTGGTATGATAGCTGAATACACATATGTGGATCTTGGATTGGGAAGTGGATTGAAATGGGCGACATATAATGTTGGTGCGACAAAACCGACCGAATATGGCGACTATTTCGCATGGGGAGAGACGGAGCCAAAGACAAGCTACACTTGGAGTACGTATAAATGGTGTGAAGGCACGGAATCATCTTTGAACAAGTATACAAAATCGGGAGAGACATTG
>OCTX012191891.1_pt1 | contig 19602 bp, 25 predicted proteins | sample 1539691 | NCBI WGS metagenome assembly OCTX01 (sample SAMN02144231, study PRJEB22623) | gut metagenome | biome: sheep rumen | host: Ovis aries | place: New Zealand
GGTTTCGAAGGCAACCCAGCTGCTCTCGGTTCTCTTGTAAGAAAAAAAATATCTGAAGGTGACATGGCCAAAGCCGCTGCTTATTATGGGGAATACGCTAAAGCAGGAGGCACTGATAAGTTTTCTGATATAACCGGGAAAGATATTACGGCAGAATTAGCTGAAAGATATAAGCAAGCCGCAGAAGCAATAGGGAAAAATCCAGATGAACTTCGTAAAGCGCTGAATGAGGTTAATAAGAAGATTTTAACACAGCGCGAGGTTGTTAGCCAGATAGAAAAGGAAGTTAAAGCAGCGCAAAAAGAAGCAGCTGCTCAGCGGAAAGAACAGGCTCAGCAAGAGCAAGAGACGAATACGGATTGGCAAAACGGTTTAAATGAACAAGAAATTGAAGCTGTTGAGGCATATCTTAAGAAAATGAAGGCACTTAAAAAAGAAGCATATAATGAATCAACAGCCCTGGCGCAGGCCATGAGCCTTCTTGAGAAGATTAAGAAGAGAGATATCTCTGGCTTGATGGATAAGTTTACAGCACCAAATCAAGCATCCAATGCTATGCTTGGTAAGATGACGAATATGTCAGTTAATAATCAAAAAGCCAGGAACGCTGCTCTTCGCTCTCTTAATCAAGAAGAATATGATCGGTTAATACAAGAGCAAACACAAGCGGTTAACGACGCATTGGATAACAAGAAAATCGATTTCCAATAGAAGTGGGCTGAAGTTGCTGATGCTATGCTCGGCGGCGATGCATTTGCGGATGCTAAACCAATGGTTAAAGGTCAGATTCTTAAAGAACTCGAAAAGTACGCTGATACCGCAAAAGATGCTATTGACGAGATTAATAAGCAATGGCTTTCTGGAACACTCGATGAGAGTAAATTTTCTGGGAAATATGCTAAGCAGTATATTCAAATGCTAAATGATGCGATGGATGATGCGCAGATTAAACGCGAAGCGAAAGTCGGTGAGCTTGATCCAGATTCACTCTTTAGCTCAGGTGGCACTACTGCTCTCACCCAAGAACAAGTTGATGTCCTTCACGCTGAAGCTGCTGCATATGATGAGTTAATAGCCAAAAAGAAAGAGTATTATGGGATTAAAGAAGAGTCATATGAGCCACCAGAAAAATTGTTGAATATATCTTATAAAGCTGGCAATGGCCGAATGCAGGTAGATCTCTCCAAGTTACTTCCAGCGAATCAAAGTGATTTCAAATAGCTTTTAGATATTGTTAAGCTTGAGGATAGTTAGGCAGCTTATGAAGATAACATCAAGCGTGTTAATGATTATATAAATGATATGATCAAGTAGGCAAAGAGATGGTTATCTAAAGGTGAAGGAAGACCTTGGGATACACAAAATAATCCATTCGACCAAGCAGTTGCTCAAAACTTTGGTCAAATGTCTTCAAGCAAAGCTTCGGGTGTTCTTAAAAAATTCCAAGGTTATTCTGGCGTGTTATACCAATCTATGGCAAAGGATTTGCGGGTACCGAAGGAGTTAAGTCAAGTTAATGCCGATTTATTTGAACAAGTGAAATCTGGAGCATTAGACGCTATATAGGCTGTTGAACTATTACGACAGAAAATGTAGGATTTTTATAATCCTCCATCAACTTCCAGTAGTAGTAACGCTTCCACTTTCGCCGCCGACATTAAATCACTCGAAGGCTACTCTTCTGCTAATGAGGATTTTGTTAACCAATTAATCGCAGATGTTATTGCTGGCCAAAAAGAATACGATCAAGCGATGAATGAACTTAAAGCTCACATCGCACAGCGTCAGGAAGAAATTCGTGCAGAAGAAGAATTGAGGGCTAAAAGAGTTAGAAACGCTGGCTTCGGCGAAGATGTTAAGTCTTTAGAAAATTATGGATACGCAGATAAAGATTTCATACAGAAATTGACAGTCCAAGTCTTGGAAGGCACAAAAGAATATGACGACGCTATGGATGAGCTTAAAGCTCACATTGAATAGAAACATGCTGAAATGATGGCAGCTGCTGAAAAATCTGAGCGCGATAATGCAGAGATCGCAAGGTACGATGAGCTTGCGAAACCTATGCTTGAACAGATGGGATTTACAGACTCTAGGCCTGAAGGATTCTATAGATTTGTTGAGGCCATTCGCGAGGAAGGTATCGATGCCGAAGAGGCATTAAGAAGATTTGCGGACACGGTTGGATATGTTTACGATGAAGTTGCTGGGAAATGGCAAAAGATAACTGAACCAGAAGTTGGCGGTCAAACAACTGGCAAAGCTATTACGTCTACTTAGGAACTGATTTCTACCCTAAAAGAGCTAGAAGAAATATATGGGAAATTTCAGCGCCCGAAATATGAAAAGATGGGATATGGCCAATATATTGATTAGATAGAAGATGTTGAGGGGATTGATTTATCTGAGTATGATAGTGCACATGTCACTAAGGAGAATATTGAAAAAACGCGGCAAAAAATGATGGAAATATATAGTCTCTATAAAAAGATTACGTCTGCGATTAACAATAATGCTGGTTATTACAAGGGAGTCCAATATACAAAACAAGATTAGGATGCTTTAATAAACGATTTTAAGGCTTACGCTTAGAATTATCATGAATTAGTAACATAGTATAATGATCAAGAAGGTAGAATATCTGGAGAAATTGGAATTAGCCCAGAGTATCTCGAGACATTGGACGTGGTCGTACAGAAATTAACCAGAGACTTTAAAGCGTACGCGCAGGAGGTAATAACCGATTCGCAAGCTGTAGCAGAAAATGATCGCTTATATGAAGAAGAGCAAAAATAGTTAGCTCAATCAAATGCTGCCTTAAAGGAAAGGTATATCCTGTTACGTGATCTTGTAATAGATTATGCCAAGAAGCAAGGGGCTGATAAGGATCAATTGGGTCGCATCCAAGATTTAATTCCTTTTCTCTCTGACGATGAAAATTACACTCTCCTCAATGAATGGGGCGAAGACTTATTTGGGAAAACATTATCAGAGAATGTATTGTAGGATATATTAAGAATATTAGGAATTGAAATCCCAGAAGCAGCCGGAAAGGCAAAAAAAGCGATATCTGAAGTTGGAGAAGGCTCTGCTTAGCCATCAGAACAAGAAGCATTAAAAACAGAACCATCAAAGAAAAAATATCGTGTAAGCCCTACATCTCCTAAAATCAAATCGAAATCAGAACCAGAGACTACTCCCCCCCCGTCTAAACCTGAAACGACTGATGAATCTGCCGCTGCCGACGAAGCTGCTGCTGCCGCTGCCGAGAAAGAAGCTGCCGCGAAAGAAGCTGCAAAAAAAGCCGCTGAAGAGAAAGCTGCTGCCGAGAAAAAGGATAGTGAAGCCACACGGGAAAATACTGCTGAGAATAAAGCTAATGCTGATGCAGAGAATATGGATACTTCTGATGAAGATCTGGGCGAAGATATATCTGATGTAGGCGGTCGCGCCGCCGAAGCTGCCGGGGAGCTTGATTCATTTACAAAATCCGCGAAAAATGCGGCAGAAGCTGCTAGAAAAGCTGCGGGAATTGAAGGCGAAGCTAGAATTATCAGTAAATCTGGCGTGAACGGAACTAACGCATCCGCAACATACGAACTCGCTAGAGGCATGCACTATACTGAGAATTGGAGTTATCGTAACGGTAACGAAGAAACAGGCGAAGAACCCGGATGGGCAATGACGTCAGCCCGGTACGTAATTAATTATCAAGCACTTTTAAATGATACAATCACTACGATGAAGCAATTAGCTAAGGCTGAAGCGGATCTTGCTCTGGCATAGGAACAAGGTCGCGGTGAAAATGTGACTAGCTAGATATAGAAGCAGATAGGTTTATATAGAACTCGTATTGATCAAAATGCAAAACTGGCTGAGCAATATGAAAGAATGGGCGACCTCGAAGACGAACTTGTACTACGCGATGGGTATACGAAGCGTTAGTACGATGAAGATTTAAAGGCTTAGAAAGAACTGATTGATGCGCAAGGTAACACCCGAAAAGAAAAATCTGTTGATGACGAGCGAAAACGGCAGGCTACAAAGCAAGACAGAGAAGTCGCTAGGGCACAGAAGTATGCTACCGAGCGTCTTGTGGCACTGAAGAAGCTTGAAAGCGATTTTACCACGGAAGGTTCGTCTCGTTATCTTTCGGTCGAGGGTGATCGTACTGCAATCACAGACATGGCTTCTGCACTCAGAACCAAATTGGAAGATATAATAAAAGAAAACAGGGCTATGACCTTGAAAGAGTTTGACGATATTATAACTCAATTTGGCGATATAAAAATTGAGGGTGATACAAGATATGCTAAAAGCACAGCAAAGAAAGGCGATCTTTCTAGACAAAAGGTCGATTCTTTGAAGAACATATTATCAAGTGATCTTGAGTCATTTTCTCAGTAGGCTGGGAGATCATCTGGAGACATTAGCCATATTACTGAAGAAGTAAACAAACTTAAAGAAGCTCTTAAAGGAGATGTTTCATCTGAGTTTATTACAGATAGTTTCCAAAAACTTCGCGAACTTCGCGCTGAGTTAAAGGCTATAAACGAAGAACAAAGGACAGCGTCAGCTAAAGAAAATAACTAGACAAAAGAATATAATGATATCATGTCTAAGTTTGATAACTTAGAGAAGGCTCATAGCAAAATAAATAATATTAATGCATCAATTGCCACTAATGGTTTTACCCCGAATAATATTGAAGCGATGGCGGAAGCTTTGAATGATTTAATAAAAGCTGAAAACGAAGCCGCAGAAGCATACGACCATATGATTCAATTGTGGGAGAACGGCGTTTTTACAGATGAGCAGGCCGCAGCAATGCATGATCGTTATTATTCCAAGGAAGTCCAAAAGGAAGGGAGTCAAGCATCCAAACTAGCTGAAAACGAAGCTAAACTGCAAGCTGAAATTAAACTTGTCGCTGAACTTCAAGAGTCGTACATTAAACTTGCTCAAGCTGAAGAAAAGTCAGAACACGCTTCAACTGCGGCGGGTAGGGAACTTGGTAAAAGACAAGCTGAACAAATAAAGAAGAGACAAGAAGAAATTAAGACCAGAGTAAGCGATACTTTTGGTAAAGATGCTATGGAAGAAGCTGTGGCGGGCGCAAAGGCAGAAGCCAAAAAACTTAAAGATGCGTATAATGATGATCGAAATTAGGGTATTTCAGTAAAAGGCCTTGGCTTCGGCGAAGGCGACGATGTTGAAAAAACCTGGGATACGTTAATTAACAAGGCTTTGCAATATCAGAAAATAGTTTATAAATAGGATGCAGGTTACACATTAACTGTTAATGAAGCTGCATTTTTATAGAAGCTTGGCCCGCTTTACGAACAGGCGGCGCAACATGCAGACGAAGCCAAAGACAAGTTTGAGAATCTGCAAACCGCATTAAGTGGAGCTAAGGATAATATAGCTCAAAACATCATTGGTAAGTATGATGAATCTATCGGAGGATTAACCGACGAAAACAATAACATGCCAGCCGCCTATAATCAGCAAGTCACGGAATTAAAAGCAAATCTTGAACAACTTAAGAAAACTGAATTTGGATCGTCTCAATGGATGAACACGATCAACGCGCTTGATTAGGGACTGAAGAACCTGAATACTGACTTGAGTATGTAGCCAGTTACTGAAAATGCAGTCGCATAGTTGGATCGGCAAATGGCTAATTGGTAGAATGTAAATTCTGGAGCCGGGGAATTCTTGAGTCAAGTGTAGGTGCTTCGCGATGCGTTGCATAATGTTCGTGACCAAGAAGGGTTTAATGGCATACAGTCCGACTTTGAAAGAGTTAAAGCTGCTGCTGCTGATGCTGGTAAAACCGGACAATCATTCGGCGAAGGCTTGATTAAGCGTTTCAAATCACTTGGGTAGTATCTTCTTAGCTTCGCAAGCTTCTATAGAATTATCGGTACAATTAAACAGGCTGTTTCTATAGTTACAGAATTAAATGATGCACTTACAGAAATGCGTAAGGTGTCAAGTGAATCTTTGTCTACTCTCGAGAAGTTCCAGTTTAAATCATTTGATTTGGCTGATTAGGTTGGCACTAATGCAGTTGCTGTTCAAAAGTCTACTGCCGCCTGGTTGAGGCTTGGTAAAGACTTTAATGAGGCACAACAAGCTGCTGTCGATTCTACAAAACTTCTCAATACAACTGAAATAGAGAATATCGATGATGCTACTAGTTCTCTCCTCTCTATCACACAGGCGTATAGAGAAATAACCAGAGAAGACGCTATTGATAAGATTAATAATATTGGTGACCATTTTAGCTCATCATCTTCTGATTTAGCACAAGGTTTGAAAAATGTTTCTGCTGTATTAAAGACACAAGGGAATGATATTGATCAGGCCCTTGCTCTTTTAACTGCTGGTAACGATATAACTTAGGATATTTCAAAGGCATCAATGGGTGTCCGAACGATCGCCCTTCGAATTTCGGGCACGGAAGAAGCCAAGAATGAAATCCAAGATATGGGCGAAGACATTGACGACTTTGTCGTTCGCACAAAATCCAAAACAGATAAAATAATTCGTGACTATACAGCAGTCGCGAGCAATGCTTATAAAGGTGTATCTGTTCTCGATGAGAATGGCAATCTTAGAAGTACTTATGATATCCTTCTTGATATTTCTAGAGTATACAAAGAGATTCAAGAAGAAGACAAAAAGCGTGGTACAAATAGAGCTGCTGCGCTTGTAGAAGAACTTGCGGGTAAAACAAGATCTCAGATAGCCAGTAGTATTCTTCTTAATCCCGAACTTCTTGAAGAGGCGTATGTGGCTGCACAAAACTCTGAAGGTGTCGGGCAAATGGAGCTTGATAGATACCTTGATAGTATTTCTGCCAAAGTCCAACAGCTTCAAAACAGAATTCAAGAATTAGCGTTTACTGCTGTTGATTCAGATTTCGTAAAAACTATTGTTGATTTTCTAAGTGATGCGGTATAGTTGGCGACTAAGCTGGTTGATACAATTGGTACTCTCCCGGCTATACTTGGTACTGTAGCTGCTTTATTTATGAAAGGTTCTGGGCTTGGGATATTAGACTTCAATAAGAGCACAAAACAATTTAGCAGTGGTATTCTTGACGCTATTGATATGGCAATGAATAAGAATAAATTGTCGGAAAGCCTCACAAATTGGGTTGCAAGCAATGGATATACTATGAATGACAGGATTAGTATAGTTCCGCAGTCTACTTCTATTCCGACAGAGTTGCAATAGGCAATAGACTTATTCCCCAAAGCAGAACAAGAAGCTTTAACATTTGGCGATGCTATTAGTAAAGTTACAACGCAAAGCTCGGGATTTTCGGGGGCTTTAAGCGGGCTTGTATCAATTGGAGGTACTTTGGCTTCTGCATTCGTATCTGCTGGGATTTCTATTGCCGCAATGGCCGCAGCATCGTTTGTTATCTAGAAAATAGTTGATAATACTATTCTTAGGAGACAAAAAGAACTTGAGCGTGCACAAAAAGCAAAAGATGAGATGGATGATTTAATCTCTGATTTTTAGAAGAATAGAAAAATAGTTGACGATAGCACGGAGCGGTACAATGAATTACGGCCTGGTGTGAAGATAGATGGGAATACGATTCAGAACATCTCTCTTACGAATGATGAATTCAACGAGTTCCTTGATATTAATCAACAAATTGGCGATGCATTCCCGGCGCTTATTACTGGTGTTGATAATTATGGCAATCATATTGTTGACTTAGGCGCTAACGCGGAAGATACATCTAATAAACTCAAAAGTGTTCTTGATGCCGAATAGAAACTAATTGCAGAAGAAGCAAAAAAGAGTCTTCCCGATTTAATATCAAATGTTAGAAATACTAATAAGGAATTACTAGCCGATAATTATTTATCTGAGGATTACATTAATTCTATTAAGTCTCTTTATTCTGTATTAAATGGTTAGTCTACTAAGCTTACGATAACTGACCCATTAGATGAGTTTACTCCGTAGATAACTTAGGCAATAAAAGACGTACTTTCTCTTGAAGAGTTTAGTGGCATAACATTCGGTGAGGGGGGAAACATTACAGGTGGTGGCGACTGGACAAGCCGCACGTATGATTTTTCTGGATTACCATAGCAGTATGCTGAAAGTTTCTTTACGCAACTTCAAACAGCTTTAGCCGACGAAGGTGTAATGCTTGATTATGAGGATGCTCTTAATCTTATTGAAGCAAATGCAACAAAAGCGGCTAGTAATTGGAAGTCTGATGTTGTACCATCAATTATCCAATCACTGTATGGCGACGCATCATTTCTTAATCTTACCGAAGACCTTTAGAATGCAATCAGTAATTCTTTATATGGTTTAAATTATGACGCATTTGACAATGTCGGAGCTGGGGATTTCCAAGAACATATTTCGAAAACTTATGTCCGTCCGTTTGTGCTTGCAATGCAGAAAGCTGTTACAGATAGTGATAAAGCTAAATTACAAAGTGATTTTCTTGATTTGTTCAATATGGATTATGGTGATTTGACAAATGAAGAAATGCAAAACACCGTTAATGAATTGTTAGAAAGAATATTCCCGGGTGATGAGGCTATACAACAAGAAATCAAAATTGCTCTTGGCTATCAATTCGTTGACGAAAATGGCAATGTCCTTTGGACATCTTCTGGTGTTCAGGATGATATCTATGCGATGTTTGGTGGTTCAACTTCCATAACGGCAAGTGGATCGCGTAAACGTGACGGCAAAGGGCGAATATCATCGACCGATCTAAATACATTAGATTAGAAACAGCAAGAAGCAATTATCAGTGGACGTGATTCAGGTGCTCTTGATCCAGACACAATTCATAGTTTTGAAGAATTGATTAAATGGTTAGATGAACTTAATAATCATCCTGTGGTAAATGAGGACACACTTGCCACATTGTTTGGAGATGAAGCATACAAAGAATCATCTGAAAAATATGCATCGAACCTCTCTTCTATTACCGGAGCAATGGAGACGATTCGTACAGAAGGTTAGCTTACCGCAGAACAAATGAAAGAGCTTCAAGATACTTTCCCGGATTTATTTAAGTCAATTGATGACTTTTCGTTCGATAATCTCGGGAAGGCTGGTGCAGACGAGCTGAGTAAATGGATAGGTGAAATTCGGGAAGCCATGGAAGATATGACGCCCGAGGGAAAACAGTCGGCTTAGACCTATATTGATAATCTTATAAAATCAATGGGTAATCTTCAAATAAGTGCCGAAGATGCCAAATAGGCTGTTCGTGATGTTATAATCACGGCCGATGATACATCTGCAAAAGGAATTGTACAAGAGCGTGAATATAATGATTTAATTGATGATCTTCAATCTCATTACGGAGAAGACTTAGATTGGAACATCGTATGGCAGCTTGCTGTTAACGACTAGCTTTCAGGTGAAATGAACGATATATATGCTAAGTACGATGAACTCAAAGTTACATGGGACCTTGAAGTTGGGGATGTTGAAACGTAGTCAATTATAGAAAGCCTTACATCTGATCGTGAGCTTCGTAATGCTGAGAAATCTTATGCGGAATCTTTAGGCAAAATTGTCGGGGAAGAATTCTATGATAACGATATTCAAATAAGCAAAGGTCTTATTGAACAGTATCAAAGAGATCTTAAAAACTTAGATGAGAGATATTACAACACCGAGCGCAACGAATATGTAGATCGCGCTTATAAAGCTAAACGCAACGAAATCCTTCAAAATATATACGCTGAGAATAGCAATATAACCGATGACGAAAGGCAGAAAACTCTTCTTCCGATGGTTGGAAGAGAGCAAGCTTTGCAAGCAATTCAGTCAGAAGCAGATGCGTTACAACGTAGCATCGATGCTGCTGAAAGTCGTGGCCAAGAGGTATCTGCTGAATAGTACCAGAGTATGATTAATAACGCTGAGCATTAGAAATTTATAGCTGGGACGCTTCAATAGTTATATTCTGATGCTGCCGAAGAGGCTAAAAATGCTGGGAATATGACAGATTATCTAGATTGGACTGAAAAAGCAAATACATATGCCGATTCTGTGGCTAATTTAGATTAGTAGATTATTCAATGGGCAGATAATATTCAAAATATCGATTTAACCCATCTTCAAAACGAGATGACAGATTTTCAGAATAAGTCAGATGATTTGATTAACAGTTTAGAGGATGCGTCTGATTTAGAGAAGGTGTCGATATACTATGAATTACAAACAAATGCTCAAGACGAAAGAGCGAATTTACAATCTCAGCGCAAAGAGATCATTAATCAATTCTTGAAGGATAACGCTGCTCTTAGAAAAGAAACTGGCGAAGGGTTCACTCCTGATAGTGAAAGGTATCGTCAATACAAAGAAGATTTGCGAGGGGTAGATGAATAGCTTAAACAGCTTACAAAAGATTAGCGCGAATGGGCAGACGCATTGATGCGTACACCAGTAGATATTATTAGCAAAGCCCTTGAAAAAGAGCAATCCAAGCTTGAAAAGTTACAATCTGAAATAGAATTAAGAGAAGCAAGAGGAGAAAGAAAAACAATTGACGATTACAATGCCGAATCCGCTTTGTATCAAGATGAGGCCAGAGGCAATAGATTTGCAAGTTTTCTTTCTAGTGTTAGAGCGAATATGTATAGAGAATTCAGCAAAAAGGATTCCGCTTATATTGGATTAGCAGACGAGGCGGAAGCTGAAGCCGAATCTTATTTCAATGCATTTTTGGATGCGTTAACCAATAAGGCGAATACAGATCGTGAAAAGAAAGATCTCCATTTTGATTTAATGCAAAACGAAATAACAGAACTTGAGCAGGCCGCTTCTCGTTATCAAGATGTTATGTCAGAAATCGAGGCTACTGGTAATCGCGTTACTGCTGAACAATATCAGAATCTTATGAATAATGCAGATGCGCAAATAGACATATATGATTCAATGATTGCCGACAGAATAAAAGATTTAAATAAAGCCGAAAGAGAAGGTAGAGATGCAGATGCATTAACATATCGTCAAGAAATCGCTGAGTGGCAAAGTTCTAGATCCGGTTTACGTCAAAACAAAACTGACTGGTATTTAAAGCAACAAGAGACTGTACTTAACGATGCGCTTAATGGTTACGAAAAACTTCAACTTGAACAGCAAGAAGTTCAAAATCAAATCGATGCCGCAGAAGCTGCGGGACTTCATGGTACGTAGGCTCAGTATAGTCGTCTTGCAGAAAACGCAAAATCATAGATTGAAAATCTTGAACAGCAAAGGACATTGTGGCAAAGCATAGCTGATCAACGTGCTGTTAAATTCGGTGTAGATTCTACTTATTATACTGATGCACTTAAATAGGTTCAAGATTTGTCAGCTCAACAAAATGAACTTCAGGCTCAATATATACAGAATCTTACACAGCCATATATTGACCAAATAGATGACCTTGGTGAAAGGTACAGCGATTTACAGAACGAACAATCTGCCATCCAAGATAACTTAGAGCTTCGTGAAAAGAAAGGGTATAAGACAACTGCCCGTGACTATAAGCGATTGCTGAAAAATGCTCAAGACCAAAAGAAGAACATCGAGGAACAGAATGCTCTACTCCGCAAACAGCGTAAAGCTATACAAGACGCTGGTGGTGACTGGAGTGATGTACAAGACCAAATCGAATCAAACAACGAATCTATTCGTGGATTAAATAGCTCGATCTTTGATTACGAACAATCTATCAAAACCTCCGCTCTCACTGAAGCGTAGGCTTTGTCGAGTGCAATCCAACAGGCGATGTCAGAGATGGCATCCGAGACCGGATTGTCAACGGATACGATCTTGCAATTAAAACAAGCGTTTTCCGATCTCAAGAGTATGGATATCTCTACTCTCTTCTATCGCACGGCTGATGGCGTAAAGATGAGTGTGAATACGCTTAATACGCTGATCGAAGCCGAAAACACGCTGAAGAATAATGAGCTTGACGAACAGATCCGTGCTTAGCAAGAAGCAATGGAAAAAGAAGCTGCCGCAAATGGTACTCTTACATCTGCTTACCGCAAGATGGAAGACGAGCTTCTCAATCTGATGAATACCCGTTCCCAATATTTCGCGACATATCAAGAGCAACTCGCCGCTATTGATGGTCATTCGCTGATTGAACTGGCGAAATCAACAGCGGATCCGCTGGATCGTTATGACCAATCTCGTGAGTATCTCAAAGAAGCATATGAGATGTACGAAAAAGGTCAAATTGGTTCTGATGACTTTAAGGCTATTGCTTCGTACTTTGATATTAATGGTTTCAGTGATGAAGCCACGTTTAAGGAGAATTACGATAGATACAGCCAGTATTTCACAGAAGACGCTACTGGTTTGGTAAAATTCTGGGATAAGCTTGTTGCGTCCGGCGTTGCGGCAAAAGATGAGCTTGGTAATTACATCCTTACGATGGGTGACGTTGAAAAGGCTGCTGAAGCGGCTAACGTTCCTCTTGCTGTATTCCAGGATATTATCATGGCTACGAATGATTACGGCGCGGATGTCGCGTTCGTAACCTCAGTTCAAGATGGCCGCGAACAGCTCGCCGGATTGAATAAAGAGTTACGTGATGAACAAGTCAAGCTTGAACAACTGAAGGCCGCTGGTGCAGATCAATCGATTATTGATAAGTAGGCAGAAGTTGTAGCCAATGTTCAGAACTCTATCACGAATTTGCAGTCTGCTACCGATGCAGCAGTTTACAGTGAACGCAGATCTTTCTTAGAAGGCGCTAAAGGTGCTAAACAGCTTTGGGAAGCATATTCCGGCTATAGAGATGACGCTATGGAAGATGGCGACATCGAAGGTCGGAGATTCTGGGAATAGATGATGCGCTCTCTCGCCGAGGAGTATGACCTTGAGATTAAGCCCGGTTTTGAGTTTGACCAAGAAGGTTACAATCAACTTATGTCTGAGGTCGAGAGCGAACTGAACTCGACTGAGTATCTTAAACTTCAATTCGGTGTTTCTGACGAAGATGTTACATCTGCGAAAGAAGCATTTGATAATACGTTCCATCATAATCGGGCCGAGATAGAAAAGGCAACTGAAAGTTTACGCAACTACTCTGCCGCCGAACTTTTGGCTATTAATCACGCTGATGGTGATTGGTCTGAGGGAGAAAAAGAAATTGAAGAATTTGCAGCATCTCTTGGGATCCCGCTTGAACAAATCAATGCATTGATCATCGCACTGCAAGAACTCGGTATTCTCAAGCCGGAAGTGGAAGTCGAAGCAGAAACCGAAGATGCGAAGACTGATATTGAAAGCTTGACGTATGAGGAGGCTGGCAAGCCGATTGAAAAGGAAGTAGAAATTAAAGGCCCAAGCCCCGAAAAGCTTGCGGAAGTTGAAGAGAATGTGAAGCGCAACATGAACTTCCAGCCGGATGATTCTAAATCATTAAAACAAGGGCAAAATACAGATTGGCAGCTACACTACACAATAAATACCACTATGGCTGATGGCGCTATTACGCCAAAAGAAGTTCAAGCGATGAGTAATGAACAAATTGAACTCCATTTCGGTGTATCTGGCGCAGAAGAAGTTCAAAAAGTTCGTGATTACGTTGCTGAAATTGACGCAGCGAATGGTTACGATCTCACTGTTCACATCGATGAAACTCAGATGTCTTCTCTTCTCGAAGCTATCAACCCGGAGAATCCGATTGAAGTCGAAGTCGATGATAATCCGTGGAAGGAATTTGTCGAAGAGGTTGAAAACAAAGACTTAACCGTAAAGATTAAAACACAAGTAGACACTTCTACACCTACCACTCCTCTCCCGCAGAATCAGCATACTGGAGCTTCAAGCGTACAGAGTCGTGCGCAGAATCAAGGAGCTAAAGTGGCCGCTAATGTTGACAGCAAAGCTGCCGAGTCTTCTGTTGATACCATTAATCAGATGCTCGGTTCTCTTGACGTTGGTAAGACATATATCACTATTGATGGTTAGATGGCTATTAACCAGATTAATGAGTTTAATAACTTGATATCTAATCTTGACGTAGGTAGAACGTATATTACCATTGATGGGCAAGCGGCAATTAATCAGATTAATGAGTTTAATAACTTAATTACCACTGGGCTTGAGCACGGCGAGACAAATATCAATGTTGACACTACTCTTGCGAAGTAGGTAATTGAGGACTTTAATAATTCTATCGACAATGTTCACGATGGGAAATCTATCATCAGTGTAAACACAAGTTAGGCGATCAAGAAAATTAATTCGTTTAATGCGACAATTGGCAGTATCCCAGACGGTTCAGCAAGTGTATCTGTGTCTGGCGTAACTTTAGCTACCTCTTAGGTCAATAATCTTATACGACAACTTAATGAGTTGAATGGTAAAAGATCAACATATACGGTTACAAGAGTGAATTAGGTGACTAATGGTGGAGATGGTGGACTGCGTACTACAGAAGCTCTCGGCACAGCCCATGCTCTTGGTGGCGCATTTGCTTTTGGCAATGCATATGCTCCTGGGCAGAATTGGGGAGTGCCGGATAATGAAGACGCTTTGGTAAATGAGGTAGGACAAGAAAGCATCGTCAGAGACGGGCACTGGTTCTTATTGCCGGGTGGGCCTCACGTAGAGAAGCTTAAAAAGGACGATATTGTCTTCAATGCCGAACAAACGGAAGACCTCATCGAGACGGGCAAAACTGCTCGTCGTGGCAAGATTGTCGGTGGCGCTTATGCGAATGGAACTGCGAACGGTATGTCAGCGTATGCTGGTGTTTCTGGTGGTTGGAAACTTCCGACAGCTGTAAAGCAATCAACTGTTGCTTCGAATCAAAACTATTCAACGACAAATACTAATACCAATACCGGAAAAGGAAAAACAAAGAAAGGCAAATCTGGTTTAGATGCACTTAAAGAATGGCTTGAAAAGCTATTTGACTGGGTAGAAGTCCGTGTTGAACGTCTTGAATACACGATTGATTTATATCAAGCCAAGGCTGAGAATAACATTGGATATATTGCGAAGAATAAACTTATACAAGATGCTTTTAATACTACGAATACTCTGATAACAGATGCTCAACGTGGTGCTGATAAATATCTTGAACAAGCCGAATTGGTTCGTAAAAAAGCGGTGCAACTTGGTGTGGTATCTAACGATGCTTCTAAGAATCTTGTAAAGTTGATTCAATCTGGTGAGATTCAAATCAGTGAGTATGATGAAAAGACGCGGGAATTTATAAATGATTATAAGGAATGGTTTGATAAATCTTTGGATCTTACCGCCAAAGTTGAAGACCTTAAGACTCAACTCAAAGAACTTGAACAAACAAAACTTGACAATATCACTGAGCAATTTGAATCTCTTGCCTCTTGGTCTGATGCAGTATCCGCCCGTGCACAAGCAATGGGTGAATTCCTCACATCTGCGGGGAAAACTATTAATTCGGCTGATATCAAGTCAACATTTGGAACGCAAATATTTGAAACATCATTAATGATTGGACGTTATCAAGATGAATTAAAAGCATTTGCAGATGAACTTGTTGTGGCAAGGAGTGTGTTCGGCGAAAACAGCAACGAATATCATGAAGCAATGGCACAGTATGAAGAGATCAATAAATCTCTCATAGAAGCATCTACGCAGTATAACGAGTTGAATAAACAGTTATATGAACTTGACCTTACAAAGCTTGAATATGCGATGGATAAGCTTGAACAATTTGGAGATAAGCTTGCTTCTATCGTTTCGTTAAAAGAAACTCGCGGAACGTTATTTGGTGCGACATCCGCAGATATCATCGGCGAATCGGATTATTCACAGCAAATCAGAGCGAACAATGACATTATTAAAATCATGGCAGAAGACCGTCAAAAACGCATCAATGAAATCGCTCAGTTTGGTTGGGATGTTGATTCTGAAAATTACAAAGAAGCCTACGATGCAATCATGAATGATGAGAAGGAAATTCTCAATCTTCTTGAATCGAACGAAAAGTTAAAAGAATCTATTCGTACTCTTCGTTGGAAGCCGTTTGAAGAATTGCAGAAACAGATTGAAGAAGCAACTGGTGATTATGATCACCTTCGTGATTTAATTACCGACAATTAGAAGTTTGATAGCGAAGATGGCATTTATATGACGGCTCGCGGTTATGCTGACCTCGCGCTTCTTGCACAGCAGATTGGCATAACTCAAGGTAAGATCGCTGACTATCGCAAAGCTTTGGATAAACTTCAATCCGAGTATAAGAATGGTAACATCTCACTTGAAACGTTAAATGAATCATCAAGGGATTACATTAACACAATTCAGTCAAGCGTAACAGCTGTAGATGGTTATAAAGATGCTATTATAGAATTGTATAAGACGCAAATTACAAATGAAAATTCGGCACTGCAAGATACTATAGACCTTCGTAAAAAGGCCCTTTCTGCGAAAAAAGCGTACTACGATTTTGATAAGACTTTAAAAGAGAAGAACAAAGACATTGCAAACCTTCGTGCCCAAATAAATGCTCTTTCTGGGGTGACGAATCAGGCGGCGTAGGCTCAACGTGCGAAATTGCAAGCACAACTCGCCGAAGCCGAGGAAGAACTCAAAGACACAATCCGCCAGCATCAATACGAAGCGACGAGCCAAGGTTATGATCAGTTATCAGAAGACTCTCAAGAGGCTCTTGATAACACTATTAAATAGCTTGAGGCAAATGCTGATCAGCAAGACCAGATTGTTAACATGATGCTTGATAGGCTGAAGACACATTACTCTGATGCATATACATCGATTCAAGATATAATTTCTTCAACCGGAACAGTGATTGGTGATGTTGCGAACTCTTCTATCAACCAACTTGAAACGACTGCGGATAAAATTATTAGTCTTGCAAAAGCTATGGAAGTATTCCAGACGTAGGCTTCTGCTACGGCAAATAATATTAATACATCAACGATTACTACCGCTGATAGCGCCGTTAAAGCCGTTGAAAATACAATTAAAGCAAATAACACAGATGCTACTATTGCGAATGCGAAAGCTTCTACACAGATATCTGGTAAGGCTGCAACTCCGAATGTAGTATCTGCTACTACCGCCGTTGACAATGCCGCTGCCAATTAGGCCAAATCCAGTTCAAATACTGGCAATTCCACGCCGACAACACCTACGACACCTACAACACCTACGACACAAACGAATACCAGGAATCAAGCAGAATATGATGCAATTATGGCAGCAATCAACCTTGGTAAGAAAAGGTCATCTGTATCTGCCGCCGAGCAAAAGAAGCATCTGCCGATTTGGAATTATATTACGACGAAGTATAAGCATGAACTCCAGTATAAGGTATATAGTGCGCTTGCGAAAGCAATGAACAAATTCTGGGGAACAAAGTTTACCACAGATGGCAAAAAGCTTTCTAATGCAAATAAAACTAAAATGCTTGAATTGCTCAAGGCTCATGGTTATAAGGCTGGTTCAAAGAGAATTCCAATTGATGAAATGGCTTGGACAAATGAAAATTGGAAAAAAGATGGTTCTGAACTTATTATCAGTAAACGTGATGGAGCAATTCTTACTCCGCTTAAAGCTGGAGATTCAGTAATCCCGGCAGATCTTGCTGATAATCTCTTTAAGTGGGGCGCAATTAATCCATCTATGCTTCAAGATAAATTTGTTTCTAAGCTTCCGAATTTCTCAAGTATGTCTACCAATATGCAAACTCCGGTTACCATTGAGAGCATAATAACTGTTAACGGCAACGTAGACGAGAATGTAATGCCACAGCTTGAAGAACTTGGAAAACAGCTTGCGAACAATTTAAATTTCCAAAGAGACATGACGAAAGTTATCAGTCATAATCTTTATAAAGACGCAAAGAAACAGGGCTACAGAAAATAATTAACCGAAAGGGGTGCGTGTCAAAGCGCACCTCTTTATTTAATATGAAAGGAGGTGCTATATTGCACGGAGTATATTTTACATATAACAATGAATCCTCTTAGGATTACAATTTAATGATCGTTGGTTTTGACTCCCCGGACGTCCCTCTTGCGATGGGTCGTGAAATTCTGTCTGGGTCTATGAATCAATATAGAAACAAGACGTACCACATGGGAACGAATTGGTCTGGTGTTTTAACATTTACCGTATCATTTATGAAAGATCCGTGTGTGGGTAGCGATCTAACTTTCAGCGAAGATGAAATCTCTGCTATAAATGCATGGTTAACGTCACCAAACTACCCTATCCTCTTTCATATGTATGATTTTACTACTGACGAAAATGAGGCAATAACTATTGTTGGGAAGAAGTATGATTACTTTGGGGTGTTTAATGATGTATCTCCAACGGTTGTTTCAGAAAAAATTATCGGGTTAACTGCGACGTTTCAAACAAACTCACCGTTTGCATGGACACAAGAGATTACAAAAGAATTCGAAATCGTTGCAGAGCAGTCCGAAAGTTGTTCATTCACCGTTAGCAATGATGACAGGCTGAGACAAATCTATCCGGTAATCACAGTTCGCCCGACATCTGACCCAGGCGGTGGACGTGTGGACATCACGATTGTCAATACACGAGATAATCTGCCGATGACATTGAACATCCCGGTTGAACCAGTTACTATAGACTGCGAAAAGTCAGTGATATCTGATGCTGCCGGGGTTATGACGTTTGAAAACCTTGGCATCGGAGCCGAGGATTACATATACTGGCCGAAGCTTTACCATGGCATAAATACTTTTAACGTTACTGGCGATTGTACGATCGCATTTACATATAGAGAACCGAGAAAGGTAGGTGCTTACTGATGGTACGAGGTTACTATAAAGGCGCTGCCTTTTATACGGATCTGAACGATTTGATCCATTCACGGGTGACTCCGGTAATCGGCGAGGAATACTATGACATCCCAACTACGCTTATATATCTTTGGGATGGTTAGGTATTTCATAACTCAGCGTTTACTACTCGGTATACGTATTTAGATAGCGGTGAAATAGATACAACTAAAATCTATCTTGCCCGTCCTGGTCAACGTATCCTTGGAGTTTTAAATGGGATAGACGAATCTACATGCTCTCTTACTCGGCGGCTTAATGATACAGATGAATTGTCGTTTACCGTTAACCGTATAGTTGACGGCGAAGTCAGTTCATTTTACGACAGAATCGAGAGGCACTATGAGTTGTATATTCCCAATGAAGGGTGGTTCAAGATCGTCGATGAGCCGGAACTTTCAAACGATGGAAATGTGGAAACCAAGTCTGTTGTAGCCGAGTCTTATGAAATCGAACTGCAATAGTATGACTTGATTGACTTTTATATCAACACTGGTGAAGTTTACTCCCGGGAAATCCTTGCAACAGATAACACATACGATCTCTCCGGATATTCTATCCCTCGTGATAACATCCTCTTCTACCGTGATACTACGGCTCTGGAACAGGCGATTGAAGAATTCGCGGAAACAGACGGATCTGTCGAAGCGCTTAAGACTTTTGCCGAAACGCATCCGGCAGTATTCTCGTCATGGAGAATTACGCGTGGCGAAAACGGCATAGAGATAGATGCGACAAACAGCACAGAAACTCCGTACAC
>OCTX012270455.1_pt1 | contig 19599 bp, 8 predicted proteins | sample 1539691 | NCBI WGS metagenome assembly OCTX01 (sample SAMN02144231, study PRJEB22623) | gut metagenome | biome: sheep rumen | host: Ovis aries | place: New Zealand
TGTAAAGACAGATTCACTTCGCAGGATTCTGTCGCGACTTGGCATAGCTCAAGCAAGCTTGGCTCTGCTCTCGCTGCTCCAGAATCTCATTACCTACTACCTCGTCCGCATGGCCAATTCCTCATTCTTCATTTAACCATCCCGTCCGCATGATTAAATATCAATCTTCAACCTTCTTCATGATTCTTCACAAAGTTAGTGACTGTTACTTGAAAATGCAAATTTTCGGGATTTTTTTTCAATTACCGAATAAATTTTATTAATTTTGTGCACTGAAATACAATATATAACAAATTTTCCACTCAGATGTTTTTCATGAAGGTCAGATTTGAGTCAGCAGTCGTGAAAATCATTATGTGGCATTTTTTTAATTTTTAGATTCATTTCTCTATGCAAAGACTTTTCTCTATGCAAAGACTTTTCAAACTGACATTGCTGATGCTGGTCATGACGGCGCAGCACGTGTGTGCACAGAAAATCAAGGTGGTCGACAAGGCAGGAGAGCCCGTTCCCTATGCCTCAATCCTGACTGACGATGCAAAGTTCATCGGATACACCAATCTCGATGGCGAGCTTTCCGACGTGAAAGGTGCCGACCGTATCAACATCACCCATATCGCCTTCAAGTCCAAGAACGTCGAAACCCGCTCGCTCCCAAACGGCCTTGTCACGCTCGACGATGCTGAATTCAACCTGGGAGAAGTCACCGTCAAGCCGCGTCCCTATGTCTATATCCAGACTTACTACCGCCTCTATTACTACAGCGAGAAGGACGGCATCGTCTATTACCGCGCAGGCCTCACCGACAACACCTACGACACCGTCAAGAAGAAGATGACGTCGAAAACAAAGCATATTGCGAAGGCGGAAATGGGTATTCTCAAGGTGCTGCTTGGGGCCATCATCGGATCAAAGGTGGACGAGAACAGTCATATTTCCACGAATACCATGGAGCAGAGACTCCTCAAGCGAGGAGAGGCGGCGAAACTGAAAATCACCGAAGTGGCTCCGGGGAAGAAACTGATCAGTGATTTCAAGGGAAACATCGGTGTCATCACCGACAACCACTCCACTCATCAGCGACGTTACTCCATGGACGCCTGGGCCATCTATCTCCACAAGATTGAGGCTGAGGGCAAGACAAAGAAGCTGGGAAAAGTGGAGGAGAGACAGGAACATAAGAAAAACAAGGTGGAGAACGACTTCTTCGTCTACCGTATCGACGAGGACGGAAACTACCGTCCTGAGGACTTTGTCATGTCGCAGTATCTCACCAGCTACGACACCGAGGAGAAGGACGGCAGTACCGACCACGTCATCGTGTCTGTGCAGGTCTTCACCACAGAGCGGGCTTATGTCGACAAGGACGAGCTGAACGAACTCAAGCAGAAGAACAAGATGAAACTCACTTACGACAACATCATGCGCTTCGAGAAGGACCACGACATTCCGCCTATCGCGCCTGTTGTCCAGAAGAAGCTCGACGACATTTGGAAGAAGGACAAGACCGACTGATTCGCGCAGCCCGAAAGTACATCGGTTGGGGGCGTGGGTATCTCTTCAGACCAAGCCGAAGCCCGTCACCGAAACGCTCCCGAAACGTACGCCCCATAGGAGGGGAAAAATCCGTTTTTCCAAGCACTCACGCCCCTGATACGTACCAAACCCATCACCGAAACCCTCCCGCTTCGTACCACGCCCGTCACCGAAACCTTCCCGAAACGTACGCCCCATAGGAGGGGAGAAATCCGTTTTTCCAAGCACTCACCCTCCTGATACGTAAGACCCTAAATTCCCGTCCCCCGTTGCAACCCACGTGTAGGAGGCGAGATTCTGGAGCAGCGAATACAATGCCAAGCTTGCTTGAGCATTGTTGAGTCGTGACAGAATCCTGCGAAGCGAAGTCTCCAGGCTTTGCAAGTCTCAACGCTCCTGACTCGTACTAAACCCAATGTGCACCAAGCCGATTTCGGTACCAAAACGTTTTCTTAAACTCCATAAGCGAGGGCGAGTTTGATGGCGACCAGAAAGGGTAGGGGGCTATTTTTTTATGCCTTGTTCCACGGCTTGCTCGAATTCCTCCTTTGTGCAGGGTTTTCTCATAATCCAGTAGGATGTGGTGGTACTTCCGCCTATACCGCCATACATGGCACCCTCTGTGGTGGCTCCGTTTACATATAGTTCCCAGCCCAAGGAGTTCAGATACATAAGTGCAGCTGCAGGTGTGTTGGATTTAATCCTGTTGCTGTTTACATTTTTCAGCTTCTCGATCGTCTTGTCGTCGTCTACATCAACCTTGAATCCCTCATTCTTCAAACTGCCAGAGAAGGTAATGATGTGATAGATGTAATACTGCTTCTCCGCCGTTTTTCACTGTCGTGCTGCTACTTTGGGTTAACGTCTTCGCATTTAGCATCTCTGAAAATGCTACGCCATGATAATGATTAAATAAATTTGTCATTATTCATTTGGCTTAATCGCTTTTTTGACAAATTCGGAAATTCGTGTGAAGAAAGAATTATTTAAAGAAGCCATGCATCTATATGGAAAGTGCTGTAGTTAGCCAGCTTAGTTTATTCTAAAAGTCGTTGAACTCTTGTTATGTTGCTAATTTGGATTGTGCTTCGCCGGCCAGATGTGCGGGCGAGACGCCCACTATCTCAGCCAAGACGAATTTCGGCACGTTTTGGGTGACGGACTTGGTACGTATCAGGGGCGTGAGTGCTTCAGCGGTCGGAGACCGCCGCTACTATGCGGGGGAATGTTTCGGGAGCGTTTCGGTATCGGACTTGGTATGAGCTGGGATGGGGGATAAAAAAAGGATGCGGCACAGGGTTGTGCCGCATCCTTTTCGATATTGCCATGTAGATTAGAATACGTGATTATTTGACGGCCCATTCAGGCTTGGTGAGATACCACAGACGCTGGTCGTGGAGCTTGGTGTAGAGGGCTTCGTCACGTGTGATCTCGGTGACGGTGCCGTCCTCGGATGCCTTGCGAGCGTTGCGGTCGGCAATCTTGGCGGCGAGCCACTCGGTGCCCTGGTAGCCGCTGGCGTTCTTGTGGTTGGCCATACGTACGAGGTCGCTGAAGCGGTAGCCTTCGAAAGCGAGCTCGAGGGCGAGCTCATCACAGATGATGTTCTCCACTGCGTTGATGACGTCGTCCTTGGTGGCTGACTCGAGGTCGATGCCCTGCTTCTCCATCATAGGCTTCCAGTCGAAATAGGTGTCGTCATAGTTACCGGTGATGAAGGTCTTGACCGAACGTCCGGTGGTTGCCTGCGACGCCACGAGCGGTCCGTATCCACATCCACGGGCATGGATTCCGTAGTTGTTGAGCCACATCTCGTCAGAGAAGTCGAGGAAGAAGTTCTCGAACTCGTCGCGGTCCACATAGTTCATGGCTCCGTAGTTGTCGTACCGGATCACTTCCTGGGTCTGAGTCACCTGGTTGCCTTCCTCGTCTGTCACGTAGAGGATGTTGCCTTCCTCGTCGGTGAGCGGCTTGCCCTCTTCGTCGACTTGTGGCACGGGCACTTCCACCTCTGCCACCTCAGGCCAGTTGTCGCCGTTGAGACCGTCCTTGAGGACAGCGAATGCGATCTGAGGATACCCCGCGCGGTTGATTGCCTCAGCGAGTCTCAGCCATACGAGCGTCTTGCGGTAGATGGGCACAGAGTAGTAGAATGACGCACCCCTTGCAGCCTTGCTGGCGAGGGTGTAGGACTGGCCTTCGTATGTGAAGTCTTCAACCGACCAGAACATACGGGCGTCGCCTGCCTCCTCGAAGAAGGTGCGGTTGAGGTTCGTGGTGTTCCAGTAGACGTACATCTGTGCCTTGTTGAGCGCCGTGTATCCGTTGGACGGAACGATCTGCGCCTTGTAGTTGCGGGTGACGGAGATGGCACCTGAGGACTCGCTCTCTTCTGTTCCCTCCTCGTTGGTGCTGGTCTCGTTCTTCTGGCTGGATGTGGGGGTGTATCCGAAGATGTCGGCCACGCGGGTGAGCATGGTTCCGAACTGCTTGTTGGCAGATGATGGAATGAGGCTGATGACCTCTCCCTGGCTGGTGTAGGAGTATGTTCTTGCGTAGTTTCCCCAGCCTCGGGAGCCGTAGGAATATTCATTACCCATCAACTGGCTGGCAGTACAGAACTGCTGAGGCAGGACAGAGTTCGTGGCCCTGAGGTAGTTGTAGTAGTACTGAGCCGCGTTGCGGTAGTCCGCCTGGCTGGCACCACGGAGGAGATACATGTCGGCGATGACGAGCCTTACAGGAATGAACAGGAGCCTTGACGAGATGTTGGTGGCACCGTTGTTGTAGTTTCCGTAGCTTGGATATTCCGTGTCGACATAGCGTGTGATGCCGAGCTCGAGGAACTTGTCGATGAGGTTGTCCTTGTTGACCTGGTTGTTGGCGTAGTCGAAGTTCTTGATGACGTCGAGGTTATGGATTGGCTCCACGATGAAAGGCACCTCCCCGTAGATGTTGACCATCTGGAGGTAAGTCCATGCGCGCACGGCCTGCACCTGCGCATATTCCGGCAGCATGTACTTGACGTTGGCTTTCACCTTAGCCGTGTCGGCGTTTGCGATATAGAGGTTGCAGTTGTTGATGACCTCATAGTAGTCGCTGATGTTGAGCATGGTGCAGCTTCCGTCCTTGGGGTCCTCGAAGTTGGAGATGGCATGCAGCGTGTCGGTGACGTACTCCGTGCTGGCAGTGAGGTCGCCCCTCACCTCGTTGAGGATGACCTGCCTCTCTGCCAGGTTCTGCACGCATTTCATGATTCCCAGATAGGAATAGAGGGTGTCGTTGGCGTTTACGTAGGTTTTGTCGCCAGTGTCCACCGTAAGCATGTCGTCACAGGATGTAGTGGCAGTCAACGACATCATCAGCAGCCCCAGTGCAATGAATATATTCTTCTTTTTCATGTTTTTTAAGTTGAGTGTTTAGAGTTGAGTGTTTAGAGTAGTTGTCGGACGGGTCAGACGGGTCGGACAGGTCAGACTGGTCGGACTGGTCGGACTGGTCAGACAACAATAATACTACAAGTTGATTCTTACACCTAAATAGAAACTGCGGTTGGCCGGGAGGAGCCCTGCGTCGATGCCCTGATAGAGCACGCTGTTTCCACAGGAGAACTCAGGGTCGGTTCCGGTATACTTGCTGATGGTGAAGAGGTTGTTGGCCTCAGCCCACAGCGTCATTCCCTGAATCCATGAGAGGTTGAGTGGCCAGTCGTATGAGAGTCTCACCTTCTTGAGCTTGAGGAAGCTTCCGTCCTCAATCCATCTGTCGGAGAAGCGCTCGTTGTTCACCCAGAGGTCGCTGGTCGTGGCGCAAGCGCGAGGCATGTCGGTGACGTCCCCCTCGTTTGTCCATCGGTTGACTGCTGCGATGGTCTGGTTGTAGAATCCGTTGAGCGACTCAAGCTGGCTGCGCTGGTAGTTGTAGATGTCGTTGCCAAGCGAGTACTTGAATGTGAAGGCGAGTGTGAATCGCTTGTAGCCGAAGGTGGTGAAGATATTTCCATATACATCCGGGTTGGGGTCTCCGATGACTGTCTTGTCGTTTGCGTCGATCACATTGTCGGAGTTCAGGTCGGTGAAGTGCACGTCGCCCGCCTGGAAGTCCTTATACGGGTTGGCCTTGATTCCAGTGGGGTATTTCAGCCCGGCGTTCTGCGCGTCCTGAGTGGTGGCGAAAACGCCATCCGTCTTGTATCCGTAGAAAAGGCCGGCAGGCTTACCCTCTGCCGTGAGCACCTCAGCGCCGTAGACCTTTGTGGTGTAGTCGCCTGATGGCAGCTCCTTGATCTTGTTCTTGTAGTGCCCGATGCTTGCGCCGAGCTCCCAGCGGAAGTCCTTCGTGTTGACGATGATGGCGTTGACATGCACGTCGGCACCGACATTCTGCAGTTTTCCGTCGTTCGTCCAGTAGGCACCCAGTCCTGTCATGTAGTTGTTCTCCTTGAGCGTGAGGAGGTTGGATGTGGTGGAATGGTAGAATTCCACCCCTGCCTGGATGCGGTTGTTGAAGAAGGAACCGTTAAGTCCAGCGTTGAACCTGCGTGTGGTCTCCCACTGGATTTGCGGGTTCTCGATGTTGACGAGCTTGAGCGCGATAGCAGTCTTGAGGAACTCCGTGCTCTGGAAATAAGTGCGGGAAGCAGAGTAGGGGATTGCGTCGTTTCCGCTCTCGTCGTATCCGAGTGTGAGCTTGAGGTGGTTGACACCTTTCAGCTTGTTCATCCAAGGCTCGTTGGTGATGACCCATCCGAGCTGCAGGCTGGGGAATATACCCCATTTCACACCGAAGAGCTTGAGACCCTCGCTCGTCTCATGTCCGAAACGTGAGGATGACTCTGCGCTGAGTGCTGCGTTGACGAAATACGTGTTCTTGTAGTTGTAGTCCGCATTGAGATAGTATGCGAGATTGCGCCATGCGTCGTCGTTTCCTCTGACGCTTCTGAACTGCAGCGAGTTCTTGAGGTCTGGCATCTTGTCGTTGCCCGGGTTGTATCCCGTAGGGAAGTTGTCGGAGTAGGAGTTGTTGGTGAACCGGAATCCTCCGAAAGCCCTGACGAAGTGTGCGCCGTACTGGTTTGTCCAGTTGATGCGGAAGTCGTTGAGCACGCTGGTCTCCTTACCGAAGAAGCTCTTCACGACTGACGTGATGTCGCCCATGCCCTCAAGATTGTAGACCGGTGTACCTGCCTCCGGGAGATAGTATTTCTCGCTGGAGCGGTTGAGCTGGTAAGCGAAGCGGTTTGTGAGCACGAGGTGCTTGTTGATTTCCCATTTCGGCATGACGTTGAGGTTGAACTGAGTGACCTGCTGGTTGTTCTTGTTCACTCCGTCACCGTTCTGGAGGATCCAGTAGGGGTTGGCAAGCGCCGCGTTGTTGCCGTACCTCGATGCGAATCCAAACGGATAGTTTGCGTCGTCGTGGTATTTACCGGCATATACGCTGCTCTGATGCAGCTTGAGGTCCTCGCCCGTGTAGTATCCGTACTTGGAGAGGAACGGGGCCTGGATGAGTCCCAGCACGTTGGGCGACGAGATGGTGCTTGCGTCGTAGCTCTCCGCCCATCCGTTGTCTCTCAGGTTGTAGTTGATGCGTGAGTATGCCACGTCGAGCTGCGTTGACAGGTTCTTGAAGAGGTTGATGTCGGTGTTGAAACGGATGTTGAGCCTGCTGAAGTCGTTCTCCTTGGCCGTGGTGTTGGCCTTGGTGTATCCGAGCGAGAGGTTGTACATGGCCGCGTCGTCACCACCCTGCACGTTGACCTTGTAGTTCTGCGTGAAAGCGGTGCGGTAGAGCTTGTCGCTCCAGTCCGTGTTGTTGTGGTACATCGGATACCAGTAGTAGTCCGGGTTGTCGTTGAGGAACGGTATGGTAGTTGCCGCCGACGGGTTCTTGATTCCGTATTCGGTGGTGCCGAGCAGCTCGCTGACATAGTTCTTGTACTGGTTTCCGTTCATCATCTTGGTATAGTCGGGCTTGGTCTCGAATCCTCCGAAGATGTTGACGTTGATCTTTGTGGCCATGCTCTTACCACGCTTGGTGTTGATGATGACGACACCGTTGGCGCCACGCGCACCGTAGATAGCCGTCGCGTTCTTGAGCACCTCCACACTCTCGATGTCCTCAGGGTCGAGTCCAGCGAGGATGTTGTTGAAGAATCCGTCGTGAATGGACTCGCGGTCGAGCTGCATGTCGAGGAACATACCGTCGAGAATGATGAGCGGCTGTGCGTTGAGGTTGAGTGAGTTGATTCCCCTGATGAACATGGCGATACCCTGTCCCTGCAGTCCGGTGCGGTTGATGGTGCGTATGTCGCCCGCCAGTTTTCCCTCAATCTCTCCGTCGATGGTAGTTGAGCTGGTCATGTCGATTTCCGCTTTCCTGCCGGCCGTGATGTTGGTTGTCGGCTGATATACGGCGTTGAACTTTGAACTGTACATCTGTACGTCAGGCACACGCTGTTCCTTACCGAACGCCACCTGCACGTCGTTGTATCCCGGAACGGTGACATAGAGTGAGTTGACGAATACCGGCACTTTAACCCAGTATGTTCCGTCCTCACCGGTCATGGCTGAGAAAAGCGGCTGCCCGTATGCCTGTACACGAGCACCGTCGATTGGCTGATTGGTTGCTGCGTCAATCACGCGTCCGCACACTTCCCTCATCTCATAATTCACTTCCTGTTTCACCGGCCGTTGCGGACGGGGAACTACTTCCTCAGTGGTCTCCTCCTGTGCACAGAGAACGGCAGGCAGAGCAAGAAGCAGCGCAAAAGACAAGGGTCTCAGCTTAATGGATTGTATTTTTTTCATTTTCTTTTTCATGTCATTGTTGAAATTAAGGAAAGTGTTTACTCTTCATTTTCTTTTGGAACGAGGATAATCTTGTCGATAATCAGCTCGTTGGTGTATGTGTTTCGCTGGCTTGAAGTGAGGTATGACTGGATTTCAAGCGTGGCGTAGGCATTACGCAGTCCAAAGTAGCAGACCGGCAGCTCGAAGTCCTTCGCCAGCAGCACGCTGTCGTTCACAACAACCTTTCCCTGGCTGTTGAAACGAATGCCTTTCGTCACGAAGTTCTTTCCGTCAGCCTCCACTCCTTCCGGCGGTGTGAGCTGTTCTCTCTCCTGCGTTGTCTTCTGGTTGTGGTAGTTCATATATGCACGGAAATGGTACGGCTTGTTCTGGTCGTCGTTGTAAATCATGACGGCGATGATGTCGTACTTGCAAGAGTATGTTCCGCTGAGCTTGAATTTCACACTTGTGTTGGCGGTAGCACGTGTTGGCACGAGCTTGATGGTGTTGTACTTCAGTAGCGTGTCGAGCAACTCACCGTTCGCCGCGTCTCCATTCGTGTAGTATTCGAGAAGCTCTTCTACACGCTCATGGTCGATGGAGCAATAGTCGTACGACTCATAGCTGTGTTCAGCTTCGTAGGTGAATTGCTCCTCAGTGAACCAGATGTCCTTCATCCTGAAGTTGAAATTATTGACCACATATCCGTATCCGTTGCTCAATGTGACGGGTTCCACATGGTCGAACAGCCTTGCGCTCCAAGGGTCGAGTATGGTGTTGCCAGCTGTCGTCTGTATGGAGTCGCATGCTCCTTCAGTTGCCATCTGCTGGTAGTTTCGTCCGAACTGCCAGTTGTGGTTGAAGGATAGGTTTCGTGCGATGGCATCGCATGTCCGGAAGTCCTTGATGGAGTCGAGCTCCTCATCGGAGTATGTTGTTGTGAGCACCTCGGTTGATGTAGTGAGGTCAAGCGGGTTGACCGTGATAACGGACTGGCTGTAGTTGGAATTGTAGTTGAAGTAACTCTTCATCTTCTCGTACTGTTCATCCCAACACTGGTCGGTTGGCATCACCATTACATATGAACTGTCTTCCCTGTTGAGGAAGGCCGCCATATAATAGAAATAGTTGTTGGTGATGTTGTTGACAGAATCCACCCACGTGATGTTTCCGTCGATGGTCGGTCCCTGTGTGCTGGCGTTCTCGTCGAAATCAATTTCCTCGTATTTCTTGAGGAACGCGCTCAGCTTCGACAGGTTCTCATTCTCGTGTATGTACTCATAGACATTGGGCAGGTATGCAACAGCACCGTCAGTGACGTGAATCACGCCGTTAGTTGATCCGATGTTTTCTTTAGTGATGGTCACGCCGTTGATGGTCTTCTTTCCGCAGTCGAATGTACCTTTCTTGCTGTTGAAGAAGGTGATGTCTTCCACCTTTGTTCCGCTGAGTACGTGGCTGTAGCGTGTCATGCAGCTTCTGATGAGCTGGTTTTCCACCTTGTAAATCTGTTCTCTCTGCCCACTCTCCAGCATGGCATTCCATTTGGCTGCGTCGAAAGTTCCGTTTTTCGGTGCCCAGACCGTGAACGTCTGGTCGTGGTTGAGTAGGTCGGCGTAAGTCTGAGTGGTCACGCTGCTCTCAGATGTGGAGTAATAGACTTTGCTGAGAATGTCCTTGAACTCGCTCAGTTCGCTGTTTGCTGAGATGTTCTCCCAGATGGTTCCCTTGGCTGAGATGACGGGGTCCACCGTGTAGTGGTCGTCGTCACAGGAAGAGAGGGTAGGGGCCGCCAAAACGGCGAGAACAAGTCCTGCAATGATTAATAATGATTTCTTATTCATAGTTTTATGTTTTTTCCGTTATGAATTACCATTTATCCTCAGCTACGTCTCCATTATAGACAGACTTGGGAACGAACTCAAGATAATCGAAGAAGAACTCTGTCTGTGTGCTGCTGAGCACGGACTTGAACCTGATGTAATATGTCTCCCCAGCCTCAAGCTGTCCTGTGAAGATGATGCGTCGCAGGCAGTTCTCACAGTCTCGTCCGGGCACTCCTGCAGCAGGGCAGAAGTATTTCGGTCCTTTCATATATCCGTTCAGCCGTATGTTCTTGTCGAACTCGTTGATTGCATCGTCAGATCCAAGCGATGTGTCGCTCTTCCATCCCACGAGCGGGTTTCCGCCTCCCACACGCAGGTCGAGCGGAATACCGATGGCCGGAAGGTTGTTCGGGTTCTTCCCCACATACACCTGCGCCATGCCTCTGTTGTTGTTGGCGTTGATTCCGTAGCGTATTTCGTATGTACCTGTGTAAGGAACAGGCGGGAGCTTGAGCACGAAGTCATAGACACCTCGGATATTGAATTCGTCGGACTGGAAGTTGAGCCATGACCCGGCAGACCCCGAACCGTTGGTGTTGGATAGATACTCGAACTCGGTCTGCTCCGACATGGACGGAATGTTTTCGAAGTAGTCGGGCGTGAAGTACCAGCTGGCGTTTCGGTTAAGTCGGCATCCCGCGCTGATCATCTCCGGCAGGAGCGCGCAGATGTCGTAACGCATACGCTCGTTGAGCACCTTGTTGGGCACACGCTGTGTCCAGAGCAGGATTCCGTTGATGGGGAAGTAGTATCCGTTGAGCGACTCGTTGTCGTTCGTGCCGTTGCTCTGCAGCACCTCGATACCGTCCTCGCACTGGCTCTGAATCTCACGGTAGGTGTTCTGGTTATAGTAGGAATAGCGGTTGATTTGCTTGCGGTTGCCTCTCAGACCCGTGATCTTGATTGAGCGGCGGTGCTTGCCCATGGTCTCCCAGTACTCCCAGACGTTGACACGGAAAATGCTTCCGTCGTTGAGGTTGGCGTTGCTGAATCCCGACTCGTTGGACCACATGACCATGTTGCTCCAGTTGAGTCCTACATGCAGGAGGTGGTATGCAACGAACTGGTTGACTGCGTTGTCCTCGCTCTCGTAGTCGTCACCGTAGCTGGTGTTTCCGTCGTAGTACGCGTTTGCCTTGAGATAGGTCTTGAGCGACTCGATGTCGGTGATGCCGTTGGCCTGGAAAACGGAGTCCGTCTCGACGAAGACGGTGTACTTGAGGTAGCGGTGCTCAGGGTAGTCGCCCTGCCAGCTGCCTGAGGATCCCATGAAGGTGGTTCCTGCCTCTTCCTTCTCGTCGTAGCTGTAGTCGCGGTATTCAGTCATCTTGGCGTCCCATCCCGTGAGCTTGAGCAGCTCGCCGAAGAACTGGGTGTTGTCCGTTGCGGTGATGAGGTCGGCCACCGTCGCGTTTGACGGCGAGATGACGTTGTTGATGGCATGAATGAATCCGTTCTCAACCTCAATGTCCTTCTGTGTGATTTTGGACTTGATGTTGATGTAGATTTCGGTGTTGCCGACAGAGTCGGTGCCGTAAGTGACACGGATCGGACGGTCGTTCATGTTGTTTGTGGGCATAGGGTCCTGGAAAGCCGTAGACTCGTATGCCGGGTTGTCGCCGTTCTCGATGATGGAGTTGAAGACGATGGACTCAGCCAGTGAGTCGCTGATTTGAGTCAGGTCGTTGGTGGTCTCCTCACCGATTTTGTAGAGCGAGTCGACATAGGATGTGATGGCGTTGTTGTCGGGGGCGAAGCAAGTGTAGTTGCCTCTGGCCGACAGGAGCTCATACATGGTCGACACAGACTTGTTGCTCGGGTGTACGCGCTTGAGCAGCGTGACGTAGCAGCTGAAGGTGTCGGGATGATTGACGAGGTGGTCGATCATCATTTCACCCGTGAAGGTGTAGAGGTTGCTGTCGTCGATGTCCTCCTTGCAGCTGGTCAAGCCAAAGGTGGATACCGTCAGCGCCACGATGGCCGTCATCAGGTGGAATTTTATCTTATGCATTGTTTTCATATTGTTGTTTTTAGTTGAGAGTTAAGAGTTGAGAGTTAAGAGTTGTTGTCGGACGGGTCGGACAGGTCAGACAGGTCGGACAGGTCGGACTAGTCTGACTCGCCGGACAACTTTCTACTTAGATTTCGTCAGTCCTTGACGTGTTCTCGCTTGTTCCCCAGACCTCGTTCTGATGCAGGAGGCTGTTGCTCTTCATCTCGTTGGTGTGGATAGGCGAGAAGAGGGACTTGAGGGATGCCAGCTTGGCCTTGATGGCGTTCTGGTTGTCGGTGTACTTTCTGGAGAGGAACTTGAGCATGTTGACCGTGCTGCCTTCTCTCTGAGCGTATCTTACGAGGTCGTACCATCGCTTGCCTTCGCCCAGGAATTCACGCTGGCGCTCGTTGAGAATGAGCTGTGTCATGCTCTCGCGAGTGGAGTAGTTGTCGAAGTTGAGCGAGTCGGTGGCCGACGTTGCGTTCTGATAGGCATAGGGGTTGGAGCGCTTGAACACCTCGCGCACGAGGCTGAATGCGCTTTTCAGGTTTTCCTCGTCCTCGGAAACCTGCGTCAAGGCCTCTGCTTTCATGAGCACGACGTCGCTGAGCCTGTAGACAATCCAGTTGGCGCTGTTGTTCGTGCCCTGAAGCGTTCCTTCCATGGTGAACGTGGAGAGCGTGTTGTCGCGCATTCCAGAAGTCACGGTTCCGTTGTACTGGGTAATGCTGCTGTAGTTGTACTTGGCGAGCGGATACTCGTTCTGGCTGGCGCTGCTGAAACGGCAGGTGAACCAACGGCGGTAGTCCGTCTTCGTGAAGATGCTGGCAGGAACGGCCGCGCTGGGGTTGGTCTCCACTGCGCTGACGAGTGCGCTTGCACATTCGAAGATTCCTGCCTTGGAGTCTTTGGCATTCCAGAAATAGGACAGCTCCATGCTGTTGATATTGGTGGTACCGTCGAACTGCAGTTCGAAGATGCTCTCCCTGGAGTTACCGGTTCCGAAAATGGTGTTGTAGGCGTTCTGTGTTCCACTGAGGCTCATGCCGATACGTGAGTTGGTGGCCACGTTCTGGATGAACATATCCTCGAGCTTGACGTCGTCGCGAGTGACACCTCCCAGCACCAAACCGCTCTTGTTGAGCGACTCGATATACTCGTCGGTCATCGTGTTCATGACGTAGTCGCAGCACTCGACGCATTTGTTGTAGTCTGCCTGAGCCGTGGTGGTGCTTTGTCCTGCCACCTCGCTGTTGCCTTCCTTGTAGCTGGCTCTCCAGAGGTAGACATCAGCCAGCAGCGCGTACACTGCCTTTCGCGTGATGCGTCCCTTGTTGTCGACTGTGTTTCCGTAGTTGACCATCGCCTCGTCCTTCACACTCTCGAGGTCTGCGATGATGTTGTCGAGCACCTCAATCTGTGTGGACTGGGGCAGGAGGAAGTTCTGGCTGTCGTTGTTGTACTCTATGGTGACATAGGGCACCTCACCGAAGGTCTTGACAAGATAATAATGTGCGAACGCCCTGATGGTGATGGCCTCCGCCCTCATAGGGAGCCAGTCGCTGTTGGAGAAGGACTCGTCCTTCTCGACGATTTCCGGTCCGTGAGTGAGGATCTTGTTGCAGTAGTTGATGAGGTTGTAGAAGCAAGTCCAGGTGAATATGTAGTTGGTGGACATGAGGTTGGCGTTCATGACGTTCATGATGTTCGACGCCGCCACACCCGTGGTGATTTCGAGGTTGTCGCTTCTGACCTCTCCCCACAGGATGTACTTTTCCATCATGTCGCCCTGGATCATTCTGAGATAGCATGCCGTGAGCGCGTTCTGCAAGTCGTTCTTGTCCTCCCAGAACTCTTCCTCCACGATGCGGTCGGTCGGCGTGATGGTGAGATAGTCCTCACAGCTGCCGAGTGTCAGCGTCCCGGCACAGATGGCGGCACCGGCAAGAATCCCTTTATATATATATGTCATTTTCATAATCGTAATCAATTAGAGGTTTAGAATCCTAAGTTAACACTGAGCGTGAATGAGCGGGGTCTCGGCGTCTTGCTCCTGTCGAAGCACACACCCCAGGCTCCGTAAGACACTTCCGGGTCGACGCCGGTGTACTTCGTGAGGCAGAAGAGGTTGTTGGCCGACGCAGAGAATCTGAGGCTGGCGAATCCGAACTGCTTGCAGAGCTTAGCAGGCACGTTGTAGTTGAGCTGGCAGTACTGCAGACGGAGGTAGTCGCCCTTCTCCACGTATCTGTCGCTTCCCAAGGCGTTGTATGACTGCCCGGCGTCGCCGATTCCTGCGTTCATCGCTCTCGGAATCTCCGTCTCGTCGCCGTTCTTGCGCCATCTCCATGCCACGGCCTTGCTCTGGTTGATGTTAGAGCGCATGGACTCGTTGTTGAGTCTGGCCATGTTGGCGATTTTGTTGCCCAGGCGGAAGTTGAACGAGAACTTGAGCGACCAGTCGCCGTAGTTGAAGTTGAGGCCGAAACCACCGTTGAACTTAGGGTTGGAGTTGCCGAGATAGACGATGTCGAGCTCGTTGATCTGTCCGTCGTGGTTGATGTCCTCGTAGATGACGTCACCACCCTTGAACTCGTAGTTTGTGCCTCCGTAGTTGAAGTACATCTTGAGCGGATATCCCTTCGAGTCGTAGAGGATGTTTCCGTTCGCGTCCTTGACTACCGGGCAAGTGGAGTTCTCGCCGCGCTCAGCTGCTGCAGCTGCGGTGTTGTTGCCGTAAGTGTCGCGTGACTCGGCTGTGTATCCGCTGTGGTCGTAGTCGTAGCGGTAGACACCCTTGAACTTGAATCCGTAGATGGATCCGACAGCGTTTCCAATCTGAATGCGCTGCAGATAGTTGGCGTTCTTATAGTCGAATTCTCCGTTCATGGAGTTGAGCACCGTGGGATCCATCGCCGTGATGGTGTTGATGTTCTGTGCGATGTTGAACGATGCGGTCATGTAGAACTTCCCTTTCTTGAGGAAGCGTCCCGTGTTCATGTAGAGCTCCCATCCTTTGTTCTCGAGCTCGCCCACGTTCTTCCAGGCGAGAGAACCGAATCCTGATGATCCCGGTATGCCGACTCCGCCCATGAGCAGGTCCTTGGTCTTCTTGTTGTAGATGTTGAGGTCGAACTGAAGGAGGTCCTGCAGGAGGTTGAGGTTGAATCCGAGGTTCCAAGAGTCCGTGGTCTCCCACTTGAGGTCGGTGAGTCGGAGGTTGTTCGGGTTGATGGCGTTGGCCATGTGGCCGTTGCTTCCGTAGCTTCCGTAGCTTCCGTATGTGTTGTACATCAGATACTGGCTTCCGGGCTGCCTACCCACACGTCCCCAACCCGGACGGATGGCGAACCGGCTGATGATTTTGGTGAGCGGCTGGAAGAACGGCTCGTCGCTGACGTTCCAGATACCGGAGAAAGCCGGGAACGTGCCCCACTTGCTTCCTTTACCGAACTTGGTGCTTCCGTCGCGGCGCACCGTGGCGTCGAATGCATATCGTCCGTCCTTGTAGCCCACGTGGAGAGATCCCATGTATGCCATGCTTCTCCATTCGCTCGTGCCAGAGCCTGTGTTTTTGAGGTAAGCCTCCGATGTGGATGACTCGAGTCCGGTGGGAAGTCCGGTCTTGCCGATGTTCTGTGAGGTACCGTCTCCCTGAGTCACTTCGAATCGTCCCATGACGCTGGCGGTCCAGTCCGGGTTGTTGAAGTGAGGAATGTAGATGAGTGTCTCACGGTTGGTGACAGCGAGGCTCTTGTACTCCGGGTTGGTCGTGGTGTTGACTCCTGCGTCCCATGCGTTTGTGGTGAGGGAGTTGGGGTAGTAGGTGTTGACCGACTCGTTGTAGATGTCCATGTAGACCTCGGCGTTGAGGTCGAGCTGGTGCTGGTCGTCGTGAGTTCCCAGCAGTTTGTACTTGATGTTGAACTGCGGCGTGATACGGTATGTTGACTGATTGTTGTAAGCCAGGTTGGCAATGGCCACGGGGTTTCCATTGTTTTTCATGTCGGAGAGGTAGCGCGACGAGCGGCCGTCGGGTGTGACGTTGTTGGCGTCGGCCGACGGGAGCATCTTGTAGTAGTCTCCGGTTCTGTAGGCCTGCCCTGTGATGGGGTCGTAGGCATATTCCCATACACTCATGTTCGGCATGGCGTTGTATGCCTTACCGAGAATGCTGGAAGTGGAACCTCCGTCCCAGTTGCGATGGTTGTCAGTGTAGGTGAGCGCGAAGTTCGTGGAGAACCGAATTCGGTCGCTGACGTCGTAGTCGAGCACGAGACGTGTGGAGAATCGGTCGAGCACCTGCTTGATGATGGTACCCGTCTCATGGTCGTAGCCACCCGACACGCGGAACTTGGCTTTCTCACCACCACCAGAGAGGGTGATGTAGTAGTTGTGGCGCTGTCCGAACTGGTTGACCTCTTTCACCCAGTCCGTGTTCTTGTTGAAGTTATAATAATAGGTGGGCCTGCTCTGGTCGTAGTTGAGCTCCACCATGTCGCTGGTCTCGGAGCTCTGACGCGGATTGAAGTAAGCTTCCTTGAGCATCATCGTGTAGCCGTCGCCGTCAAGCATCTTCAGACCGCTAGGCGACCAGTTGCCCGTGAACCTGTAAGAGAAATTGATTTTCGTCTTTCCGGCCTGTCCACGCTTGGTGATGATCTCAATCACACCGTTGGCACCCTGCGCACCCCAGATGGCACTGGCTGCTGCGTCCTTGAGCACCTTGATTTCCTTGATGTCCTCAGGGTTGACAGAGAGTAGGGTGGCGAACTGCTCCTCGTTGTCGAGGTCCTCGAAGTTTACGCTGGACACGTCATCAGGCAGGTCGAAGATGTTTCCGTCGACCACGATGAGCGGCTCAGCGCTACCGTTGATGGTGCTGACACCACGCATACGCATGGACGTTCCAGCTCCAAGGTTACCTGAGTTGGAAATGATGTCGAGACCGGCGATTTTACCCTGCAGGGCCTCGTCGGCCGATGCGAAAGACAGACCTTGCACGTCCTCCATGCTGAGCGTCTGCGTTGCAACGGATATCTCCTTCACAGGGATGGACATACCGTTGCTCTCCTGCTTGCGCTTAGCTGTGATGACGACGTCCTTGATCGTGTTGCGTTCTTTCAGCTTGATGTTGAACTTGGTCTGCGATCCGATCTGCACTTTATACGGCTCGTAGCCCACGTAGGTGACTTCAAGGAAGTTCTTAGGGTTCTTGATGGTCATGGAGAAGTTACCACTCATGTCGGTCTGCGCATGCGAGACGATACGGTTGTTGGCATCTCTCTCCACCACGTTCACCATCATGAGTACATCGATGTCGTCGGATACGTTACCCGAAATTCTCTGCTGTGCCTGTGCTCCGCAGAAAGTGAGCACTGCCAGCATGATAAGTAATAGATATCTTCTGTTATTCATAATGGCGGAGATTTAATGAGTGATACGATATTTCTTCAGATAGCTTCGCGGCATCGGTGATTGCCAAGTTTGGTCGTAGCAGTTGCCTTTCAGTGTCTTGTAGTTCAGTACACCTGATTGCTTTGAGCTCTTTCATTATGATGTTGAATTTTGTTTTTGAGCCAATCTTTACTTTATATGGCTCATAGCCCACGTAGGTTACTTCAAGATAGTTCTTCGGGCTTTTGATGGTCATGGAGAAGTTACCATTCTTGTCGGTATGAGTTATCGATATGATACTGTCATTGACATCTCTCTCCACCACGTTAGCCATAAACAGTGTGTCGATGCCGTCCGACACGTGTCCCGATATACGATGCTGAGCGAATGCGCCAGTAAAGGTCATCACTGCCAGCATGATAAGTAAAAGAAATCTTCTGTTATTCATAATGGCGGAGATTTAATGTGTGATACGATATTTCTTCAGATATTGCTTGGCTGCTCCCACTGTAGCCCAGTCGGCGTCATAGCGTCCGCCAGTGAGCGTCTTGTAGTTGAGCACTCCGTTGACTCCGTGCATGACAGCCGATGACGACGCGTTGATGGTGAGTGCGTTGTTCGATCCCTTGATGACGTAGTCGCGGGCAATGAGGTTCTTGTAGCCTTCCATGGCCGTGCGAGTCTGCCCGTTGGCGTCCTTAATGGATAGCGAGTTGTTGCCGGCAGACGACACCTCCAGCTTGCAGTACACACCCGTCTCGCTGTCCATCGTGGCCGTCTCATACTCAGTGGCGTTCATGGCCGGCGTGTCGGCGAATACGGAGTTGTCCTGGAAGTGATACTTGAGGAAGTTGATGAGCGAGGTGACCATGGCGCAGGCAATAGGTCCGCGCTGCTCGAGCTCTGCGTCTTCGAGTGTGGTCGATCCGCTCTCCTCGTCAATCTGAAGGTATGCCCTGATGTCGTCCCAAGTGGGGAGTCCCTTGTCGAACGCGTCGCGCATGGCGTTGTCGTTTGGCATGTAGACGGTGTAGCGGTAGTTGCTGAAGAAGCGCACGTTCGTGGCTGTGGCCACCTGGTTGTTCGTCTCCTTGTCGAAGCAAGGGATACCACCGTTGTTGACGAAGATGGTGTAGCGGTTGAGGTAGTCGGCGTTGCTGCTGAAAATCTCCTCCTTCACTCCGTCGATCTCCTGATAGTTCAGGTAAGGCTTGAGGATGGTGAGGATGTCCTGGTTGTCGGTGAGGCACTGCTCGAAGAACAGCCCGAACTGGTCGCGGTTGTTGTACATGATGCTGTAGATGGACTCGAATGTCGGTATCACCGGCTTCTCCACCTGGTATGCCATACCGTTACCGTTACCGTTGGTCTCCTTCGTCTTGTCGTCAAACCTGATGACGTTTGCCTTCTCGTTGTGAACCAGTGCCCATCCGCCCTGCACCGTCATGCCGTTCTCGCGCTGGCGTGCGTTGTCGATGTAGACCGGTGTGCCGTTCTTGGAGATGAAGTAGTGCTTGTCGCATTCCACACCGGTTGTGGACTCGTCGATGCCATACACCTCGCTCTGGTCCTCATGTACGATGGTGTGCGTCTCGAGCATGTCGTTGAGGCGGTCGTAGAGGATGTTGCTGGCGTATGCACCCGTTGACACCGGACTTTCTCCGATGGTGTATGTGTTGGTGGCGAAGTCGTAAGTGACGGGGTATGTGGTTCCGCGCGGAATGCTGCTGCTCTCATTCCAGTCGAAGTAGATGGCGCGCAGGTTGGCCAGTCCGTTCTTGAAGGAAACGGGATCAACATACCAGAATCCGTCCTTGGGAACGAAGAGGCTGAACCTGGAGCTCATGGCGAGCAGATAGGCATAGAAGTTCTTGTTCGTCCCGTTCCACTGCAGCTTCTGGATGGCGTAGTTGAACACCTTCATGTCGTTGCTGACGTAAGCCGGAGCAGACACGGCTGCATACTGAGCAGGCGTGATCACCTCGTCCATGAG
>OCTX012291143.1_pt1 | contig 19595 bp, 13 predicted proteins | sample 1539691 | NCBI WGS metagenome assembly OCTX01 (sample SAMN02144231, study PRJEB22623) | gut metagenome | biome: sheep rumen | host: Ovis aries | place: New Zealand
TTGACGTGGCTCAGGGCCTCGTCGAGTTCGGCCAGGATGCCGGCATAGATGTCCTTGCCCTCGTCGTACTTGGGCGACACGTTGGTGGCGTCCATTGACTCAGTGTAGGGCACTTCGCCATAGCAGTCGACCAGTGCCTGGTAGGCAAAGGCGCGCATGACGGTAGCTGCGAGCAGTGCGCCCCAGTCCTCGGCGGCCTTGGCCTTCTCGACGATGAGTGTGGCGTTCTTGATGACGCGCACGTTCAGGTCGTTGTAGACGCGGCCGCTTGACGTTCCGCTCATGTTGAAGCGTGAGTATGCCAGATAGTTGCTCGTACCGAACTCCTGGCTATAGTGCTGGGCCAGATAGCCACCCTGTATGCGCAGCGTGTTGCCATAGCTCGTAGCCAGGTTCATCTCGGTAGTCGGGAAGAGCATCGAGCTGGTGACGTTCTCGGCAGCGGGCGAGTTGGGGTCCTGGTTGATGTCGAGATAGCTGTCGCACGAGGTAGCGGTCAGCCCAAGACCTATGATGGAAATTAAAATTGACTTTTTCATATAGCTGTTTTCCTCCCTGATTTAGAATTTGACATTGACGTTGAAGCCGAACGTGCGGCTGTGGGGGTTAGCATAGAGCTCACCGAACATACCCTCCAAATCGTTACCGTCGGTAGACGATTCGGGGTCGATAAAGGTATTCGTCTTATGTGTCCAAGTGAAGAGGTTGTTGGCAAACACCGAAAGCTGGATGTCGCTCAGATAGACGGCACGCACCCAGCTCTTGGGCAGCTGGTACGTCAGCGTGACGTTGCGGAGCTTCACGAAGCTGCGGTCTATGAGGTATGACTCCTTAGCCTCGCCGTAGCCGGCGTCGTCATACCAAGCCTGGTAGCTGCCGTTGGCCAAGTAGATAGGCATGTTGTTCTCCACGTAGCCACCATTGCCGTCGCTGACCACCGAGTTGGGGATGACGAACGGACGACGGCCGTTGTAGGTCGTGATCGAACCGTTACCCGTGAACTCCATCAGGTTGGCCGAGCGCGAGAACATGTAGCCGCCCTTGCGGATGTCGAGGGCTGCGCTCAGCGTCACACCCTTGTAGGTAAGCGCCGTGTTGACGCCGCCCGTCCAGTCGGGGTTGATGTTCTTGCCGGTGTCCACCACGTCGTCTGTCAGGATGGGCTGGCCGTCACTGCCGACGATGATCTTGCCGTCGGCCGTATAGGTGTTCTGATAGGTGTAGAACTCACCGATGGGGCGTCCGGCCTCAGCATACAGGTAGACGGCGTCCTTGGTGCCGCCGGTCGAGAACTGGTTGATGACGGAGCGGCCACCCTCCAGGCTCTCAGGCAGCGAGAGCACCTTGTTCCAGTTCTTGGCAAAGTTGAAGCCCAGTTCCCAGCGGAAGTCCATTGTCTTGACGGGCACGAAGTTCAGCAGAAGCTCAATACCGCGGTTGCGAACCTCACCGAAGTTGGTCACCTGATAGGCAAAGCCAGTGGCGGGATCGACGGGCAGTGTGAAGATCTGGTCCTTTGTCACGCGGTTGTAGAACGCGAAGTCGAGGTTAATGCGGTTGCCAAAGAAGGCGGCATTGAGACCGGCCTCGAACTCAGTGGTCATCTCAGGCTTTAGGTCGTTCGAACCGATGGTTGCCGACGACATGAAGGCGTTCACGCCACTCATCGGGAACTTGGCAATGTCTGAGCCATAGACGCCGCGGGCCGTCGACTGGGCAAACGTGACAGAGGTCAGGTAGACGCCAGCATCGTTACCCGTCCGGCCGTAGGCCAGGCGCAGCTTACCGAAGTCCAGCCACGACTTGGTCTGCTCGCGTATCAGGTTCGAGAAGACGAAGCTGCCCGTCAAGCCGGCATAGAAGTAATTGTTGGCGTTCAGCGGGAGTGTGGAGCTCCAGTCGTTACGTGCCGTCAGACCGAGGAACAGGAACTCGTCCCAGCCCAGGGTGACGTCGCCGAACAGACCCACCACGCGGCGCTTCGACTGCGTCTCGCTGAGGGTGGTCTTGGTGGCACCATTGCTCAGGTCCCAGAAGTCGGTGAAGAAGGTCAGGTCGTCAGTCTGGCCCGACAGGCCCGTTGAGTAGCGCTCGTTCATGTTCACACCGACGGTGGCGTTGACGTCGAACTTTCCGCCGACGAACTTGTCGGCGTAGTTGGCCATGAAGTCGTGGTTCAGCTCGTAGCGGCGGCCGTAGGTGGCGAAGACGCTACCCGACTGGTTCATGTTCGACGGGCCGTAGCCGTAGTCGTTCTGGATGTTAGCGTCGTCGAGGGCAATCTGCGGGACACCCACCTTGCGGTCGTAGTCAGAGTAGTCGAAGCCGAAGCGGTAGGTCAGCGTCACCTGCTTCAGGGGCTTGATGTCGGCCTGCAGCTTACCGTTGATCTGCTTGGCGTAGATCTGGTTGTAGTTGTTGGCAATGGCCCAGTAGGGGCTGGTAATGCCGTATGGCGTGTACCAGGCCTCGGGTGTGTCGAAGGCGTTGACGAGGCCCTTACGGTCAACCAGCGAGAGGTCGCGGGGAAACTCATACAGGCCGTCGATCATCGACGTACCCTGATACTGACCCACGGAGTTGGTGCTCGACGTGGCAAAGTTCACGCTCGACGACACCTTCAGCCAGTCCGTAGCCTCATAACTGCCACGATAGGCGATGGTGTTACGCTTGTAGGTGTCCTTGTCGTCGGGAACGATACCGTTGTCGTAGGTATAGCCGTAGCTCAGGTAGTAGGTCATCTTCTTGTCGTTGCTGATACCGCTGAGCGAGATGTTGTGGTTGGTGCTCAGGCCCGTCTCGAAGAAGTCCTTAATGTTGTCCTCGACGGCACTGAAGTTGTGGAGCAGCTGCTGGTTGTTCCAGATGGGACCGTAGACCTGCTTCGAGCCGTCCATCTCGGGACCCCACGAGCCGTTCTCTATGAACGTCTGGTCGCCGTTCCAGCCCTGTCCGAACCGGTTCTGGAACTCGGGGAGCGTAGCCACCTGGCGCCACTGTACGCCGCCGTTGTAGTCGATCGAGAAGTTACGGCCGTCGCCGCCCTTACCGCTCTTGGTGGTGATGACGATCACGCCGTTAGCAGCGCGCGAACCGTAAAGGGCCGTAGCGGCAGCGCCTTTCAGCACGGTCATCGACTCGATGTCGTTGCTGTTGATGTTCGATATACCGGCCAGTGCGGTCTGCATACCCTGACCGGCCGTTGTGCTGGCGTTGACGCTCTGCGTGCCGAGGGGCACACCGTCGACCACGTACAGCGGCTGGTTGCTGCCGTTGATAGAGCTCACACCACGAATGATGATACCCGAAGCCTGGCCCGGGTCGCCTGAGGTTGAGCTCACCTGCACGCCGGCAACCTTACCGGCCAGGGCCGTGCTGACGTCGGTGAGGTGTCCCTCGGTCAGCTTCTTCGATTCCACCTGTGTGGCCGAGTAGCCCAGCGTCTTCGACTGGCGCGAGATACCCATGGCCGTGACGACCACGTCCTGTAGCACCTGTGAGTCTGAGCGCAGCAGGATGCGCATACCATTCTTCGCCGTCACCGTCTGCGACTCGTAGCCGAGGTAAGACACCATGATGAGGCTCTTGCCCTCGGGCAGGGTCATTGTGAAGCGACCGTTAGCGTCGGTTAACATGCCTACCTTGACACCCACAATACGTACGGCTGCACCTGCCAGAGGTTCGCCGTCTTCCTGTGAGAGCACAGTACCCGTAACCTGTGTCTGGGCGAATACTCCTCCTACGCTGAGAAGGAGTGCTGCCAAAAACATTGTTAGTCTTTTCTTCATAATCTCTCTCGTTTTGTTTGTTTATAATTTAAGCTGTTACATAGTTTGCTTTTTTGCTATTTAGATTATTCTGGCTGCAAAAATAACACTTTTTTTCAAATAAAACAAAAAATGCTTTAAATAATTCGTGTTTTTAGGCTTTTTCTTGTCAAAAAGTATCATTAATGCCCAAAAATGCTTACTCCGCGTCACGCTTTGCGCGCGCATAGTGAAGCGTAACGTTTTTTTATCCCTCACTTCCCGCACTTCCCACACCTGGGCCGGTGTGGCTCGGGGGCAGGGCTGCGCGATTGTTCCACAGCCTGGAATAATTATTCAGCGCCAGTGAATCTTTGAAACCCGCCGCGTTTTGGCCGTGGGGAAGCGCCTCTTGTCGGCCGTCAGGTGCTGGAAGTGCCGGGAGTGTGGGTTCTTTTCTCTTATTTCCTATCATAATATGCACGCGCGCGCACGAAGCGAAGCAGAGCCGCAAGGCCCCGGGGGTGGGGCGGCTTGCGGCTCTGCCGATGGTTGGGTGGCTGCGCTGGGCAGTCAGTTGTGCTTACTTGCTGAACAGCTTCAGGCTCGTCGGGAGGTTCTGACGGCTCTTAGCCCTCGTCTTGCGGGGGGCGGCTGCCCTGCTCTCTGAGCTGGCAGCGCCGCCCTTCACGATGATGCTCGTGCCGCCGGCGGGAATCTCCCACCACCAGCCCTCGGTGTAAGCCGGGTCGGTAGCCATAATTTTGAGGTCGGTCGAGACGAAGCCCTGCTCAGTCAGGGTAAACGCGATGGCGTTAGCGCCCGACGTGCTCTGCAGGATGTTGCCGTAGTCGCCCTCGTCGGGGTCGGTCAGCGTGCCCAGGGCCTGGTTGGCAAAGATGTAGAGCGTGGTCACGTCGCCTTCGGTCTCGTAGTAGCCGTAGATTTCGTTGCCGGGGACGTAGAAGCCCTTCAGCACGACGTCGCCCTCTTCGGCATCCTCGCCGGTGTACTCCTCGATGGTGAAGTCGCCGAGGTTATAGGTGTTTTCACCTATCCAGTAGAAGGTGAACGTGCCCAGCAGCGGGTTCTCATCCTCGCCCTGCGGGTCACCGGCCTCGGCAGCCTTCTGTGCCACGGTGATGGTCTTGGTGATGCCTACTGAGGTCAGGGCGATGGTGCCCTGGCGCTCCTCGCCTTCGTTGGCGGCGACGGTCACGTTGAGCGCGGTGCCCTTCTCGTTGAGCTCGGCGCTGATCCATTCAGCGTCGGTCTCGACGGTGACGGGGCGCGAGTGCTCGATGGCAATCTTCTGCGAGCCGCCCTCGGCTTCTATGGCGAGCGGGGCCGTGTCGACCTTAAACAGGAGTGCGTCCTGGACGATGGCCAGCGTGTCCTTGACGTTGCCCGTCTGCAGGGCGACGTAGCCTACGCGCTTGGCCTCGGCGTCGTTCGATGCCGTTGCGACGACCTCAATGCGGCCGGTCTCGCTGTTGAACGATGCCGACAGCCAGTCGGTCAGGCTCGTCACGTTGACGTCGGCGGTGTGGGCCACGGGAATCCGGACGATTGACTTCAGCGTGTCGGCCATGCTGAACTGGACGTCCTCGTTGACGCCGTAGATGATGCCGCGCTGAGTGACGTTGACCTCGGTGACGGCGGTGGCCGACTTCAGCACGACGTTTGCCGAGCGGCCTTCCAGGGCGTTGTTGGCGGCAACGGTCAGTGTCACGGTGTTTCCGCTGACGGCGGCCGTCAGCCACTGGGCGTCAGATGTGGCAGTAATTGACTCCGTGCTGTTGACGACGATGGTGCCCGTGCCGCCTGCTGCCTCGTAGAAGGCGTCGGCGCTCTTCAGCGCGAGCTGTGCCGGGGCGGTGTAGGTGGGGTCGTCGTCGCTGCAGGCTGTGAGTGAGACGATGCCTGCCAGCAGTACCATTATGCTTAATATCTTTTTCATACTCGTTTTGTTTATCACGTGTTATTTATTTAGCTCCGCTTAGTCTTTGGAGTTTAGGAGTTTAGGAGTTTGGGAGTTTAGACATTACTCTTATGCCATGACAGGCCGGAATAGAACTAATGTCTAAACTCCAGCGGCTGAAAGCCGCGAAAACTCCTAAACTACTAAACTCCTTTAACATTCGTAGCTTCTATTAATTATTGAATGGGTAGCTGATGCCCTGAGTGTACATCGTGATGACGTTCGTCGGCTCGTTGACGTCGGTCAGGGTGATGTACGTCGGCGACTTCATGTTGTCGGTCGTCAGCTTGAACGTGCGTGCGCTCTGGGCATCGAAGCCGAACACCGAGACGATGGGCGTGTAGTCACAGTTCCTCAGGTAGTACGGGGCGTTGCCGCCGTCGTTCGTGCCGTTGTAGTACATGGTGATGGTGTCATCGCCGGTGAACTTGTAGCTGTAGCAGAAGTAGCCGGCGTAGTTGCCGCTGCGGAAGTAGAGGCTGGGGTAGCCGTCCACGTTGGTGAAGGCCAGCAGGACGATGGTCTCGCCCTCGGTGGCCGAGCCGGCCTCCATCCGTTTCAGGGCAGCCTGGGCGTACTCGCCGGCAGCACTGTAGGCCATGTACCAGTCGGAGCTGACGAAGGTCTCGTTCAGCGGGGGCACGATGCCGTTCAGGATGATGTTAGCATCGTCGGCGCAGGCGAAGTCCCAGGTGTCGGTGGCGTGCTTGAAGCCGCTGATCTGCTTGCCGGCAATGGTGACGGGCTCGTAGAACTGCAGACCGCCGTCGGTCACCACGTAGGGCACGCTGATGGTGGTGTCGGTGGTAGCCGTGGGGTAGGTCATTGTGAAGCTGCGGTAGGACTTCACGATGTCGACGGTCGTGGTGTCAATCTTCATGCTGTACTTGGGGAAGTTCATGTCTTCCTCGATGACGGCAATCTTGTTGATGTAGTCGGCCCAGTTGTCGTCCTTGCAGGGCACCATCGTGGCATAGTTGCCGGTCTTCTTACCCTTGAGCACGATCTTCTCGGGCGAGGCCGAGATGAACTCGAAGTCGTAGTCGCCTTCCCAGCCCGTGCCCGTCTCGCCGCCGAGGGGTGCGTCAGGGGTCGAGAAGAGGTGGAAGATCTCGTTGTAGGTGTCGAACGACAGCACGACGCCAGCGCTCTGGGTAATCTTGTAGTTGCTTTCGGCCGTGGCCTCGGCGTCTTCGATGTCGCTGGCCACGGTAACCTTGCCGTCGGCCGTGAACTTCATGAACACGTTATATCCGCCGTAGGTGCGGTAGGGCGAGGGGTAATACTGCATCAGCCAGCCATGCTCGGCTCCGGCGAGGATCTTGTAGTTGGCAGCTATTGACTCCTCGGCTCTCTGGGCCGAGGGCTTGTCGAAGGTGTCCTCCTGGTCCTTCAGACAGGAAGTCATCAGACCGAGGATGGCAATGCCTAATAATATTTTTACGTTCTTCATATCGTTTCTTAATTAAGGGTTTGCAAATCCAACATTTTAACGTTAGCCGAACGGCGCTGGACGATTTCGCGCAGCTTGTCGAGGTCGATGTCCCACGAAGCCTTCAGCCAGTCGCGGACGATGTCGAGCTTGGTCTCAAGATAGCCACGGCCGCTGCGGTCGATGTCGGTACTCTCAACCTTGGCGATGCCGGCGGCCTTGACGTCGGCCTCCGAGGGCTCCGTGCCGTAGAAGCTCTTCTCGATGTCGGCGCCGGCAGAGGTCTTTCCCTTGTAGGTGTACTTCACGGCCAGGCCAAGCTGCTCGTCCCACCACTCCTGGTCGTGGGTAATGTAGTTGGCTATGATTTCGACGAAGTCCTCCTGGGTCTCACGGCTGGCGTAGTCGCTGATGAAGCCCAGGGCGAGCCACTGGTTCTCCTCGAGGTTGACCCAGCTCTCAGACTGGTAGTTGGCGGCCGACACCTCGTTGAAGTCCGTGGGGTAGGGCTTCGTCTGGTGCAGGATGTGTGCAAACTCGTGGTGCATGGTCTTGAAGAACCAGTAGTTCAGGAACTCGATGTCGGGGTTGTTGAAGTCGAGGTTGTTCACGTTGTAGAGCGTGATCTTCATACCGCCCTCGGCCACGCCGAGCGTGACTGATCCGCCCGAGTTGTAGCCGTAGGAGCCGATGAAGTGCATAATCTTCGGGCAGTACTGGCGGATGAAGTCGCGGCCCTTCAGTTCCTCGTATGACTCCAGCCAGAGGTACTTGGTCAGCTTGGCCAGGGCTACCGACTTGTCGTAGCGTGCGGGGGCGAGGTTCTTCGTCTCGTCGCTCTCCTTGAACTCGAAGCGGTACTTCAGCTGGATGTTGTAGGGCTGCTGATAGTTGACTTCGAGCCACTTGTCGAATGCCGTGGAATTGGACGTCGTCGGGTCGGGGAAGATGCTCTTCTCGTCGAGACTGTCCTCGCTGCACGATGCCATCGTCAGCATGGCACCCATTGCTAATAGATAATATCTTATTTTCATAATGCTGTTGCTGTAATGTTATTTGTTACGTGGGTTGGGGGTCAGTCCGGCCGAGATGACGTCGGCAGGCAGCTGCAGGGCGCGGCGCGGGTCGTTGAGCAGCAGCTTGTCGTCGGGCAGGCCTTCGCGGTTGTGGGCAATCTCGATGCCCCAGCGCTTGATGTCGCACCAACGGCCGCCCTCCTGCATCATCTGGCAGCGGCGCATGTGGAGAATGAACTGCAGCATGTTCTCCTGAGAGGAACCCTCGGCGTCGATGGTGAATCCCAGCGGGTGGAGGTGCTTCTTGGGCGTGCCGGTCTTGTCGCTGGCGACAATGGGGCCGCCGTTGCCATCGTCCATGTACTTCATGCCTCGGCTGGGGATGGAGTCCTGCACGGGGCGGTAGGTGCCGTAGAGCGAGTCGACCAGTTCCTGGCTGGCCTGCATGCCGTTGCGCGAGTTGGTCGAGAGCCAGAGGTTCATGTCTCTCAGTGCGCTGGCCAGGTCGCCCTTCACGGCGTAGGCCTCGGCGCGGCAGAGCAGGGTCTCGTCGCCGCAGAGCTGTACGTAGACGTTGCGGCGGTAGCCGACGCCGTTCACCTTGTCGGTGTACTCAAAGTAGCCGTAGTACTTCGAGATGTTCAGCGTCTGGACGGGGCCCCAGCACGAGTGGGCCATGAACAGGTCGCGCGCGGAGTTGTATTCTCCCCAGATGCCGGGAGCGCGGTAGGTCTCCATCCTGGCAATGGTGGGCTGGTCGTGGCCGTAGCGCTCGCCGAGTCCCCATGCGCCGAGGATGTAGCCGCTCGACGATGCTGCGGTCTGCAGCAGGAAGTTGGCGTTCTCGCTGGCGCTGATGTAGGCGTTGCAGCGCGTCTCGTAGTCGGCTGCCAGCTCGTTAGCCAGGTGGCGCCAGTTGCGCAGCAGGTTGACGGGGTTGCTGCCCAGTGCTGCGTTGGCATACTCGATACACTTGTCCCACTTCTGGTAGAACAGGTTGAAGCGGGCGCCGAAGGCGTAGGCGGCCTTCTTGTTGAAGTGGTACTTCGGGGCGGTGTAGACCTTGTCGTCGATCAGGGGCAGACCCTCGTCGATGTCGTCGCTGATGTGCTTGTAGAGCTCGGCCATCGTGCCGCGCTCGTAGTCGGGCTTGACGTCGGTCTCGGGAGCCAGCGAGTAGGGCAGGCCCATGTCGCTGTCGGCGGTCTGCGGATTATAGGCCAGACAGAAGACGTTGGCCAGCTGGAAGTGGGCCCAGGCACGGCAGAGCAGGGCCTCGCCGCGATAGGGGTTCAGCTCTACGGGATTACCCATCTCGTCGATGGCGGCCAGGGCCTGGTTGGCGTGGGCGGCGGCCATGTAGCAGGCGTCCCATACCGACTGTACGGCGTCGTTGTCGGTACTGGTCTGGTCCTTCCAGAGGTAGGCTTCCTCCTGCTCCAGCTCTTCGGGTGTATAGTTCGAGCCGTTGTCGCGGGCGTTGTCCGACGACATCTCCAGAATCAGGTTCGAGTTGTTGCCAGCGTAGGCGCTGACCAGTAGCTTGGCCACCTTGTCGACGGTGTTCACCTCAGCACGGTCGTCGGGAACCTTGTCCAGGTAGTCGTCGCACGATGTGAGTGCCAGCAGGCTGGTGGCCGCTATAAATAATATGCTAATTCTTTTCATATTGCTTCTTACGTTAAATTAAATACCCAATTTCACGGTCAGGGTGAACTGCTTCGGCATAGGAGCAGCCACACCACCCGTGTTGAAGAACTCAGGATCCTGGCCGTTCAGCTTCTTGTCGGCGTAGATGAGGAAGAGGTTGGTGGCCTGCAGCTTCACCGAGGCGTTGCTCAGCTTCAGCGGGGCAATCAGCTTGGCGGGGAAGTCGTAGCTCAGCGAAATCTCCTTCATGCGGATGAAGTCGCCCTTGGCGATGCGCTCCGTCGAGTAGTTGTAGGCGTTGTAGGCGCGACGCAGGTAGGAGTCGTTCTGGTCGAGGCGCTTGTCGGCGATGACGGGGATGTTGGTGTAAGCCTCGTCGCCGGCCTGTGTCCAGCGGTTGACAAACTCGCGGGGCAGGGCGTCGAGGTCGGAGTATTCGCGCGAGAATACGGGGTCGAGGCGCACGACGTTGCCGAAGGCGTAGGTGATGAACACGTTCAGTTTCAGACGCTTATACTGGAAGAGGTTGCCCAGCGAACCCGTCGTGGTGGGGTCGGTCGGTCCCTCGTAGATGAGGTAGTCGCGATGCTCGCGGTCCTGGAAGTTGAACTCGCTGACCGTCTCCTCGCCCAGCTCGTTGATGAACGTGGGCAGACCCTGGTCGTTCAGACCGCGGAAGTCGATGGAGAACAGTGAGCGTACGGGGTAGCCAGCCAGCGTGAAGCCGGTGCCCGAGATCATGTCGATGACACGGGCCTTGGTGTCGAGCTCGCTGACCTCGTTCTTGGCGTACGACAGGATGAAGTCGGTGTTCCACTTGAAGTCCTTGCTGACGATGTTCTTCGTCGAGAGGGTGAACTCCACACCGTGCGACTTCATCGAGGCCACGTTGGCGTATTTCGTCGTCTGGCCGCCGATACCCATCGTGCTGATGGTGCCGATGAGGTCGTAGTTGTTACGCTTGTACCAGTCGAAGGCGAAGTTGATGCGGTTGTTCAGGAAGCCGATCTCGGCACCGAGGTTGAACTCGTGCTTCTTCTCGTAGGTCAACTCGCTGTTCTCGAGGTCGTAGATTTCCAGACCGCTCTCGCCGACGCTGGTGAAGGGGCGCCAGGGGTTGAAGCTCTGGATGACCACCAGCGAGTTGGTGACGTTGTTGGGGCCGCGGTCGCCGGTCAGCGAGTAAGAGGCCTTCAGCGTGAAGTTGCTCAGTGCCTCCTGGAACGTGTCGTGGAACCACGACTCCTCGTGGGCGTTCCATGCTCCCGAGATGTTCCACGTCGGCAGCCAGCGGGCGCTGCGGCTCTTACCGAGCTTGTTGGTGCCTTCGTAGCGTACGGTGCCGTTAACGGTGTAGCGGCCCTTATAAGAATAGGTGGCGTTGGCGAAGAAGGCGGCCGAGCGGGCGTAGGTGTTGCTCACGGTGAAGTAGGCGGCGTTCTCCTCCTGCGTCTGCTTGAAGTAGCGGTAGTCGTACTTGGCCAGCATGCCCATGTCGTACTGCATGCCGACGCCGTTGAAGAAGGTCTTGCTACGCTCAACGTTGTTCACCTCCATACCGCCGAACAGGTTGACGATGTGGTCTTCGTTGAACACGTCGTTGTAGTTGGCCGTGGCGCGGAAGTCCCAGCTGTTCATCTTGTACTTCGTCTGGCGGTAGAAGCCGCCGTAGGGGACGACCGACTCCTTCAGGCTGTTCTCAACGTCGGGGTCGCTGTAGAGCCACGGGTTGTTCTCGCGCATCGTGGCGTCGTCCATGGCGCGGTAGGCCATTGCCTGGTTTGAGCCGTCCTTGATGTAGTGGTCCTGCGAGGTCGTAGAGTACTTGTAGGCAGCCAGGGCCGACAGCGTGACCTTCTGGATGGGCTTGTACTGCAGCTCGGCCTGGAAACGGGTGTCCACGACGTCGAGGTCCATGTAGTTGTTGTCGAGCTCGTTCAGGATGTTGAACGGGGCATAGTTGCGGGTGTAGTACTCGTTGGCAGCCAGCGTGCGCGACGTGTTCATCGAGTAGCTGTAGGGGTTGATGTCGAAGTCGCGGCGAACCTCGCCGTACACCGGGTCGATGTCTGAGGCCAGCGTACCGGGAGCCTGCTGCTTACGGTACGAGGCGTTGCCGATGAGGTTCATGGTGAGCTTCTTCGAGAGGTTGTAGTTGGCGTTGATGTTGGCCGTGTAGCGCTCCACCTTGCTCTTCTTGTACCAGCCCGGGTCGTTCATCAGCGAGAACGAGGCGTAGTACTGGGCCTTCTCCGTACCTGACGACAGGCTGATGGAGTGGTTGTGCTGCACGGTGTTGTTGAACAGCTCGTCGAACCAGTCGGTGTTGCGGAACTCTGCCTCGCGCAGGTAGGCCGTGCGGGCGGCCTCGGTGTTGGGCATGGCAAACTGGCCGGTGGCCTCGTCGTAGGTGTTGATGAGGCGGTACATCTTGCCGTAGACGCCGCTCTCAGAGGCGCGGTAGGTCTCAGCCATGTTCAGCCAGCCGCCCATCTCCATCTCGCGGTAGACTGACATCTGCTCCTGCGAGTTCATGATGTTGAAGTTGGCGTAGCTGGGCTTCAGGCGCATGGTGTACTCGCCCGTGTAGCTGATCTTGTTTGAGCCGGCCTTACCCTTCTTCGTGGTGACGACGATCACGCCGGCCATGGCGCGCGCACCGTAGATAGAGGTGGCCGAACCGTCCTTCAGGATCTGGAACGACTCGATGTCGTCGGAGTTCAGGCCGGCGATGGCGCTCGAAATCAGCGTCTCGGCGTCACCCTTCGACAGGTCGTCGGCGTCAACCTCGGTCACGTCCTCCATAATCACGCCGTCGACCACCCACAGGGGCTTCGACGAACCGTAGATACTGGTGGCACCGCGCACGCGGATCTTCGGGGCGGTACCGAACGTACCGCTGACGTTCTGCACCGACACACCGGCCGAGCGGCCTTCCAGCGAGCGCGAGATGTCGGCGACACCGTTCAGCTTGGCGTCCTCGGCCGAAATCTTTGTCGTCGCACCGGTAAACAGTCGGCGGTCGGTCTTCTGCATACCCGTGACCACCACCTCGTCGAGGGCCTGGCCGTCGGGGACAAGCACGATGCGCATCGTGCTCTGCGGATTCAATACTTGTGTGGTCATGCCGATGTAGCTCACGCTGAGCTTCTTGCCCTGGGGCACGGTCAGCGAGAATCGGCCGTTCACATCTGTAACGACACCGGTCTTGGCTCCTTGAACCACGACGGAGGCGCCGATGATGGGCTCGCCGTCGTCCTGTGAGACAACGGTACCGCTAACCTTAGTCTGGGCAATCACTCCTCCTAAGCACAGGAAGAAGGCTGCCAGCAACAGAGTTAGTCTTTTCTTCATAATTCTCTCTCTTTGGTTTATAAAATTAACTAAAAGTGGCACAAAGGTAGCACTTTTAAATAAAATATGCAAATAAAACTGAAAAAAACATCGCTTTGTGGCCGCTTTTGTGACACAAAGTAAGAAAATGGTCTATTCAGTTGTCCTTTTTATAACCGGTGGCGCCAGAAAACGGTGATGCCACGGGGCGCGCGTCAGGGCGTAGTTCCAGCGCTGCGGCTTGTGCTGTTCGTCGAAGTCGGCGAACTCGTCGTTGGTCGAGGCGTCCCTGTCTTCGCCCAGCAGCATGACGCGGTCGTAGATGGCCTTGCGGCTCGGGGCGTTGAAGGGGCTCTGGTTGCTGCGCATCATGCTCTCAGCGGTGGGGCGGTAGACGCCACGGGCGTAGGTGTAGCCGCCCTCGTAGACGCCGATGCTCTCGGCGGCGAACCTGCTGTCGCCGATGAACGTGCTCCACGCCACACGGCCGTCGTCGTCGGTGGTGTCGACGTTGAGCATCCAGTTGTAGTGGTGGTATTGGCCGATGAGGCTGACGACCTCGTCGGTGGCGGTGCCCTTGTCGTCGTAGCCGTACTCGTCGGCGAGCTTGGCCAGTCCGTGGCCGATGGCCTCGTGGACCAGCACCTGGCGGAATTCCTCGTCGTGGGCGTCGCCCATGAGTGTACACAGGGCGATGGCATACTGGCGGGGCTTGCCCGTGCGGGTGTCTATCAGCAGCGAGGTGACGCCGTTGTGGCGGCTGCTGTTGACGATGACCACGGCCACCGTCTGCTCTGGCTCGAAGCCGGCCACCTTCTTGGCATACTGGTTCACCTGCTTGTCGTCGAAGCTGATTTCAGTGTTGATGTCGCTCGGGACGGTGCTGAAGACGGTCGTGCAGCCCGCGCCCACGGCGTCGTTCTTGGAAACGGCGGTCACGGCGTAGACGTTGAAGTAGCTGCGCAGCGACTTGACGGGCTCCTCGCTGAAGAGGTGCTCCATGGCGCGCGCCATGACGCGGTCGTAGGTGCCGTCGGCCACGTCCTTGTCGGCAAAGCCGTCGCCCATGAGCACGAACGTAATGCCGCGGCCCGTGGTCGACTGCTGCAGCGTGGTCACGCGGCCGTCGGCGGAGTAGTCGCTCGAGGTGTAGCCGCTGTTCACGCCGGCCTGTGCGACGTACGTCGTGTCGAGCCCCATCCACTGGCCGTCGGCGGTGGCCATGCTGAGCACGAAGACGGCCGTGCGGCTGCTGTTCGAGGTGTTGGGCGCGACAATCAGTTCGCCCGTCTTGCCCGTCCATTCGGCGCGCGTGGTCCGGCTGTCCGACGGCCAGCTGATCCAGCTCTGCTCGGTATAGCGTATCTGCAGGTTGTCGCTCTGCTCGGTGTTGCTCTTGAAGCTGAGCTGAAGCCTGCCCCCGGTGTCGTCCATGTCGTAGCGCCGCTGGTCGAAGATGGCGTACTTGCCGCTCTGCACCACCGTCACCTTGCGTTGTGTGCCGCCCGAGGCGATGGTCATCGATGTCGACCGTGCGCTCTTGGTCTTGTTGGTGGCCGTCGTGGTCAGCCTGATGGTGGCGCGTCCGGCACTGCCGCTCCTGGGCGAGATGCTCACCCAGTCGGCAGGGCAGCTGGCCGTCCAGTTGCCGGCTGACTCGAAAGTGAAGTCCTTGCTCTGATTGACAACAGGATACAGTTCCACCACACTCCCCGATGAGAGTGTGATGGAACTGTTCTCGCTCTCGTCGCCGCAGCCGCCGGCCACCGTGGCCAGCACTGCCAGCAAGAGCCAATGTCTAATGAGTAAGCTACACTTCACACTTCACACTCCTCACTTCACGAGCACAACCAGATACTTGCTCGTCGACCAGAACAGTATGGGGTCGGTGATGCGCAGCACATACTGCTTGTTGGCATCGCGCTGCAGGGTGTAGGCACTTGAGGGGTGCGACGTCAGTATCTTGGCCGAGCTGGAGTAGAGCTTGATCTCCTTGTCGACGCGGATGTCAATCTTCGTGAAGTACTCCTTGTTGAAGCTCGACTGCAGCACCTTGCCGTCGACCAGTATCTGCTGCTCCTTCAGCTCGTTCTTCGTGCCGAACACAAACCAGGCCGTGTGGAGCTGCTTGTCCTGCGTGTTGATGACCTGCGTCTTCTGCGTGCTCTCCTCTGTCAGGTTCGTGATGGCCGTGTTCTGGTTGGCCACTTTCTCGTCGAGCTCCATGATGTGGACGTCCTTCTCGTCAAGCTGCTCGCGCAGCGAGATCATCTGCTTCTCGCTCTCCTCGAGCTGCTGGCTCATGCTCTCGACGAGCTTGCGCAGGGCGTCGCTCTTGACGCTGCTCTCGCGCAGCTGCTGCTTCAGCTTGTTGATGAGCTCCTTGTTCTGCTTCATCGTGCTCTGGATGAACTGGATGTTCTCGCGGATGCGCTGCTTAGAGTCGGCACCCTCGCCCTGCTGGGCCACGGCCACGCGGTTCTCGGCGGCAGAAATCTGGCGGAAGCCCTCCTCAATTTCGCCAAAGGTGCTCAGCATGTCGTTGATCTCGTTGTCCTTTTGCGCGATAATCTGGTTCAAGGAGTCTACTTTCGTGTTTGAAGCTAAGTCTACCTTAGCTGCTTTCTCATTGCAGCTGACCATGGCCAGCACGCTAATGGCTAATAAAACTAATTTCTTCATAATCTTAGTGTTATGTTTGTTCTTGTATTATTCTTTCTCACCTCTTACCTCTCACCTCTCACCTCTTACTTCTCCCTTCCGGCCACCACGATGACAAACTCGCCACGTGGCTCGTTCTCCCTGAAGTGGGCGGCGACGTCGGCCAGCGTGCCACGTACACTCTCCTCGTGAACCTTGCTGATTTCACGGCAGACGCTGACCTGACGCTCGGGACCGAAGACCTCGGCCAGCTGCTCCAACGTCTTCACTACGCGGTAGGGCGACTCGTAGAACACCATCGTGCGCTCCTCGTCGGCCAGGCTGCGCAGCTTCGTCTGGCGCCCCTTCTTCTGAGGCAGGAATCCCTCGAAGGCGAAGCGGTCGCAGGGCAGGCCGCTGCTGACCAACGCCGGCACGAACGCCGTCGCGCCGGGCAGGCACTGCACCTCGACACCTGCCTTGACGGCCTCGCGAACCAGGTAGAACCCCGGGTCGCTGATGCCCGGCGTACCGGCGTCGCTGATGAGCGCCACGTTCTCGCCGGCCTGCAGGCGGCTCACGATGCCGGCCGTCGTGCCGTGCTCGTTGAACTTATGGTGCGACAGCAGCTGGTTCTTGATGTCGAAATGCTTTAGCAGAATGCCCGACGTCCGGGTATCCTCAGCCAACACGACGTCCACCTCTTTTAATATACGGATGGCCCGCAGTGTCATGTCTTCCATATTGCCTACAGGCGTAGGAACAATATATAATATGCCCATTTCGGCTGCAAAGTTAACAAAAAATGGTAAATAATGACTCGTGCTGACATTTTTTTCACGCTTCATGCTACACTTTTCACTTTTTTTCGTAATTTTGCACTATGAACAATACTTTCAACGGAGAAATACACCGGCCGGGACGCATCGAGGTCGTCTGCGGCTCAATGTTCTCGGGTAAGACCGAGGAACTCATCCGCCGGCTGCGCCGCGCCAAGTTCGCCCGCCAGCGCGTGGAAATCTTCAAGCCCGCCATCGACGTGCGCTATTCTGAGGAGGATGTCGTCAGTCACGACCAGAACCACATTCCCTCGACGCCCATCGACTCGTCGGCAAGCATACTGCTGCTGTCGAGCAACATCGACGTCGTCGGCATCGACGAGGCGCAGTTCCTCGACGCCGGGCTGCCAGACGTCTGCAACGAGTTGGCCAACCGCGGCGTGCGCGTCATCATTGCCGGGCTCGACATGGACTTCCGGGGCGTCCCCTTCGGACCGATGCCTGCACTCTGTGCCATCGCCGACGACGTGACGAAGGTGCATGCCATCTGCGTCAGGTGTGGCGCCCTGGCCTACGTCAGCCACCGGCTCGTTGCCGGCGACCGCCGCATACTGCTCGGCGAGACCCAGGAATACGAGCCTTTGTGCCGCGAATGTTACCAAAAAGCGCTCAACGAGAAAAAATCATCCGAATAAATTTGGCCAATTCAAAAAAACATCGTACCTTTGCACCCACTTTTTGAATGAAGGCGATCCGCTAGCTCAGTTGGTAGAGCACAACACTTTTAATGTTGGGGTCTTGGGTTCGAACCCCAAGCGGATCACGCAAAGAATCCGCAAGAGTCTGCCCAGCAGTGTCTTGCGGATTCTCGTTTTGTACTATTGGCTGAGCGCTACCGTTTCCCATGCCGCTCCTGATACTGGGCGGGCGTTATGCCTTGCTGTTCCTTGAAGATGCGGTGGAAATACTCGCGGCTGCTGAATCCGCAGTAGTCGGCTACGGCCTCGCTGCTCCAGTCAGGGTGAGCCAGCAACACGCGCTTGGCCTCGTCGATGCGCAGCGCCGTTATCCAACGGCTGAACGACTCGTAGCCGTTGGCCTTCACCCATGCCGTCAGCTGATAGCGGGGGATGCCCATCTCTGACGCTGCCACGGGGCTGGTGATGCCCGCCGTGCGGTGTCCGCCCCTGGCCGTCCATTGTTCCACGGCCTTTGTCGTCTGCTGCTCTACGACCATCGCTGTCTGTCCCGTCGCTCCCTGCACGGTTTCCGCCCGTTCGTCTTTAGCCCGGCTCTCCTCGGCCTCCTGCGTCTTCTGCGGGGCGTTGCTCGTCAGGTAGTAGCAGAAGCTGTCAACCAGATAGAAGATGAAGAAATAGATGATGATGGCAATCACGAACAGCAGCCCGTCGTCCGTGGCGAAGATGACGAAGGGCACCATCAGCGCCAGCAGCATCAGTCCCACGATGCTCAGTTGCATCCAGCGCAGCATACCATCGGTGTCGCTGTCGTAGTAGTCGTTCAGCGTGCGGTGCATGGCCTGCAGTGCCGTGGTGTGGCGCCAGGAGTAGTAGGTCTGCATCGCCAGGTAGCACAGTGCGCCCGCCGCCTCGGCCCACTGCCGCTGCGGCGAGTCGCTCAGCAGCGGCTGGCCGTCGGCTATGACAGCCGCCACGAGCAGCGTCACCGCCCCGCCCCATGCCAGCGGCCCCGCCCAGCGGTCCCACCGGTTCAGCCGTCCGTGCTGTTGCAGCAGCAACACGGCGCGGGCGAAGAGGTAGGAGGCGGGGATGAGCATGGTCAGGTTGAGCATCACCGACTGCGTGACGCCCATCGCCCTGAGGTCCAGTGTCAGTTGCAGCAGGAAGTGAACGGCCAGCGTCGCCGTCGCCGTGGCCATCAGCCGGCGGGCCGTCGTCGCCACCGGCGTCTCCTGGCTCCTCTTGTGAGGCACCAGCAGCTTGAACGTGAGCAGCGTCATCAGCACCACCGCCGTAAATTGCATCGCTCCTAAAGTCAGTCTCTCCATATCGTGGGCAAAGGTATAAAAAAATGCCGACATCATGACCCAAAAGGGGCTTAAAGTGTATAAATTCGACGAATTTTCACACCTCACTCGCCGATTTTACACACCAATGCGAGAATCTTCACACCCCGCGTCGCGCCTTTTTCGTATTTTTGCGTCCGAACACGAACAACCTGCGTATGACATTTTCGCACTTCTTCTCAGAGTCGCCCCTGTGGGTCACCGTTCCCATCGTCCTCGGCTATCTCGCCGTCGCCGTCATCTTTGCCGTGCTGCTGGTACGGTTGTTCCGCAACTATTAATAATATGTATAGACAGCGCAGAGACATCCATACAGCATCATCCCCCGCACGGCACGGAACCGGGCGAGGGATGATGGCACCTGCTTATGACGTGGAAGGGCTACTTACCTGCTTCACTGACAAGCCAGCGGATGTACTCGTCGGACACGTTGTCTATCTCGTCCTTGTCGTAGATAGTAAGCAGCGTCACATCAGCATTTTCGCTTACCAGCACGGTCAGCGTCAGCACACGGGCGCCACCACTCTTGCCTTTGCCTTTCGAGCCAATGGCCATGCGAATCTTGCGCACACCTCGGCCGAGTGTCGCTCCCTGCAGAGGATTCTCCTTGAGCTCCTTACTAAAAGTGAGGTAGTCGTCCAGCAAGGACTTGTACTTCTTGGCCAGCCGCTTGAACTGACGGTCGAACTCCACAGAGGGGATAATTCTCACCGTCATACGATGCCCTCCTTTTTGAGTCCCTCAAGGAATTCTTCCTCGGTCATCATCTTGATTTCTCCGCGCTTGGCACGCTCCACCTCGTCGAGTGCTCGGTATAGCGACTCTTTCACAAACGCCTTCTGCCGGGCCGTCTTCTCATCGTCGGCCTTTGGTTCCAACAACTTTCCGGCCAGCCACTCGCGATCCTTTTTCTTCAATGCCATCCCTTGGATATACGTCCAGAGATTGTTCAACTGTAATGTCGTCATAAT
>OCTX012233089.1_pt1 | contig 19587 bp, 16 predicted proteins | sample 1539691 | NCBI WGS metagenome assembly OCTX01 (sample SAMN02144231, study PRJEB22623) | gut metagenome | biome: sheep rumen | host: Ovis aries | place: New Zealand
TGCTGCAAGGTTCTTACTCCTTTCGGTATTCTCTGACAGCACGATCTTACCACGATCACTGTCCCATTTAGGGGACAGTGACAAAAAAATTTAAAATACAGAAAAACTACAAGTAAAGGAGGCAGCGCTCCTCCCATGACTGAAGTCACGGGTGTCCGCGCTGAACATTCATGAATCTTTTTTTACTATATACCACCTTACATTTAACGTCCACGATTCCCGGAACAGGCCGGCTTCCGCCGGGATCTTTCCATACCAAAAAACTGCCTTCCGGCAGTTTGGGCTAAGGTTTACTGGAGACCGTTGACCAGTGAATTGATCTGATCCGCCGTCAGTCCCGGCGCTCCCGGCGTCGGGTTGTAGAGGATACAGAAATGCGAGTCGCCGTATTCGAACAGAACAACGTTCGCCATTTCTCCGTCTCCCTTGCATAGGACTGTGAGTCCTTTGACAGACTGTTCCCACTCGGAAGCAAACTTGGCATAGACGCCCGCCAGTTCCTCTGAACCGATCGTGTTGGATTTGCGGATGATCATCTCATTATCCACGGTCTCATACAGTACTTCGAGAAGATCTTCCGAATACCTGTATTTCCACGGCTCCACGTTCTCAGGAATCGCAGAAGTCGGAGGCAGTGAGATGTGCACGCCGGAGCCTTCCATCGCCTCATCCAGATCCAGCGTCTCATTGAACGGATTTGCCGTATTGACGATCTCCCCCTTGATGAACGTACCGCCGCGTGTGGCTTCGTCGTCCTTCGGCTGCCATACCAGTTTGTTCTCTTTTACTTCGAACAGCCCCGTTCCATGATTGTACAGTTCCTTTGAAGTGGAAGAGCCGTCCGCATCATAGTTCACCTCAGTCGCTTTCGCGTCCTCGTAGACCAGCGTATTCTTTTCCGCATCGTACATTGCGGTCATGACATAGTTTACAACGCGCGCCGCACTGTCCGGCCATTTCACATTGATCAGAACCGAACCGTCATCGAAAGTCTCCGCTTCCAGAGTCGCCCTTCCGGCGATCTCATCATAATAGAAACCGGCGATCTCTTCCGGAACCGCAGGGGCCTGTTCGGGATCCTTCCCCTCGCCTGAAGAACCGCCAATACCGCATGCGGTCAATCCGCACATGCAGCACAGAATCAACAAAACAGAGAGCAGTTTTCTCATTGAAATAAACTCCTTTGTCCGGCTCGATGGAGATCATCGGGACCGTCTCTATATGATATAGACCATTATATCGCCGATTCATTCGAAAAGAAAAGGGACCCGGCAGATAATGGCCATTCCGGTTCCCTCAGATTCCTTTTATCAGCCGGACATCCTCATATGCGGTTCCCCGCACCGTCAAACAGATGGATCCTGTCGGTATCGAAGGTCAGAAACACTTTCTGTCCGCGATAATACCTCAAAGCATCATTGCTGATGATCTTCTCCACCGCAATGAGCTCCTCTCCTCCAAGCAAAAGATGGATATAAAGGTCAGCCTCGATCTGTTCCACATACGTGATTTCTGCAGGAACGCCCTGTCCGCTGACAGCGATATTGGTGCCCCTGATCCCGGCGTCTACTGTAAGATCTCCATTCAGCTTGCGGAGTTGTCCTGGGTCAAGTTTCAGGTCATTTCCCCAGACGGAAAACGAGCCGTCTTTGGAAACGGGGATCCGGTCGGCAAAGTTGAAAACAGGCGTTCCCATGAAATCCGCGACAAATCGGCTTGCCGGGGAATTATATACATTGGCTGCGGTATCATCCATTTGAATGATACCGTCCTTCAGTACCACGATCCTGTCTGCCAGAGTCAGCGCATCCGTCTGGTAATGCGTGACATAGATAAACGTCGTTTTGTACGCTTCATGGATCCGTTTCAGTTCTTTCCGCAACTGACGGCGCAGAAGGATATCCAGATTGGAAAACGGTTCGTCCAGGAGAAGAACGGAAGGTCTTCTGATCAGTGCACGCGCCAGCGATGTTCTCTGTTTTTCTCCTCCTGACAGTTCTTTCGGATACCGGTTCAGAATCGGTCTCATTCCGAGGAGATCCGCTAAAGCGTATACTTTTTTTTCGATTTCTTCTCTTGGCGTATGCTTCACCTCGAGAGGAAACGCGATATTCTGATAGACCGTCTGGTTAGGGTATAAGGAGTAGTTCTGGAAGACCATTGAGACATCTCTGTCTTCCGCGCGCACATCGGTATAATCCTTTCCATCAAATAGGACTGTGCCGAGCGTCGGTCTTTCCAGACCGGAAATGATCCGGAGCAGCGTACTTTTTCCGGCGCCGGAAGGCCCGAGAATGACGACGAACTCCCCGTCTCTGACGGTCAGATCGATATGCTGAACGGCGATCACGCCCTCATTGGACAGGTAAGGCATGCTCTGCTGTTTCTTCAGCATCTCAGTCTTCTGCTTGCGGTCGAAGAGTCCTGATACTTTCACAAAAGGATAAATCTTTGTGACATCCTGCAGACGAATCTCCGGCATTACTGCTTTCCTCCTCTGCTGTTGTTTCTGAATCGTTCTTCCAGATCGACAACCGATTCCGAATCGTCACTGGGATCCTCTTCTTGCACTTCCTCTTCCCCGTTTTCCTCCGCCAGATCATTCTCTTTGATAAACAGAGCGAAATCCTGCTCCAGCGCAGGGCGGATCAGATCCGCAAACAGGGCGGGCACGATGAACAGCGCAACAGGGAAAAACTGAGCCGCAAAAGCGAGCGCAGCGAATAAAAGGATACGTATGATGTTCCTCAGCGGCCGCTTCATCGCGAAATAGGCGGCGAGCCGGATGATCGAGACCGGACCGGCAGTGAACCGCGACAGAACAGGCGGAATAATCAGAATGATCGAGGCGACCGACAGCGAAATGATTACACCGAGGATCATATACAGCATTCCCCAGATGCTGATCCTGAAGATCTGATAGCCGGTCCACAGGCCTTCGGCAACAAACAGAAGCGCAACGATCACGATTAGGGTAAGAATGATCCCCGGTTTTAGATTCAGTTTAAAGGAATCAAAAAAGTCCCTGAAAATGCCGTTCCCGTTTTTTCTGCCGAAAATGACCGTTCTTACGGAATGGTACATCGCAGCCGAAGAAGCGACGACCGTGACCAGCGGCAGAGAAAACACAAGCCATAATACGCTTACAATCAGCATATTGGCTATTGCTTCTAGGAACTTCATGAAGGGACTTTCGTAATTCATGGTATCAGAGCGGGGTATCTCCTATCAGGGTGTATTCACCCGCTTTCAGCAGTTCGGTCCTGCCGAAAGCGGTAAGGATCTGAACATCCATAGCGGACGGATTATAGATCGCCGAACCATCCACATTGTATTCCAGTCTGTTGTAGGCATCAAGGTAGGACAGGATCTCCCCATTCGTCGCGAACCAGATATCATCTCCATGCCCGGACATGAAGCGGACCAGTTCCTCGATGACCTGCCAGTTGTCATCCGCATCAAACTCGTATCCGTGCCCCCAGACATAAAACATGGAAGGTTTGAACGCGCGCATATTCACGAACTGCTCTGCGAGCTCCATGAGCCGTTCATCCTTATGGTGACAGGTCGGGTCTAACTGGAGCGGATCTGAAGGAAGGTCGAAAGAATAGGTGGACTTTACTGTCCGCGCTCCTTTGTAGCCAGCGATGCGGAGATATTCTTTCACATCATCATTGAAAAGGCCAAACGGATAAGCAAACATCTTCAGCGGTTTACCTGTCAGTCTTTCCAACTGGACCTTATCCTCTAAGATCTCATACATGGCATAGGGACTGCCGAGTTCGGGAAGAGCGGAATGATACAAGCCGTGTCCGCCGACTTCGTGGTTTCGGTACAGTTCCCTGACCTCGTGCGTCTCGACTTTTGAGATATCGACGAATTTCATGCCCGGGAAAGGCGGCTCCGTGACTTTATAATTCAGGACGCCGAAACCCAAATTGAACGTGCACTTGACGCCGTACTTATCGAACAGTGGGACCAGTCTCCTGTCCTGAACCACACCGTCATCGTAACTCAGGGTGAAAACTTTCGCCTTCCCGCCAGGAAACAATATAGAATCAAACCTTTTGCCCATTTTTGACCTCTTTTCAGAAATGGTCCACAAGTTGTGGACCATTTCTTTCTGATTATTCAGTTGTTTCTCCGCAAATCGGGGCGGGATTGCCGAATTTCCAGGCAGAATTGTTGTCCGCGACTACTGAGACCTTGTTGCCCTCGAAAGTCAGTGTGTACGTATCCTGGATGCAGGTCTCCGCCCATCTGCCGTTCATGACAAGGACATTGTCCTCTTTCCAGTATGCGTCTCCGAGATAGAGCTGTGTAAGGTCTTCCTTCTTTCCAATCAGATTGGAGAACCGGACTCCATTGGTCGAGAACCTGATCTTCTCTGCCCGTCCGCTCTTCGTTACGAAATCCCAGACAAAGCCGTAATCATCGAAATCCAGTTTGAAGCGTTCGATGCCGTCCGGCAGCGTGCCGATCATAAAGTTCCCACCAAAAGGCGTGAAATTGCCGCTGGTAATCTTGTACTCTTTTCCGCTGACCGCTGCCACACAGGGGCTGAAAGGCTGACATTTTGGATTGCCGATGTTCAGGCGGTTCAATTTCCTTTGGAGTTTTGCATAAGCTTCGGGATCTTCCGGGAGCGGAGCATCATCCTTGATCTTCTCAATGAAGTCCCAGGTGATATCGAGGGTGCTCTGTGCCCAGTGCGCACCGACGGCGGTCTCGTTGATCGCGATCTCCATATCGAGATCCGGGAGGACGATCGTGAACTGTCCCATCGCTCCGTCCGCACGATAAACGTGTTCCGGTTTGCACATCCAGATCTGGAAGCCATAACCGAGGAAGTTGTCGGACGCCTCAGGATTGTTGATCGATTCCGTCGCCGAATCATTCTGATTCGTGGTCGCCAGCTTGACATAGTCTTCCGCCAGGATCCGTTCGCCTTCCCATACGCCGCCGTTGGCATACAGTTTCATCAGACGGAAGTTGTCTTCTGTCGTGGCGAACAGACCGCCGCCGCCTACTTCCATGCCGTCGGGCATGCACATCCAGCGGAGGTTGTCGGGATTGATGCCGATCTTGTTGAAAAGACGGGGCGTCAGGTAATCATGAAGGCCGAGGCCGGTCTTCTTTCTGACGATCGCGCCAAGCATCGTCGAACCCGTCGAGTTGTACATGTATGTCGTGCCAGGCTTGTGATTCACCGGAACATGCATGAAAGCGCGGATCCAGTCTTTTTCCCGCGGGTCAGGCATGACATCCATACCGCATCCCATGCAAAGCACATCACGAACCGTCAGGAGCTTCAGATTTTCGCTCGGATCTTCCGGCGACTCATCTGGGAAGATATCGATCAGACGTTCGTCCAGCTTGACGAGGCCCTCCGTGTACGCAATACCGACTGCGGTCGCCGCGTATGTTTTCGTGTGGCTCTGCAGTCCGTGACGGAGGTTCGGTCCATACGGCGTCCACCATCCTTCGGTGATCATTTTGTCGTGACGCATGATCATCAGGCCATGCATCTCTGTCTGACTTTTCTCCAGATTCTCGATGTATTCAAGAATCAGATTACTGCTGACACCTACTTCTTCAGGTGTCCCTTTTGCAAAAGGCTTTCTGTTTTCCATTTTTTATCCTTTCACTCCGCCGACGACCATTCCCTTGATCAGCTCACCCTGAATGAACGGGTAAACGAGCAGAACAGGAATCAGGGCAATGATGGCGACCGCCATTCGGGCAGACTCTGAAGGCAGTGAACGCTGAGCCAGAAGGACCGCCTCGTTTGAAAGGTCCGTCGTTTTCAGGAACTGAATGGAGTCCATCAGTTTCTTCAGATAGACCTGGATCGTGTACAGTTTCGGGTCGTTGATGTAGTAAATACCTGCTGTCCAGTTGTTCCAGTAGCCGAGAGCGGCAAACAGGCCAATCGTGGTCATGATCGGTTTGGAGAGCGGCACCATGATCTTGGAATAGATCGTCCAGTCTCTCGCACCGTCAAGACGGGCAGCTTCAATGATCGAATAGGGGATATTTGCGTTAAAGTAGTTTCTCACCATCATGACGTTCATACCGCCCATCAGAGAACCGGGCAGCAGATAAGCCAGAATACTGTCCTTAATATGGAAAAGTCTGGTCCAAACCATATAGGAGGCGGTCATACCGCCGTTGAACAGCATGGTGAAGAAAAGAGCGAATGCGATGACGTTGCGCGGTTTGAAGTCCCTGCGGGAAAGCGGATACGCAAACATCGACGTCATAATCAGGTTGATGATCGTTCCAATGACCGTTACGACGATCGTCAATCCGTAAGCGCGAAAGATCGTCGCTCTCTTCGCCCACATGAACGCGTAGGCATCGAAAGACCACTCATCCGGGATGAAACGGTACCCATGAAGCAGAGAGTTCTCTGAGGAGAACGAGACCGTCAGCATCAGAATCAGAGGAACGACGCAGAACAGCATCAATAGAGTCATAACGACGAGCGCAAGATAGTGAAACTCTCTTTCTCCCCTCATCAGAACGATCTTATTCTTGTTCTTATTCTTTGCCATCTTAATCCTCCTTAGAAGAGAGAGTTCTCAGGATTGATCTTGCGTACCGCCAGGTTGGAGAGCATGACGAGTACGAAGCCGATCACAGCCTGGAAAACGCTCGCGGCAGAAGACTGTCCGACATTATTGTTGACCATGAGCGCACGGTATACGAACGTATCGATCGTCTGTGTGGTCTCATACAGCATACCGTTTCCAAGAGGAACCTGATAGAAAAGCCCGAAGTCCGAGTTGAAGATCCGTCCGATGGAAAGCAGAAGCATCATGGTGATCATCGGTTTCAGCAGAGGAAGCGTGATGTACCGGATCTGCTCCAGTTTCGTCGCACCGTCAATACGCGCAGACTCATAGAGGCTCTTGTCAATACCTCCGATACTCGCCATGTAAATGACGGAACTCTGTCCGGCGCCCTGCCATAGGTGGACAATCGTCAGGATCAGCGGCCAGTACGAAGCCGTCGTATACCACTGTACAGGAGCATCTGCAAAGAATTTGGTGTTCAGGTATCCGTACGAATGGCTCAGGAAGGCATATACGAGGAATGAAAGGATAACAGCGGAGACCATTGAGGGGAAGCAGATGATGGGCTGAATCACCTTCGCAATCTTCCGCTGTGCAATCTCATTCATGCACAGAGCGATAAATACGGCAACGACCAGGTCCAGCAGAATCCACGCGGCATTGTAGACCAGTGTGTTGCGGATCATGATGAATGCATCTTTGGTCTTGAACAGATATTCAAAGTTGTCGAAGCCAACCCATGGGCTTTTCATAATGCCGACGGCGTAGTTGATTCTCTTAAACGCTAGCAGGATTCCGAACATCGGAAGATAGTTGTTGACGATAATGTAGAGAATTCCCGGCAGCATCATCAAATAAAGCGGTAAGTCGTTCTTGATCTTTTCAGAGCGCTGAAGTTTTGCCTGCTGTTTCAGCACATCGTCAAATTCAGAACGCTTTATATTCTTATCTGACATATTGCACCCCTTTTCTTTTACATAGATTCACATATAAATCTTATCTTCCGGCAAAAAATGTATCATTTAAAAAAGTACACATCGTTTGTCATTTTCTATTTGATAACAACTGGCTGATCACCGCGATTGCCTTGTCTAGATTATCTCCGCCTGCAACCGCACCGATAACCACCTCGTTGTGGTAGTAACCTGCTTTGTGCAAAGCGGAATCTTCACCGAGACAGATCCCCAAAAGGGTTCTGGCGCCATTCCTGTCCGTGTAGTAATATCTGTCCTCATCCGGTATTTCCGACAGCAGACCGGATTCGAGAAGCAGACTCAGATCCGCAAATACGTCGGGATCCGCAAAATATTCAAAATACTTTTCATCAGATACATACAGGTCGAAATCGGAAAGCAGGAACATGGCATTGAGGACCTGGATGGCCTCGATATCGTCCGCTTCGTCATCGCTCCTTCCCAACGCCAGATCGGCACTGATCTTCGCTTTTTCCCTTCCGGTATCGATACCGGCATCCGCCAGCAGTCTGTCGAACACAGTATCATCGCATTCTATGATCAAAGAGTCATTGTTTATGAGTACCGCGTGCAGACAGATATCCTCTCTTCCGGAATTTCCCAGGATAACGGCAAACAGAAAGAGCAGAAGGAACAGCAGAGCAAGTATCGGGAACTTGTAATAATCCCAGATAAAAACTGCCCTCTGTCTGGCATCATCCATCCTGAGCAGTTTTTCCCTGTCATCTTTCAGTTGTTCAATCAAGCGCATCTGTATCACACCTCTGTCTGATTTCTCCAGCTGAACGGACTAACACCCACCATTTTATGAAATACTGTGGAAAAGTATGAGATATTGTAATATCCGACATAGGACGCGATCTCACTCACTGACATTTCCGTAGAAAGGAGGAGACGTTTTGCCTCTTCGATCCTCAGCTGATTGATATATTCTCTGAGGTTCATATTCATATTGTTCTTGAACAATTTCGACAGATAATTCGGTGTCACGAAAGTGATGGCAGCGACGTCGTTCCTGTCGATATTCTCACGGAAATTTTCCAGAATATACTTTTTCGCCCTCTCGATGATATCTTCGGAATCCACAACATCCCTGACCTTTTCCTGCTGGAACCGGAACAGGGCGACCGCATAATCCACCATTGCTGATCTTGAATTGCACGCCAGTTCGTCCAGACTGCTGATCTTCTGATCAAGGAAAATCGAGTTGGAAGAAAGACCGTTGTCCCTGAAATGCGTGATGAAGATGTGGATCAGTTCCCTGCGGAACACATTCAGGTTCTCAACCGTACACCTCATGGAATCAAGCAGGGAATTGATATACTCGTTATATCCTGCTTCGTCCCGTTTTTTCAGATACCAGAGGATCTGGTTCTCGCTTGGTCTTCCTCCGTCCGAGATATCCGGCAGGACATCTCGGTTCATAAAGAAAATCTTCCCGCCATAGTAACGGACTTTCCGCATCCGATCGTACAGATCACACACGACAGTGCTTGCCTGATAGAATTGGAACGGCTCACTGATGAGTACGGCAGGCCGCAGGGACATGTGCAGGTCCGAAAAATCGATGAGAGTCCTGCTCCTCTCCCGGAGCTCACTGTCATCCGGATCTCCCTCGATAAAACAGAGGCTCCAGATAAACCGGTCGTCCGAGTTTACGACTGTATGCGCTGATCCGATATAATCCAGCAGCGCTTCGTCATGCATGCGGGAGGAAGTAAAAAGCAAAAGATCCTTGCTCCACGTCTTTCTGATTGCATCTGTCATGTCAGCACAGGTAAAAATGATTCTCCAGATACTGTCCGCTCCGAAACTGACGCCGTTCATCCGCAGTCCCGCAGCTACGAGTTCTTTTGTCGATCCCAGCATTCCGTCGCTTGCCTGACGGAAGATCGAAGACATCAGAGAATCATACTGGCTTTGAGGGTTGATATCGATCGCCGCTTTTTTCTTTACGGTGTTTGCAATCATTCTCTGGATACAGACTTTTACCTCGTCCATATCAAAAGGCTTTGTCAGATAACTGGTCACACCGTAATTGACTGCCATCTGTGCATATTCGAACTTTTCATAGCATGTCAGGAAAGAAAATTCCGTTCCCGGCGCTTTCTCATGCACGTATTTCAGGACATCGATCCCGTTGCGGATCGGCATGTCGATATCACACAGGATCAGATCCGGATGCTCCTCATCCACGATCTGTTCTGCCATCTCTCCGTTATACGCTCTGAGGATCGTCGAGATTCCAAGTTCCCTGCAATCAAGCTGGCTCTGTATTACATCGATAGTGGAGATATCATCATCACATACCAGAAGTTTCATCATCCACCTCCTCATCGGGAATCAGCAATTCAATGCGGGCGCCGCCGTCCGGATTATTGGACAGACGGAGCAGGTCATCTCTTCCGTAGATCAGGTTCAGACTGTATCTGACATTTGTCAGACCAAGGTGCTCTTTCGCATAGGGATCTCCCGTCTCAGCTTCTGCAAGTTCAATCAGTGCGGTATCCGTAAAGCCAGGGCCGTTATCTTCCTCAATCAGACGGATCCCTGTAAATCCGTCTTCTGCATAGCGTTCGCCTGTGATTGTCACATACATGGTCTTGACCAGTGTCATCGCATGCTTGAACGAATTCTCGACCAGAGAAAACAGGACAAGATAAGGAATCCGGCTGTTTCTGACATTCGGTGAAACATTATATGAGATCTCAATGCTCTCGGGAAACCGGATCTGCTGCATTTTGACATAATTGTCAATGTGGGAAATCTCCTCTCGGACTGTCGTCCAGTCTCCGGAGGTATTGAGCATGTATCTGGTGAAGGCGGCAAAGGCGGCGATATATTTACGGATATCTTCCGCACGGCCAGTGTAAGTCATATTGCTTATCGTGCTGATGGCGTTGAGGAACGTATGCGGTTTCATCTGTGCCCTCAGCATTTTCAAACGGTTGTGTTCCCTCTTGATCTTCAGGTCATAGGATTCGATCGTAAGATGGCCGATCTGATCGCTCATTCTGTTGAAACTGGAAAACAATTCCTCAAATTCCGAACTCCCGGCATCTTTGAGATCCAGCTGGTATTCATAGTTTCCTTTTGACAGGATCGCATTGGCTTCGACAAGCTTCCGGATCGGGTTCCTGACTTTTCTGTTCAGCATGGAAATCAGCACGACGACGAGGATGACACATAATGCGCTGTCCAAGATCATTAGAACCAGCGCCACGCGTCCGTTCGGCTGTGGATCGGACGGCGCATAGACATAGACACACAAAGCGTCCGCATTCTTCTGCGGAACGACGTTAACTGCTTTGTCATCCTGATAATAACTGCCCGTCCTGTCCGGATCGAACGACTCAATCAGTTCTCTTTCACCCTGGCAGTAATACAGGCGGTCATTGCTGAACAGATACATACAGAAATTCTCATCGGGAAATACGGATACATCTTCCATCCGGTAATTCCTGCAGTTGCTGATCATTCCGACATAATACTTCCCGAACTTTACCGTTTTATAAAAGAAACCTTCCTCCAGGACGTCGACGATGTTCCAGGAGCGGCTGGTGATGGATGAATGATGCTCCGTACAGTATGTTTGAAGAAACAGCTTCAGGTTATAGGCAGAAGTCTGGTTCAGCGTCGGACTCGTGAAACAAAGATAAAGATCCGATTCTCCATCCAGCACAAACAGTGCGGTAACATCCTCAGAAATCAGAATTTTGGACTCCAGATAATCCTGCACATCTCTACGATCGGAAAAATCCATTTCGGGAGAACCCTCCCTGATTTCTGCGTTCCGGAACAGGTATGAACATACGTCATACAAATGTTCGTATTCAGCGTCCAGTCTTCTGTCGATCGAAGCCGTCCAACGTTCAGATGCAGTCTCACAGATCCCTATAATATTCTGTTTCGTGGCGGAATCGTACGTCAAAGCGATACCGGCGAAAAAAAGGAAGGACGTCACCAGTATTCCCAGAAGCAGATAGATAGATTTTTTAATGAAAGAATTATCCATGGAACAAACAAAAAACATGGCTTCTGTAGTATTAGAATCATTATACTATTCCGCAATCTTTTCCGCATACTAATCCGAAACAGAAAAAAACAGATTTCTGTTTGAATGTGTCAACTCAAAAAATAGACCCAGACCATCGATCTGGGTCTATTCGTTTTCTGATGAATGATCACATACTGTTTTCTGATCTGCCAAAGATCAGAATCAGTTGGTCTTCAGCCACTCATCCACCTGAGCCTGATAATCAGCAACGATCTTGTCGATGCCTGCATCTTTCAGGGCGGCAAGGAATTTCGGATACTCGACAGACGGATCAACATCGCCGAAAGCGAGAACATCGCTGTACTGCTCAATAACGTTCGATACCGCGGTAACCTCGTTCATCACGTTAAAGGTGTTCGGTGTGAAGCCATAGAGCGGCGGGCACCAAGCCATTTCCATCAGTTTCTTTCCGTACTCACGGTCGGAACCGCTCTCGTCGTCGGTCTCATACTCGAGTCCCTGGAAGCCGTTGCCGATCATGCCGCAGGAGTAGATGCAGTTATAGGGAACGGAGTTGAAGTCCAGACCGTCGGGATAGCGGACCTTCGTGTGATCCTCGTTCCAGACATAGTCCTGTCCCTCAGCACCATAGATGATGGTGTCCCAAACAAACTCGTCGGTGTACAGCAGGTTGATGAATCTTGCCGCAGCGGCAGGATCCTTGCAGGAGTGGGAGATACCAATGCCGAGAGAGTCGGTCGCCAGGTTATCGATACCGATCGTGACAGCACCGAATTCAGCGCCGTAGGTATTGGTCTTCGTGAACATTGCTGCAATGCCGTCGGCGTCTGCGGAGTGACCCATGATAACGCCCTTGGAAGAGCCGCCCATGACGACTGCGTCATGGCTCAGTGTGTTCGCGGAACCTTCCGGATCGCAATAGCCCTTCTGACGATACTCATAAGCCTTCTGAATCGCCTTCTGATAGGCTTCGGTCTCGTAGTAGTTGACCAGTGTCGTGCTGTCGCCAACTGTAGCAGCATAAGTACCAACGAGCGATGTCTTGGTGGAAATGCGGTAGAGGTTGGCAAACTGATCGCAGTAAACGATGAAGTGCTCATCCGGATAAGCTGCTTTCAGGTCTGCGAGGACGAGTTCGAGGGAGTCAATATCCTTCGCCTTCGAAACGTCAACGCCAGCGTCTTCGACCATCTGTTTGTTGTAGATGAATTTCCAGTCGAGCACGGTGCCGAAATAACGGGGCATCATGTAGGTGCTACCGGACATTTTTCCGCTTCCGACGATGTTGCCGATAAGGTCAAGTGTCGGCTTGAGTTCATTGTCAAGATACGGATCCAGCGGAATGATATATCCCTGGTTTACCCAGTCAGCCATGCTGAATACCTGCACTACGTCCGGAGCCTCATCTCCGCCGCTGGCAAGTTCCATCGGGATCTTCTGGAAGTAGTCACCGATCGCTGTGATGATCAGATGGACCTTGAAACTCTCATGGAGAGTGTTCAGCAGGTAATCATTCAGCTGATCTTCAACTTTCTGTGTTGCTTCCAATGAAGGAACGATGAACAGAGTCGACATATCCAGTGTGATGGTAGAGAGCTCAGTGGGCGTCGTATCGCCGCCGGAGGGCTGATCACCGCCACCGGAAGGTGCAGGAGTAGAACCGCCGCAGCTTACCAGGCTGAGGACCAGAACCATCATGCACAGGAGCGCCAATAATTTTTTCATGTAAAACCTCCCAAAAATAATCCATGGTTTAGAAACATTTTGTCATATTCGATACTCAATTACTTTCAAAAAAAAACATACGTATTTCAAAATAAAATGCATTGAAAGCCGAATCCCCGCAAAGTTGAAAAGACATGACACTTTTTTTAATGTTTTTGTAATCTTTCATTGATTACAATTGTGTAAATAACGATAGAAAGGAAATTCTGAGACCGTGTCAACCCTTTTTGTGCGCTTCAGAGCCGAATCTCTTGCGTGTAACGGTGAGTTCTACATGCATCTTCCCCCGAAGACCGTCCCCTTTTTCATGAAAGGAAATCCGTATTACGAGCGCGATACCAAGACCCTGATCCTTCTTCACGGCTACAGCGGAGACAGTACGGACTGGCTTTACAATTCCGCAGCGGCTGATTTCTCCCTGAAATACAATCTCGCAGTCGTCATGCCGTCCGGCGGCATCGGATTCTACGTTGATAAGAAGGCTACTGGCCACCAATACTGCAGGTTCATCGGAGAAGACCTGATCCAGTACCTCAGGGAGACTTTCGGACTGGCTCAGAACAGAGAAGACACCTATATCGGCGGTCTGTCCATGGGAGGCTTCGGCGCGCTTCATACCGGATTCATGTATCCAGAAACATTCGGCGGCGTTATGGCACTGTCTTCTGCCCTAATCATCCACGGCCTGAAATACATGAAGCCTGACATGCCGGATCCGGTGATGGCGAATTATGAGTATTATGTCGATACTTTCGGCGATCTCAGCAAGGCGGAGGCAAGCGATCACAATCCTGAAGTCCTGTTTACAAGGAACAAGGAGAACGGCGTCGAAAATCCCCGCATCTATATGGCGTGCGGGACCGAGGATTTCCTGCTCGTTCCCAACAGAGAGATGAAGACGTTCCTTCAGGAAAATGATGCAGAGCTTCTTTATGAAGAAGGCCCCGGCGTACATGACTGGAACTTCTGGACACCCCACGCGTATAAAGGAATCGAATATCTTTTGAAATAATAAACATTGAAACAGGAGGTTAGAAATGGCAGATTTTGACAATGCAAAAGTCTTGGTCAAACAGGGTTGGCTGCAAGGCTATTGCGAAGAGGGCGTTAAGATCTTCAAAGGTGTGCCCTTTGCGGCTCCCCCCGTCGGAGATCTTCGCTTCAGACATCCGCAGGAGCCCGAAAGATGGAGAGGTGTACGTAAAGCGACTCAGTATTCTGCAGCCGCCATCCAGCACGTAATGGATATCGAATCTCTCCCGGCGAACGTGCACGGCGTTCCGCAGTTCCTTGCTCCTTCTCAGTACGAAGAGGACTGTCTGTACCTCAACGTATGGACGCCCGCAAAAACGGAAGAAGATAAACTTCCCGTATTCATCTGGGTCCATGGCGGCGGCATGGTCGCCGGAAGCGGATGCGAGGTCGTCTGTGACGGAATCGGATTTGCAAAGAGAAAAGATATCGTCGTCGTAACGATCAACTACAGACTTGGATTTTTCGGATTCTTTGCCCATCCCGAACTCACCGCGGAAGGCGGCGGGACCAGCGGGAACTATGCGCTGTATGACATCCGTCAGGCCTGCAAATGGGTCAAGGAAAACATCGCCAAATTCGGCGGAGATCCCGACAGGATCACTGTCGCTGGGCAGTCCGGCGGCGCAGCAGCCACCGGCGCACTCCATGCCTCTCCCCTCATGAAAGGGATCATCGAGCGCGTCTCCATCGAGAGCGGCCCGATCTACTGGGGCTTCATGCAGCCCGGTCCAAGGAAGAACCTTGAGGATCTCGGTGTCGAATTCATGGAATATGTCGGCTGCAAGGACATCGCGGAGCTCCGCAAGAAAGATGCTTGGGAGTTGTTCGATAAATACGAGGAATGGGGTAAGGCAAAACAGTTTCGCGGATTCGGTTTCACCTTCTGCGTGGACGGCGAGTTCCTGCCCAAGCCGTATTCGGAGATCATGGACGGCGGCGAATTTAATGATTTCGACGTAATGATCGGTTCCTGCGCTCAGGAATTCCCGGCGGTCAAAGCCTCGGAGTATTCTGTGGAAAAATTCCACGCGTACCTCGACGAAGCGTTTGCTGACAACGCGGAGAATATGAAGAAATGGTATCCGGCTGCCAACGGGATCGAAGCAGCCAAACAGCTGTCGACAATCTCCTCCGACATCATGCTTATGGGCAGCATCAAACTCGGTGAACTCTGCAAGCAGTTTGGCCGCAACGCGTATGTCTGGCTGATGAGCAAAGAAAACGAGACTGAGAGAGGACGCAACGAAGGATCTCCTCACTGTGCGGAGATGCCCTATGTCTTCGGTCGTGTCGATCATGGCGAGCGCAACCCCTTCTTCCCCTATCACTGGGTCGGTGCCGACTATGACTTCATGGAATTGATCCAGGGTTACTGGTATCAGTTCTCCGCAAACGGCGATCCGAACGGTCCAGCTCTCCCGGAGTGGAAGAAATATGCGGAAGACTTCGACGTCATCAACCTGAACAATAACACAGCGATGATGCCGAAAGATCAGCAGGACAAGTATTTCTACTATTATGAGAAACTTCAGTCCAACAATTTCGTGATCTCCCTGTTCGGCCCTCCGAAATTCACGCCCAAAAAGGAAGGTTGAAATGAAAGATCCGATTCTTGAGATCAAAATCGAGATGATTGGTTCCGGATTCCGAATGAAGACCGAATTGGGTGAGGTTTCCATGATCCCCTTTGAAGGAAAAGTGGAATCCGAGATGTTCTCCGGTATCGTGGAACCATGGGGCGTCGATACGCAGATCGTCAATCAGATGAATATCCGACATCTGTCAGCGCGATATGTTCTGACCGGAAAAGACCGTTCCGGTTCAGAGTGCCATATCTATGTGGAGAACAACAGTTGGCAGAAAGCAGATGAGTTTTCTTTGACCTTCAAAAGCGTCCCTACGTTTTATACGGACAGTCCCCTTCTCGCCCCTTATCTGCACAGGAACCAGTTCATCGGTACAGGCACTGTTCAGGAAGATGGTCTCTGGATCAGATTCTACGAGATCGATCACTGATACTTTTCAGCAAATACATTATCCAGGCGCTGTCCAAACGGGCAGCGCCTTTCTCACGCCATTCTCCTCAAAAAAGAGCGACAAACAGCAGGCGGATCTCGCGATCCGCCTGCCATAAACCATTATTGTCAGTATTCGATCTGATAGTCTTCTTTCTCAAAATCCGCGGTCAGTTTTGCTTTACCGTATTGGTTTGACCATTCGATCGTCATCTTTGTTTCATTGCATTCCGTTGTGATCTCCGCGTCTTCGGTAAAGACCGGACAAGTGTTCCGGAAGCGCAGCATCTCCAGCTGTTTCCTGACAATGTCTGTATTCAGCAACCGTTCTGCTTCCTCGGTTGATAGGTTGCTCCGGTTGATTTCTTTATGTCCTCCGGGACCGGCTTTTGCCATCGCTTCGTAGTCATTCTTCCCCGCAAACAGGTCAAGATACCATACCTGAGGTTTCCCGGGCATGAACAACTGGATCGCTCTTGCCATCAGCAATCTCTTCTCACTTTCTCCCAGAGCGCTGAAGTAGGTTGCGTTCACCTGATAATAGACGTTCTTGGCGCCGTGAAGGTCTTTTACATAGCCTCCTCTTCTCACAACGACATCGATCATGTTCTGGATGTCCTCTTCCGGGAGAAGGCCTTTCAGGTCCAGGAGCGGGATCCCGTCGTGACACCCCAGCATATTCACCGTCCGTATGCCGTCGCTGACCATTTCGTCCGCCCACTGTTTCAGATAAACGCCATTCTTCCGGATGAAAGCGTCGATGATCAGTCCAGGCAGGAAGAAATCATACACCATATATCCCTTTTCCGCCAGACGGTGATAGGTTTTCTCCGCATAAGAAGCGTGGATCTCCGGAAGAAGCGTCAGGCCATAGCCACTCGCGATATCATCGATCTTCTGGAGCAGTTCCCAGGTTCCCGGGTCATTCAGGAAATTCCTCTCGCCCGGCTCCTTCGGAGCATAGGCGAAAGCGTCCAGACGGATGATCGCTACACCGTAATCCGACAGCTTTTTCAGAGTATCACGGTAATAATCCCATACGAGAGGGGATTTGATGTTCAGATCCATCTGCCCAAGATAACTCCGGTTTGCGTTGAGATACGACACGATTCCATCTTTGTACCTGTCAAAAGTACCGAGGTCGATTGATTCCGGTTTCTGTCCAGCGCGCAGTGCGTCATTGACCGTCCTGCTGAGGGCGACAGCCGTGCCGTACTGCATGTCCATGTTTCTGATGAGTTCCAGAGGGGTGACCGGATTGTAGATGACCTCCTGGTAAAAGGTATTCCAGTACGGAATATCTCTTCCGTCCGGGAAGCGGACCATCAGAATCGGCAGCCCCGCCTTACGGAAAAACATGTCCTTGATATATTTTTCATCCGGCTGGATGTATCCGCCTTCCGTCATCTCCCCGCAGCCTGCCCAGAACTTATTCCAGTCGATGAAGAAATCCCTGTATGCGGACTCGTCCCCGTTCCGGATGATATCCTGGAACTGATAAGACAGGACGGAAATATGATTCAGTATGAAATCCATCAGAAGGTCTATGTTGAGATCGTGGAGATCCGCAATATCTTTTTTGTCTGCCAGTGTTTCGCTGATCTCATAGTCAATCAGCGAAAAGCCTCTGTCCAGATCCGTGTTGAACACGCTCGGCAGAATGTAGAACGACCGGAAGACGTCCTTCATTTCCGGTTTTTTCAGCAAATCGACGATATCAGAGAGACGCCCTCCGACGCTGTCGGGGTACGCGTTCAGCATCGCGCCGATGCCCATCTTTTTCTTCTCCATGATCCCTCCTGTTCAGTTCATCACCGGGCGAAGCAGTTCCCCGGATTTCGAAATGATGATCTCTGCGAACTCTGCCCTTCTGTCCAGTTCAGCCTGTTCGATTTCCAGTACCATTGTTGTGAAATCCGAGTCGGTCTTTCCGTCTCTGGCTCTGAGTCTTCTGTGTTCCCTGGTCTCTTCCGGCGTGGAATTCAGCAGCACGGGAATATCCAGTCCCTCGATGTTCTCATTTCCTCCATGGGTCCACTCGATCAGCAGGACATCGGTATTGCTGAAGTCGATCTCATCATACCAGCGCTGATCCTCGCTCCTGCCCATCCGTTTGAGCCAGATCTTTTCTTTTCCGCTCTTAAAGTCACGGATGATCTGATTGACCTGAGCGTAATCTTGTTCCAGTTCCGTCCCAAGATAATCCGCAAGCGCTTTTCTGCCGAACCGCTGATACTCTCTCAGCCATTCATTTCCTTCCGCCAACATCGGCGCAGGATCCTTTTCCGTCTCCCACAACTCCGAGAGCTGCTTTTGAACCTCGGGGCTGTACAGACCGGAGCTGACCAGTCCTTTCAATCCTTCGCTGCGGAAAACTGCCAGACGTTCGGCATCGTTATACAGCGGAATACGCCGGGGATAGTTGTCTCCGGACATCACGTACGCACCGATTCCTGCCTCCTGAAGATAATAGGTCAGAAGTGAAGCAACTTCGCTTTTCCCCGTTCCGGATCCGCCGAAAACAGAGACCACCGCCTTCTTGCCGGAAAGCTGAGCAAGTTTTCCCAACAGAACGGGGAAGATCTTGTTCGCTTTCGCGATATGATCCTCACCGATCAGGATCTTGTCTCCGGGCATATCGCCATGAGGCATATTCCCGTTGGGCTGAGGAGCGCGCCACGCTCCGATATCGATTTTTTCAACTTTCTCTTTCAGCATTTTCATCACCTGACATATTTACGGATGTAGTTTGCGAGTTCACGGCCCATGCGCGCATGCGTTTTGGCGGACGGATGTCCCGCAGCGCCGTATCCCTCAAACATCATGTTGATCGGAATATATTCGAAGCAGCAGATCTTCTGATCGCCGGTCTCCGCTTTGATCTCGTCCACTACTTCCTTGATATGGTAGTACAGATAATAATCCATGGAGCCGAGAGAACAGCAGATAAACGTATCCGGTCCGTTCAGTTCCCTTATCTTCAGGACGAATTCCTTATATCTGACGTGGAACCATTTCTCCAGACCTTCGATATCATTGAAATCCCTGTAGAATCGGATCGGGTTGGAATCGTTCGTGCCGAGATTGATCACGACGACATCGCTGTGATTGGCACGGAAATCCCATTTTTCCGGTTCGTGCCCGCGCTTGGAGTCATATAGTTCGTCTGTGTATTCGTAGATGTCCTCCATGGCATGCATCGGCCAGAGCGGATGCTCCGGTTTGATCGCATTGATCCCGGA
>OCTX012269861.1_pt1 | contig 19582 bp, 15 predicted proteins | sample 1539691 | NCBI WGS metagenome assembly OCTX01 (sample SAMN02144231, study PRJEB22623) | gut metagenome | biome: sheep rumen | host: Ovis aries | place: New Zealand
AGGACCGTCACCTCAGGGATCTTCGTAAGCTCCCTGCTATCCTTCAGATCCGGAAGATCATTCCTTCTGCGTCTGTTCTGCAGTTCCTGAAAGATCTCTTTCAGCCGGTCATATCCCTTTACGCTGTTGTGTCTTCCGACAAAGCAGATCACGAAGTTTTCCTCCGGAATATGAAGTTCTTTCCGGATCTGCTGTCTGGTTTTCTTCGGCACACGCTTCCCCGTCCCTGTCGGAAGATAGAATATCTTCTCTTCTTTCCGGAATTTCGGATAGTCCTCCCAGGTATGGAAATACGGCTCCTCTGCTTCCCTGCACGGGAAAATCAGGTAATCCGCACGGGAAAATGCATATTCATCCCATTCTTTCGTGCTTGCCAGAAGCGCACGTTCCTTTTCAGAGATCCCCGCATCATTTCGTCCATCCGGATCATGCGGCCTTCCGCCGGCACCCGCCATATCCTCGATCCATTCGAGGTGCGGTGCTTTTGGCGTATGGGAAGTCAGAATGACTTTCCCTTCATAGTGCTCGAGGTTTTTCTTCTGTGTGAACATGTCCGCCGTACTATGAAAATGCACTGCATCAAAACGGCTCAGGTCATATGGTCCTTCCTGCTCACTCTCAAAGAAGATCTGCCCGACTCTCTTTCCCACATCCGACAGCGAGCGGTCCGATCTGAAAACGCGGTGCGCCGCATTCTTCATCTTGAAAGAAATACTCGAGTGGAAGTCCCTGTCATTGAGGAATTGGAGTTCCACTTCAGTGCTCTTATCAGAACGCGCGCCGGCGGTCGCTGTTGCACCCGTTCCGGCATCTACTGGCGCGCCGGCGGTCGCTGACGCACCTTCTTTTTCCTTCGCGCCGGCGGTCTCTGCCGCGATCGAGCCGGTCTTCTCGAGGTAGGTCTTCAAATTATAAAGATAGCCGGACGGCCCGCCGCTCGGCGTCATATATTTCTCATGAAAATATACCAGAACCTTTTTCATCTTCCAGCTCGTCTATGCCTCTCCAGTTTTCTCTTTATCACTACATCTATACCGCAGCTTCCGTCCGCTTCTATCTGCGGAACAGTTTCCGGTATGTTTTCACACCGAAAAGCCGGAGCACAAGTGCTTTTATCTTCGGTTTTCCGTGTTTTGCCGCTGATACTATTTTACCGCGCGGAATGTCCTTTCCTGAAGAACAGTTTCCGAAATCATATTTACCGATCATGTACAGATATGTATCCGCCCAGCTCGAAAGAAGGACCTTTCTGTTTTTCTTATTCCTGATCCCCGCATCATAAAGCATATGCAACATCTTCATCACAAGAAGGATCGACCGCACATGCTTCTCATTCTCGTCCGGGCTATGCATGATCGAGTTTTCGCGCACGCGGTAGCAGTACACTTTTTCAGGAATATACCGGACCGATCCCGCTGCAGTCATCACCTGCGGTGTCCAGATCTCGTCTTCATGAAGGATCCCTCTCTTAAACTCCGGAACATTGGAAAGGAGGAAATCCCGGCGGCAGGCACGGAGCCACACCGTCATACCGGCTTTCCCGTGATCTTTGATCTGCATGACCATCGCATCCGTGCCGGAAATCTTCCGAACATTTCCGGACGCCCCCTCCTTAGGAAGTCCGTCATGAGTGAGGATCAGATCGTAAGAAGAATTCATTACGGTATCATCTTCACCGATGACCACGCCATCCCAAAGAAGCACATCCGCGTCGCTTTCCGATGCCGCGCGGATCACCTTCGAAAGGCCATCCGCATTCACCATATCGTCAGCATCGATGAAAAACACATACTTGCCTTTCGCCTGTTTAAGGCCGTAATTTCTGGCATCCGAGAGTCCGCCGTTTTCTTTTCTGAAGTAATGAATGAAAGGATACTCAGAAGCAAATGTCTTCGCGATATCCGAAGATCCGTCTGTAGATCCGTCATCGATCAGCAGGATCTCGATACTGCCGGTCGCATCTTCGCGGCGATCCGACAACTTACATTCGTCCGCGGAAAGGATCGAGCCGATGCATTTTTGAAGATATTTTTCCACATTATAGATCGGGATAATGATCGAAAGATCCACACTGTTTTCCAGGAGAAGATCTTTCTTCCTGCAGAGAAACAGCCGGTTGGCATCATATATTGAAGGCCCGGTCACGGGAAGTATATTTGCAGGATAATCCGCTCCGTCGATCACGCTCACTTCATATCCTTCCTTCGCAAGAAGCGTCTGCGAATTCCTGCCGAAAAGTCTTACATGATCGCTCTGTCCGTAGCGGCGGATCCTCTCCTCTTCCGTGGTTACTTCGGGATCTTCTTCGACAAGATCGACATCCTGGCTGATCGGAAATGAAGTGATCAGTACTCCGCCGGGACGGAGGATGCGTCTTATCTCGGCAAGTGCGGTTTTATAGTCATTGACATGTTCGAGGACGTGATTGCAGATGACGGCATCGTAGGATCCCCCGGGCAGCCCGGTATCCGTGATATCGATCTGAAGGTCCGCCTCTTCGTCGTAAAGATCCGCCGTCGTATATCTTATCCCGTGCTTTTTCATGTAGCGGGTCATACTGCGTTCCGCCGCGAAGTACAGCACATCTTTTCCGCAAAGAAGATCCGGATTTCTCTCTATCCACATGGCGAGGATACGATGTCTCGGGAGCGATCCGCAGGCAGGACATTGAAGATCCTGCCGGGATCTCTCATATAGTGTGACATCATAAACTTCCGGACATTCCCGATAGTCACCCTCCACGAACCGGCGGGCCTTCGTCCCGCAGCATGGGCAGAAAAGCTCCATCTTTTTTCCGGACAGCGCCATATCGGCACGGCAGCGCAGAAAAACCATCCTCCGGTACACCTTACGGGTGCTTTTCCAGAGAAAATCCGGGCATATATTCTTGATGGCTATCTTCTTTTTCGCGTCCATTCTTTTTCCAGTTTATCTTTTCAGATGTCTTCCGTCACTTCGTGCGATCCGCTTCAGATATCTTCCGTCACTTCGTGCGATTCGCTTCAGATGTCTTCTGTCACTTCGTGCATTTTTCAGTGTGCTATCACATATAGTCCCATCACGAGGATCTTGTCGCGGATCCGGCGCGAGGTCTTCCAGAGGCGCTTCTTATCGATCTTCTTTCCGTATCCGTATTTCCAGAAACGGAGCTTATAGATCATGTGCAGGTATCTCTTTGTGAGATTCCCCTCGATGATCTCCTTCAGCGGGTCGCCCGCGAGCACCCGGTCGTAGTAATCATACAGCGAAGTATAGACATAGAGAAGCGCTTCCACATTTTTCTTCAGGTCCTTTTTCACCGGGTTCGTGATCGAGCCTCTGCGGACGCGGTACCTGTAGATCTTCTCCGGAATATAGTGGACGGTCTTTGCCGCCAGCAGGACCTTCGGCACCCACAGTTCATCTTCGTAGATCAGGCCCTTTTCGAAAAAAAGATCATTTTCAAGCAGGAATTCTCTTCTGTATGCGCCGAGCCAGACCGTCGCGATGAAGCCCTTTCCCTCCCGGATCAGTATCTCCATGATCTCTTTTCCCGAGTATGTCAGTTCCTTCTTCGGAAGCCCGTAATGCGCGAAATATTCCTCGTCTTTTTTTGCCAGGAGATCCTTCATGTCATAGACGATCTCGCTGTCCCACATGAACATATCTTCCGTGCTTTCCTCCGCCAGTTTTATCACCTTTCCGAAAAGCACCGGTACGACCATATCGTCTGCGTCGCAAAAAAAGATATACTCGCCGCAGGCCTTCTGTATCCCGAGATTTCTCGTGGCGGATGGACCTTCGTTCTCTTTCCTGATCACATGGATATTGGTGTTTTCTTTCTCGTATTTTTCGAGGACTTCCGCAGAGCCATCGGACGATCCGTCATCGATCAGGAGGATCTCCGTCTTCTCTATCCCTTCCGTCTGGAGGAGGGAGTCAAGGCAGAACGGAAGATACTTCTCCGCGTTATAGACAGGTATGATGATCGATAGGTTCGTCTTTCTTTCCATATCTTCTGACCTCAGGGCAAGAGCGTATCCACTATCTTCGACAATCTTTCACAGAACTCTGCATTATGCGGCTGCAGAGATGACATATCCATGTCTTTTATCAGCTCATCGTACCGGTCGATATATGATGCGAGTTCTTCGATATTTTCGACCAGAAGGATGGTATTATAGCGTTTCTTATACTCCCGGCCGATCTCGATCTGATGGTCATCGTACTGCTCGCCGAGCTTATGGCATCTCGGGACGACGATCGGAAACTTCCCGCATCTTTGGACCTCGGTATAGCAGGCCGGGCCACCGTGCGTGATGACGATCCTTGCTTTTCTGATCTGTCCGAGCATCTCATCCCGGGTAAGGAAATCCTTTGTTTTCGCATTCTTTGCGGCATACTTCGTATAGCCGCACTGAATGAATACTTCTTCAGCGTGTTCCCCCGCCCATCTGTCCATATATTCGACCAGCCGCCGGAATGACTGTTCATGTGTTCCTACAGTAACAAAAATCATACTCAGTAGATGCTCCCCAGACAAACAGCTTTCGGATAGACCTTCTTCATCTCTTCCCACTGGACGATAAATACATCAGCCACTTTATAGCACCATTTTCCTGTCAGGGAACGTGTGTGCACGCGGTCGAAGGGCTCGATGTAGATGAGCTTCTTCCGCATCAGTTTGCCGATATAAAAGAAAGGGACCGCCGGTGCGGCACCGGAAGAAATAATAAGATCGGGCTTTTCTTTTCGAAGGATCTTGATCGCGCGGAAAGTGTTGATGAAAAGAGCTTTGACCGATCGGTTCGATGGAAAATACACCGGATAGATCTTCTCTCCGGCAAGAAGGCTTCTCGAGTCTTCTTTATCAAATGTTGCCCAGAACCGCTCCTTATCTTCCCAGAACGGTTTCAGCATATATAGATGATTCAGATGCCCGCCGGAAGATCCGACCAGGCACACCTTGATCCTATTATCACTCATATCCCCATTATCCGGCAGAAGATCGGAGCTTCAATCCGATTAGATCCGCCTTGTCTCCTCAAGTGTCATTCACAGTTATTATACACCCGGCGGGCGTGGCTTATATACTGTGAATACGGCGAAATATCCGCCGTTTTAAAGCCTGGTTTATGTTCTTTTACAGTTCTTCCGGATCTGCCTGGCTTGCGTTCTTCTCCAGTTTTGCCGCGATCTCGGCAAGTGTATTCGACATTTTGTTTTACACTCCACCCATAGTTGTCGAACGATATGTCGAATAGCACCTTTTCCTGCTCGAAAAGCACTCGTCCGGCAACGTACCGGGCTGATACTCACTCTCCACACTTTTGCCGGACAATGTGTAAAACGAGGCCGCCTCAAAGTGATTTCTCACCTCGGGGGCGGCCTTGCCATCTCGTCTTCATCGACGACGCATCGTCAGCGAACTGCTTGACCGATGCCTGTTTTGTTCTTTGTCGTTCGCCGAAGCTTCACAGCGGCCTCGTCAGCGAACTGCTTCTGTTAGTCCTTCAGCGGCGCGTCGATCACTTCTGCCGACGCTTTGGTGGTTACAGATTCTTTTCCGCCGGCGATATTCGCGACTTCCTTGGAAACCGTCTCCGCCTTCTTACCTTTGATCGGATCTGCGACTGCGGAGACGAGCTTCTTAACTGTCTCGGCGAGGTCTTCACCATTCAGCGCCTCGTTCTGCATGTCCGCCTTCGCGAAGACCTGCGGGATCCTGCCGAGAATACCGGTCAGGAGATCTCCGCCGCCTTCCTGCTTCGCACCGCCGCCAAAGTCGTAGAACTTCGCATTCTTGCCGACTTCCGCCATAACGGTCGCGATATTGGTGGCCACCTGTACTCTGGTGTTCTGCTCGATCTCGATCCTCTTGAGCTCGAAGTTGACCTTGTCGTTTGCAGCCTGTGCATCAGAGAGAGCACGTGCTGCTTCTGCTTCCGCTTTACCTTTCGCTTCGATCGCTTCCGCCTCCGCCTTACCCTTGGCCTCGATAGCCTCCGCCTCGGCTTTACCCTTGGCGATCGTTGCTGTAGCTTCTGCTTCCGCCTGTACTTTTACCGCTTCTGCCTCGGCTGCAGCCTCGGTCTTTCTAGCCGTTGCCGCGCCGTCCGCCTCGGTCTTTCTTGCCTCTGCGGCACCATCGGCTTCAAGCTTTCTGGCCTCTGCTTCTGCAGCTGCTTCTTTCGTCTTTCTGACTGCGGCGGCTTCTGCTTCACCGGCTGCGGTCAGTTTCTGTGCCTCGGCATTACCTGCTGCGGATACTTTCTTCGCCTCTGCTTCACCGGCAGCTTCCGCCTTCTTTCTCTCAGCCTCGGCCTGTGCATTGATGACCGTGGTCTTCTTCTGTGTCTCTGCTCTGGTGATCTCGACTTCCTGCTGCTTCAGTGCGGCACGGTTTGCCTGCTCCGCCTTCGTTACAAGGACGGTACCCTGCTTCTCGGCAAGCTGCTGATTGATCGTTTCCTGCTCGAGGTCGGCCGCCATCTGCGACTTGACCTGCTCACGTGCGGTCTCCGCCATAAACTGCGCTCTCTTGACGTCTGTGTCACGCTGACGCTCTGCAACAGCTACCTGCGCGTCGAGTTCTTTTTCCTGAGCGATACGGTCTGTCTCGGCTCTTTTCTCACGCATGGACTGCTCGGCCTCTGCGGAGATATTTGCCGCGTCACGGCGTCTGGTCTCTCTGTCTCTTGCGGCCAAGTCCTTGTAATAGGTGCTGCCCGCTGCGTCCTCGACCTCATGGATCGACAGGATCGTGTTAAATCCGAGATCCTTCATCTGTGCGGAGATCGATTCCTTGACCTGATCGTCGAGCTTGTCTTTTCCGTTCATGACCTCTTCCGGAGTCATCTTCGCGATTACTGCACGTACACCGCCGGACACGACGTCCAGGATGACTCTCTCGAGTTCCTTGTCATTCTTGTCAAGGAAGTTGCAGACCGCTCTCTGCAGGCTCTCATTTGAAGATACATCCGGATTGTAAGCTACTGCCCAGTCGATCTGGATCGGCACACCGGTCTGTGTCTTGGTGACGTCGCCCTCGACTTTCGCCGTTCTTACGCAGAGATCGAAGTACTTCGCTTTCTGAATGAACGGGATGACGACGCGTCCGCCTGCTCTCTTGATCTTCGGATTGCCGTACTTGTCGGTCGCGCCGACACCGGATACGACCAGTGCCTCGTTACCTTTGGCCGTCTTGATCATCGCGAACAGAATAACCGTGATCAGGATGATTCCTCCGACGATCGCTGCAATTAAAATAATAATATCCCTTGGCATAATCCCTACCTCCCTACCGTCAAAGTTATTGATTGATTATGCTGCGCGAAGCTCTTTCCTTTATCCTGAAAGCTCACCTCACGCTTAAATATATTCTAGATGGGAACCTGCCCGGAATAAATGGATGTCCGATATCCGCGGGATCGCGTATTTTTACCGTCCGATGCAAATATGATGCGTTATTTTGCCGCGGAAAGATCCCGGTTCAGCAGGTCCACTGCCGGCGCGAAAATCTCCCCGGTCCATCACTCGACAATGTCATATATATTTGTTATTTAGATTTCTGTAGTATAATGGAACGGTATGATTTTTCTTTCTTCCGCGCCAAAAGCACTGTCAGCGGAAGGAAGCATAAAATCGAGGGGGATTATTTTTTATGTCACAAACGTACTATATCAATCCGGATGCAGTTCCGGTCCAGCAAGCCGCGTCAAATGGCAGCAGCCTGAGCGTGACCATCTTCGATGGTATCCGGACACCGGTCACCTATCTTCTTAGCAGTTTCGGAAAAGCACAGATCACCTTCGGACGAGCTCCGGGAAACGATCTCATGCTTTATTCGCCGATCGTATCGTCACTTCACGGACGTTTTATTTTCCAGAACGGACAGTGGTATATCGAAGACCGCGCCGCTTTTGGCGGGACGCCGAGTAAGAACGGACTGATCTACAATAACTCCTATCTCGATTCGCGTGTCATCAGCGAAGGTGACTTCGTCCGAATCGACGATGGCGTCCAGACGATCGCCGATGGTGTACTGTTCATGTTCTCTTCCAATGAGCAGGAAAAGAGATGGAACATGATGCCGCTCGCGGGTGTCAATGAAGTCCGGATCGGCCGTGATCCGAACAGCCAGATCTACTTCCAGCACATCAGTGTGTCGAGACTTCATGCCAGGATCGTAAGAACGCAGCAGGGTTTCTTCCTCTACGATAACTCCAGTAAAAACGGCGTCGTCGTCAATAACCAGAGAGTGAAAGGTTCGGTCCGTCTGAATGAAAAAGACGTGATCATGATCTCCAACAACAAGATCATCTTCACATCGAATCTTCTGTTCTTCGCAAGCTTTAATTCCGGTATTTCCGTCGATGCGGAGAACATCCTCATCTCCAGAGGTTCCGGCAAAAATGCTTTTGCCACGCCGTATCCGATCGACATCAACATCCGTCCGGGCGAGCTGATCGCTGTCGTCGGATGCTCCGGTGCAGGTAAGTCCACGATCATGAACTGCATGTCCGGTTATCTGCAGCCGACGCAGGGTCATGTCAGCATCAACGGCACCGACCTCTATGAGAACTTCGACTCCTTGAAGGAGATCATCGGATATGTCCCGCAGGCAGATATCGTATATGACAACCTGACTGTCTTTGACATGCTGATGTACACGGCGAAGATGCGTCTGGCAAAAGAACTCACACTCGAAGAGCGGAGAGCAGCCGTCGAGCGCGCGATCCGGATGGTCGATCTGCAGGAGCACCAGCAGCGCCTGATCAAGAAGCTCAGCGGCGGCCAGAAAAAGAGAGCCAGCATCGCGGTCGAGCTTCTGTCCGACCCGAGTCTTCTCTTCCTCGATGAGCCGGCTTCCGGTCTCGATCCGGGAACGGAAAAGATGCTGATGGAGTCGCTCCGTAAGATGGCAGACGGCGGTAAGACCGTCATCCTCGTCACCCACAGTGTGCTTCAGCTGCAGATGTGCGACCGTATCATCTTCATGGGTAAGGGCGGACGTCTCTGCTTCTTCGGAAGCTACCAGGAAGCGATGGCTTTCTTCAATATTACCGATATCGTCGATGTATATAACATCCTGGCCAATGATCCGGAAAACTGCGCCAGAAGATTTATGGCGTCCCGACCGAAGGTCCGTGCAAGGATCCAGAGCACCGGACGCACGAACATCCCGAAGAGACAGAAGCAGTCCGAAATACCGGTGCTTTTCTCAAGGTATTTGAAGCTGCTGTTTAATGACCGGCAGCGCGCGGCGATCGTATTCCTGCAGGCCCCGGTCCTCGCAGTCCTCATCGCGCTCGTTAAGAAAGGAAGTCCTTTTGAAGAAGGAACAGGAGCATCGACACTGCTGTTCGCCCTTTCCTGTGCCGCGTTCTTCATGGGCATGTATAACTCGATCCAGGAAGTCTGTAAGGAACGTAACATTGTTAAACGCGAATTCATGACCGGTATGTCGCTGAATTCCTACCTCCTTTCGAAGGTCTTCGCACTGGCCACCATCTGCGGAGTCCAGAGCCTGCTTCTTGCCGGAACATTCTGCATGTTCGTCGGCTGCCCGAGCCAGGGTGTCATGCTTCCCGGATTTATGGAGATACTCTTCACCACTTATCTGACATGTCTTGCGGCAAGTGCGATCGGCCTTCTGCTCTCGGCGCTGTTCACCAATCCGGACCGTGCGCTGACTGTCGCACCGCTTCCGATCCTCGTGCAGATCCTCTTCTCCGGACTGATCTTCGATCTGAGCGGCGCAACGGAGGTCCTCTCATGGATCGTTGTCTGCCGCTGGAGTATGGAGGGCTTCGGCACCACCGCCAACCTCAATCAGTTCACCTTCGGCAAGGAGAACTCCAGCTACGATTTCACCAGCGGACACATGCTTCTGGTGTGGTTCATCATCATCTGCATCATCGCAGCTTCGCTGTTCATCACACAAAGAGCTCTGTCTTCACTGTCAAAGGATAATAAGTCGTAATATGGAAAATGAAGAAAAAAAGAAAAAGAAAATGCGTACCAGAACGAAGGTCATCATCGCGGCCTCCGCGGTGCTGGCCGTCCTGATCGCGGTCGCTGTCGGAATATTTATGCACATCAAGGCGTCTCCGGAATGGGCGCTGAAAGAGATCATCTCGGATGTCAAATCTGACGGTATCGACGGGCTGAGAGCGCACTCCACCGAAGCCTTCTGCGAGAAGATCGATAAGGTCGAGAACTACGCGAAGGAAAAGGGTATCGGCAATGGCGGAAGCGGATCAGGTGATGATCAGAACAGCAAGAGCCGTCTGGATATGCTCAAAGAATCCGCCGAAGAGTATATCGCTGCGGAACTGCTTTCGAAGATAAAAGATATGGACTGGGGACTCGAAGATGTCAAGCGCAGCAAGAATTCTGCGGACGTCGTCATATCTTTCGATGACAGTAAAAAACTAAAAGGGACCTTCGAGATCAATATGGTAAAAGAAGGCGGCGAATGGAAGATCGATAATGTCGATCTTTCCAAGTGCATCCAAAGCGCGCTCAAGGACCTTCTATTTGCCGCATTCTGATTTCCCGCGGACATGCATGGCGGATCAGCGCCTGCTCCGCAGAAAAATTCTCAAACATCTATATCTCCATTTATTCATTCTTTAGTTGTTCTTCTTATAGCTGTTACAGGCATATGCATCAGCTATGGGCGGGTCACTGATATCTGCCGCAAAGATCAGAGAGTTCCCTGCAGGCAGCAAGATAATCACCGTTCAATACTCGCAGGCGGTTGGAAATATGCTTGAGGATCGCCTCCACCTTCTCCGGAGACTCTTCCATCATTTTCTCGAGATCCTCCGGACGGATGATCTCAACGCAGGTATCTTCCGTTTCCGCGATGGCGGTGGCGGATCTCAGATCGTCCGATACCATGCCCATCTCACCGAAATACGAGCCCGGATGCAGTATCGTCAGAAGCAGCTGCTCATCTGTCCCGTATTTACTGTATATCCCGACAGAACCGCTATAGATCAAATACATACATCTGGCATATTCTCCCTGCTTAAAGATCACCGTGCCCTGTCTGTATATCTCGATATTTGCCGGCCGGTCCTTATTGATCACAGCTGAGACTTCGCGCTGTGATTCAACGGACTGCACGTCCGCATAATTCGTTTTATTTGCACTTTCCGCCTTATTCCCTGAAGATGGGAAAAACGCGGAAGAGTAAAGGGCAAGTGCTTTTCGCACCTTGGAAAGAAGCGGTTCCTCCGCCCTACGCTCTGCATTTTTCACGGCCTTCAGTTCATTTTTTACTTCGTTATAGTCTTCCGTCATCGTCCTGATGCGGCTGCCGAGCTGCTTGATGATCTTAAGGATCATCTCCGGCCTTTCCTTAAAGTATGACATGAGATCTTCCTGTGTGATCTCCAAAAGGCGGACATCCTCTTTCGCAATGATGGTGGAGCTTCGCGGATAATCCTCCACAACGGCCATCTCTCCGAAGATCTTTCCTACGCCGAGAACGGCCAGGGGAAACTCATCTTCTTCAGCATAATTCGCTATAACCTGTACAGATCCTTCGATGATCTGGAATAGGCTTTTCCCTTCATCGCCCTCCTTGAAGATCACTTCGCCCCTGGAAAAACGTCTCTCTGTTTTCATTGGTTCGAGCCTCCTTGCTTATAATCAATCATATTTTACAACACAGGATAATAGAAAAATACCGCTTCATCGCAAAGTTAATACATTGTTCAATTTATTACGGCTCATACAAATGACAAATTCGTCACTGTCACGTCATGTCACAGTCATTTGCGAAAAATAAAATGGACTTAACAAATCACCTGAAAGCTATTTCCAGTTGACACAATGGGAGGACATCTATGAAGAGAACAACTCGCACCTTAATCGCCATGGCGCTTGCCGCGCAGATGACGGTCTCACTTACAGCCTGCGGTTCAAAGAAGAAAGACGATGGTTCCGCTTCCGCAGCGGGCGGCTCGGCCGGCAGTGGCAGCGGCGCGCAGGCAGGAGACAGCACGGACGGCGCAAAATCTACTGCATCCGGTTCCGGAAGGATCGTCAAAGAGAGCGACCCTTATTACCTGGTAAACGCCGCAAAACTGCAGGCAAACATCAATAAGGAAAAACAAGTCCGGTACAGCGATCAGAATACGCATTATATCGCGGGCGACCTTGTCATCTCGGAAGTAATCGTCGATTATAAGATGCCGGATGATGTTCAGAAAGAACTCGACAGCCTGAATCTCAACGATGACAAACAGCTCGAAAAGTACAACAAAACTTTTGACGATTACTTCGAGAGAAGTCTGCAGATCTTTAACATGAACGGTGAATTCCTCTCCTCTCTTCCTCTGGATGACAGTACGGAATTCATCGGTGCGTATCCCGGATCAAATGACGAGATCCTGATCGTCTGCAGCAAGATGAACCCGGCAGACTGTTCTGCCAAACCAGTGCTTTTCGTAATATCAAAAACCGGTGAAAAGCTGCGCGACATCAATGTAACAGTTGAGGGCGATCTTGTCGGACTTTCCATCCATGCACTGGAAAACGGAAATTACATCCTGTCAGGTATCGGATGCATCTATTTAGTTAATGCCGAGGGTAAACAGATCGCCAAGGTTGAGGACCCGAATTTAACCGGAATTGTTTTGTGTTCAGGCGGCAAGTGGTATGCAGTAACTTTCAAAATGACCGCTGACGGAGAAAGCGCGCAGATCCAGGAATTCGATGCCGATCAGGGGAAACTTGTCGGAAAACCGGTAGAAACAAACAGTGACGTTTTTTATGTCAATCAGGGAAGACAGGACTGCTTCGTCATGGACTCCAATGGCGTCAATAAGCTCGACCTCGCCAACAATACAAAAACACAGGTAATGGCCTGGAAGGACACGGATATCAACTTCATGACAATCGATATCACCGGCGGACAGATCATTTCTGAAAACGAAATGATGTTCTTCCAAAGAAAATATGTCGAAGATAACGGCCGTGATTCCATGGATCGGAAAGCCAGCGGCGCAGCTGAGGTTTCCGTCGTAAAGCTCACCAGGGCAGACAAAAATCCTCACGCAGGAAAAACGATACTCAAACTCGGAATGAACGGAGAAATCTCTTCAGATTTCGTCGAAAAAGTTCTCCAGTACAACCAGGATGAGTTAAAAGCAGCAAGGATCGAGATCACAGACTATGACACCGATACAAGCGATCTCTCTTTTGATTGGAGCGGTAATCCTGCGGTCGATTCCAAGAACGCCGCTCAGCTTCAGCTCGATATGTTAAGCGGCGAAGGCCCGGACATTATCGTCGGATTCTCCGGTGCTTCGCAGTTCAACGATCCGTCGATGCTCCTTGACCTGAATACATATCTGGATAACGACAGCTCTATCAACAGGGAAAACTACTACGATAATATTTTCCGCGCCTTTGAAACCGACGGGAAGCTCTATACGATCCCTCTCACCTACAGCATCGAGGGCCTTGCAGCCAACGGAAAGTATAACGGAGTGAAAGAAAAATGGACATATGCGGACTTCGATCAGATGGCATCTTCCCTGCCGAGTACCGTGATGCCGCTAAGTTCAGACTCTTATGATAGACTTCTGCGTGCGTGGATGATGCACCAGTCCTCTCTTTTCATCGATTATTCGAATAAGAAAGTAAACTTCGAATCTGACGAATTCAAGCAGCTCCTGGAAACCATCAAGAAATATGGTGAGGTAAAGCAAAAGAATGCGGGAGACCCGAACGATCCAATGACTGAACGCTATTTTCGTGCAAATGACGACGTAGGTTTTCATGATGATACGATTGCAGCATGCGGTGTTTCACTGAATGATCTGGAGCAGTATTGCATGCTCCTTATGCAACCAGACAACAAAGTCATCTTTACCGGTATCCCATCTTCTTCCGGAATGGGAATGACTGCACGCGGACATCTCACGATGTCGATCGCAGCGGATTGCGGAAATCCTGATGCAGCCTGGAACTTCATATCTTCTTTCCTTGCGGAAGATGTCCAGCAGCAGTTGAGTTTCAATAGTGACCTGTTACCGATAAACAAGAATGCATTTAAGACAAATTGCAAAACATCGATCGAGGTCAATCAGGCAGAGCTGAAACAGCTGCGTGAAGATGCCAGGAATCTCCCGCCGGAGAAGGTCGGCGATCTTTCCAAGGCAGTCGAGCTCACACAGGAAAAAGCGGATGGTTTCGAGGCCCTGATCAGTACTGTAGATCATGCACAGTCCTCTGATACGGATGTAATGGATATCATCCTTGAAGAGGCCGCCGGATTCTTCGCAGGACAGCGCTCCATCGATGATGTATGCAAGAACATCCAGAACCGTGCATCTCTCGTAGTACAGGAAAGATAAGGAGGTATTTCAATTCTGAGGCGGCCGCTCCGGAAGATCCGGATGCTCCGGATGCTTCAGATGCTCCGGATCATGGCAGCAAAGAGGCTCGGATGAGCACGGGCAGCCGCCGGGAAAGTGCTTTTGGAAAATAAGAAATAAAGCTGTTGGGAATGGGAAGGACTTGCAATTCTTCCCATTTTCATATAGGCTTTCTCTTGACGATATCGATATATTAAGGAGATAAAAGATGGATGTAGTTTGCCTGGACATGGAAGGTGTGCTGGTTCCGGAGATCTGGATCGCGTTTGCGGAGGCGTCGGGTATCCCCGAGCTGCGCAGGACGACACGCGATGAGCCCGATTATGATAAGCTCATGAAGTGGAGACTTCAGATCCTCAAGGAGCACGGTCTCGGACTCAAGGAGATCCAGGAGGTTATTGCGACCATCGATCCGCTCCCGGGTGCAAAGCAGTTTCTCGACTCGCTCCGTGCCGAGGCGCAGGTCATCATCCTGAGTGATACATTTACGCAGTTCGCTATGCCGCTGATGGCCAAGCTCGGTTATCCGACGCTCTTCTGCAATACTCTCGAGGTCGCTGAGGACGGCGAGATCACCGGATTCAAGATGCGTATCGAGAACAGCAAGCTGACGACGGTGAAGCATCTGCAGGCGATGGGCTTTGATACGATCGCGGCGGGTGACAGTTTCAACGATCTGGCGATGATCCAGGCGAGCCGCGCAGGCTTCCTCTTCCGCTCGACGGATGCGATCAAGAAAGCATATCCTGATCTGCCTGCATATGAGGAGTTCGATGAGTTCCTCGAAGCGATCAGAGGCGCGCTGAGAAGCTGAGAGGCTGAAATGTTGAGAGTCAGAAAAGCTGCGAGGCTGAGCGCTTGAGAAGTCCGGCTAAACCTCAGGTGCAAGTGCTTTTCGAGAAGTAATAAATGAAACTAATAAAGACGGAATCGAAGATGCGGTTCCGTCTTTTTCTTCGTCCAAAGCGAGCTATAGCATCAATATATGTCTAATTTCAACTTTTAGCTTTTTAGACATACGGATAACAGGAAGAAATATGTCTAGATTAGAAGAATTCAAAATCAGACATATGAAAAAGCAATAAAAATATGTCTGGTTGGGAGAAAATGAAATCCAGACATATATTTCTCTTCTTATGATATGTCTGGATCAACAAATTAGAAATACAGACATAGAATACTGACAAAATCATATGTCTGGATTTGCAGAAATAGATTTCAGACATATAACACGAAATTCCAGTTATGTCTATAATCACAGATCTTCATTTCAGACATATAATTGTCCGTAAGAATATGTCTATACAGCAACAACTCCATTCTAGACATACATCATTTCTCTATTCCAAGAAGATTTCCCGCGCCTCGTTACGAAATCTTTCAGGATCAAACGGATACTCCTCGCTTTCAAATGTTACGATAAGATTTTTCCCGATAAAGATTCCATTTTTCTGATACTCTCGCAGTTTCCACATTTGTTCTGCAACGTATTCAGGCTTGTCCATTCTGCCAAGATGTTCATGATACATAATTCTACGGTGATTAATATCCAGAATGGTGAAGTCCGGGTGAATCAATACATTGGACTTTAATGTCAGCGCACATTCATAACGATACGGAATCCCCAAATCAAGATATGTATTTGCGATGAAAGCTTCAGATTTTGAGCGTACCATTTCGCCACGTCTTGTTTTAAACCGAAGGTGTTCCGGATGATTCGTTGAGCGCTCATATGGTTGAGAATTCCATTTCGAAATTGATGTATCTTTATCAAGTAGAATCGGGGCTACTAAGTTCTTTCTGGTATCATTCAGTTTTGAGTACTCCATATCTGCATTCCCACACTGAATCATAGACATATACCTATCAATTTCTCGAAGCTCTTTCTGTGCTTTTTCAAGAACCTTCTCCGCATACTCTTTATTAGCCAGTTTCGTGATAACTTCTGCATTATCTTTCGTAATATAAACTTTCTTGGTTTTCTCATCCTGCATATGAAAGAATCTTGTTATTCCTTTACTCGCATCTATGCGAAGCGATCCCTCCGGCGCAGCGCTGATTACATCGACTGCCTTCTCAATTGCTTTTTCCAGAGATTGTCTTCTTGCCAGGAGTTCCCGTTTCAAACTATCCATCTCATCGCTCCTTTCTTCTTGTTTATTCTTCGCGAAAAGCACTCGTCCTGCAGCTTCGTGTTCCTATTGAACATCACAGCTTTTTTGAGAAGCAATATTTTATATGAGTAGTTTTGTAAACTTTTCAGAAAAAAACTCCCGGGGTCCGCTTCGTTTCTGCGGAGACCCGGGAGTCTTCAGTTCTTTTTCCTATTATACGAGAAGCACCTGCCATGAAGCGCTTTTCTTTCAAAGTGTCCCCCTCTAACGAAGCGGACTCTTCACGATCACCCGCGCATCCATCGCGCGGACTTGAAATCTGCAAATCACGCAGACTTAAACTGTGATCACTCGTTAACGATCTTCTCCTGATTGAAGAGATAGCTGACGAGCATCAGGCAGAGCACACCAAATACGACGTTGATCACACAGGTGACAAGCATCTCTGTCATAGTAAATCCTGAAAGAAGAATGTTCTTCGTTAGATATGTCGCATTCCACATCGGAATCAGGAAATGCTTGAATCCGAAGCTCGCCAGAACACTTTCCATACTTGCGTTACTTGTGAGCATGGATCCTAAGAAAAGGACCATGACAGGAAATACGGCAAGTGTCTGAGCGGAACGTGCAGTCTTCGCCACTGTGGAGATCACGAGGATCAGTCCTACGAGAGCGAAGGTTACACAGATGATCGCCAGGAATACGAAGAAGTAATCACTCATTGCATAGCTGACTGCGTACTCGCCCATCATCTTCTGGAAGTCTTTCATCAGGAACGACAGTCCGACAAAAGAAGAGACGGAAGAAATGCCTGCAGCAGTCATTACGGCAAGTGCCTTACCGAGAGCGACACTGGTTCGGGATACCGGAGTGATGAGCACGGTGTTGAGGAAGCCTGTTTCCTTATCACCGGCGATGATGTTGCCTGCAAGAGCCATAATGCCATACACGATGGTGATCAGGAGAAGTCCCGGCACCATGCTGGCGATGACATTTTTCGCCTGATAATCTTCATCACCGAGGTCGTATGTTTTTTCTGCATTTGCATTGATAGTGAAAACGACGGGCCGGAGTGTATCGAGGAACGTGGACAGCTGTTCGCGGATTCTCAGCGAGTCATTGTTTGAAGAATTGTAGTACACTTCGATGTCTGAAACAGCACCGGTCTCAGAAGATGCGATCTTAAAGTCTTCCGGAAAAACGACGAGCATATCCGCATTCTTATTCTTGATATCTTCGATGCACTTATCAGCATCTGCTGCATCACCTTTAAATCCGATCGACAGAAGACCGTCTTTTATATCTTCCGGCGCATTGATAAAATACGCGTCGTATGTCTTCTGTCTCGCATTTTCTTCGCTGTCACCCATTGCTGTCATGAGCTTGCCTTCACCAAACATAAAGATGAAAGGAAGAAGCACACACATGAACAGCACAGTCTTATCCTTGAGGATCGATTTGATCTCTTTTTTATAAACAGTCAATGTATCTCTAAACATTTTTCATTCATCCTTTCGCCTTACTGTCCCTTGTACTGCTGGTAGATCTCATAGAACGAATCCTCGAGGGACTTGCCGTTCATGAGATTCGGCAGTGTGTCGTTGACTACGATCTTACCGTCCACGATCATCGCGGCGCGGTCACAGATCTTCTCAACGAGGTCGAAAAGATGCGTCGAAAGAATGATGCATTTTCCTTCTGCTTTCATGCGCAGGATAAACTCGCGCACTTCTCTTGAAGCGATGATGTCGAGTCCGTTTGTCGGCTCATCGAAGATGATGAAATCCGGGTCATGAATAACAGAGATAACAAGTGAAACTTTCTGTCTCTGGCCCTGGGAAAGTTTGCTGATCTTCTGCTCGGCAAAAGGCTTGATGTTGAATGTATCGAAAAGTTTGTCTTTTCTCTCGGCGATCTCTGTCTTCGGTACGTGATGAAGTCCGGCAAAATACTCGAACATGTCATTAGCAGTGGACTTCTTATCCAGCTGAAGATCGGTCGTCAGAAATGCGAATCTGCTCTTGATCTCGATGGGCTTTTCTTTGATGCTGACACCGTCATACAGAACATCTCCTCTGTCCGGTTTGATGAGTGTCGCGAGCATTCGCATGGTCGTTGTTTTACCGGCGCCGTTCGGTCCAAGAAGACCGAAGATCTCTCCGGCATTGGCAGTAAAACTAATGTCATCTACTGCCACTTTTTTTCTATCTTTCAGATCCAGTGAACGGCGCTGTGCTTCGCTGATCTTGAAAGACTTGCACAGATTTTTTGCTTCGATAGTATGCATGATAATCCTCCCACTTCCTTGCTTACGTTATCATTCTATCTTTCGAGAGTTAAGAAATCGCTAATGCAGTGTCTCATATTACTAAGAATTGGTAAAGTTTTCCCATGTCATTATTGTTGATTTCATGACATATCATTTCCGCACACAAAAAAAACGGCTGCCATTTCTGACAGCCGTCTCAAAATAAGCTTTATAACAAACAAGAATCAGAAGAGTTCTACAGCGTTTCCGTTTGTGTCGAAGATCTTCTTCTCAGCAGTTACTACATAAACGTCGCCACCGAGCTTTGCAGCCTTCTTCTCGATTGCCTTGATGTCGATCTGCTGACCATCGATCTCGATGATGATCTTGCCGAGCTTCTTTGCAGCAGGCTTCTTAGCAGCCGCTTTCTTTGCAGGAGCTTTCTTGGCAGCAGCCTTCTTTGCCGGAGCTTTCTTAGCAGCAGCCTTCGGAGCAGCGGCCTTCTTTGCAGCAGGCTTCTTAGCAGCAGCTTTCTTTGCAGCAGGCTTCTTAGCAGCAGCCTTCGGAGCAGCAGCTACTTTCTTTTCTTCTTTCTTCGCAGCATCAGCCGGCTTAACCTCAGCAACAACAGCCTTTACTGCCTCTTTGTTTGCACTCTCTTTTACCATTTTGAGAATCCTCCATTTGATGTAATTATGATTAAAAATCACGCAACCAATTCGTGCATCGGTTTCCTGATGCGACTTCATTATAGCATAGTAATATTTTTTTAACTATGTACAATATGCCGATTATTCACGGTATGTTCGCGTTATTTGTGAAGTATATTCAACTATTTCCGC
>OCTX014537230.1_pt1 | contig 19573 bp, 17 predicted proteins | sample 1539691 | NCBI WGS metagenome assembly OCTX01 (sample SAMN02144231, study PRJEB22623) | gut metagenome | biome: sheep rumen | host: Ovis aries | place: New Zealand
GGCCTCACCACTCGCCTCATCAGGTGCCAGACAGGCCTTTAAGTTCGCCTCAATCACATTCTCAATATAAGTAAAGTCGCGACTTTGTTTACCATCACCATTAATAGTAGGTTGTTCGTCATCCAACAATTGCTTAATAAACTTAGGAATCACAGCTGCATAAGCGCCATGCGGATCCTGGCGACGCCCAAAGACATTAAAATAACGGAGACCTATCGTCTTGAGACCATAATGCTTGGTATATTGTTTCGCCCACTCCTCATCGCAACGTTTGGTGAGTGCGTATGGACTCAACAGATTACCCTCAACACCCTCTTGTTTAGGCAGGTGTTCCTCATCGCCATACACAGAACTGGAAGAGGCATAGACAAAGGTCTTCACGCCATTCTGCCTGGCAGCCTCCATCATGTTCAACGTGCCCTGAATATTATTAGCACAGTAGAACAACGGCATCTCTATGGAACGAGGCACACTCCCCCATGCCGCTTCATTCAACACATAATCCACACCTTTGCAGGCTTTCATACACGTATCGAGGTTTTTGATATCTCCTTTGATAAACTCGTATTGGGGATTGTCTGCAAACAAATCCACATTGGCCAGTTTACCTGTACTGAGGTCATCCAGGCAGCGAACCTTATAACCCAAGCTTAAAATAGCCTCACAAAGATTAGAACCGATAAAACCAGCTCCACCTGTCACCAAGAATAGTGAGTCCTCAGGGAATTTCAAATGTTTATATGCCATTTTTATGATTTATATATTTTTGTGTACCACTTCTGGAAAACGAACAGATTCCATAGAAGCGACTTGTAATTCTCTTTATTATTCAAATGATCCTTCACGATTTCCATTATGTATTTATATTCGAAAAGCCCTTGTTGCTCTATAAATTCCTTATCAAGAAGTTTAAGAAGATCGTCTTTGAGTTCATGCTTCAACCAATAATCTACAGGCACTCCAAACCCTGATTTCTTAAAGTTCAAGGTTTCCTTAGGTAGAATATCCCTAAAGGCTTTTTTCAAAAGTACCTTTTTCTCTTTTCCGCATATCTTCAACTCGTCAGACAAGTTCAGTGCTAACTTTAAGATCCGTCTATCAATAAACGGCGCCCGGTTTTCCAAAGACACATGCATACAAGCCCTATCCATTTTGGGGAACATATCTCCCTCCAAGACTCCTTTCACGTCCATAACTTGCTCTTTTTGAAGATATGACAAGTCGTTTGGTATGGATTCCCATAGCTTTGAATAGATCGCTTTTACATCCACATATTTATCCTGCGCCAAAAGTCTTTTCCGTTGATGATCATTGCAACCTAATGTCATGAAGTTATAATATAGATCAAAACCTGACAATTGAGAATTACGAATCACCTTCTTTAGTTTTCGTAACAGATTATTAGTATATGGGGTAACCGGGCACGCAGACACAAGCAACTCAAAGATGGCACGTATTGGTTTAGGGACTTTCCTGTATTTTTCCACATAGTAGTTTGCAAGATACTTTTCGTATCCACCAAATAGTTCATCAGCACAATCACCAGTCAGTACGACAGACACCTTTTCTTTGGCAAGTTTTGCCACATAATAGGAAGGGATAGCCGATGAATCGCCGTAGGGTTCATCATAATACAGTATAATATCATCCAATAGACCCAGTACATCAGAATAATCCAATGTAAATTGTGTATGATTGCTTTTAATGTGATCTACGACGATCTTGGCCCTCTCTGTTTCGTCATAGTCTTTTTCAAAAAAACCAATAGAAAAGGTGTTAATCGGTTCCTTTGACAATTGGCTCATCAGACAACACACAATACTAGAGTCTATACCTCCGCTCAAGAATGCGCCCATAGGCACATCTGATATCATACGTTTTTTAATCGAATCTGTAAGCAATTCTCTAATACGTTCTGAGGCATATTCATGGTCATCAACAGTTTCCCTAAACTCGGTTTGTACATCATCATATTGATGGTCAACAAGACTGTTATCATTGAGGTTTATCTCGAAATAATGTCCTGGTTTCATTTTCTTAATCCCCTTATAAATGGTATAAGGTGCAGGGATATAGCATAAGGACAAGAATAAATTCAATGCCGTCTTATCAATCTCATAACTAGAAGAATTGGGACGGAAAGCTTTCAACTCAGAAGCAAAGACCAGTCTATCTTCATCATACTGATAATAAAGTGGTTTCTCACCATATCGATCCCGAGCGATGATGACTTTCTGTTGTTTTTTGTCATAAATCGCAAAAGCCCACATTCCATCCATTGCCTTCAGACATTTTTCGATACCCCAGCAGCAATAGGCCTGAAGGATGACTTCTGTATCGGAATCTGTTTTAAATAAGGCACCATCCTTTAATAGTTGCTCTTTTACTTCAAGGAAATTATAAGTCTCACCATTATATACAATGACATAATCTCCGTCATCTACCGACATGGGTTGTTGACCAGATTTCACGTCAATGATAGAAAGCCTACGATGCCCCAAACCGACATGTCCATCTACAAATATACCATTTTCGTCTGGCCCTCTTTGAGCCATCAAATCGGTCATGATTCTTAGTGATTGGACATCAATCTTATCATTAAATTCTATGATACCTGAAATAGCGCACATATTATTACGAATTATTTATTGTCAAGTCCTTACGTTTCTTTTCTGTTGAAACAGATGCAGCAATTAGCATGAAAAAACAAATCTTCGCACGATGTCGGATTGCCGTACCAGTATTTGATGTTCCGAATGAGAACATCACAGTCGTTACTATGATAGAAATCAGAAGATAGCGTTTTAGCAATCGATATTGGGGTACTCCGACTCTTCTTGATAATAATATCCATGAGATAACTATGTAAACAGAACTATCCAAAACAAAGGCTGCAATATCATTTAAGCCTCTCCAATCGATAATAATTGGAGAATACAGGAAATAAATCGCTTTTAATGGAAGGAATAATAATATTCTCGAAGGACTTGACAAATCAAGCCATGTCAGATAATCGCTACTACCACCTTCACCAGAACTTTTCGTTTCAGCATACGCTCCAAAATCATCTACTGCAAATTTTGTTAAAAGAGCGTTCAGGTTCAATATCAAGACAAAAACAAACAATGCCAGAAAAAACAAAGCGACATAAGTACTTTTCGAAATTCTTACTTTGTCTTCATCGCGATAATAGGTTATAAATGCGAGGAAATACCCCAAAAGGAATCCTATGGTGCCTGCATGCATCCACATCGCCAACAGAATAGCTGACAAGCACTTAACAATCTGTACCCCTCCATTGCCAATTTTCAAATACCAGCAAATAAAGTAGTATAATGAAAGAACAACAAAAAAAGTAATCCACGATTCTCTCAATAAGACCACTGAGTAGATACTCAAGAAGGGCATCAGTGCGCCAATGAGCATTATACGCTTTGCAACATTCTCTTGAACATCCAACACGCACAAGATACGTCTTACATAGACCAAAGTCATTATGCTCAAGGCAACATTCAAAAACTGTGCAAACCATCTGGCATCATCGGTAAGTGCATACAATACAGATAGTACTCTGGTATAATTGGTCGGATGATAATCGCCATCAGCAAAGAAACCGGGTCGTGTAAGTGCTATATCATGAAAATTATCCGCATCTCCATGAGCATCAGGGATCTCAAGAAAGTCGGTACATGTTATAAAAAGGAGAATCAATCTTAACCCAAAGCCAATAAGCAAAATACGATGGTATAAGCCACCATCTTTTGTCATGATGACCCGGAATAAGAGGAAAAACAATAGAGTAGCAATGATTATACCCATCTCAATTTGTACTTACCTATATAGATAAAATGGTCTCCCACCTATGATAATTCTCAGATAATGAGAAGTCACGCTCGTAGACCTCCTTTGCCTTCAACGAACATTTTTTCCAAAACTCAAGATCCATACTTAAGTTTATGATTGCATTCTTCCACTCCATCGAACTCAAGCTATCAACGCTAAAACCTACAGATTCTTCTAAGATATCACGATTAATGCCTACAGCACTCACAGCCACAGGGAGACCTACTGACAGATATTGTATCAGTTTAAAACCACCCTTACGTCTTGTCACCAACGAATCATCATCTAAAGGCATGAGTCCAATATGCGAACAAAGGAACTGTTCTGTTGCAACTTCTCTTGTCCATTTAAGGTTTCTAACTTTCAGAAAGGTTGTCTGCACCTTTAATGGGGCATTACACACCACTGTAAGCATCATGTCTTTCCCACTCTTATTAACAAATTCTGCAGCACTATCCAAAAAAGGGCAGATTGTTTCCAAGAACTGAAGAGAGGAAGAAGTACCGACCCATAAAAGTCTGATTTCTTTTTGGTATGACAATGCTCGGTCTGTTGACACTTTTGGTTTCAGTAATCCCGACATCGCCCCATCCGTAGTTGGAATAAAGATACATTTTCCTGTATATTCTGCAGATATCATTTCCTTTATATAGGGAGATGCAATAACGATTTTCCAAGCTTCCCTTAAAAAATAACCAAAGTCTTTATCACGTATTTCCTTCAGTTCCAGAATATCATCATCAATATCCCATATTAAGATGGTGCCCCTTTTTAATATAATGTGAAGAAGAAATTTATAGAAAACAGGTATGTTTTTCTTTAATAAGGTCCTTGATATAATCAAATAATCGGGTTTTAATCTCATATCGCTGAGCAATTGAAAGAAAACCCTTACCAGACTATACAAATATAAAAAGACTTTCACTACAAAACCTCTATCTGCGATTGGCATATATCGGTCATACAAATAAGGCGAAAACATATATCTATATGTTACCCTACATTTCATATTATCAAAATATTGCATAAATCGATAATATGTAACGGCAGACTGCTCACCGCCTTGGACATAGATAGAAACAGACTTCATAAAAATAGACTATCCCCTAAGACAATAATGAAAAAAGGAACCTAAGAGGCCTCAATAACACCTTCCCGATCTTGTATTCCGGACTTTCGGAAATCATCTTGTATTCGATAAACTGATGTGGGTCCAAAAAGACATCCCCATACAGATCTTTATGATTAAGCCACAATTGTTTCCTAAGGCGTGAAATCTTAGCGGCTGCATCAACATTTCTTGAAAACCACTTTATCCTATAAAAGAACAAATCTTTGTCTATTTTGGTCACAACATCATCCGGTCTCAAAAAAGACAACCAGAAGTCCCAGTCTTCAAGTCCCTCAGACATATTAGGATTATAACCATTAGTCTTCTCAAAATCTGCTCTTTTATATAACGCAGTACATGTTATAATATTACGACACAACAACAAATCATAGGAGAAATTGGGAAGATTCTGTTTTCCGTGTTTCCTGCCAAAAAAACGAGTATTCGTATAAACCAACTTAGTCGATGGAACTTCTGTCATCACATCTAAACAACATTGCAAATAGTCTGGTGCGATTATATCATCAGCATCAAGAGGTAAAATATAAGTTCCGCGACTATGAGCAATCCCATAATTCCGTGCAATAGAAACGCCCTCGTTCAACTTATCATAATACAAAAAACGACTATCCTTATCACAATATTTGCAAATCTCATCCAAAGAGTTGTCTGTTGAGCCGTCATTAACAATAATGCACTCAAAATCCGAAAATGTTTGATTACGAACACTTTCTAATGTTTCTTTAATATATCGACTCTGATTGTAGCAAGGAACTATAATAGATACAATAGGTTTATTTTCTTTCATATAACAACAGTTCGACAAATCACAATTTCCGAATAAACGTCATTTTCTCCCAAAGTTCTATTTTCTTTCTAATTTCTTGTGGTAAAATTGATTTTATAAAAATAAGAAACAAACATCTGCATTTAAAATAACCATACCACATTCTCCATTTAATTGTACCATCAATTCCACGCACTCGAGCATTTTCTTCTGTCACCAGGAAAGGATTTGAAGTAGAGGTTCCTCCTTCTGCATCAAAGTCAGCTACAATTAATGGAATATATTGAAATTCTACATGATCTTTATAAAATGAATCAAAGAAGAACTTATAATCACCAGAGGACCTATATGATGTATCGAATAGGTTCTTCTTATGATATGAGCTTTTTACAAAAGTTGCCGGATGACCTATTGGCATCACCTGATTCATTCTATCTATTGGCAAAGCTTTATGAACTTTGGATGCAATTGAAAACACATATTGTGTATCTCCATATGCAATAAGCACATTATTTTGAATCTGAGGAATAAAATCTTTTATCACCTCATTATTATGAAAGATGTCCCCAGCATTCAAGAAATGTATCCAATCGCCTGTTGCCTTTAATATACCTTTGTTCATTGCATCATAAATGCCTCTGTCAGGTTCGGATATCCAATAAGCAATACGGTTTTCATATCTTTTTATGATATTAATTGTCCCATCTGTACTAGCACCATCTATAATAACGTATTCTATATTATCATAAGTCTGATTGATAACGGAGAGTATAGTTTTCTCTATAGTATTCACAGCATTATAACAGACAGTGACAACACTTATTCGCGGATTATTCATATAAAAAATACATATATGATCTAATAGAACTAAAAAACTTCATCCCCAATTCTCACGTATTATGATTGCCTCCTTCAATATATCATTAAAACGCTTCATTGCAAATTGAGCGTTAAACATAGTGAGATCTTTCTGTTTAACAATTTTATCCACCCAACTCTCTCGATTATTTACGATTTCCTCTAATGCATGATATATTGATTGATAATCATATGAATCAAAATATACAGCATTGTCACCCAAAATTTCTCTATGACCACCTAAATCAGAACACGCAACAGGGCAACCTAATTCCATGGCTTCGATAGGTGGCATATTGGTTGGGCCAAAATGCGATGCCATTACAAGACACGTAGCATTTTTATATAAAGAATAGACATCTTCTTCAGGAATAAATCCAAGAAATATCACATCCTTGGCGAGACCCAATTTTTGGGTTTTCTCAATAATATAGTCCTTATTCCCTCTATCCGAGCCGCTAAACACCAATTTGAAATTTTCATGAGTCTTTTTAAATTCTTTGAAAGCTTTAAGGAGTCCTATATGATTTTTATGAGCCCAGAACTGAGCCGGATAATAGAAATAGCATAAACGCCTAACGCCTATCTTTTCTAATATAGACATCATTTTTTCATCTGATACGCTTAAAGAAGTAACTCCACCTGCAAATATTGGCATGACTCGGATTTTATGAGCACCGAGCCCGGTATAATCAATCAATTCCTTCTTGCCAGTCTCTGATTCACAAATCGTTAATAGAGATTTTGGAAGAATTTGCTTATAGAACATGTCTCTATCTTCAAATGTTCTATTTATTATTACCTCAGGAAATGCATGCGTACTACGATGGCCAATATCCCAATTATTAGATATAAAAGGGAAATTAGAATCCATACATTCTGTTGGTCTATAATAACAAATTATTTTAAGATCTGATCCTTTTAATATTTTTGAAAGTCCTTTTCGTTTAATAATATACTTATCTACTCTTTTTATGAAATTAGTAAGAGTTTCTGAAAAACAAGTTATTCCATATAAAAGTGCAGGAATTTGGGAGACGTTGATGCATTTTCTGTTCAATTTGTTATTATCTGTCAATGTTAGATAACATAGTTCTATCTCTTCATCAAAGTTATAATTATCAACTAATCGAAGGAATCGGTTTGAATATGACCCACCTCCACCAATAGTATCAACGATGTCAGAACCTAACCAAATTCCAATCTTCATCTTTTCTGATATTCATTAAGCATATTACAAATATAATCAATATCTTCTTTAGGAAGATTCGAAGCTGAAGGCAGATAGAAACCATTCTGAGTGAGCCAATCAGAAACAGGATAATCCCCAAAGCAATCGCAACCATAATCCTTCATCGATTTCTGATGATGCATGCCATTAAAGAGCAAACGAGTATCTATACCTTGTTCTTTCAAATAAGCAATTGTCTCGTCCTTTGTATGATGGAACTCATCAGGATTCAGCACAATCGTATTCATCCAACACACATCCAAGCATCCCTCAGAAGGTAATGACTGCATAGTGATGCCAGGAATCTGTAAAAGACGTTCCCTATAATACTGATGATTACGAATACGCATATCACGATATTCATCAGCCTTCTCCACCTGAGCCAAACCTATAGCAGCCACCACATTACTCATTCGATAGTTGAAGCCTATATCATCATGCGTATAATTACGGCCACCAGTCATGGGGAAACATACATTCTTGAAATATTTTGCACGCTGATAGATCTCTTCGTTATTTGTCACAACCATACCACCTTCACCCGTCGTTATATTTTTATTGGCAAAGAAACTAAAAGCAGCCATATCAGAAAAAGAACCAGCCTTCTTTCCTTTATACTCTGCGCCATGAGCCTCTGCCGCATCTTCCACAATATAAAGGTTATACTTCTTAGCTAAAGCAGTGATTGCATCCATATCGCACATCTTTCCAAAGATATGCACAGGCATGATGGCTTTGGTCTTGGGGGTAATCTTCTCCTCAATCTTAGCAACATCCATATTAAACGATTCTTTATCTGCATCGACAAATACAGGAGTAGCCCCTGTATAACAAACTGCGAAAGCAGAAGCAATCATTGTAAACGTAGGAATAATCACTTCATCCCCCTTACCGATACCCAAGGATACAAGTGCCAGATGAAGAGCTATTGTACCATTGCAGACCGCCACACCATACTTACAATCACAATATGCTGCGAACTTTTTTTCAAACTCATTCACATATTGCCCTGAAGAAGATATCCATCCCGTAGAAACGGCATCGGTCACATATTTCAACTCATTACCATTTAAATATGGCTCACATACAGGAATAAACTTTTCCATATTAGTTATTTATTATTTTATTAATGCCTGATCGTCAGCAATGGGTTCAAAACGCACTTTATCCTGGGCACCCAAATACGGTCCCTGCTTTACTTCAAAAATATCTGCGCGTTCTAACACTTTAAATCCATGTCCTCCTGCTTTAAGTATGACAATATCACCGCTACGAGCAATATGACTCTCTATGTACTGCTGATTATCATCGTAGAAATCAACACGTACCATTCCTGAACGAATAAAAAGGATCTCCTCTGTAAAGAACACCTCACGCTTAATCTTGTTATGGGTATGAGGTGCAATGATATAATTGTCTGGACGATTCATATAACCCAACTGCAAACCATCATTATCGTTTGAGAAGAAACCTATACCATTATTATGATAGGTAGAACGTACGATTGCACCTAACTGGACCCCATCTTTCTCAATAGCAATTACATTATCCATATAAAAAAATATTATTAATAAAAGCTTTCTTCATTTATTCTTCATAAAATATAAAGCAGAAACAATCAACCTACTTATGAAACATATCTTTTGTTTGTATGACGAATACATTTTTTCAAATTTGACACTTCCATTAAACATTTGTAATTGGCATCTTAATCCATATACTTTTTTTATATATATTAATGGAAACTTTGTTATCCATGCTCTTCTATATTTATTCAATATATATAACATGCCCTGAAAATCTCTTTCGGATGAAAACGAGATTGTATCTGAACCACCAACAAAATAATTAATTAGATATTTGTTCAGGGTTTTATACCTGGCTTTCTTTGATAATCTAAGATGAAAATCCCATTCTTGATAAGAGGGGCAATCCTCGCTCCAGCCTCCAATACTATCAACGACCTTCTTTCTTATTAATGCACAATTCGTATCTACATAAGTTTTCCCTGACATCAGATCATCATGAATATTACCCTCTGTAATATTCTCAAAAGATCTAATTCGTTTTTTAGTATTTATATCTATGACATTAGTCCAACAAGTAACAACATCCACATTATCAGAGAAATGGTTATATAATTCGTAAAGTAAATCGGGCAACATCTCATCATCACTGTCGAAAAACTGAACATATTCACCCTTTGCCTTACTTAATCCCGTATTCCTAGCTCCGCAGGCCCCTTTTACTCTCTCGTTTTTAAAAACCTTTAATCTTGTATCACGTCTTGCATAACTCAATAAAACTTCATATGTAGAATCATTCGAGAAATCATCTACTAAAATACATTCCCAGTCTCTAAAAGATTGATTTATAATACAATCTATAGTCCTAGGAACTATTTTTTCTCTATTATAGGTGGGAATGATTATTGATATTAGAGGCGTCATAACTATTAGCTTTAAGTTTCAATGAAATTTACCTTCTTTTTTTAATCGATAATAATGTTCTTTGTTACGATATTTTATTATTCGAGCAGGGTTTCCTCCTACTATAGCTAAGGGAGGAACATCTTTACATACCACTGATCCCGCCGCAATAATAGCACCTTCTCCAATAGTAACATTTCCAATTACAGTAACACGATTACCAAACCATACACAATCTCCTATTTTTACAGTTTTATAAATAAACGACGAATCATAAGGGATTTCCTTTCCCTCATATTGATGATTCTGTGTAATTATCATACATTCAATACCCGAGTGAAAATAATTTCCAATATAAATTTTACCTCCACCAATACACTGAATACCATTAAAATTACAGTAATCTCCAATATAAAGATTACTCTTAAAATCACATTTTCCTCCCACAAATGGCGATTTTCCTATTTCCTTTGCAATTAATTTTAATTGCAACGTTCTAATCCAGACCATTGGTAGGTTCCCATAATCCCATTTGAAATTATAATACCGCCATACGATATATTTTACAATCTTCTTTATAGTCACCATTATGACATCCTAAAAAAACGACGTTTAATCCAAATAAAAGAGCCCAATCCCCACAACAAAGAAACAAGTACCTTTAGAGAGATTGATAGCTCCAAACAAGACATAGCAACAACTGTAACCAGCAATTGCGCAATAAACAATTTAACAAAAGGATATGAAACTTTTGATGAATCCTTAAAGAAACGATAAAAGAAACCAACATATCCTTGATATACAAAAGCCACATACGTAATAATTGCCGCTGACCATAAACCACCCCATGGAACAATCAGTATATTTAAAACCAACGCAATCAATCCTGCTGTAAAAGTTATCCCTAACAAACTCTTTGTATTCTCATAATAAAAAAAAACATTAGATGCTGCAATGTATGCTGGCCTATAACACAAAGCCAAGGAAAGCAAAGCTGCAATAGGATAAGTATTTGCGAGCGTTTCATTATTAATCAAAAATAGAAAAAGCTCTTTGCTCCATAATGAAAAGAAGAATGAAATCGTGTAGGTCAGAAAAGCAAACAAATATATTTCCCTTTTCACTTCCTCTTCTCTATTATATCTAATACCTTCCATACAAAGAGGACCTATAGCCCTTTCTATTGCATTCACAAAAGAATCTATCATTGTAAAAAATTGTTGAGCAAGGTTGTATTGTCCGATCTCGCCTAACTTATAATTCGAATAATCCATTACAACTCTATTAGAAGTAGTAATGAGATAAACAGAATAATAATGAGGCACAACCGGAAGGGATACCTGCAGGGTACGTTTGATGGTTCTTTTCTTAGGGAAATAAATAGGTCTAAAACCTAACTTAAAGTTCAAATCATACCAATATACAAAGTTCATCAAAAAAATAGCCGCAAAAGAGCCCACATACCAGCCCATATAGCCATATTCATAGATGACAATCAATATATAGTTGATCACGACAGATAACAATCCTGTAGCCACACTTCTAATAGCAATTGGTATCGGTCTCTGGCTGAGTTGGTAATACAATGCCCCCAAAGCTCCCGAAGGTCCGAAGATCACCCCGTTGAAGTTTGTCAGTAAAATAATCATCCACCGATTATCCAAAGCCTCATCCGGTATAGCAAAATATAAAACAACAGACTGAATGACAGAAAAAAAGATCATCCAATATTGGAGGAAGCCATAGACCTCCCGCCATAAAATCTTATACTGACATTTTGCTTTAAAGAAATTAACTTGTAAGTAGGCACTGACTCCTAAGGTAGATAAGGCAGATAAAGCCATGGTGTAAGCAGCGATGGTACCAGCAATGCCATAATCTACATCTGTCAGATGCTCTGTCATAATAGGTAGCAATAACACCGACACTATTCTTGGCACATGCGGTGCCAAGCCATAGATCGCGCTATTTGTCAAAACCTTCTTGATCATCCTAACAGGACTTTATGCTCTACCAAATAGTTATAAATACGATCTGAAGCATTCGCATCAGTATATTTATGCTGTAAATCTCTCACCCATCGTCTTTTTTCAACATGATTATCTTCACCTTTTAACAGTTTATCGCATGTCTCATAAAAAGACATCTCATCAGTAAAGACATCTCCTGCAAGAATTGGTTCCAACGGATCATACGAAAAGCCTCTGGTTTCTTGATAGATCTGATAATCATAGAAATTGAAGAGTACGGGCCTGTCCAAAAGCAAGTAGTCAAAATATGTTGAAGTATAATCTGTTATCAGGACATCAGCCCTCTGCATCAGTTCACATAATCCATATAAGTTTGTGGACTTATGAATCATCATACCATAAGGCATATCGTGGCTGATGACGGCCTCGTTCTGGTGGCTATGCAGTTTACAGATGATGAAGATACCTGACTCTCTCAGGAAAATCTCCATTCTGACTTTATCTATCCCAAAGCCCAAAACACTGCGCTTCGCATCTGAGCATTCCTCATAGTCGCGATGAGTAGGACTATAGAGGAATACCTTCTTCACCTCATAATCGACAGCCTTCATGATTTCATCTTCTAATGCCGGACACATTTTGGTAGTCATAAGTTCATCATCACGAGGGAATCCCAGAACCTTAAACTTTCCGAAATCAACATGGTAAGTATGAGAGACGATATTACTATATATTAAAGATGAAGAAACACAAAGATCAAATAACTTATCATAATCTTCCTTTTCCTCACTATGACACTTATAATCATCCTTAAATGGGATAAAATAAGAAAGGAATACCACTTTCTGTTCGGGAGACTTGAAGGGGAGAGGATAACCTTCTGCCGTAAAGATGACAGAGCACTTCATCAGCTCTTTATAATGGGCCGGACGTAAATTCAGGCCAAAGAAGGGGAAACACTTGATATCAATATCAGGTAGTTCCGACTTTATCCTTTTACTTAGTTCGTCATACTGCCGAATATCACAAGCCAACCTATATTTGTATTTGGAGCCGAATCTTTCAATAAGGTAATGGAGAAAGGCCAAGCAATTATCTGATTTATAATTAAACAAATCATACCCATTGGCATACATCCCACCATGTGGAATAAAGGCCAAAGTATCAGCCCCCTTCTGAACCAAACTACCTCTTAATTTCAGGTATTGGTTCACAATCAAAGAATATAAATTCAAAAGATACTTCATCAAACACATTTGACTATGACATTTTCTTCTGCATACTTCAGATCATCCTCATCGTCAATCTCATACCAGTTGACATCTGATGAGTTATGAACATAGATAGGACTGAGGTGCTGAGACATCCAAAGCAACTGATACTCATACCCAAGTTTGGGTTTGTCTGTCACAATCTTCTCGTATTCTGCACATAGTTGATGATAGAACGCTGATGACAGTTTATGAATACCAACCAACTCGCCTTTTGCCTTGATTTCATCTTGATTGGTGGAGCATCTGGTTAATGTTCCATGCTCATCATACTCCACATAGTACTGATCCTGAAACTTGGTAACTGGTGTAATCAACATGATATCAGGGTGTTCATTCTCCTGAAGTTCCGTAATCGCATTCTTACTATAGATGATATCCGACTCCAGAAGAATGAAATCATCATCACCTATCGCCTCACGACAGTTCCACAGCGTGTACATGCTATTGGTCTCGGCATAACGTGGACTAAACACACATTCGATCTGAGGATATGTGGCTTTTAATGCCTCGTATGCCTCTTTCTTATAGCCAGTACCAATAATAATACGCTTCATACCACAGGCAATCAAGGTTTCAATAGAGCGGATGACCATTGACCGACCACCCACTTCGATAAAGCCCTTAGGCATCGTCTCGGTCATCTTACCGAAACGACTCCCCAAACCCGCTGCCATAATAACTGCTGTTGTCACCATACTATTGATATTGCGCAGGGATTTGAATGTTGTTTACTACCAAAGCTTCTTTGAATACTACAAAGAAATCCTCAATATCCTTCACGTCAATGGTTCCCAAAGCACAAAGGCGGAAAGTGTTGGTTGTTGATATTTTACCAGGATAAATGGTAAAACCACGTTCATAACAGTAATCGTGAACCTTTTCAAAACTCCAATTCGGATCGTCGGGATACTTTACAGACACCACCAATCCTGATTGTATCTCATCTTTAATAGCCTCCTTCAACCCCAGTGCAGCAGCACCTTTCTTGATAGCTTCATAGACTCTGCGATGACGGGCGAACTTAGCCTCCTCTCCCACTTCAAAGTATTCTTTCAAGGCCTGAATTGTGGCATAGATCGTCTGCACCGGTGGAGTAAAGTGCATTTCACCGGTCTTTTCAAAACACTCGTACTGCATATAGAGATTGCAATAGTAAGAACGTGTAGGATAATTCTTAGATGCCTCAATAATATCCCGACGACCAATGATAAAGCTTAGACCTGACATTGCCATCAGGCCTTTCTGTGCAGAAGCCATGCAGAAGTCCACATGATCCTTCACCACATCAAGTGGTATCATTCCCAATGAAGCGGTGCTATCAGTAACAAAGATAGCACCATGCTTGTGAGCCATTGCTCCAATCTCCCGAATAGGATTCAGTACTCCTGTGCCTGTTTCGTGGTGGCAGCAATAGACAACAGCCACATCAGGGTTCTCATTCAGTGTATTTTCAACATCTGCCAAAGTAGGCTGTTCATACACACTTGACTTGAGGTCAATATGAGGAATGTGGTACATCTGGCAAACTTCCACCGCACGGGTGTTATAGGCGCCATTGTTTACGACGAGAATCTTCTTACCCTCAGGCACAAGGGAGTTGATACAGATATCAATATTGATGGTACCTGATCCACAGAAAAGCACTGAGGTATATTCCGGTTCTGGGGCATGTACCACCTTACACAAATCACTACGCAGGCCTTTCATCAAATCTGCAAATTCCTTTTCACGGGGACATATATCAGGGACAACCTGTGCATATTTTACGGTATCTGTTGTCGTTGCCGGACCGGGATTCAGCAAGACGTTTCTTTTAATTGGTTCCATCTTTATTACTTCTTTAAGAATTCCATTAATGCTTCTTTATTCTGAATAGGCGTGGTGGTGGGACGACCTAAGTCTTTGCGATTACCCTTCTTGACTTTTACTTCCAAGAATACTGGTCCATCTCCAAGAATAGATAGTTGCTTTTTCAAATCTTCCTTGTTATCAACAGAGAGAACCAGATTATAACCAACTGCCTTTGCTACAGCGGGCAGATCGATCTTCAGACCAACAGTGGGCTGACCGCCTACAGAATCATGGGCACCATTATTGAAAACGACATGGATATAGTTTCTCGGGGCCTTGTTGGCTACGATAGCCATAGAGCCCATGTGCATGATACTGGCGCCATCACCATCGAAGCACCAGACGCTGCGATCCTGTTTTGCCAAGGCAATGCCGAGGGCAATTTGTGAGGCATGCCCCATCGAACCTACGGTCAGGAAATCATGTTCATGCCCCTGATTCATCACCGTACGATATTCAAAGAGTTCACGGCTGATCATACCGGTGGTAGAGACAATGGCATCTTTTTCACCAAGGGCGGCTGCTACCGTCTGAATCGCCTCTTCACGAGACATCGTCAGGTCATTAGTTTCCACATTCTGGAGCGTGTAGGCATCGAAAGTATCTTTTTCGATGATCAACGCATAGCATTGTTTGGTGGCTTGCATATAGGCTACAGCCTTTGGGATCTGTACCTCAGCCTTGTCTTCTTCTTTAGAGAGCACCGTGTAATCAATGCCCATCACATTAAGCAAACCTGTGGTGATCTTACCCTGTTTCACATGTTGGGGTTCATCATGCACACCCGGTTTACCACGCCAGCCAATCACCAACAGCACAGGAATGTTATAGACATCAGGATCAGTCAGGGATGCCAATGGATTAATAATATTACCCTCACCAGAGTTCTGCATATAGACCACAGGAATCTGACCAGTAGCCAGATAATGTCCTGTTGCTAATCCCATCGCTCCACCTTCATTGGCTGCTATGATATGATGGGCAGCATCAGCATGATCCGTAATATAGGCACAGAGATTCTTCAACAAAGAATCTGGGACACCAGCATAGAAATCAATGCCATGACTGGCTAATGTATCATAAAAGAATTGTGGAGAAATCATTATTTTACTTTTTTACCCTTTTACTTTTTTTTAGTTCCTGGAATCAGATTCAGAATCTGCTTGATGGGCATGCAATACTTCTCTGACGCCTCCAGACTACGAGAGGTTTCCAGAATCGTTTCGGCACACTTGACCATGGCAGGATAAGCACTACGTAACATGTGATTGGCATAGATCACGATATTGATACCCCACGCTGCCAGTTCTTCTTCTGTAAACTGATTGTATGTAGTTGGTACTGCCACAATAGGCGTATGGGGATCTTTCTCACGGAAACGCTGACAGAACTCCTTGATATCCTCACCACTCTTATTCTTGGAGTGAATCATCACACCATCGGCACCTGCATCTACATAGGCATGGCAGCGCTCCAGAGCATCATCAACCGGCTTACCTGCAATCAGAGACTCACAACGGGAGATGATCATAAAGTCACGTGTGATCTGGGCATCCTTACCAGCCTTGATCTTATTACAGAAACCTTCAATGGTATCCTGTGTCTGAATGGCATCCGTACCAAATAGTGAATTCTGTTTCAAACCGACTTTGTCTTCGATGATCACGGCAGAAATACCCAAACGTTCCAACGTACGAACCGTAAACACAAAATGCTCCAGTTTGCCACCGGTATCGCCATCATAGATCACTGGTTTGGTGGTCACTTCCAGGGTATCATTCAAATCATGCAGACGGGTTGTCAAGTCAACAGCCTCAATATCAGGCTTACCCTTTGAGGTGGAGTCTGTCAGTGAAGAGGCCCACATACCATCAAACTCACGATGCTGACCATTCACCTCCACGGAAGTATGCTCAGCAATCAGACCTGTCAATCCATTGTGAGACTCCAAAATACGGACAATGGGCTTGGCTGAGATCAACCTACGAAGAGAAGACAAACGAGCCTGGGGCGTAACGCCCAAAGAATCAATCTCTTCTTTCAAACCTGATGCCGAGATTCCTTTCGTATAGGGGATTTCGATGACCTCGCCACCCAGTTTCTCCATGACCTTAAACACTTCGTCACGGATATATTTGTCAGGTCCCTGTAACCAGTCATCGCCATGAATGATATAATCAGGCTTGTACTTCAAAAGGTTGGGTACATAGCTCCACTCATCCTGAGGAACGATTGAAGACACACCTTTGATGTTCTCGATCACATTCTTACGCTGTTCATAAGTCAGATAGGGCAAACGCTTATGCGTTGCAATGGCCTTATCAGTAAACAAGCCAATCATCACATCACCATATTTGGCACCTTCATTGATAATGTTAATCAATCCTGGATGCATGATATCACCAATCATGCCTAAATATACTGTTTTTGCCATATTCTACTTTTTAATCATTCAAAAAACAAACGGACTATCAAAGTCCTTCAATAGGACATGTTTTGTATCCTTCTCCGAAAGGATGGCCTGTTCCATCGAGATTCTCCAGTCGATTCCCAACGAATCATCCAAAATGGAGATACCGCCATCGGCCTCGGGATGATAGAATTCATCACACTTGTATTGGAAGACTGCTGTTTCTGACAAGACTGCAAAGCCATGTGCAAAGCCCTTCGGGATAAAGATCTGGCGATGGTTCTCTTCTGTCAATTCTACGGCTACATGCTGACCGTAGGTCGGGCTCCCTTTTCGGATATCGACTGCTACATCCAGGACTGCGCCTTTGACACAGCGTACTAGTTTGCTCTGGGTAAAGGGCGGACGCTGGAAATGTAATCCACGCATCACACCATAGGATGATTTACTCTCATTGTCCTGGACAAAGACAACCTTTCCAACCTTCTCGTCAAACTCCCTTTGGGAGAATGACTCAAAGAAGTAACCTCGCGCATCTTCAAACAGACGGGGTTCAATCACGACGACCCCATCAAGGATGGTTTTAATGACTTCCATAAATATTAAGGCAAATAAACAATTACTAACGCGCGGGCATAAAAGACTTATAACCAAAACGTTAGACTTCTTTGATTTTGAAAAATTAACCAAAAAGGGGCCTATTTCTGGAATCGATTCCCTTTTGATTCTGCAAAAGTACGATTTTTTTTTTAATAAACCATAAAATCTGCCTATATTTTGCAGATTTTATGGTTTTATATTTAAGTAAGACCGAGAAGTGGTTTCAGTTGCTTCTCTTTGGAAAGTGCATAAATGGTGGTTCCTAAGGCTGCCAAGAAAAGACATACAATCACAATGACATCCCTCTTAGGACTGGAAGGCCTTAATGGGACTGTAGCAGACTGGATCGTCGCAAAAGAAGGCGTCGTTTCCTGCACTTTGGCTTTTGCAGCTAGTACTTGGGCACTAGTAGCTGTGAAATTATTGTACTGCAACTGCATTTCGTTTTCCAAGTCATTTTGTTTCTGCTGAGCAGACAACAAGAACATTTCCTGATTGGCATCCACATACTCAGAATAGAGCCATCTGGCCCGTTCATAATCCTTCTTGGCCTGTTTATTTAGCTTCAGCGCATATTCCAAATCATAGCGTGCTTTTTGGGTGCGATAATTTGTAATAAAGTTTTGCAAACGGTTTCTCACCGAATCTGCCAACAAAGCCACCACATATGGATCTTGAGCTTTCACCTCTATGGTAATCAATCCCGTCTTTTTATCAATCTTGCACTGTACATTTTCAATCGCCAAGTCTGCGATACGCGCCTGTTCGCCTGTCAGTTCAAAGGTATTCACCAATGTATCCTTTTTTGGTTTAGGGGCTCTCAAGCCAAAGCAATCCTCCCACCAGGGTACTCGCCACTCATATTTCAGATAATCATAATAAGTCATGGTCTTTTTATCTTCCTTCTTCTTCACTTTAATGGGGAACAAAGAGGTTTTAAAGTCCACACTTTTCATCAAGTCCGGATAAACATCGGGTTTGATGGCATCACCCCCTTGGGAGCCAGTACCGACATTCACACCAAAAGATGACGCCAAAGAAGCCAGACCACTCAAGCTACTGCTACCGCCTCCCGTTTCGGGGGCCAATAAGATCTTACATTTGTAAGTTTTCGGAAGGGAGAAGCCTATGATTAATGCTAACACCAAGGCAATGCCCAGTGTCTTGTAATAAAGCTTCTTATATTTCTTGATAGCCGCCCAAATGGCG
>OCTX012239450.1_pt1 | contig 19566 bp, 11 predicted proteins | sample 1539691 | NCBI WGS metagenome assembly OCTX01 (sample SAMN02144231, study PRJEB22623) | gut metagenome | biome: sheep rumen | host: Ovis aries | place: New Zealand
AGGATCTCTAAACTTTCTTCTTTCGATTTCTTTACATTTCTTCCCATAAGTTGAACTCAATTTTTGTCAACTTATTCAGTACACTACAGCTCAAGAGCGGCGACTACGATATGACTGAAAGTTACACTATTTGACATAAAGCAATAGTTATCAGATGGTTAGATATAGTGTACCTTTTTGACAAAGTATCACTTTTTATGCAGTTTTTTGAAGATTTCTTGCAAAAGTCTTGCAAAAGCGCCAAAAATTTTGTATCTTTGTGGTCATTATTAACCAACAAGAAATATGAGAATAACCATCATTAACACAGAAAGATCAGAGAAAAGGTACACGCGTGTTGAACTTGATGAGTTCGTCGCGCAGTTGAAAGACGGCACATACCGTCAGGAGAATACTACACGCGATACCCGCAAGGAGGTATGTTTTGCCGCCGAGTGGCTGAAGCTGAACGGAGAACTAAAGGCCAAAAACGACAATCATCTGGTATTGTTGTCACTGGAAAACCTGCGCGACCTGGCCACTGTCCGCGAATACAAGGATCTGGCCAATCGCCAACTTTACACCTTGCTTTGTTTTATTGGTGACGACGGCCACTCACTGCACATCGTCTGCCGATATACCGGACTGTTGCTTAACGCCTATCGTAAACTCCATTACATCTATTCCACGCAGTTGGGTACGCAGGTGGCTGACCATGAGCCGACGCTCGCTTCCAGCTGCAAGGTCAGCTATGACCCACAGCCCTATTACTGCCCCGAGGCACTCGTCATTACCACGTCGGAGGAACCTGAGGACATCCCCGAATACCGTATCACACAGGAAGACATCAGCGACTACAACTACCCCGAGGAAATCCCTGGTATGAGCGTACACGACAGTCGCATGCGCCGCTTCCACGACTGTCTGGATGACGCCACCGAGGCACACATCGACGAAGAAGACGAGCATCTGTTTGCCATGGCCATACTCGAACAACTCGCCGACGGTTGCCGCCAGATGGGGCTGCCCCAGGCCTGGTGCGCCCGTGTCGCCTCATTCTATCCCCGCATTTCCGACAGCGTCAGCCGCGACACTATTGAGAGCGTCTTCCGATCTGCCTACCTGAAAGAGACGCTGAAGACCATCCCCCTGAAGTTCACCCGCCCCTCGGCCCTACTCGCCTACAAGACCGAAGCCTACATGAAGGAGCACTACACGCTGCGCCTGAACGTGATGACGGGCACGCCCGAATACCGCCAGAACGCCTTGGGTTACGGATTCATGCCGCTCGACCAGGCAGCCCGTAACACGATGGCCATCAAGGCCCTGAAGGCTGGCGTCGATTCGTGGGACAAGGATCTGAACCGCTACATCGACTCGAACCTGATTCCCCGCTATTATCCGATGGAAGACTATATCTACCATCTGCCAAAGTGGAACGGCAAGCATGACTACGTGGGCGAACTGGCTCGCCGCGTGAAGACCGATAATCCCTTCTGGGAGGAGGACTTCCACAAGTGGATGCTTTCGATGGTAGCGCAGTGGCTCGGCAAGAACCGACAGCACGGCAATGCCATCGTACCCCTGCTCATCGGCCCGCAGGGCATCGGCAAGACCGTGTTCTGCAGCCGTCTGCTGCCCGGCTACCTGCAGACCTACTTCAACGACCGTCTCTCGATGAAGAACGACAACGACATCTTCCTCGCCATGTCGGGGTATGCACTCATCAATATCGACGAGTTCGACGCCATGTCGGATTCGCAGCAGCCTATCCTGAAATACCTGCTCTCGAAGCGCGACGTGAAATTCCGCCCGCCCTACGGCAAGACGATGGAGGAACGCCAGCGCTTTGCCTCGTTCATCGCCACGACCAACAACCGCCGTCCACTCGTCGATCCCACTGGCTCGCGCCGCTTCATCTGCGTCTATGCCGACGAGATCGACAATTCCGGGCACATCAACTACGACCAGCTCTACGCTCAACTCTATGCCGAACTGCAGCAGGGCCGCCGCTACTGGATGGACGATGAGGACAACCTGCGCATCATGCAGCAGAACGACCAGTTCCAGCGCGTGTCGAACTACGAGGAGATGATCACCAGAACCTATCTTCCACCTGACGAAACCCCAGCCAAGACAAAAGCCGTGCTCGTGCAGGATATCATGAATCTCCTTGCAGAGCGCTTCCCCACCTTTACCATTACCAAAGGCACGGATATGGAACTGGGCCGACGACTGGTCCGCATGGGGTACAAGAAGGCCCGCCGCGCCAAGGGATCAGCTTTTGTCATTCAGGAGATAGCCTCTGACTGACCAAAACAACTTGTTTTGGTATCAATAAGGTAGGGTTAATGAAGCGAAAAGGCCATCTTAACGGCACCAAAACAAGTTGTTTTGCTGGCAGTGTAGGTAGTGTAACTTTGGCAAAAAGGTACACTACACCTAACAGACTGGCAATAAAACAATTAGAAGCAATAGTGTAACTTTGTAGAAAAATCAACGAAAAAAAATGTCAGTATATATCAGACTTATCAGGAACAATATCAAGAGCAGCAGCTCTTACGGTAAATACTTTGCAAAAGCAGTGAGCCAGGGCGAGGTGACACTCGACGAGATAGCCGCTGAGGCCTGTCGCAACAGCGGTTTCTCTGAAGGCTCTGTCATCGGAGTCGCTACGGAGATTCAGGACATCATGAAGCAGAGACTCCGCGAAGGACAGACCGTCGTGCTGCCCGGTATCGGCCGTTTCAGCCTCCGCGTGGAAAGCATAGGTGTCGATGAACCGAAGCAATTCAACATCGGTCGGCACATCACCCGCATCATCTGCGGTTTCCTCCCTGCAGGCCGCCGTATCGCGGGAGGCCGAATTCTCTACGACCTCTGCGACGGTGTGAAGGCCGTCTGGCTAAAAGGCTCCAAGCCCTAAAAAACGTTACTGAAAAATTTTGTAAGTTGTCAAGAATTTAGTATCTTTGCGGCATCAAACCTATAAACTTAAAATAATGAGAAGCTTTTTGATAGCCATGCTGCTCGTCTGCAGCCAAGATATGCTGACACAAGTTCAACCGTGTGCGCTGCCAACGCCAACGGAAAACCAACTGCGCTGGCAGGAAATGAAGATGTATGCCTTCATCCACTACTCGTTGAACACCTATACTGACCAAGAGTGGGGCTTCGGAAACGAAGATCCGAAGATCTTCAATCCTTCCCAGCTCGACTGTCGGCAATGGGCACGCGTCTGTAAGCTGGCGGGGATGCGAGGGATTATCTTCACAGCTAAGCATCATTGTGGCTTTTGTATGTGGCCATCGGAATATACAGAGTATTCGGTGAAGAACTCGCCCTGGAAAGATGGTAAGGGCGACGTGGTGGGCGAATTGGCTCAGGCTTGTCGCGAGGAAGGACTTGAGTTCGCGGTCTATCTCTCACCTTGGGATCGGAATCATCCGGAATACGGACGTCCTGCGTATGTGGAATATTGCCGAAACCAGCTACGCGAGTTGCTGACCAACTACGGAGATATCTTCGAGGTGTGGTTCGACGGCGCCAATGGTGGAGATGGATGGTATGGCGGTGCCAACGAGGTGCGCAAGATTGATCGCACAACCTATTACGAATGGCCTGAGACCTACAAGATGATTCGTCAGCTGCAACCCAAGTGCCTTATCTGGAATGACGGCAGCGACCGTGGTGACCTACGCTGGGTGGGCACAGAGGCTGGGAATGTCGGCGAAACCAACTGGAGCATGCTCAACAAGACGGGCCCCGTGCCTTACGAGCAATTGCACTATGGGCTGGAGAACGGTGACTCTTGGGTACCTGGTGAGACCAACACCAGCATACGCCCTGGCTGGTTCTATCACGAGACAGAGAACGAGCATGTGAAGAGTCTGTCGAAGCTGATGGATACCTATTACAAATCGGTGGGCCGCAACTCTACTTTGTTGCTCAACTTCCCCATAGCACCTAACGGTCGCATCCATCCTAACGACAGTCTGCGAGGTATCGCATTCAAAAAGATGATTGACGAGGTGTTTAGGACCAACCTTGCGGAAAATGCAAAGACGCAAACCAAGGGGGACGAGACAGTCATCGACTTTGGTAAGCCAACCACCTTTAATCGCTTCCTTGCAGAAGAAGATATCCGCTATGGTCAGCGCGTGAAGAAATTCAAGTTAGAAGCACTGGTCGACGGGAAATGGGTAGCGTTGAAAGACCAACTGATGGAAAATGGCGACGGACTAACCACCATCGGTTATCGTCGTATCATCTGTTTCCCGACAGTAAAAGCCATGAAACTGCGCTTTACCATCGTAGACACTAAATATGAACCCATCATCAAGAAACTTGGCGTCTATCTGGCGCCTGAGCTGACGGCCGACATCCCCGATGCTGGCGAGAAGAAGTCAAGCGGCTTGCACCTGTTCTTCAACAGTCCTCGTCAGATGATGATCGACTGGGACACAGAGCAGACCGTCCATGCGTTCCGCTACTTGCCGCCACAAGAGTCGAACGACGGCACTATCACCCACTACACCCTCTGGGGCTCTACCGATTGGAGTAACTGGACAAAGCTGGCCTCTGGCGAATTCTCGAACATCGTCAATAACCCCATTTGGCAGACCATCAAGTTTAATGCCACCAAAGTACGCGTCCTCAAACTTGATGCCGATCGTTTGGCCTCTGGCGAACGAATGGCCTACGGAGATATTGAAGTCATAACAGAATAAGAACAAACAAGATGAAAAGAATACTGATCATACTGACTTGGCTGTTGACCATATCAGCGCAGGCCCAAACCCACGACTGGGAGAACCCTGCCGTGCTGGGCATCAACAAACTGCCGTATCACGCCACTTTGCAGTTGCCATCAAAATGGAAGGAGTGTAAGGAGATTGTCAGTCTTGACGGCGAGTGGCTCTTCCGTTGGAGCCGCAATCCAGAGGAGCGACAGGCGGACTTCTATCGTGAAGACTATGACGTGAGCAGCTGGGGGAAGATAAAGGTGCCAGGCAACTGGCAGACGCAGGGTTATGGCACACCTATCTATACCAATATCGATTATCCTTTCCAGCGCAACCGTCCCAGTGTGACCAGTGAACCGCCAAAGGACTGGACGGCTTACGAGAACCGTAATCCTGTAGGACAGTATGTCACTTTCTTCGACGTGACCAAGGAGATGCTTTCGAAGAATCTGATTCTCCACTTCGGCGGTGTACATTCGGCCATGTATCTCTGGGTGAATGGGCAGAAGGTGGGCTATAGCCAGAACTCCATGTCGCCCGCAGAGTTTGATGTGACCACTTATCTGCGTGAGGGGAAGAACGAACTCGCCGTAGAGGTGTATCGCTGGTGCGACGGTAGTTATCTCGAAGACCAAGATATGTGGCGTCTGAGTGGTATCTTCCGCGAGGTGCAACTGTGGGTGCGCCCTCTGGTACATATAGCCGACTATCATGTGACAGCAATGCCTAATGCTGATTACAGCAAAGCAAGCGTAAAGGCAACTATCAGTCTCTGCAACACAGGAAAGAGAACTGCAAACGACCTGCAGGCAGTACTGCTAATGAACGGACGCGAGATGAAAAGCGAACTGAAACTGTTGGCTATAGGTGACACCACCACACTCACTCTGAACGAGACCTTGCTCCACCCTCTACTTTGGTCTGCTGAAAATCCTAACCTCTACCCCTTCAGCGTGGAGCTGCGTGATGCTGACGGCATGGTGATCGAACACTTCGACTACCACTTCGGAGTGAAGAAAGTAGAAATCGTCGGTGAGGTGTTTAAGATTAACGGCAAGAACGTGAAGCTGCGCGGTGTGAACCGTCACGACCATCATCCGTTGACAGGCCGCTGGGTGGATGACGCAACCTACGAACAGGATATCCGCTTGATGAAACAGGCCAACATCAACTTCCTTCGCACCAGCCATTATCCTGACCGCGAATATATATATGAGCTTTGCGATCGCTGGGGAATTTACGTGATGGACGAGGCTAATCAGGAGAGTCATGGCTACGGCTATGCCAACGAGGAGATGGGGCACGACCTCGCATGGCAGCAGGCTCATGTGGACCGCGCAGAATCATTGGTGAAGCGCGACTTCAACCATCCCTGTGTCATCCTGTGGAGCTTGGGCAATGAGGGAGGCGTAGGTCCCAATATCCAGGCGATGTACGACAAGGTGTGCGAACTCGACACTACCCGTCCACCCTTCTACGATTGTCATCCGCGCTACTCTGCACTCCACGACTTTGGCTATCCAGCGCCCGACGAACTGCGCAGCGAGGCCATCAAAGAAACCGAGAAACCCATGATAGCCCGTGAATACGCCCATGCCATGGGTAACTCGATGGGTAACCTGCAGGAGTATTGGGATGTCATTTATGCCGACAGTAGCATCGTCGGCGCTGCTATCTGGGACTGGGTGGACCAAGGACTCTTGAAGAAAGATGGCGATATTGAGTTTTGGGCTTATGGTGGTGACTATGGCGACAAACCTAACCTCGATGCCTTCTGCATCAACGGACTGTTGGCTCCCGACCGCACACCTCATCCGCATTATTATGAGGTGCAGTATGTGTATCAGCCCTTGCAGTTCGTGCAGGAGGGCGACAGCATTCGGATCATTAATCGAAACTATTTCACCAGTATCGATCAGTATGAATACTATTGTGAGGTCTATCATAACGGAGAACTGGTCACAGGTGAACTTGCGCGAATGAATGGTGACAAATTCGGTATTCCCTATCCCTATTATCCCTATGACGAGCCCGAACTGATCCTAAACGTCTATGCCCGGCTGCGTCAGGCTACACCCTGGGCAGAAGAAGGATTTGTGGTTGCCCGCGAACAGTTCATTCTCAAACCTGAAGAGTTCTGGTTTGGCGTCAGCGAAGGAAATGCAAAACCACAAGAATCGGCAGGGAATATGGTCTTCACGACAGAGAACGGTTCCGTCACCATCGACCATACAGGTGCACTCACCTCATGGATGGTCGATGGCAAGCAGATACTGCAGGCTCCCTTGGAGCCCTATTTCTGGAAACTTGAGAACGACAACCAGCATGCCGCTCATTTTGCTGAACGTACAGCCCCGTGGCGCGATGCTGCCAAAAACCGCACAGTCAAATCCGTCCGCATCAAGGATCATCAGGTCATTGCCGACATGACACTCTCTGTTGGCGCTGACTTGACATTGACATATACCGTTAAGACTGATGGCCGTATCATGGTGGATATGAATTACCGTCCTACAGCCACCGATATTCCTTTGATCCCCAAGTTCGGTATGCGAATGCGCCTGCCTGCCGACATGACTCATATCGCTTATTATGGTCGTGGCCCGTGGGAGAACTATCCCGACCGTAAACGCTCTGCATTCATCGGACGCTATGAGATGCCGCTATCGGATTATCAGACAGACTATGTGAGACCACAGGACAATGGCAACCGCTGCGATATACGTTGGTTCGAAATCGGTTCTGAGAAACAGAAGATACACATTGACGGCAACCAGCCATTCTGCATCCGAGCCTGGGACTATGGCGAGGAAGACTTAGATGGCGTTCGTCATCCTCAAGACATCACCCGAGGACGTTTCGTCAACCTGAACATCGATCTGAACATTCACGGTGTGGGAGGCATTGACACCTGGGGACGGCGGACGCTACCACAATACACCATTCCTGGCGATCAGCCTCATCACTTCAGTTTTACGCTTTCAACGACTCAAAACAACATTCAAGATGATGAAAACATGTAATGGAAAAGCCGGAGAGTCTGTGGTGAGACCAGCGACTCAGGCGAATAGATTCTACACAGGCAATCCCAAGGAACTGAGTGAGGAGGTGGACAGTTTCCTGGCGCTGCATCGTAGCGCAACCGTCTATCATGATGTGGCTGCGCTCATCGTGCCTCATGCGGGCTATTATTTCTCAGGCAATGTGGCAGCAACTGCCTATATGTCGATACCAGCAGACAAGCCTTACAAGCGCATTTTCCTATTAGGTCCCAGCCATCATGAATGGCTCGACGGGGCTTCGGTGAACACGGAGGCAGACTACTATGCGACGCCATTGGGTCTTGTGAAGGTGGACCACGAGACGGCGCTTCGTCTGGCAAAAGCGGATCATGTCTTTTCCTATTACCCCAAGGCACACGACAGAGAGCATTGTTTGGAGGTGCAGCTGCCATTCCTGCAAAGACGGTTTGGTGAGGACACCGTGCCGCCTATCGTGCCCATCATCATATCGACCAACGACTTCAGGAAACTGCAACAGATAGCTGACGTGTTGAAGCCCTATTTCACAGACGAGAATCTGTTTGTCGTCAGCAGCGACTTCTCGCATTATCCCTCGTATGAGGATGCCTATGAAGTGGATGGCAAGACGGGCAAAGCCATAGAGACTGGCGACGTGGAGCAGTTCATCGCTGTGCTCGAAGAGAATGCCCGTAGCGGCAAGCGCAATCTGGCTACCAGCGCCTGCGGAGAACTGGCCATCGCCACGCTGATGCTGATGATGGACAACGCTTACGAGGTGCATCATCTGCTCTATCAGAACTCTGGGGATATCGACAACCACGACCATAGTCGGGTGGTTGGCTATCATGCATTTGCGATGGTCCGTGCGACCACCTCGCAGACCTTTTCGCTGTCCGACGAGGAGAAGCGGAAACTGAAGGAGATTGCGCTGACTAGTATCCAAGATTCGCTGGACGGCCAACGGATAGCGGAGCCCACGGGACTGACAAAGACACTGGAATCAAAGTGCGGCGCGTTTGTTTCGCTGCATAAGCAAGGTCGTCTGCGTGGGTGCATCGGACACTTTGGCGAGGATACGGCCCTGCACGAGATCGTGGCCGAGATGGCACGTGCCGCAGCCTTTGAAGACCCGCGATTCATGCCCGTCACGAGAGAGGAACTGAATGATATCGACATCGAAATCTCCGTGCTCACGCCCATGCGACGCATACAGAGTCTGGATGAGTTTCAACTGCATCGTCATGGTATCTATATCCGGCGGGGCTATCGCAGTGGAACCTTCCTGCCGCAGGTAGCCGACGAGGTGAACTGGACCAAGGAGGAGTTTGTCAGCCATTGTGCGCAGGACAAAGCCGGCATCGGATGGGATGGTTGGCGCGATGCAGAACTCTATGTCTATGAAGCAATTGTGTTCTGATGGAGTGCAAATACTATAAGAAACTGGATGACGGCAAGGTGGAGTGTCTGCTCTGTCCCCACCGCTGCAAGATAGCCAACGGTAAGACGGGCATCTGCCGGAGCCGGCGCAATAAGGACGGTGTGCTTATCAGCGAAGTGTATGGCAAGCCCTGTTCGCTGGCTATCGACCCTATCGAGAAGAAGCCGTTGTATCATTTCCATCCTGGCACGACGTGTCTGTCTGTCGCCTGCACGGGCTGCAACTTCCGTTGCTTGAATTGTCAGAACCACGAGATATCCCAAGTGGCACCTGCCGTCGTCGGCCATTACGACCTCACGCCCCGACAGATAGTGGAGCTCTGCATGGAGCATCACAGTCCGGGCATCGCCTACACTTACACCGAGCCGCTGACCTATCTGGAGTATATCTCCGACATTGCCCGTCTGGCTCACGAAGCAGGGCTGTGGAACATCCTCGTCACGGCAGGCTACGTCTGTCAGAAGCCTCTGAAAGACCTCCTACCCTATCTCGATGCTGCCAACATCGACCTGAAATCATTTAGCGACGATATCTATATGAAGGTGAGTGGCGGTCATCTGCAACCCGTCCTCGACACCATCCTGGCGATGCGCGATGCGGGGGTATGGATAGAACTGACGAATCTCCTTATCCCCGAGGTGAACGACGACAGGCTGATGATCCGCGAGATGTGCCGCTGGATAATGGACAACGACCTCGCCGACCATCCCCTGCATTTCAGTCGTTTCTTCCCGAGATACAAGATGGAGGACGTGCCTCCGACACCTATCCATACTCTGAAGGAAGCAAAACAGATCGCCATAGAAGAGGGTATCAGATATGTGTATTTAGGAAATGTCTAAGGCGACCATGGATATGGTTAATAAGCGAGCGAAACACAAAACAAATCACGTTTTAATTCCTTGTTATGGGTCTATTAGGATTGTTCTCAGTCTGCAAAGTCATGCTGCTGAGGCCGCAACCAATAAAACCATAGAATAATCCAGAGGCTGCGCTCTGTCAACGATGCAAAGTCTGTAGGAACTCGATCTCGACGATACGGAGTTCGTTTCCCGAATCAGAACCACCTTTGGCCTTGAAGAGATCGAGCTCGCCGGCAGCAGGCTCTGCCACTTCGACGATGCCGCCGAAGGCATCCTTGTCCTTCCCGGCTCCTTTCAGACGGATGGTTATTTCGTTGGTCTTTACGGATTTTGTCGGTTTCAGGTGTACATAGCCCAGGCTGCGGGGTGTCTCACCACTCCAGATGAGCTGCTTGCCAGCATATATCTCCAAGGGATAGCTGCGCAGGCGCCAGCCCGTCAGTTTCACACAGATATCATCAATCGTGGTTTTCTCAGCAAGCCGATAGGTGATCCAGGCTGTTGAGAGCCGACCGTCGTTTTTCCACTCCGACAGTTCGTTGTCGTCGAAACTACGGGCTGCATGTGCTGTGTCGTAGCCAGCCTTAGCCGAAACAATCTCTATGCCGCGGGCCTTTTCTGTATAGGAAGGTGTGGATGGTGCCTCGCCACGATCCAGACGCCCCTTAAGGGTCAGAGAAGGCAGATAGTGCGCCGCATCCACAGTCCCACTCTTCACTGACAAATAGGCGGGCTTCACACCTTCAGCAAAGGCCGAGAGGCATATCTCACCCGCATTGGGCGTGGTGCGGACGAGCACACGGGCAACACCGCACTCTACAGGGAGGTTATAGCTACCCACATAGTTGTCTGAGACATTCTTGGTATTCGCTGCATCGAGCAGGCCTTCCCTGCGATCAGTATCGGGACGCTGCATAGCTTTATTGTCTCGGGCACCGATGCCCCCAATCCACTGCGCCTCACCCCACAGTTCAAAGTGAATCATACGGTCGTCTAACGGACAGCGGCGGCCCTGTTTGTCGAGCACTTCTACTTGATAGAGGATCATGTCCGCCCCGTCAGCCTTCGTACCCTCAGGATTCTGGATGGCCGTCAGCTTCAACTGACTGGGCTCTCCAGCGGTTTCGAGTTGATAGCGGCTCCCGTCTGAGGCCACAGCTTCCAAGATGCCAGACTCATAGGCAACATTATCGAACGTGAAGAGATAGCGATAGTCCTGATGCCCCTTGCCTAACGAACGACCATTCAGGAAGAGCTCCACCTCATCACCTGTTGAGACGACATAGACAGGCTTCACAGTGCCAGACTGATAGTTCCAATGTCCGATGATATAGGTCTGTGGCTCTTCCGGCTCTACCCAGCCGTTCCACATCACCTGATGGGCATAATAGGCATCCTTCGGGATGCGCATGGCGTCGGTGACACCACTCGTACGATAGTTCGACTCACCACGATGGTGGGTGTTCGTATCAGAGAAGACAATCTTCACGCCACCCGACGAGACGCGCGTGCCAGTACCCGGGCGCTCCAGCCAGTAGTCGTACCAGCGGCGCACCATCTCGATGGCAAACTGGTCCATGTTGTGATTGTATTCCTGGGCGGGTTTACCGCGATACAGCGGTCCCTCACCCTCTTTATGATAGGGATAGGAATAGTCGTCCCAGTACTTGCGCAGTCCTTCGTCGCGGCAGTATTCCATCGCCCACATCGGGTGTTTCTTCGACTTGTTGATGTAAAGCATCTCACCGCCATACTCCGCCTCGTCGATATCAAGCATCTCGCGCGAGCCAACGGCACGACCGCCATAGGGATCATACGCATCGCGAATGGCTTTCATCTCCAGCATGTGCTCACGGCTGATGCTCTCGTTACCACTCTCGTAGAAAAGTATCGACGGATTGTTGCGGTTGTAGATGACGGCATCGCGCATGAGTGCCTTGCGCTGTTCCCAGCGGGGCCCCGTCACGTCCTTCTCAGCATCGCCCGCAGGCATGGCCTCGATCAGGCCGACACGGTCACAACTCTCAATGTCCTGCTTCCAAGGGGTGACGTGCATCCAGCGCACGACGTTACCCCCCGACTTCACCATCAGGTCGTTGGAATAGTCGCTGAGCCAGGCTGGCACGGAGAGTCCTGCCCCCGGCCACTCATTCGAGGTGCGCTGGGCATAGCCGTGTACCATCAGACAACGGTCGTTGAGCCAAATCTTGCCCTCGCCGAAACGCGTCTTGCGGAAACCGGTACGGATGACGACCTCATCATTCCCTGCATTAAGGTTTAAAGGCTTAGCATCAGCTCCATCCTCTGCCAGATAGGTCATGACCGTATAGAGATAGCCATAGCCCCACGACCAGAAATGCAGTCCGTTCAGCTCCCGCTGGACGCTGACGACGCGCGTCTCGCCAGGCTGCAAAGTGACACGTTCACCCGGGATAATGGCCGAGAGGTAGTTGTTTGCATTGATAATCTTAGCAAAGAGCCGGAACGAACGCGGTTTACTGTCCTCATTCCTGACCTGCGACTCGACATGAATCGTAGCTTTGTGGTTGGCAATGTCGAAATCGGTGGCATAGACATAGGTGCCGGTAGTACCGAGATTGCTGTAGAGCGGCAGTGTCTGATAGAGCTTGCCCGTCACATGCAGCCATACGTTCTTCGGGATGCCGCCATAGTTGGCATTGAAGTTGCGATCGTTCCACTGGTAACGGCTCTGATACTGACGCGACTCGTAGGTCCAGCTGTTGTCACAGCGCACGGCCAGCACGTTGTCACCTTCCTTGATATATGGTGTCAGGTCGAAGCCGCAGGCCATCACGCCGTTCTCACTGAAGCCGAGATGCTTTCCGTTCAGATAGAAGTCTGCCCCCTGTCGCACACCCTCGAACTCGATGAAGTATTTATGCGTATCTTCAATCCTAAAATGCTTCCGATACCAACAGATGGTGTCCGTCAGATCGACGATGTCCTTACGGAAAGCCTCATCGCCGTTAAAGGCGTATGGCAGTGTGACCTGTTGCCAACGGCTGTCATCGAAATCTGGTGCCGCTGCGGACTTACAATCACCCACCTGCAGCCGCCAGCCGCTGTTGAAGTTCAGCTTCTGACGCTCAACCGTCTCTTGCGCCTGCAAGGGCAAGTTCCACAGAACTGTCGTACAAAATAATAAGAGTATCAGTTTCTTCATTGTCAGCTTACAGTCGTATGCCGATAGAGGCATTGACGAACCAGTCGTTCAGATAGCCCCTGGTGTCATTGTGATGGTAGCGGATATTGTTGAACTGTCCGTAGGCATTGATGAAATAGCGTCCGAAGTTGTAGGTCAGCGACGCCCGTGCGTCGAAGCCGATGCTGATACCACTGTTGAACGTCTGTTCGCCCATGGGTTTGATACGCAGTTGGTCATAGAACCAATTATCCCAATCCTCGCTGGAGACATCCGGATCCCAGAAGTATGGGTCTTCCATCAGTTCCTCAACATTTGTGGTATAGGCATAGGCCTTGAGCTTGTTGACGAAGGTCAGCATGGGCATGGCCATCACGTTGACGAGCAGTCCGCGCATGGGCACCCAGTTGTAGGCATAGCCTGCCCCCACACTACCCTGCCAGAACTTCACGCGCCCCAGTCCGCTCATCAGGTAGATAATATCGCCATTCAGATCGGAGGTATAGTTGATATCCATAAAGTTATACATCAGTCCAGCCATCAACGACCCTGCCGACCGTTTCTGAATGACCGACTGGTCGTAGGCAGCGGCATAAGAGAACTTCTTGCCGTTGAACAGATAGTACCCGTCAGCGATAACAGTCTTCACATGAATGGGGTCAACCAGTTGCACTTCCATCCATTCATCCTTGTCTTTCTCGGCAATCAGGTCTGAATTCAGATTTAAAGTCGGGTTGCGGTTGTCGAACGAGTGGATGCGCACGTTGATGCCAAACGATCCTCCCGTGGCACCGAAGGTCAGATAGCTACCCTTGTCGCCGCCGACGTTCACCGTGTAGCCAAAGCCGTAGCCCCGATACCCTGCCCAAAGACCAATATACTGTGCCGGCGTGGTCTTCAGATGCGGGTTGGCACTATATTCCTCCCCATACATACTCCCCTGCGTGTGCATGCTCACGATGGTCTGGCTCACATTGCCTTTCAGGATGAGCTGCCAAGGCTTCTCCGGTGCGTCTATATAGCGACGGTCAACGCCCCTGACCGACATCGAGTCGATCAAGGTGCCCACTTTCTTGACAAGGAAGACAATGCCCCCGCCAGCCATTGCCTGCCCGCAGGAGCCGATGGCTACGGCAAGCAATAAGTATTTCAATGATTTCATCTGTTTCCTAATATCTGGGATATCTTAATTTCAGGTGGCAAAGGTACTACAAATAATGCAAACCGCCAAGAAATACACAATTTTTAATTGTAACAATATCGTAACACGTTTTTCTTGGGGAATATGGAGATTGCCTGTATCTTTGCAACCGAAAACAAATTAATGATATGGAAAATAATCAAAACTATCTGATGGTGGCACTGCAACTGCTCGGTTCGCTGGGCTTGTTGATCTTCGGCATGCGCCTGATGAGTGAGGCCCTGCAAAAGATGGCAGGCCCACAGCTGAGACACATTCTGGCAAAGATGACAACCAACCGCATAACGGGCATGCTGACGGGAACACTCGTCACGTGTGCCGTGCAGTCGTCGTCGGCCACGACGGTGATGACCGTCTCGTTCGTATCGGCAGGCCTGCTGACACTGGCACAGGCCATCTCGGTGATCATGGGTGCCAACATCGGCACGACGCTCACGGCATGGATCATGTCGCTGGGCTACAACGTCGATCTGACAAATATCGTCTATCCGTCGTTCCTGCTCGGCATGGTGCTCATCTACAAGAAGCGCCATCGCAACGCGGGTGACTTTCTCTTCGGCACGGCCTTCATGTTCCTTTCGCTGGTGATGCTAAGCTCCACCGGCAAGGCAATGGACCTAGAGCACAACGAGGCAGTGGTATCATTCTTCGCCTCGTTCGACACGTCGAGTCACCTCACCATCCTGGCATTCCTCGCCATCGGCACACTGATCACCTGCATCGTGCAGTCGTCGGCAGCGGTGATGGCCATCACCATCCTGCTCTGTTCTACGGGCGTGCTGCCCATACATCTTGGTATCGCACTCGTGATGGGTGAGAACATCGGTACGACGGCAACGGCCAACCTCGTGGCACTCGGAGCCAACACACAGGCCCGTCGGGCTGCCCTGGCTCACTTGCTGTTCAACGTCTTCGGCGTGATATGGGTACTCATCGTGTTCTATCCGTTTGTAGATATGGTGTGCCATCTGGTGGGCTACGACGCCACCGCAGGCGGACAGACCGCCAAGCTACCCGTGGTGCTCGCCATGTTCCACACGTGCTTCAACGTCATCAACACCGCCATACTGATCTGGCTGGTGCCGCAGATGGAGCGCACAGTCTGCTGGCTGCTGCCGGAGAAGCAGGAGGAGAAGCAGGAGGAGTTCCGCCTGCAATACATCCAGTCGAACCTGGTGCAGACGCCTGAAATTGCCGTGCTTCAGGCACAGAAAGAGACAGCTGCCTTCGGCGAGCGCGTCGGCGAGATGTTCGGCATGGTACGCACGCTGTTCCACGAGACCGACCCGAAGGACTTCGGTGAGCTGTTCAGTCAGATAGCGCACGAAGAAGACAACACCGACAAGATGGAGATTGAGATTGCCCGCTATCTGGAACAGGTGAGCGACGGCCACCTGAGCGACGAGACGAAACAGAAGATCCGCCAGATGATGCGCGAGATCAGCGAACTGGAGTCTATCGGCGATGCCTGCTACAAGCTGTCCCGCACCCTCGACCGCAAACTGGAGTCGGGCAAGGTGTTCACCAAGCACCAGGACGAGCGGGTACAGGAACTCATGACACTCTGCGACAAGGCTCTCACACAGATGCAAACCGTGATGCACGGGCACCGCACAGACCATGACATCCGCGAGACCTTCCGCATCGAGAACGACATCAACCAGCTGCGCCAGCGTCTGAAGGCCGAGAACATCACGGCTGTGAATAATCATGAATACGACTATGCCGTGGGTACACTCTATGTCGATATGATCAATGAGCTGGAGAAGCTGGGCGACTACGTGGTCAACGTCGTGGAAGCCCGCTTCGGAAAATAAGATAGCATCGGAAATGCCAAATAAAATTTGGTGTTTCGCCCAGTTTGTCGTATCTTTGCACCGGATATGGAGCAAAAACGGATATTAGTAGTTGACGACGAACGGGACTTGTGCGACATTCTGTTGTTCAATCTCCACACGGCAGGGTATCAGGCAGAAGCAGCCTACTCGGCAGAAGAGGCCCTGAGAAAAATGGAAGAATGGGAAAACGGAAGAATGAAAGCCGATCTTCTGCTGCTCGACAAGGTATGGCCACAGGATGTCATCGTCACCGAGCGTACCGTGGACGTGAATATCACGCGGCTGAGAAAGAAGTTACAACGCTATGCCGCCTGTCTGGTCTCCCGCACGGGTTTTGGCTATTGCTTTGAGACAACGGATTAAAGGGACAACCATCGAGATATCCGCAACCCAGCATTCTGACTATTGGCATTTCACCTTCAAGGACAATGGCGTCGGTATCCCTGCCCAGCACCTGTCCCGCATCTTCGAGCGGTTCTATCGCATCGACAAAGGGCGCAGCCGCGACATGGGCGGAACAGGACTTGGACTCGCCATCGTGAAGAACGCCATACTGCTACATGGGGGAACCATTACCATCAGTACCCCGGAGACAGGCGGCCTGACGTTTGAATTTACACTAAAGACTGAAAGCGCCTTTAGTTGACGACATCATCATAGCGCATCAGATAGGTGTCGTATTGTGTCACGAAAGGATGGAACGGAGCGGGGATAGTCTTCGGATGATCGAAGAGATCGTGGATCAACTGCGGAACGGCATCGGCGCTGACGCGATAGAGATAGAAATCGCCCGTAACCGTACCAACTTCTTTTGCTATCACGGGAAAGGCTGTGCGGGCAAACTTGGGGCCTTCGCCCGAGACAGCGACATTATATGTAAGCACGATGCCGCGGTCGGTCTGTTCGAAACTGACATTCCCGTTCCGACAGAAGAGCAAGACGCCATGACCATCCTGATCCGTCAACAGCGCGACATCCACCCCACGACGATTACCCTCGAAATAGAGGTCATCCTTTTGTAGCGACCAGAAGCCATAACGACCAGCTCGGAAACGACCTGGATAGGTGGGCATCAGACCGTTGCCTATCCACTGTACACGGTCTATCCGCTCATCGAGCAGAAAGGCGATGCCGAGTTCGGAGAGGAAGGTATCTGTCGTGTCTGGCGTCAAAGAGAAGGTGTAGTGGGTGGCATTCCCCGCTGGTTCGGCTTTCATTTCCACAGCCACAGGACCAGCCTTCTTGCCATCAGGCGACAGGCGCAACAGGTATCGCTCCAACCGTTTATCCCCCACTTTTAGTGTCTCTGCCAGCGTTGCCTTCCGTCCTACACGCACCAGCACACCATCTTGTACCATAGCCATAGGGTCTCCTGTTGCCGATGTCAGTCCTGCAAGGAGACGCTGGGTAAGGTCTGAAGGATTCAGAGGAACCGACTGCCGATTGATGATGCGCCCCTGCCTGTCAGCCATCATGAAATGAAGGAGACAGATGCGCGAGACATCCAGATCCTGTGGCAGCGGCAGCGAATATTCGACCGTCTGATGAGGTGCACACTCAGGCGAGAAGGCTCCACGGGCTATCGTGTCGCGATCCTGCGAGAGATACCAATGGAACGTGACATGGTCTTTCAGATTGATGAAGTCAAAACGGTTGCGGATGTGGAGGGGAAGCTGGTTTCCATCGACTGCATCAAACACCAAGACACTATCAACGACAGCCGCCTGTGCGTAATTGTGCTGCAGTTCATAGTAATTCGGCAGAGGGATACGGTTGGCATAGAGCAAGCCATCCGTGCCTTTGTTCCCATACATCTCGAAGCCCCCGTCGTCAGAGGTGAAGACACGCTCCTCGTAGCCATATCGTTTCATTCCCGCTGTCGCGCCTACCCGTCGCCTTTCACTATTCCCTCCAAAAGGCATGCCCTGATCGACCCACTCCCATACAGAACCGCCAGCAATCCACGGCGTACGCTCGATAATTTCCCACTGGCGGTCGTGGTCTTCGAAAGAGATGCCCAGACTATGACAATACTCCGTAAAGATGACGGGACGGTCTGCCCGCTGGTAGAAGTCTGCAATCTGGGAGGTCGTCGGATAGTGGGGCGTATAGATATCGAGCGACTTCGGCAGATCATAGTTGAACTTACGGAAATAAGAACCTATCATCGGATAACAGATAGGACGCTCGGGGTCGAGTTCGCTTTTCACATAGTTGCCGAGTTTCACGCAGATATCCGTCAGAGGATTCTCATTGCCCAGACTCCAGACGAGTACCGACGGATGGTTCTTGTCACGACGGATGGTTGCCTGTGCCCGTTGTTGCAACACGGGATAGAACGTGGAGTCTGACAGATTCTTGTCACCATAGCCGAAGGGCACCTCGTCGATGACGTAGAAGCCCAGCGAATCGGCAAGTTCGTAGAAACGCGGTTCACGGGGATAGTGCGAGGTTCGGATATAGTTGACGGAGGCTTCCTTCATCAGTTTCATGTCTTTTAGGGTAAGAGCGTCAGAGATAACCTTTACCGAACGAGGGTCCGTGCTGTGACAGGTGACGCCTCGGAGTTTGATGGGCTGACCGTTGAGCTTCAGCACCTTGCCGTCGATGGTCAGTTCCCGGAAGCCGAACTTGTGGCTGAAGGTCTGGAGCACCTTTCCTTTCTGCGAGAGCGTGGTGCGCAGGGTATAGAGATAGGGCGTCTCAGCCGTCCAGAGGTGGGGCGACTCAACCTTCGACACTCCGACGACCCGTCCCCGTGCATCGAGGATCTGATGGCTGACTACCGTTCCCTTTTTGTTATTGGCTATCTCGACATCTATCATGACCTCACCCGTGTTGCGTGTCCGAATCGTCAGGTCGGAGAGATGCGTCTTGGGCACTGCCATCAGCGTCACGTCACGGAATATGCCGCTCGGTGCCCAGTCGTCGTTGTAGTCGAAGTCGCTGCCACGGAACTGAGAGATGACCCGCATGGCCAACTGCTGTTTGCCTTGTCTTTTCAGATAGTCGGTGATGTCGAAGATGGCTGTATTGTATCCAGAGCGCCATGAGCCGACTTCCTTGCCGTTGATCCAAAGGTCGTAGCCATAGAGCACACCGTCGAAACGAATGGCTATGCGCTGTCCTCGCCATGCGGCTGGCACGGTGAACGCTGTCCGATAGTAGCCCGTCATGGGCTTGGCACTGTCATAGCTGGGTTTGCAGAATCCGTAGGCCTCCCAGCAGCCAGGCACGGGTATCTTGCCCCAGGTGGCATCGGTCTCGGGCACAGCAGCGTCGTCTGTAATCCCATCTACCACCTTCAGACTCCACT
>OCTX012270910.1_pt1 | contig 19550 bp, 16 predicted proteins | sample 1539691 | NCBI WGS metagenome assembly OCTX01 (sample SAMN02144231, study PRJEB22623) | gut metagenome | biome: sheep rumen | host: Ovis aries | place: New Zealand
GATTCAGGCTGTCAAGTCCATTACGCATGACAGCATATTGACCTCGTCCCGTACAAGCACTCAACAAAACAAACGTAACAAAGTAGGTTAGCAGCCGCTTCATAAATTAGAACTTGACAGAGCCCCGAAAGTCTGTCAACTCCCGGGGCTCCATCCTATTTTTCGGATTATTTCACTTCCTGAATGATTTTCGCTCCCTCGTCCACTGCCTGCATGTTCAGTGGGATGAGCGAGTGGTGACGCTCGGGGAGGGTCTTGTAGAGCGCCTTCTCCACACCCTTGCTGCTCACCACGGGGGCCACCTTGAGCAGACCGCCGAGGACGATCATGTTGAACACCTTGCCGTTTTTCATCTCGGCAGCCTTGTCCATGGCGTCGATGCGATAGACGGTGATGTCCTTGCGGGTGGGCGGATTGATGATGCCGAAGCCGTCGTAGATAAGTATGCCGCCGGGCTTGATCTTCGGCTCGAACTTGTCCAGCGAGGGCTGGTTGAGCACAATGGCGATGTCGTACTTCGAGAGGATGGGCGACGAGATGCGCTCGTCGCTGACGATGACCGTCACGTTGGCCGTGCCGCCACGCTGCTCAGGACCATAGGCCGGCATCCAAGTCACTTCCTTGTCCTCCATCAGTCCCGAGTAGGCCAGAATCTTACCCATCGAGAGCACGCCCTGACCTCCGAAACCTGAAATGATTATTTCTTTTTTCATGTTTTACCTTTTTACTTTTTTACCTTTTTCACCTTTACAGGTTCGTCGTGTCCTTCAGGTCGCCCTTCGGATAGAAGGGGAACATATTCTCCTTCATCCACTCGTTAGCCTTGGCAGGCGTGAGTTTCCAACCGCTGTTGCAGGTAGAGACAAACTCCACGAGGCTCGAGCCCTTGCCGTCCATCGAAGCCTGGAAAGCCTTGCGCAGCGCCTTCTTGGCCTTCAGGATAGAGGCCACGCTCTCCACCGACTGACGGGTGACGTAGCAGGTGCCCTCCAACTGGGCAGCGATGTCGGCCATCTTCAAGGGGTAGCCGTGCAACTGCGGGTCGCGGCCATAGGGGCAGGTAGACGTCTTCTGTCCGATGAGCGTGGTGGGGGCCATCTGTCCGCCTGTCATGCCGTAGATGGCATTGTTGACGAAGATGATGACGATGTTCTCGCCACGGTTCAGGGCGTGGATAGTCTCACAGGTACCGATGCACGCCAGGTCGCCGTCGCCCTGATAGGTGAAGACGAGGCGGTCGGGCCAGCAGCGCTTGATGCCCGTGGCCAGAGCGGGAGCACGACCGTGGGCAGCCTCCTGCCAGTCTATATCTATATAGTTGTACGCGAAGACGGCACAGCCCACCGGCGACACGCCAACGGCTTTGTCCTCCATACCCATCTCTTCGATGACCTCGGCAATCAGTTTGTGCACCACGCCGTGCGAGCAGCCCGGACAGTAGTGCATATTGTTGTCGTTCATCAGCGTCGGCTTCTTGCAGACGATGTTTTCCGGTTGAACTATCTGATTTCTATCCATAGCCTTACTTCAATTTAGTTTTCAGTGCGTTAACAATTTCCTCCGGCTCAGGCACGATGCCACCGAGACGACCGAACTGCTCCACGGCAACGGAACCGTTGACGGCGAGACGCACGTCCTGCACCATCTGGCCGGCATTGATCTCTACCACGAGAATGCCCTTCACCTGCTTGGCCAGGGCGGCAATCTCCTTCGTGGGGAACGGCCACAGCGTGATGGGACGGAACAGGCCGACCTTGATGCCCTCCTCGCGAGCCACCTCAATGGCCTTCTCCGACAGGCGGGCAGCCGAGCCGAAGGCCACGATGGCATAGTCGGCATCGTCCATCTGCTGCTGCTCATAGCGCACCTCGTTGGCTTCAATCGTGCGGTACTTCTCCTGCAGGGCCAGATTGCGTTTCTCCATGGCCTCGGGCTTCAGTTCCAGCGAGGTGATGACCACACGGTCGCGGTTCTTAGGCTTTCCGGTAGAGGCCCAGGGGCACTCGCGGATGACCTCCTCGTCGGTACGACGGGGCTTGAACGGCGGCAGCACCACCTTCTCCATCATCTGTCCGATGACGCCATCGGAGAGAATCATCGCCGGGTTGCGATACTTGAAGGCCAGGGTGAAGGCGAGGTCGACGAAGTCGGCCATCTCCTGCACGGAGTTAGGAGCCAGCACGATGACCTTATAGTCGCCGTTGCCACCGCCACGGGTAGCCTGGTTGTAGTCGCCCTGCGAGGGCTGGATGGTGCCCAGGCCGGGACCTCCGCGCTGCACGTTGACAAACACGCCCGGCACCTCGGCACCGGCCATATAGGTGATGCCCTCCTGCATCAGGGCGATGCCGGGACTCGACGACGATGTCATGGCACGCTTGCCGGCACCGGCAGCGCCATAGACCATATAGATACTGGCCAGTTCGCTCTCGGCCTGTACCACCTGCATACCGGTGGTCTCCCAGGGCTTCAGTTCTGCCAGTGTCTCAATCACTTCACTCTGCGGAGTAATGGGATAGCCGAAATAGCCGTCGCATCCGCAACGAATAGCAGCATGGGCGATGGCCTCATTGCCTTTCATCAACACAACTTCTCTTTCTTCTGCCATAGATTACTCCTCCATTTTTTTACGATACACGGTGATACACCCGTCGGGGCAGACGATGCCACACGAGGCACAGCCGATGCAGGCCTCCTCGTTGACAGCCTCCACGTAGGGGTAGCCGTGCAGATTCACTTTGTTGGCCAAGGCGATGACCTTCTGCGGACAGGCGATGATGCAGAGACTGCACCCCTTGCACCGCTCCGTGTTCACCTCGATGGCACCTTTCATTTTTGCCATATACCTTAATTAATAATGATAATTTTCGAAAATCAGGTGCAAAGGTAGCAATAATCAAGGAGAAAACCAAATTTTAATGGAGTTTTCTCCTTGATGCCGTTTAAACGAGTGCCAGGAATAACCCCTAACCATCTCACATATCCACAAACTCACGAGTCAATAAAGGCTCGGGCAATATCGGCATAGCAATACTTCCTGGTATGGCGGGTGGCAATCATATCTGTATGGAAAGTCCTCTGATGGCGCAGACGGCAGGCTTGTTCCCAAGATATTGAAAAAGAACAGTTGTAGACGGTCGCTAACATCCCGGCCTGTTCCTTCAATGGCAATGGCTGAAGTTGTGGATGGCACAAGAATTGCAGTCGTATGAAAATGGCCAAGTAACGGCATTGGCCTTCCAACGTACCAAGCCGTCGAATGCGGGAGCGGCGTGCCTCCACCCCATCCTGGAGATTGAAGACGAAACCATATTCCTTGGAAAGAGCGGATTGGTTCCAGGCCGTTTCCACCTCCTCAGCGAATGAGGGCTTCATCTGGAAACGGCCTATCGAGAAGTTGGCTCCTGATGTGCCATGCTGTACATAGAGACCGTTGACGGCAGCCGTCTCTATCTCATCCTGCCACTTAGAATAGCGGATCAGTTCAGGAAACACAACAGATTCAGCCAAACGGGCATCAACGCCGAACTCGTCAAAAACAAGTTTCCACGCTGCACGGTGCTCATTGACAAACTGTGCCGCAGATGTCCAGTCATCGCCAAACACCTTGGGGTAGTTGACAGACAATGCTGTGGCACTGCCCATGATGAGCAATAGCCACAGCATCGTCCATTGTCTTACGTTTGTCATCTCAGAGTTTATATATGCACTTTACTATCTTGTTGTCATCTATCATCACCCACTCCAGACGGTCGCTTTTATTCTCAAATGCAATAGGTGTACAAGTTGTCATGCCGTTGATGATGATCTCACCCGTCTGACTATATTCTACCTGTCGCTTACCACTGCGGCTCTTATAGATGCCATAAGGTGGTTTATTGGCACCCTGTTTCTTCTGCTTCAGACGCAGGTCAACCTTTTTGTTGATGCTTTCAAGTTCCGACTCGCTGATGGTACGGAACTTGTCACATTCCAATACGCCGTATTCCAGATTGCCGTCATCAGTTTCACGCATCGCCAACAGCGGCCATTCGCAAGCGGCATTGTTGATGTTCTGGATATAACCTCTACACTCCCAAGCAGCGAAGTGCCAGCCTCCCTTTGGCAATTCATAGACAGTCTCCGTACAGAAACCTCTCAACGACGCGACATCAGGCAGTTCCTTGTAGGCATCATCAAGCAAGCAACCCACCATGATAACGGCATTCAGGTCTGTTCGTCCGACGGCACACTGAGGAAGTTCTCCATGATTGACCAGACGCTGTGACAGTTCACTGAACTCCTCGGCATACTTTCTGACATTAGCAATCTGTCGCTCGAGAGATGCCCGATACTCCTTGGCCGCTTCCAAACGATAGTCATAAAGCAACTGGTCAGCATCTGCATAAAGGGCATCTATCTTATTGGCATCATCCTCTTCACATATCTGGCCATAGATTTTCTGCAACTTGTCCTCATACTTCTTGGCAATGGCACCATAGTCATGCTTGGCTTCCTCCATCATCTGATGCTGATAGTTGCTGGTCAATCTGCCCACTTGAGCCTCATAGCCACTAAACGCAGCGGTCATCTGCTTCATCTGGTTGCTGAAGTTGCCGGCATTCATGGCCATCTTCTGCATCTGCTGTATGAACTCCGGATGCTGACGGATATAAGCCTCCTGCTCCTTTTCGCTCATCTTCTCGAACTTCTCCAGATCCATCGTGTTGACATCGCCGCCCATCATCTTAGCCATGACCTTATCCTGAATAGGCTTTTTCTTGGATTCCGGGGCATTCTCATCGTTGAGGACAGCCATCTCAGCCTTGGTCAGGCCAAACAGGTTCTGTATCTTTGTCTCCCATTTCTGGCGCAAGGCCTCCATCTCTGCATCAGAGCATCCAGACTGTTCGCGCTGTAACTGATCGGCACGAAGCACGACTGCTGCAATCTTCTGGGCATAGGCATCACGCTCCTCCATGCTGCTTCGCGCCATCTTCCCGGCAGAAGGCAATGGCGGCAACTCATTCATCAGAGCCTCAGCCGTAGTGGCAGTGCTAGGCGTCAAGACGCCATCCCATGTTACGGTTGAAGTCTTACGCTTGGGAATAATATCACAGCCCTGTGCTACAGCGAGATTTGAGACATCATCTGTTTCCCCGCTTGCAGTCAAGACCTTTTCTTCCTCGTTCTCACTATTACCAAAGGCAACCTGCTGGGCTTTCTGCTTCAGTTTCTTCAGAAATCCCTGAGCATTAGTTTCTGTCGTACCAAGCAGCATTGTAACTGCCATGATCATTAAAATCTTTTTCATACGTTCGTGGTATTATTTCTTGATGAACTCTACGCGGCGGTTCTTGGCACGACCTTCCTCAGTCTTGTTGTCGGCAACAGGCTCGTGAGAGCCCTTACCAACGGCTTTCAGGTTGAAGCCATCAACGCCTAAGCCCTCCAAAGCATGGACAATAGCCTCGGCACGCTGCTGAGACAAGGGATCGTTGATCTTGTCAGAACCCTGATTATCCGTATGGCCCTGCACCTCGAAACGAGCCGTTGGGTTCTTCTTCATGTAGTCGGCCACCTTCATAATCTCAATCATCGACTCCTGCTTCAGGGTGGCTTTGCCTGTATCAAACAGGATATTGTTGGTCACAAACTTACCTGTCTCGGCAATAGCCTTATCAATGTCTGATGCGTTGCGGTCGTACAACTCTACGGCCCCCTTGGCCAGCACCACATTGCGGATAAACGTCAGGTTGTGATAATCGAAAGGCACCTGGAAAGCGAACCAAGTAGGTTGCTTCACATTGGGCAGGTTTACCACGCGAGCACCATTGAAATAAACCTTCAGCGCACGCTTATTGAACGAGAAGGCTACATGGTTCCACCCCTGCTTGAATCTGTAGTTGAAGCCAGTAGGCCTGCCCATGTTATAGTAGAAGTGGTCGTAAGTTTCGCAAACGCCATGCACCAGTTCGAAAGTAACATTTCCATCATCTGTGCCAGGATTCGAGCGGTCTGTTGTTGTATACAGCCTCAACTTCATGTCGTTCAGGCCAATGCCGTCATTGCCATTGACCTGACTGCCACTATTCCAATAGTAGAAATCATACTCAAGCGTAAACTCTTCAGGCAGGTAGGCACCCTGTTGCTTCAGCAGCGGTGTGATGACAGCATTGTTTGTAGGTTCTATGGCCTTCACGCCACCTATTGTCTTCACCTCGGCAGCACCATCCAGCAAGTCCCATTTCGAGGGGAACTCTCCTACCCGCTCCTTTGTGACGTCATCTTCAAACATGATGACAGAGCCGCGTTTGAAGTCCGTCGAGGTAGCAACCTGCGGCTGTTCGTCAGGCACAGACACTGGAGTTGTTTCTTCCTCGGCATCATCACGCCGTGACTTCTCGCTCTTTTCTGTCATCCCACCATCTAGCACGCCATCTATCACCTCGTCGGTCTTGCGTTCCACCTTGTTTTCAATTTTCTCTTTGACTCGCTCAACGGCCTTGTCCTTCAACTTCTTAAAGAATCCCTGAGCATCGGCACTTGTCGATAAGGCAACTATTGCCACTGCCATTAAAATCAGTTTTTTCATATCCATTGTCTTAGTGTTTAAGTTACTATTCCTTACAAACTGTTCTCCAAAGTTAAGCATATTCTCATCATTTAGCAGCAAACCTGAGGCGTAAAATAGAAAAAACACATCAAAATTCCCCCCATTTGGGTGGTAACGGGCAAGTAAAGTTACACGTTTTTTGACTCCAAAGAGATGTTCTTGAAATTATTTGTGTATCTTTGCACATGTTATGAAAATAAAGTTTCTCATCATCTGCCTGTTCACAGTTCTCAGCACCAAGGCTTACAACGACTATCGCAATGCCCGCATTGACTCATTGGAGACAGCACTTAAGAGCAAGACCCCGCCTAAAGGGGCTGATTTGCTCAGAGCCTACGACGAACTGATGCGCGGCTACCTGCCTTTCGACTCCCTCAAAGCCTCCGACTATGGTCATAAGGCTTTAGCACTAAGTTACGAACTGAATGGTTTGAGAGTGCGCCAGGATGTGCTGCGACGCTTTGCACAGATGCACTATGCCCGCGAAGAGTTCGACGAAGCCATCCGCATCTTCCAGCAGGCGCTGGCTGTGGTGGACAGCATGGAGCACGACAAACGCTATACGCCGAGTGACGTCGACGATGCACGCTCGTGCCTCTACGGTGCTATAGGAAACGTCTACAACATGCAGGACAAGGCGCATCTGGCCATCCACTACTACCAGTTGGCACTGCCCATCTTCGAGAAGTACAGCTGGCTGGAGAGCCAAACCGTGCTCTACCATAACGTAGGCGAACTCTACTTTCTCATGGGCAACAATCAGGAAGCAGAGCGCAACTACCTGATGGGAGTCAGCAAGAGCAGGGAATCGAAAGACTCGCTGATGATAGCGCTGAGTCAGAAAGGGCTCCTGCACCTATATATTAATATGGGCGACTATCCAAAAGCCATCAATATGGCAGGACCCTGCTATTCCTTCTATTACGCCCATCGCACAGAGGAGGTGGGCGACTACCATGTGGTGCTGGCCTCAATGGTACGACTGAACCTGATGGAAGGACACGCGAACATTGCTGCCGCCAAGACCTATGCCAAAGAAGCCCTCAAACAGGTTGACAATCTGGGGTTTGAAGACAAGAGCAATGTCTATGCCGCCTGCTGCGAAGTGGCAATGGCTGAGAAGCAATGGCAACAGGCCCTCAACTACGCCCTGCAAACCATTCACCCTGACTCGCTGGCAACAAGTGCTGACGCAAGTTGCTATCAGTTGTTGGCAGAAATCTATACAGAATTGGGACAAAAGGCAAAAGCCCGCGAATATATCCAGAAGATGCACGATGTGATGAGCCGTTATTCTACAGACCATTACCAAAGCGGTCTGTCGCAGATGAAGGTGATCTACGAGACGGAGAAGAAGGAGGCCCAGATTGCAGCACTCGACAAGGAGCGCGAACTCTACCGCTGGCTGTTGGCAGCAGCCATCATTGCCATTGCCGCGTTGGTGACAGGCTCCGTGCTGACGGTCGTTGTACAGCGACGAAAGAAAGCACTGTTGGCTGCCAAAGTGGCCTTGGAGGCAGAAACCAAGGAACGCCGCATCATGGCCCGCGACCTGCACGACGGCCTGGGCGGCATGCTGTCGCTGCTGCGGATGAAGACTGAGCAAGGCGAGCCATCGCTGCCCCTCATCGACAGCATCCACGCCGAACTGCGCCGCACCGCCCACCACCTGATGCCCGAGGAACTGCTGAGAAACGGACTCGTTTCGGCACTCAACGACTTCGCCGTCTCTGTGCCAAACGCAAAGTTTCAAACTATCGGCGACATCCGACTGGATAAAGACAAGGAACTCGTGCTCTACCGCTGTGCCTACGAACTGGTAAACAACGCCATCAAGCATGCCCAGGCCAATCACATCAATATCCAACTGATGCAAGAGCCTCAACAGGTCACACTCTCCGTCAGTGATGACGGAACTGGTATCAAGGACATGAAAAAAGGCATGGGACTGAACAATATCAGAGAACGCATCGCCACCTATAAGGGCAGCCTCAAGATAATCAGTACACAAGAAGTCGGAACAGATATCAACATCACCCTACCATTATGAAGAAATATCTCATTGATGTCAATATCGCAGACGACCACAAACTGGTCTGCGAAGGTCTCACCGATCTGATTAATCAAAGCGGAATGGCACACGTCAGTCATACCTTTACAACGCTGGAATCTTGCAGGCAGGCATTCGAACAAAGACGTCCAGATGTGTTGCTGCTTGATCTCTCCATGCCCGATGGAGATGGCATCACCTTCTGCCATCAGATTATCCAAGACTATCCCAGGGTGAAAGTCATCGCACTGACCATACACGATGAATATTCCATGATTCAGCGCATGATGGATTGTGGTGCTCATGGCTACGTGTTGAAAAGTTCTTCCATCGAAGAACTGATTGAAGCCATCAACAGCGTATGGCAGGGACAGCAGTATGTATCACCACTGGTGACTGACATCCTGCATGAGGGACAGGCAAGAAGTGTAGTTCTTACTGAAGTTGAAAAAAACATCCTACGACTCATCTGTGACGGACTCACCAATCCTCAAATAGCCGTCCAACTGGGACTTAGCACAGAAACAGTCAACTGGTATCGTAAACGTCTGTTGGCCAAATTTGAGGTCAAGAACAGCGTAGGATTAGTCAGAAAAGTATTGGAGCAAAAACTACTTTAAGGATTATACATATCCTTGCAGTAGAAGGCCATGATGTCGTCGAGCATACGCTTGGCCTCGACAGCGGGGCTGTCAGGGTCGAGTTCTATCGCCTGGATGTAGCAGTTGATGGCTTCGTGCCACTGACTCTGCTTACGATATTCGTTACCTTGCTGATAATATTCTTCTGCAGTCATTGTTTTCAAATGAGAAATGAGAAATGAGGAGTGAGTTTACCATTTGTCATTTCTCATCTGAGCAGCAAGCAGCGTGTTCTTCATCAGCGAGCAGATAGTCATCGGCCCAACGCCGCCCGGGACGGGGGTGATATAGGAACACAGGGGAGCCACCTCGTCGAACTTTACGTCGCCTGTCAGACGGAAGCCGCTCTTACGGCTGGCATCCGGCACACGGGTGGTGCCCACGTCGATGATGACGGCACCGGGCTTCACCATGTCGGCCGTCACAAACTCGGGCTGGCCGATGGCGGCGATGATGATGTCGGCCTGGCGACACTCCTCTTTCAGCGTCTTCGAACGGGAGTGGCACACGGTGACGGTGGCATCGCCATACTGTTTTTGCATCATGAGTTGAGCCATGGGTTTGCCCACGATGTTCGAACGGCCCAGGATGACACATTTCTTTCCGCTGGTCTCAATGTTGTAGCGCTTCAGCAGAGTGATGATACCGAGCGGTGTGGCAGAGATGAAGCAGGGCAGTCCGATGGCCATGCGCCCCACGTTGATGGGATGGAAGCCGTCGACATCCTTGCGGTAGTCGATGGCCTCGATGATTTTCTGCTCGTCGATATGCTTGGGCAGGGGCAACTGGACGATGAAGCCGTCCACGTCGTCGTCGGCATTCAACCGCGACACGCAGGCCAGCAGTTCCTCCTCGGTCACGTCGGCCTCATAGCGGATGAGGGTTGACTTGAAACCGCAAGCCTCGCAGGCGAGTACCTTATTCTTAACGTATGTCTCGCTGCCGCCGTCGTGGCCTACCAACACAGCGGCCAGATGGGGCTGTTTACCGCCACGGGCCACAATCTCTTTCACCTCTGCGGCAATCTCGGCCTTGATGGCCGTTGCCGTCGCTTTTCCGTCGATTAGTTGCATAGTTCTTTCTTTTTTTATGGGGGCATCTGGGCCTAATGGGGCTGATGGGCCTAATAGGGCTTATGAGCCGATGAGCCTGATGGCCTAATTGGGCCGATGGTTATTTCGGCAGACCGCCTTTCATATTCTTCATGGCAGCAGCCATCTGCGCCATGCGGCCGCGGTCCATGCCGCTGACCATCTTCATCATCTTCTTCGTCTGGTCGAACTGCTTCATCAGGCGGTTCACGTCCTCCATCTTGGTACCGCTGCCCTTGGCGATGCGCTGGCGGCGGCTCTGGTTGATGATGTCGGGGTTGGCACGCTCCTTCGGGGTCATCGACTGGATGATGGCCTCGATGCCCTTGAAGGCATTGTCGTCGATGTCGAGGTCCTTGATCTGCTTGCCCACACCGGGAATCATGCTGGCCAGTTCCTTGATGTTGCCCATCTTCTTGATTTGCTGAATCTGGGCCATGAAGTCGTCGAAGTCGAACTTGTTCTTGCGGATTTTCTTCTCCAGTTCCCTGGCCTGCTTCTCGTCGAACTGCATCTGGGCACGCTCCACGAGACTGACCACGTCGCCCATGCCGAGTATACGGTCGGCCATTCGCTCGGGGTGGAACACGTCGATGGCCTCCATCTTCTCGCCCGTTCCCACAAACTTGATGGGCTTTGTGACCACGGTGCGGATAGAGAGGGCGGCACCGCCACGGGTGTCGCCGTCGAGTTTGGTCAGCACCACGCCGTCGAAGTCGAGGCGGTCGTTAAATTCCTTGGCGGTGTTCACGGCATCCTGACCGGTCATCGAGTCGACCACGAAGAGCGTCTCGTCGGGATTGACAGCCTGCTTCAGATTGGCTATCTCGCTCATCATCTGCTCGTCGACGGCCAGACGGCCGGCGGTATCGATGATGACCACGTTGTACGACTCCTGCTTGGCCTTGCGGATAGCATTCTGGGCTATCTCGACCACGTTTTGGTTGCCCTCCTCGGTATAGACATCCACACCGACGGTCTGACCGACAACCTTCAACTGCTCGATGGCGGCGGGACGATAGACGTCGCAGGCCACGAGCAGCGGATTCTTGTGCTGACGGTTCTTCAGCAGGTTGGCCAGTTTGCCGGAGAACGTGGTCTTACCGGAGCCCTGCAGACCCGACATCAGAATGATGGCCGGCCGCGACTCGAGTTTCAATTCGACGGCCTTGCCGCCCATCAGTTCGGTCAGTTCGTCGTGGACAATCTTCACCATCAACTGACTGGGTTTGATGGCCGTGAGCACGTTCATGCCCAGGGCTTTCTGCTTCACCGTGTCGGTGAACTGCTTGGCCACCTTGTAGTTGACGTCGGCATCCAGCAGAGCACGGCGCACGTCTTTCAAGGTCTCGGCAACATTGATCTCGGTGATCTTACCCTCACCTTTCAGTATCTTGAACGACCTCTCCAGCCGTTCACTTAAATTTTCAAACATAAACTAATTGCAATTATCGGGCTGCAAAATTACAACAAAAAAACGAGACCCGCAAACATTGAGCCTCGTTTTTTCCTATTTTTAGTCTCACAGCACTTCGTCCATCACAATGTCGTGGTCGGCGGCAGGCACCAGGGGCACCCGCTGGAAGGGGAAGCAAACACCTATTTTATATATATAAGGACAGAGGGAGAGGAAACGGTCGTAGTAGCCACGGCCACGCCCCAGCCGACGACCGGCAGCATCGAAGGCCATACCGGGAATGAGGGCCAGGTCTATCTGTCTATAGTCGGCAAACACCTCGCCAACGGGTTCCATGATATGAAAAGCCCCTTCTTGCAGGTCGGCCGCAGAGGTATAGCGTCGCAGTTCCATAGTCTCCTCACCGGTCACACGGGGCAGCAACACCGTAGTGCCCGCCTCCACCAACTGACGGATGAGCGGCCGGATGTCCACCTCGTCGGGCAAGGGCCAGTAGGCCAGGACGATGTGAGGATGGAGGGTCGATGAAAGAGGGTTGAGGGTCGAGGGTTGAGGGTCGAGGGTTGAGGGTTGAAGGTGGAGATGTGAGACCAATCTCTCAACGATTTCGGCGGAGAAGCGCGGCAGTTGGTCGGCATGCTGGCGTTTCTGTTGACGCATCTGTTCACGCAGCACCGCCTTGGTGGGAGCAGCCTGACGGGCAGAAAACTCGCAGCCACAGTATTGCTGGTTGTAGAAGCCATAGTCACGGAGCAGTTGGTTGCGCCGTTCCTGCAGTCCACCCTTGCGCCAGTTCTGAGCCCAGAACTGAACCTTTGTCCTTTGACCTTCGACCTTTGACCACTGATCATTGACGACCTGTTCGGCCCGCCGCCCGGCCCGTTCTATCTGTTCCAGGCGCTTCCATCGGCTGGAGGCCAGCGTAGTAGCGAAATGGCGGATACCCAGTTCACGGGCTTTTTGAGCCGCAGCCAACAGACGCAATGAGAAACAGGCCTCGCAGCGGGAGCCTCTTTCCGGCTCGTCTTCCAGTCCTTTGATGCCGCAACGCCACCGGTCGTGGTCGTAGTCGCCGTCAATCCAGGGGATGCCCAGGCTCTCGGCGTGGCGTTTGCTCTCCTCCTTACGGATATTATACTCCTCGCGAGGCCAGATGTTTGGGTTAAAATAAAAGATGGTGGGGCGTACGTCGTGCTGCAACAGCCACTCGACGATGGCCGACGAACAGGGCGCACAACAAGCATGGAGCAACAGTTCCGTACACCCCTCAGGAATCTCAATCGCTGCTTTTTTCAATTCTCAATTCACAATTCTTAACTCTCCGCTCGACCTTTGGTCGCTCGCAAGGCGAGAATTCTCACAACCCCCTTGCCTTCCAGATACGGTCTTTGGCGGCGTTGATCTCCTGAAACTTCTTCTCGGCAGCCTTGCGCACATCGTCGCCCAGTTTGGCCACACGGTCGGGATGGTGCTCCAAGGCCAGTCGGCGGTAAGCCTTCTTGAGTTCGTCGTCGGTAGCATCGGCACTCACGCCCAGCACCTTGTAGGCATCGTCAAGCGTGTCGCCCTGCAGGTGGAGCATCTGGTCGACCTCACCTGGCGACATCTGCAGCCACTCGGCCACTTCCTTCAGAGCCTGCAACTCCACGGGAGGCACATGACCGTCGGCCTGACCGATCATCACCAGGAAATTGAGTAGTTGCAGACGACCGGAGTAGTCTACATTGAGAGCAATCTGCCGACAACTCTCCTGAATGCGCTGACGGAAAGTCTGAGGCCCCATCCGCCTCTGCTCCTCAAACAACTGCCGGAGAAACTGGTCGCCTTGCCGGGCTGCCTCGTCGCCGAAGTTCTGGCGGAGCACATTACGGACAAACTCCATCTCGCTGTGCATCACCTTGCCGTCGGCACGGATGATATAGCCCGCCAGCACCAGCATCGACAGCAGGAAACTGTTGCGCTGGCCCTGAAGGTCCTCCTGATCACCCGCCAGACGGGCCGTCTGACCTCCATCGCCATTCAAGCCGGTGACAGCCATGTCGAACACGGCTCCAATAAAAAATCCCAACAGGCCGCCCAAGGCGCCAAAGGTGCTCCATCCCAGGTAGCCGCCTATCCACTTGCCAAATGCCATTTATTGAGTTGAGAGTTTAGAGTTAGCCGATGGCGTTCATCAGGAAGTCAACGGCTCCGTTGACGCCAAACTTCCGTACATTTATCGACACGTCGTAGTTGCGGGCATCCTGCCAGTCGCAGCCGGTATAGGTCTTGGTATAGAGTTCGCGGCTGTAGTCGTTGTCGACAATCATGGCGGCGGCATCGCTGCTGGAGATGTCATACTTACGGCCGATGCGCTGCTTGCGGCACTCATCGTCGGCATGAATAAATATCTTAAGGGCATTGGGATGATTGCGGAAGATGTAGAAGCCGCAGCGTCCGATGATGACACACGACTCTTGGGCAGCCACCTCGCGGATCACCTCGGCCTGAGCCTCGAAAAGTTGATGCGACGTCTGGTCGTGCTCCTGGCCGTTATACTCTGCCCCGGCCATATACGAACGGTAGAACTGTGTGAAGTCGTCGCGCCACAGGGGGTTGCGGGCTTCTATCCTCTCCACAGCATCCTCAACGATTTCGAACTTGCGAGCCACCTCATTCAGTATCTGTTTGTCTAATAACTTCACATTGAGTCTGCGAGCCAGTTCGGCCCCAATCTCGTGTCCACCCGTACCGAACTGACGGCTGATGGTGATGACGAATTTCTCTTCCTTATTCATAATACGACAGATTAGGGGTTAATATTCCTTTCTGCTGCAAAGATAGCGAAAAAGAACGAAACGGCCAAAGAATCAACCGATTTTTTCCATATAGGCTGCACACATTTCGGCACACCGCTCGCCATCGACGCCTGCCGAGACGATGCCGCCGGCATAGCCGGCACCCTCGCCGCAAGGGAAGAGACCCTCCAAGCGGACATGCTGCAGGGTCTCGGCATCACGGACGATGCGTACCGGACTGCTCGTCCTGGTCTCCACGGCTATCATCACTGCCTCGTTGGTCAGAAAGCCGTGAGCCTGCTTGCCAAACTGGCGGAAGCCCTGCTGCAGGCGAGAGGCTATGGGTTGGGGCAACCAGAAATGCAACGGCGACGACACCAGGCCCGGGGCGTAACTGCTCTTCGGCAGGTCGAAACTCAGGCGACCGTTCACGAAGTCGGCCATGCGCTGCGCCGGAGCCGTCTGCTGACGGTTGCCCTGCTGCCAGCACATCTTCTCCAACGCTTCCTGGAACGCCATCACCCTCAACGGGTCATCATCAGTATTACATTTACTTTTTTCTATATTATTACATTGTTCTATATTATTACATTGTAGCATTTCTGCCTCTCCCAGGTCTTCAGGTCTAACCTCGACCACCATGCCAGAGTTGCTCCATTGCGTACCACGGCTGGCAGGGCTCATACCGTTGACCACGATTTGCTCCGGCCCCGTGGCTGCGGGAATGACAAAGCCGCCGGGACACATGCAGAACGAATAGACACCACGGCCGGCGGCCTGGGTCACAAACGCATATTCGGCTGCCGGCAACCACTGGCCACGCCCTTCCTTGCGGTGATACTGTATCTGGTCTATCAGCGCCGAAGGATGTTCCAGACGGACACCCACGGCGATGCCCTTCGACTCGATCTCTATGCCGGCCTCTGCCAGATAGCGATAGACATCACGGGCCGAGTGGCCGGTGGCCAGGATGACGGGACCGAAGAACTCTTTGCCCTTTTGCTGTGCCGAACAGCCTATCACCTGATTGCCTTCCTGCAAGAGCCGCGTGACTCGTGTTTGAAAATGCACCTCGCCGCCACAGCGGAGGATGGTGTTACGCATGGCCTCGATGACCTGCGGCAAGCGGTCGGTACCGATATGGGGATGGGCATCGGCCAGAATATTGGTCGAAGCGCCGTGCTGGCAAAACACACGGAGAATCTTGTCCGTATTGCCGCGCTTCTTCGAACGGGTGTAGAGTTTGCCGTCGCTGTAGGCCCCTGCCCCACCCTCGCCGAAGCAGTAGTTGCTCTCTCCATCCACCTGCTGGGTGCGGCTGATGGCGGCCAGGTCTTTCTTCCGTTCATGAACATCCTTGCCACGCTCCAGCACAACAGGCCGGAAGCCCAGTTCGATGAGCCGCAAGGCAGCAAACAGTCCGCCGGGTCCGGCTCCCACCACGATGACCTGCGGTCGCTGGCTGACATCCTGATAGCAAACAGGCTCGAACACGTCGTCCTGCGGTTCCTCGTTGATGTAGACCCGCACCTTCAGATTGACAAAGATGGTGCGCTGCCGGGCATCGACAGAGCGTTTCAGGATGCGCACCCCCTTCAGCGAGCGCTGGGCGATGCCTTTCTCCTGGGCGATGTATCTTTTCAGGTTTTCCGCATCGGCCGCCACCTGCGGCAAAACGCGGAGTTGATATTCGTTAGTCATAATTAGGGGCAAAGGTACAAAATAAATCTTAAATCTTCGTTACTAATTCATATTTTTTTCTTACCTTTGCACCTTGTAATAAAAAACTAGCGCACGATATTGGGTTTATGAAAGTAATGAAGTTCGGCGGAACCAGCGTGGGTTCCGTAGAGAGTATCCTCAATCTGAAGAAAATCGTAGAGGCCGAGCAGACGCCTGTCATCGTTGTGGTCAGTGCCTTGGGTGGTATCACCGACAAACTGATAGCCACCTCGCAAATGGCCCTTCATGGCGACGAGACCTGGAAAGACGAGTTCGAAGCCATGAAACAGAGACATCACGACATGGTGACGGCCATCATCGCCGAAGGTCCGAAGCGCGAAGCCCTGCTCAGCACGCTCGACGACCTCTTTGAACAGTTACGTTCTATATATTATGGTGTCTATCTGATTCACGACCTGAGTCCAAAGACCCAGGCCACCATCGTCAGTTATGGCGAACGTCTGAGCAGCCATATCGTCGGCACGCTCATCAAGGGCGGTGTCAGGATGAACAGCCGCGACTTTATCCGCACGGTGAAGAAGCAAGGCAAGTATGTGCTCGATGCCGAACTGACCAACACGCTGGTGCGTGAGGCCTTTAGTTCTGTATGTCGCAATGCTATTGCAACAAACGGGGGAAGCGACGGGACAGAGAGCGCAACAAACGGTGCAGAGGACGGAACCGTGGCGGTGGTGCCCGGCTTCATTGCCCGTGACCGCGACACCAACGAGACCACCAACCTGGGGCGCGGCGGCAGCGACTATACCGCCGCCATCATCGCCGCTGCCCTCGATGCCGAGGTGCTGGAGATATGGACCGATGTCGACGGTTTCATGACTGCCGACCCCCGCGTCATCAAGACGGCCTATACCATCAACGAACTGTCGTATGTGGAGGCCATGGAACTCTGTAACTTCGGTGCCAAGGTGGTCTACCCGCCCACCATCTACCCAGTCTGCGTCAAAGACATCCCCATCCGTATCAAGAACACGTTCAACCCCGAGCATCCAGGCACACTCATCAAGCAGAAGATAGACAACGACCGCAAGCCCATCAAGGGCATATCGAGCATCAAGGGCACCACGCTCATCACCGTCACCGGACTCTCCATGGTGGGTGTCATCGGTGTCAACCGCCGCATCTTCTCCACACTGGCCGAAAACGGCATCTCGGTGTTCATGGTCAGTCAGGCCTCGTCAGAGAACAGCACTTCTATCGGTGTCCGCGACGAGGATGCCGACCGTGCCGTCGAGGTGCTCAACCTCGAGTTTGCAAAGGAGATCGTCACCGGTGCCATGTTCCCCATGCATGCCGAAAGCGGCCTGTCGACCATCGCCATCGTGGGCGAGAACATGAAGCACACACCGGGTATCGCCGGCAAACTGTTCGGCACGCTCGGCCGCAGCGGCATCAGCGTCATTGCCTGTGCCCAGGGTGCCTCGGAGACCAACATCTCGTTTGTCGTCGAAGGACAGTTCCTACGCAAGGCTCTCAACGTGCTCCACGACTCGTTCTTCCTGTCGGAGTACAAGGTGCTCAACCTCTTCATCTGTGGCATCGGCACCGTGGGTGGCAACCTTATCGAACAGATCAACTCGCAATACAAGATGCTGAAGGAGACCCGTCAACTGAAACTCAAGGTGGTGGGCATCGCTTCCAGCAAGAAGGCCATCTTCAACCGCGACGGCATCGACCTGCGCACCTACAAGGACCTGATGCAGAATGCCGAGGCCAGCAATATACAGCGGCTGAAAGAGGAGATCATCAAGATGAACATCTTCAACTCGGTGTTCGTCGACTGTACGGCATCGGCCGAGGTGGCTGCTCTCTATCAGGACTTCCTCGACCACAATATCTCGGTGGTGACAGCCAACAAGATAGCGGCTTCAGGGCCCTATCCCGCCTACAGCAAACTGAAGAAGACGGCACTGCAGCGTGGCATCAAGTTCCTGTTCGAGACCAACGTGGGGGCCGGACTGCCCATCATCGGCACCATCAACGACCTGCTTAACTCCGGCGACAAGATTCTGCGTATCGAGGCAGTGCTCAGCGGCACGCTCAATTTCATCTTCAACACCATCTCGGCTGAGGTGCCGTTCTCCGAGACGGTCCGTCTGGCCAAGGAGAAGGGCTACAGCGAGCCAGACCCGCGCATCGACCTCTGTGGCAAGGATGTCATCCGCAAACTGGTCATCCTGACCCGCGAGGCCGGCTACAAGGTAGAACAGGAAGACGTAGAAAAGCGGCTCTTCATGCCCGATGCCTTCTTCGTGGGTTCTATCGATGAGTTCTGGAAGAACCTGCCTTCGCTCGATGCCGACTTCGAGGCTCGCCGCCAGGAGTTGGACAAGGAACAGAAGCGCTGGCGTTTCGTGGCCAAGATGGAGGTGGTGCCTTCCACCGACGGACAGTCATCAACGGGATGCAAGACCAATGTCTCTACAGGCAGCAAGACCGGCTCCTCACTGGGCTGCAAGACCAGTGTCTCTCTGGAGGCTGTCGGGCCGCGCCATCCCTTCTACGGTCTGGAGGGCAGCAACAACATCGTGCTCCTCACCACCGAGCGTTACAAAGAATATCCCATGCTCATCCAAGGCTATGGCGCCGGAGCCGGCGTGACCGCCGCCGGTGTCTTCGCCAACATCATGAGTATAGCAAATATCTAAGCCCCATTAGCCCCATTAGCCCCATTAGCCCCATTAGCCCCATTAGCCCCATTAGCCCCATAAAAGAAAAAAAATGAAGCACATCATCATCCTCGGCGACGGAATGGCCGACCACAAGGTGGAACGCCTTGGCAACAAGACCCTGCTACAGTATGCCCGTCCAGAATACATGAACCGTCTGGCAAAGGCCGGACGCACCGGTCGTCTTATCACCGTCCCGGAGGGTTTCCCGCCGGGCTCCGAGGTGGCCAACACCGCCATCCTCGGCTACGACCTCAACAAGGTCTACGAAGGCCGAGGCCCCCTCGAGGCAGCCAGCATCGGCTATGACATGGCCGACGACGACTTTGCCATCCGCTGTAACATCATTACCCTGGAAAGGCAACAGGTAGGCGACGGCACGGCGGGAATGGACGGCATAATCGTCACCCACAACGGTGGCAACCTGCAGACCGACGATGCCCGTGTGCTCATCGACTATCTCAACGAGCACCTCGCCGCCCCCATCAACCGTGAGCAGGGCTGCGAACGGGTGAAGTTCATCTGCGGCATACAGTATCGCCACCTCCTCGTCATCAAAGGCGGCTCGAA
>OCTX012277197.1_pt1 | contig 19547 bp, 18 predicted proteins | sample 1539691 | NCBI WGS metagenome assembly OCTX01 (sample SAMN02144231, study PRJEB22623) | gut metagenome | biome: sheep rumen | host: Ovis aries | place: New Zealand
ATATCAGAGCTTTCAGCTCGCAATTACTGCATCCCTGACTCAAAAGAGTCGGGGATTTTTATTAATCAATAAAATTTGAAAGTATTTGTAACAAATGTACACTTCGGAATGAAAAAATAGTTGTAACTTGCAACCTGAAACGAAAAAGCAAACCAATAATATGAAAATATGAAGAAAAAACTATTATTATTTTTTCTGTGCACATCACAAATGGCCAGTGCCCAGAATCCAATAATCCGCGACCAGTTTACCGCCGACCCCACTGCCCGCGTGTTCAACGGGAAGGTATATGTATATCCATCGCACGACATCCCTGCTCCCGAAGGTCAGCGTCAGGACTGGTTTTGCATGGCCGACTACCACGTGTTTTCCTCAGAGAACCTGACAGAATGGGAAGACCATGGGGTGATTGTAACCCACAACGATGTGGCATGGGTCCGTCCTGAGAGCTATGCGATGTGGGCCCCCGACTGTGTTGAAAAAAACGGCAAGTACTACTTTTATTTTCCCGCCGCTCCCAAAGGTGGACGCGGGTTCAGCGTAGGAGTGGGCATATCCGACCGTCCTGAAGGTCCGTTCGAGTTTGAGAAAGAAAACATAAAAGGCGTGATGGGCATAGACCCTTGCGTACTGGTGGATGATGACGGCCAGTCGTATATCTACTGGAGCGGAATGGGCATCCGTGGTGGTAAGCTGAAAGCAAACATGACAGAATTGGATGGTGAGTCCAAGCAGATGGAAGGCTTGCCAGAAGGATTCAAGGAAGGCCCATTCGCATTCAAGCGAGAGGGTATTTACTATCTGACCTTTCCGTGGGTACGGAAAGAAGGTGGCACTGAGACCCTGGCTTATGCCACCAGCTCCACCCCCTTGGGTCCATGGGACTTCAAAGGTATAATCATGCCAGAATCTCCCACCGGCTGCTGGACCAACCATCACTCCATCTTGGAATACAAAGGGGAATGGTATCTTTTCTATCACCACAACGACTACTCGCCGAAGTTCGACAAATTGCGTGCCGCCCGTATAGACCGCCTGCATTTTGGCAAGAAAGGCGAGATACTTGAAGTTGTTCCGACACTCCGTGGTGTAGGAATAAACCCTTCGACGAGCAAGATAGACGTAGACCGATACAGCAGTGCAAGTAAAGACGTAAGCATTTCATACGTAGACACCACGAACACGTTCAAGGGGTGGTATGCCACTCTGCCGGAAAAAAAGGACTGGATAGTATATAAAGATGTTGATTTCACAGGTGTGCGTTCAGACAGCTATATGATAGCCGAGGTGAAAGCCGAGAAAAACACAGAGCTGATCATCCGCGAGAAAAACGCCAAAGGGAAAATCATAGGCCGTGCCAAGGTGGTTTGCATGACAGAAGGCCAGTTCCGTCGCGACAACCGTGGACGCTGGATGATGGTCACCGCAGCATTAGAGCATGTTCCGCAGGGCATCAGTGATTTATATATAAGCAGCGAAGAAGGCGGTCTGAGTATCGACTGGGTACAGTTCAAGAACCGTGATGCCTATTTCCGTCCGTCAGACACATCGAGCCTTCGTCCTGACGACAATGGATTCATCCGCCGCTGGCTTCTACTTGATCCGATAGACAAGCCCAACCGTTCGAACACCGTATTCACTGACAGCTACCTGAAAGAGCAATTTCAGAAAGAATATTTTGCCAGCCAGTTCACAGATGTACCAAAGCCAGGCAAACAAGAAAAAGTAGAAAAGCAGACCTTGACATGGCACGGCCTTGACAGCGAGCGGTTCAACGTGAAATTATTCCGATTCGCAGACCTCAATCAGAAACAGACGTATGGTGTGATGTTCTGGTGTGTGACAGTGATCGATTGTGAGGAAGACATACCGAATGTACGTCTTGCCGCCGGCAGCAACGGTGCCTCCTGCTGGTGGCTTAACGGTGAAGAAGTCCTGTTGCTGTCTGGCGACCGCCGCATGGTGGAAGACGACGGAATGTCATCTCGACTGACCCTGAAGAAAGGGCGTAACATCCTTCGCTGCTCGGTGATAAACGGTCCTGGCATGAGCGACTTTTGCGTTCGATTCATAGATGAGAGTGGAAATCCAGTAAGAAACTATACAATAAACATAGACAAATGAAAACGACAATCAGCACAATCCTATTATCTCTGCTTACAATAAGTGCAAACTCCCAGGAAGGGGCTCCATATATACACGACCCTTCGACAATCGCTGAATGTAACGGCAAATACTATACGTTCGGCACTGGTGGCGGCGGTCTGATCAGTGAGGACGGATGGGTGTGGCAAGGCGGCGCTGAGCGTCCCGGCGGAGGTGCGGCCCCAGACGTAATGAAGATTGGCGACCGGTATCTCGTCATCTATGGTGCAACAGGAGGCGGCCTGGGCGGCGGTCATAACGGACGAATCCTGACCATGTGGAACAAGACCCTGGATCCTAAATCTCCCGATTTCAAGTATACAGAGGCCGTAGAAGTGGCCTGCAGTGACGGCATGGAAGACAACGATGCCATCGACCCCTGCCTGCTCCTCGATCCGGACGGACGGCTATGGGTGAGCTATGGCACTTATTTCGGCACAATCCGCTTGATAGAGCTTGACCCTAAGACAGGATACCGAAAAAAAGGCAACAAAGAGAAAGACATTGCGATAGACTGTGAGGCAAGTGACTTGATTTACCGCAATGGCTGGTATTATCTACTTGGCACCCATGGAACCTGCTGTGACGGAGTGAACTCCACCTACAACATCGTAGTAGGTCGTTCGAAAAAAGTGACCGGCCCTTATGTTGACAATGTAGGCCGTGACATGTTTCATGGTGGCGGCAAGATGGTGATAAACGCAGGCGACCGCGTATGTGGTCCTGGTCATTTTGGCAGGACAATCATAGACGAAGGTGTGGAGATCATGTCGTGCCATTACGAGGCCGACTTTGACCGCAGCGGCCGTAGTGTCCTTGGTATCCGTCCGCTGATATGGAAGAATGACTGGCCCATAGCCGGTGAGCGGATCAAGTCAGGGACTTACGAGATAGAGTCAGAACGCCGAGGCTATTCACTCGAATTGGCCGTTGACTTTGTCCGTCTGCCACAAGAACGAGAGCGGTTCTGGAGCATGGACACGAGCAAGCCCTTAGTGAAATTAGAATCACAGAAACTGGAAGACGTAATCAGCGGATGGCCAAGCGGTGAGATTGGCGTACGTGCCGGTGACTATATGTTCCGTCCTCATCAGCATTGGAGCGTAATCCCCGTGAAGGAAGCCGGCGGCTATTTAGGCGGTCCCTATTATAAGATAGTGATAGCAGGCACAGAAAGAGCCCTTGCCGCCACAAGCAGCAAAGAATTGACGACAGTGGCGACATTCAGCGGTGGAGACGAGCAATTATGGCGCATAGAGCAACTGACCGACGGCACCTATCGAATCATGCCCAAGCGCATCCCCGGCGAGACAGGCCTTAACACGACATACGTAGTCTACTCAGCCGGCGACAGCACACCGACACTGGCAAAATACGACTTCAAGTCAGACAATTCAAAGTGGAATTTCAAACGTCAGGACGACTGAATTGCATTGACCATCATCTCCACTAGCCGAGGAAGAGCATAGCGGTCAATATCAGACTCACGAATCCAGATGTATTCTTTTGGCAGCTGCGGTTTTGAACCAGCCTCAACAAGGTAGAAGTCAGCGAAAATCACCTGATGAGTGAGAACATGCTTCACTTTCTTCCTAATCATTGAGACTGTCCCATGATAATCAGGCATGTCAACAAGCTCTTCGATAAGAACAGGCTCCCAAAGTCCCTGCCATATATCTCCGGCCGGTCGTCTTCTGAAAGCCACGAAGACTTGCCTCTCCATTCTGCAACGGATATAGAAATACGAGAATTCACGTTCTCGTATTTTTATATTTTTTAATTTGACAGGCAGAGCCTCCACGCGATTCGTCCTGACAGCATCACAGGTCTCCATCATCGGGCAACGCATGCAGTCAGGAGATTTTGGCGTGCATTGTACGGCTCCGAAATCCATCATCGCCTGATTGAAGTCATCCGGATGATTCTCAGGAATGAGCTGTTGCGCTAAAAGAGCAAAAGTTTTTTTCCCGTCTGCATTGTTGATAGGAGTGTCAATGCCGAAATATCTGGCAAGAACCCTGTAGACATTCCCGTCGACAGCCGCAGCCGGAATATTGAAAGCAAAGGACGCGATAGCGGCCGCCGTATAGTCCCCCACCCCTTTCAGCTTCTTGATTTCCTCCAAAGAATCCGGAAAATGTCCGAGGTCTACGATCTGTCTTGCCGCCTGATGCAGGTTGCGTGCCCTGGAATAGTACCCAAGCCCCTGCCACATCCTCAAGACCTCATCCTCAGATGCATCTGCAAGCATCCGAACGTCGGGCCATCTTCGTATGAAACGTTCCCAATATGCAGTCCCCTGCTGTATGCGCGTTTGCTGAAGAATGATTTCGCTAATCCAGATGGCGTAAGGGTCTTTCGTATCCCTCCAAGGCAGCGCACGCTTGTTGACACGGAACCATTCAAGTAATTTAAATGTAAAGTCGTGAGTCATTCTAAATGAAAATATCTGTAAAGTTAAGAAAAAAAAGACAAAGAAGAAAAGGAAGCGAGGAAAAGCGACAAAAAATTCGTAACTTTGCAAAAATTTTCAAAAAAAGAGATGGAACACTTACCAAAAGATCCAGCCATACTGGTGTCAAGCATAAATATGTTGTTGCGTGATGAAGAGTTTGACACCTTGGAATCGTTATGCTATAGTTTCGATGAAGAGCCAGAAAAACTAAAGTCATATCTGCAAGCAAATGGCTACATATACAGCGAAAAGCAACTACAATTCCGTCCAGAAGGATATGACTCCTCCGAATCATGATCAGCAAAGACAGCATAGAGACCGCCTACAGTTTCATGCATCAGAAGATGCGTGTCTACATTCATTCGTCGATGGCATGGCAACGAGATGACATAGAAGTGGCCATCAGCTCATACGTTGACGGAATGAACTCAGAATTATACACCTTGTTGTCGTGCGGCCGGAATGACTATCTGAGGAGTCACGATAGTTTTGAGGAAGACATACGGAATGCAGTGAGTCAATTAGAAAGGATGTTGGAGGCGTAACTCAAAGACTCGGACGGATGCGGTCAATCAAACAGGGGTGTAAATGGATTTTCAGATTACTCTTCCTGCTTTAACCTTAACGACTCAACCTTCTCAAGTCTTGCGATGAGTTTTGGCATGTTGTCTTTACGAATGCGTAAAGTCATCTCACAATCATTGTCGAACTGCTGAGCAACGACTGCCGGTCCTTCCTCCTTGACAATTCTCATGACATCATTCATGTATGGATATTCAAAGTTGAAAGAGACGGACAGTTCAACTTTCTTTTCAATAATTTCCGCATTGGCAATCGCCTCCGCAGCCGCCAGCCTGTAAGCAACTATAAGTCCGCCCGTTCCCAGCTTCACACCGCCAAAATACCTTACGACAATGATAAGAACATCCGTAAGGTTGTTTGAGTTGATTTGTCCCAAAATGGGTTTACCAGCCGTACCAGAAGGCTCACCGTTGTCGTTAGCCCTGAAGACGGTCCGATCCGGGCTAATCATGTATGCATAACATACATGCCTTGCATCATAGTATTTCTTTTGGAACTCCGCAACCTTATTCTTAATCTCCTCGATAGTAGAAACAGGAAAAGCGAAGGCAAGAAACTTGCTTCGCTTCTCCGTGTAATATCCTTCAGATGGAGATTTAATGGTGAGGAATGTATCCATAAATGTAGTTTGTTATGCGATCCAAGATATGGCTCGCCACTCAATAGGGAATGAGGCAGAAAAGATTTCCGCCACGTTCTAAGAGAGTTTATGGATGACCAGTCCGGACCGCAGTTTTGGTTCGAACCATGTGGCTTTAGGCGGCATGATATTACCTGAGTCAGCAATATCCATGATTTGCTTCATGGTGACCGGATAGAGGGCCAAAGCCATCTTCATCTCTCCAGAGTCCACCCTTCTTTTTAGCTCGTCCAGTCCTCTAAGGCCTCCCACGAAATCAATCCTCTTATCCTTTCTCAAGTCTTTGATTCCGAGAATCTCATCGAGAATAAGTTTCGATGATATGCTGACATCAAGCACTCCAATCGGGTCGTTATCGTCGAATGTTCCAGGCTTAGCGTTGAGCGCATACCATTCTCCATCGAGATAAAGAGAGAACTCATGCAGCTTAGCCGGCTTATAGTTGTCGGTCCCCTTCTTCACGACTTCAAAATTCCTGCTTAATGCATCGAGGAACTGCTGACTTGTCAGCCCGTTGAGGTCTTTCACCACCCGGTTGTAGTCAAGAATGGTGAGTTGTGAGGCCGGGAAGCATACAGCCATAAAATAGTTGTACTCCTCATCCCCTTTGTGGTCAGGATTGTTTTTAGCCTTCTCAGCCCCCACCAACGCCGCCGCAGCCGATCTGTGATGGCCGTCGGCGATATAGAGACTTGGCATATTCCTGAACTCAGCGGTGATGGTGTTGATGTCATTTTCGTCGGATATAACCCAGAGCTTATGTCCAAATCCATCGATAGGAGCGATAAAATCATAGACAGGCTCAGTCTGTGCATACCGATTGATGAGCTGAAGGAGCACTTCATTATCAGGATAAGCAAAGAATACCGGCTCGATGTTCGCATCGTTAACCCTGACATGCTTCATTCTGTCCTCTTCTTTGTCGGCCCTTGTCAGTTCGTGCTTTTTGATGACGCCATTGAGATAATCCTCCACATAGGCTCCGACAACAAGTCCGTACTGAGTTTTTCCGTTCATGGTCTGCGCATAGATGTAATAATGCTCTTTTTCATCTTGCACAAGCCATCCCTTCTCCTGGAATTTCTTGAACTGGTCAGCAGCCGCGGTGTAGACCTTCGGGTCATGTTCATCAGTTCCTTCCGGGAAATTGATTTCCGGTCGGATGATATGGTATAGTGACATCTCGTTGTCTCCAGCCTCGCTTCTTGCCTCTTCGGAATTCAGCACGTCGTAAGGTCTGGACTCAACTCTTTCGACCAAGTCTTTCGGTGGTCTTAAGCCTTTGAATGGTTTTACGATAGCCATACAGTCACTACTTATTCACCTGGAACTTCGTGCATCCCTCCTTAAAGAAAGCAACGATTTGCTTAGCAGCGGCAATACCTGCATTGATGTTAGCCTCGGCAGTCTGTGCGCCCATCTTCTTAGGAGTGGAGAAATAACGACCTTCAAACTGAGCGAACTCAGCATCAGCATCCGGCTTGATATCAGTAACATATTTGATGTCCTGGCGTTCGTTCATCAGTTCAATCAGCTCAGGCTCGTTGATAACCTCCTTACGCGCTGTGTTGACAACGATACCGCCCTTCTTCATTTTTCCGACGAGAGCCTTATTGATGCTTTGTTTGGTCTCAGGCGTAGCTGGAATATGGAGGCTGACGATGTCGCAAGTCTCAAAAAGTTCCTCTTGATTCTTAGCTGCATGAACTTCTGCAGCCTCAATAACCTCAGCAGGGCAGAATGCGTCGTATGCCGCAACTTCCATGCCGAATCCTTTAGCCACTCTGGCCACATTACGTCCGACATTGCCAAATGCGAGAATACCCAGCTTCTTTCCCATGAGCTCAGTGCCAGCCTTTCCGTTATAGAAATTACGCACGGCGAAAACAAGAAGTCCGAAAACAAGCTCGGCAACAGCATTAGAGTTTTGTCCCGGAGTGTTCATGACAACGACTCCATGCTTAGTAGCCGCCTCAAGGTCGACATTGTCGTATCCGGCTCCAGCACGAACTACGATTTTAAGCTCTTTGGCAGCATCAAGTACTTCGGCATCGATTTTATCGGAACGGATAATGACAGCGTTTGCATCCGCCACTGCCTCAATCAGTTGCTTCTTTTCAGTGTACTTCTCAAGCAAAGCGAGTTGAAAACCAGCCTTTTCAATTTCGTTCTTTATACCTTCCACGGCAACCGGAGCGAAAGGTTTTTCCGTAGCAATAAGAATTTTCATGATTTAAAGAAATAAAAATAAAAAAAACAGTTGTACGATTGGGCGGCTGTGCCCGCACAACCGCCAAACCGTACAATATAAAAAGAATTAATGAGCTTTCTCAAATTCCTGCATCGTCTCAACAAGAGCTTTGACACCCTCGACCGACATGGCATTATAGCAAGAGGCACGGAATCCACCAACAGAGCGGTGTCCTTTAACTCCTACCATACCCTTCTGAGTGGCGAAAGCCATGAATTCAGCCTCGAGGTCCTTGTACTCATCGTTCATGACGAAACAGATGTTCATGACCGAACGGTCCTCAGTCTGCACAGTGCCACGGAAGAGTTTGTTTCTGTCGATCTCATCATAAAGAATAGCAGCTCTCTCATTGGCTCTCTTATCCATAGCAGTAACACCACCGTTAGCCTTGATCCATTTGAGGTTTTGGAGTGCGCAATAAATAGGCACAACAGGAGGCGTGTTGAACATAGAACCCTTGTCCACATGCGTGCGATAGTCGAGCATAGTAGGAATCTGTCTTGACACCTTACCGAGAGCATCCTCCTTGACGATAACGAAAGTAACACCAGCCATAGAGAGGTTTTTCTGCGCACCTCCATAGATGCAGTTATATTTAGACACGTCGACAGGACGAGAGAATATGTCGGAAGACATATCAGCAATCATAGGCACGGGCGAATCGAGTTCTTTTCTGATTTCAGTACCGTAGATTGTATTGTTGGTTGTGATGTGGAAATAATCGGCATCAGCAGGAATGACATAATCCTTCGGAATAAACGTGTAATTGCTGTCGGCAGAAGAAGCCACTTCCACAACCTCACCGAAGAGCTTAGCCTCCTTGATTGCCTTCTTGGCCCACACACCCGTGTTGAGATATGCCGCTTTCTTCTCAAGGAAATTGTAAGGCACCTGACAGAACTGCAAGCTTGCACCACCTCCGAGGAAAATCACCGCATAGCCTTCCGGAATCTCAAGAAGTTCTTTAAACAATGCTACGGCTTCATCGACAACCGGCTGAAAATCCTTAGCTCTGTGGCTGATTTCCATGAGCGAGAGTCCAGAACCATTAAAATCCAAACACGCATTCGCAGTAGCCTCAATCACCTCTCTCGGGAGAATCGAAGGACCTGCGTTGAAATTGTACTTTTTCATTTTAAATTACTATTGTGAAATTACTAAAAATCAATCTTTCCCAAATAGAATGCAAATTTACACATTTTTCTTGTTTCTGGCAAACAAATGTCACAGAATCTTAATAATAAGTGTAAAAAAGACAATAAAATTTACGATTTACGATTTATTAATTACGTTTTACAATTTACAATATGCAAATTAATTATGAACTCGCAGATAGCTTCAGAACTTAAATGGCGAGCCATTATGAGTATCATCAGATAGAAATATTATGGAGTATGTCGAGTAGATAATGGTCGATTTTCCTGTTTTCGCGAATGACCCTTGAAAAAGGAACATGAACGATAGCGTCATTATCGATTCCGATCATGATATTTCTCAGTCCTTTCTTGAGAGCCTGTATGCTGGCAGCTCCCATGCGACTTGCTATGATTCTGTCGTGAGCCGTGGGCGTACCACCTCTTTGGAGGTGTCCGAGAATAGAGATGCGCACATCAATATCTGGATATTTCGTTTTGACGACATCAGCCCAATGGATGGCCCCTCCGTCGTTTTCGCTTCTTGCCACCAACACGATGCTGCTGGACTTTGATTTTCTTAGTCCGTTATGAATGAAATTGGTGAGTTCCTCCTCATTCGTCATGACTGATGGAATGATGGCCTCCTCACATCCAGACGCAATAGCTCCATTAAGTGCGAGGAATCCAGCATCATCACCCATAACCTCAACGAAAAACAGCCTCTCGTGCGACGTGGCTGTATCGCGAATCTTGTCAACACATTCCATGATGGTGTTAAGCGCAGTGTCGTATCCGATGGTAGTGTCCGTTCCAAAGAGGTTGTTATCGATCGTGGCAGGTATTCCGATACAAGGGATGTCGTATTCCTGTGCAAAAATACGAGCACCGGTAATCGATCCGTCACCCCCGATGACGATGAGCGCGTCCATTTCCTCCTTCTCCATATTCTCGAAGGCTTTCTTTCTTCCCTCTTCCGACCGGAAGTCCTTGCTTGGTGAGGATTTCAGGATGGTTCCTCCACGATGAATGATAGAGCTCACGTTCTGAGTCTGGAACTCATGTATATCACCGTCGATAAGTCCTTTATATCCTCTAAAGACAGCTTTGACCCTGAGTCCATTATAAATAGCGGATCTGGTTACCGCTCTGACTGCGGCATTCATGCCTGGCGCATCGTTACCCGAAGTAACGAGACCTATACATTTGATTTCAGACATAGTATTATATTTAGTTGAAAGTTTAGAGTTTAGAGTTTAGAGTGAAGTTACTCTTTGTGGTTTAGAGTTTAGAGTTGGGGATAGAGAGATGGGTGCAGAAAGAAAAACAAGGGATGAATCAGAAAAGCAGAATCTTCCATTTACCGTTGTCGAGTCTCATTTTCTGCATATCAAAGACTGTGTCCTCAGCAATAAGAGAATAATAGACTTCAGCTGTATCCTCGGAAATGAGATTCATTTTAGAGAACATGAACTTGCAATTCGGATTATAGTTTTCTCTTGCATATTTTTGCCTGAGAGCCTGTCTCAGCCTTTCCCCATCCATATTACCATTCTGCGCAGTGTCGACAAACTCGAGAAAAGCGTCATAATCTTCTTTCAGGAGCGTATTGAATGCGCTTCTCAGAGTTGTCCATTGCTCGCAGTCGACCACCGCCTGACTCTCCTGTTCAGCATTGGAGCCACAACAAATGCATCCATAGCAGAGGAGGGCAAAAAGCGAGAGTCTTATCCAATTATTTCTGTCGAATATACACATTGATCGGTGTTCCGGTGAAATTCCAGTGTTCACGAATTTGATTTTCAAGGAATCGCTTGTATGGATCCTTTACGTACTGTGGCAGATTTGCGTAGAACACAAAAGAAGGTACTCTGGTTCCCGGAATCTGCATACAATATTTGATTTTGATATACTTTCCCTTGATGGCTGGCGGCGGTGTGGCCTCGATAATCGGCAGCATCACCTCATTGAGCTTAGCCGTGGACACCTTATTAATCCTGTTTTCATAAACTCGCTGTGCTTCTTCAAGGATTTTGAAAATCCGTTGTTTAGTAAGAGCAGAAGCGAAAATGATGGAGAAATCCGTGAACGGAGCCATCCTTTGCCTTATAGAATTTTCAAAGTGCTTGATAGATTCCTGGTCCTTATCCGTGACGAGATCCCACTTGTTGACAACGACAAGCATTCCTTTCTGGTTTTTCTGGACAACCTGGAATATGTTGATGTCCTGTCCTTCAATTCCCCTGGTGGCATCCACCATGAGCACGCAGACATCAGAATTCTCAATAGCCCGTATTGACCTCATGACCGAATAATACTCCAGGTCCTCATTGACTTTATTCTTTTTCCTAATTCCAGCAGTGTCGACGAGATAGAAATTAAATCCGAACTTATCGTATTTTGTGTATATGGAGTCACGTGTAGTTCCAGCGATATCTGTTACGACATTTCTGTCGTCGTTGAGGAATGCATTGACCAATGATGACTTTCCGACATTAGGTCTGCCGACAACCGCGATTCTTGGAATATCTTCTTGTATAACCTCCTCCATGTCCTTTGTGAATGATGCGACAACGGCATCGAGCAGGTCGCCTGTGCCACTTCCAGTAAGAGAAGAAACACAATAGATATCTCCGAGTCCCAGACTGTAGAACTCGGCCGCGTCATATCTCAGTTCGTTGGAATCCACCTTGTTACAGCAGACAAAAACCGGCAATTTAGAACGTCTCAGAATTTGCGCCACCTGCATATCAAGGTCGGTGACACCCGTTTTGACATCCACCAGGAAGAGAATAACATCGCACTCCTCAATCGCAATCAGCACCTGCTTTCTGATTTCCTCCTCGAAAATATCGTCGGAATTGACGACCCATCCGCCGGTGTCAACAACAGAGAACTCCTTATTACCCCATTCACACTTACCATACTGTCTGTCGCGAGTAGTTCCAGCCTCTTCGCTGACGATGGCGTGTCTGGTTTTAGTAAGGCGGTTGAACAAGGTTGATTTTCCCACATTAGGCCTTCCGACAATAGCTACAAGATTTCCCATACCCAATAAATATTTATGATTTCAGAATTTACGAATTACAATTAAATTATACAAAACGAGACTAATTAACAGAAACAGTATTTTTACATACCGAAAGAGCCTTAAAGAACTATTTATTCCGGATTATACCCAAAAAGATTCAGTTCCTTGTCGGAGTCTCTCCAGTCCTTGTCAACCTTCACGTAAGTTTCGATAAAGATAGGTTTTCCAAAGAATTTCTCCAATGACTTCCTGGCTTCCGTCATCACTTTCTTGATGGCCTTGCCCTGATGGCCTATGATAATTCCCTTCTGCGAATCACGCTCCACATAGATGACGGTATTGATGTGAATATGTTTGTCGTCCTCCTTGAATGATTCCACCCCCACTTCAACAGAATAAGGTATTTCCTTGTCGTAATAGAGCAGGATCTTCTCTCTGACGATTTCGCTGACGAAGAATCTGGCCGGCTTATCGGTGAGTTGATCCTTATCGAAGAATGGGGGGCTTTCAGGCAAAAGCTCCTTGATTCTTTTAAGGACAGGCTCTACATTGAACTTTGCGATTGCAGCCACCGGCACGATTTCGGCCTTTGGCAATTTGCTGTGCCAGAGCTCAACGAGCTCCACCAACTTCTTTTGATCGATAAGGTCTATTTTGTTGATAAGCACGATGACCGGCACCTCGATGTTGGCGACTTTTTCAATGAAGTCGTCGTTTTTATCTGGCTTCTCGATGGGATCAGTGACATAGACGAGCACATCCGCATCGACGAGTGCGCTTTCCGAGAAGTTTCTCATCGACTGCTGTAGTTTGTAATTGGGTTTCAAGACTCCAGGAGTGTCACTGAAAACGATTTGGTAGTTCTCGTCATTCAGTATACCCATGATCCGGTGCCGAGTGGTCTGTGCCTTAAACGTGGCAATAGAGATACGCTCACCCACAAAAAGATTCATGAGTGTGGACTTACCGACATTCGGATTTCCGACGATGTTAACGAAACCAGATTTATGCATTTAAAAGAGTTGAAAGTTGAAAGATGAAAGTTTGAAGATGGGATCCGGATAATGGGTGATGGATGATATGACCGATCAATCTTGACGGGGTATCCGTTTCTCCCATTAGCTCCCTTATAATAAACACAGACGGAATTCGTGGATTTACACGGATTCTGCAAAGAAAGAGCGTAAATCCGCGAATTCCGCGGTATGAATAAACGAAGTCAGAATTTATTCTTTATGGAATTTGCTGCCGTCGTATCCCCAAATCATATAGGATGCGCCCCAAGAGAAGCCAGCACCAAAAGCGGTGAATATCAGTTTATCCCCTTTCTTGAGTTGCTTCTCATACTGCCAAAGACAAAGTGGCAGTGTTCCTGCAGAGGTGTTGGCCACAGACTCAATGTTGATCATGACCTTTTCCTTAGGCACGTTGATGCGTCTGGCCACAGCCTCCTCAATTCTGATGTTAGCCTGATGAGGAACGATCCAGGCAATATCATCATTAGTGAGATTATGCTTCTTAGCAATGAACTCCACAGCATCTGACATATTAGTCACTGCATGCTTGAAAACGAACCTGCCTTCCTGATAGATAATCCTTCTACGAGGGTTGTCCGACTCTTGTATTTGTCCGTTGGCAGTGCCACCATCAGCCACATGAAGCGGGTCGTAATGGCTGTTAGTCCTGAGATAGCTGTCGATGAGTCCATAATTCTCGGTCGTAGCCTCCATCATGACGCATCCAGCTCCATCTCCGAAAATAGGGCAAGTGGTTCGGTCCTCGTAATTGGTGATAGCTGAGAGGAAGTCGCCTCCACAGAGAATGATTCTTTTGAATCTTCCGCTGGCAATCATGCCCGCTCCCATCTCCATGGCATATAGGAATCCGGCACATGCCGCTTCCATATCAAATCCGAAAGCGTTTTTGAGTCCCACATTACCGATAATAAGTGATGCAGTAGAAGGAAGGACATAGTCCGGAGTAGAAGTGGCACAAATAACAGCTTCAATCGTGTCGGGATCGACCTGCGTTTTTTGCAGCAATTCCTGTACAGCCTTGGTCATCATATATGACACTCCAGCCCCTTGTCTTTCATCATCCTTGAGAATGTGGCGGGTTTTCACACCAATTCGCTCCATGATCCACTCATCAGAAGTATCGACGATTTTAGACATTTCGTCGTTGTCGAGAATATACTTAGGAACATATCCTCCAACTCCAGTGATGACTGCATTAATTTTTTCCATATATACGTGAACAAAGGTTCTGATAAAAATGTCGTTGAAATAGAAAAAAAGAAAATGAAATACGAAACAAATTCATTCTTGTCCCGTATTCCATAAAACTCCAAATAGACTTAAATCGCTTCTTTGTTTTCGATAGCGACCTTACCTCTATAGTATCCACATTCACCGCAAACGGTGTGGTACACATAGAAGGCACCGCAATTCGGGCAAACAGCCAATGTAGGAGCTACAGCTCCGTCATGAGTTCTTCTTTTACGAGTTCTCGTCTTAGATTGTCTTCGTCTAGGATGTGCCATTTTAGAAAATTGATTTTATTTGTTTAATAATTGTTTTAACTTATCCCATCTGTGGTCGGTAACTTGTTCGGAATTATCGTCCTGAGATGGTTCATTGTCGGGTACGTCGTCTGTCTCCTCGTTGCTTCGGGCAACTTGATGTTGAGATAGAATCTTCATCATAGCTTGGTTACACCTACCAGGTTGGTGAACCCGAGTGATTGGCAGACTAAGCGCTACAAGTTGGTAGACGAGAAAATTCAGATCAAAGGCATGATGTTCAGCAGCCACAATCAACGAATCTCCATCGTCTTCGTCCTGTTCACCGATTTTGACCTCAATGCTATTTTGAATATCGATCCGCAATTCGACATCATCCAGACATCTGTCGCATGGTGTAGAGACGAAACCAACCGAATGAATCAAAAAAGTGAAATCGTTTCCAGCAGCCTTTTTACATACTGCCACCGCCTTGATATTTCCTTTGTTGATGTAGCCTCCCATTTCCTGAAAGAACTGGTCGTTCAGATCAGTGGTGAAGGACTTCTCAAGAATGTCACGGTCATTGAGCTCAATGAAAAAGTGTTGATTTTCCATGTTATCTCAAAAGGAACAAAAGTTCAAATTCTGATTCGAGTTGCAAATTTACGAATAAAATCTCAAATATGCTAAAAAAGGTGGTTATTTCTTATGTAAAGTCATTAATTTTCTTGTTTTTTGGGTATTTTACAGCAAAAAAGCCGTGTTATTTTGGCAACTCTATTTTAAAAGTGGTGCCCACACCAATTTCAGAAGACTTTACAAATATTTTTCCTTTATGGTATTCCTCAATAATTCTTTTAGCAAGGGAGAGTCCAAGTCCCCACCCTCTTTCCTTTGTGGTGAATCCCGGCTTGAAGACAGACTTGAAGTTATTTTTTTGTATTCCTTTCCCTGTGTCCACGACCTCGATATCGACCTGCGAGTTTTTCTCCTTGATGTAGATATCAATATTTCCACTGCCCGACATCGCATCTACAGCATTTTTACACAGGTTCTCACCAACCCACTCAAAGAGAGACGCCACCATGTTGACAATGACCGGCTCAGCAGGCGCATGACAAGTGATTTTCACCTTGTTGGATGTTCTGCGGTCCATGTAGTCCGCCACCCTTTTTATGACTTCGCACAGGTCCTCAGGTTTAGGCTCTGGAATAGAACCGATTTTCGAGAATCTCTCTGCAATACGCTCGAGTCGTCTGACATCCTTCTCCATTTCCGGAAGCAGCTCATCATCGGGATAAGCCTCCTTAAGCACTGCCGACCACGCCATCAGAGAAGAAATTGGCGTGCCAAGTTGATGGGCAGTTTCTTTTGACAGTCCGACCCACACCTTGTTCTGTTCCGACTTCATCATGGAGAAAAGCGCGAAGATGGCGATGATGACGAAGATAACAACAACAGCAAGCTGAATATAAGGATATACCGCAAGACGTTTCAGCATAACCGACTCATCATAACAGATTTCGAGAAAGTCCCCCTGCTGCTGTTGTTCCGGTGTGATAACCGTGACCGATGTAGCCTCTTCCTTAGCCGAATCGACATATCGGTTGATTTCCTCATTCTGCAACTCAACTTCGTCATCCTGAGGCATATTGAGAAAAATCTTTATAACGTTTCCTTCTTTTTTCATGGATTCCGCCATTTGCTGCAAATAAGCAATGGAATCTTCCTTTTCGCTGAAAGTCTTGTTTATGTTCCTGTGCATCTGTACATTTCCGTTCCGGTCTATGACGATGACAGGTATCGTGTTATTTCCATTGATGACTTTCAGGACGAGATTGAGGTCGGTGTTCTCATCGGCAGCATTGAGTGTGCGCATAGCCTCCGCCCAGACCTCCACGCTCTTCGTTTCCTCTTCCTGCAGGTCGTTGGTAAGGAAATGCGACGTAAGCAATGAAGCGATGGCAATAATGATTGCCACCACCACAAGAACAAATTTTATGTTACGCACACGTTGGAACATCGAATATAATAACGAAGATAGCAACCGGAATATTGCAAAGAAGGCAGGAAAATAATTTCCTGCCTTCTCCAAATAAATATTTAGAAGTATTATTTCTCAGCATATTTCTTGTACTTAGCTTCCATTGTCTTGTTTTCGAGGTTATGGTAGCAAGCGTACATCTGATATCCCCACTGGTCAGACTGGTCAGGCCAAGCCTCTTCAGCTTTGTGGAAATACGTTACTGCTTTCTCAAACCAAGGCTTGCAAACCGCCTTATCCGTGAAGTGGTCGTTGCCATACTTAGCAGCAGAGGTACCAGCTCCCATCACGAGTTCGATATGTCCCGGACATTTCTCATCACCCTTAACGAAAGCCTCGTGTGCAAGGTCAAATTTTTCAGTATTGAAGAGAGAAACAGCCTTGAAATAGTAAGGGAACCATACATTCTCGAGCGCATTGCCTGCATCGTCAGTAACAGGAGTAGTTCCGTCTTCCTGTCTCTGAATCAAGACATCACAAATTTGGATAGTTTTATCGTATTCGCGGTCGTTAATAGCAGCTTGTGCCAGGTTGATACCAAAGATGTTAGTCTGCTTGAAGTTTTCGAATCCATACTGGAGGTACTTAGTCTCGTTGGCCTTGTCTTCTTTCTGATGGTAGAGCGTGATAAGTTCCTGGCAAGCGAGAGGTCCGTTCTGGGTCTGGAGAGACTTCTCCATCCATTCAACAACTTTTGCCTCATCAGCCTTAGCCCCCTTAAGGGCAGATGCGTAAACAAATGCAGACTCCTTGTAGTTCTTGTCGGTCTCCTTCAGGTTATCACCGGCAAACATAGGCGAGTCGAAAGACGCATAGTAAGACTCGAGCAATCCGACAGCAGTCTCCGGCTCATTGTAGACAAACTGAGTTGCTCCTACATAGAGGTTACCACGACAAGCATTGGCATTCTCTTTTGTCCAAAGTTTCTGAATCTCCAGCTCTTTTTCCTTAAGAGGCATCTTTCCCTTCTCGTTTGGAGTCTGAATGAGCTTGTAGTATTTTTCACAAGCGTCAACAATAGCCTTCTCGTTCATGAAGAAGGCCTTCATGTCGGAGAACTTGTTATTGTTAGCCTGATACTCCTTGAGCATATTGAATCTGTCGTTGACATACGACTTGATAATCCATTCCCATGTCTGGTGGTTCTCAGCAGTTTCTGGATTAGCTTTTGCCTCATTGACAAGCTGCTTGATCTCAGTCCATTTTTCCGGTTCAAGAGTTTGCAGATTGGTCACACCATAAGTGATGTTCTCAATCTTTCTCAGATTAGACTTCTGTGCGAAGGCAGAAGTGCCAAGTGCCAAAGCAGCACAGATAAAGATAATTTTTTTCATAATGTTAGTAGATTTTAAGTTATATTTATTTAGTTTAAAGTTTAATGCTAAGTTTAATATTTAAGGATTTATGAGGGGAAGTATGCCGCGTTGGCAACGCGGCGTACGGAACCGCTCATATACAAAGTATTTAAACCATCGAACAGTTGAATTATTCTTCGTTACCTGTTTCTTGATTCGTATCGGAATTATTTTCATTAATAACGTCAGAGTCAGTGGAAATGTTGTTTTGGTCGTCGGAAATATTTTCGTTTTCCTCAATAGCGGTTTCATTTTCTTCCGCTTCTTCCTCAACATGCTGTACTTTACATACACTGCTGATGACATCGTTGCGCTTCTTGATGTTGATGAGCATAACACCTTGGGTGTTTCGTCCTTGAATACGCAGAGAACTGAGGGCAAGACGAATGGCCACACCACTTTTGTTGATAATCATGAGGTCGTCTTCGTCCGTCACAGCCTTGATGGCAATAAGATGTCCGGTTTTCTCCGTGACATTGAGTGTCTTAATACCCTTACCTCCACGTTTAGTGATTCGATAATCCTCAAGCGCGGACCGTTTGCCATATCCGTTCTCGCTGACCACCATGACGCTCTGATAGAAAGAGTCGCCCTTAACGGCCTGTTCGTCATCGGAAGCGATGTCCTCCACAGTCTCCTCCACATCGGCAGCCTGAATGTTTTCGACATCAGCAAGTTCCTCGTTGTCATTATCTTGAACTTGAGCGTCGAGTGCATTCCACTGCTCCTCAGAAAGAGCCTCGTTGCACTGCATGACAAGCATGCCCACAGCCTCATCCTCCGGTCCGTCAAGCCTCATACCCCTGACACCCGTAGAATTACGTCCCATGACACGTACGTTGTTCTCATTGAATCGTATAGCCCGTCCGTTCTTGTTTGCGATGATGATGTCGTCGTTTCCAGAGGTGATCTGTACATCTATGACTTCGTCACCCTCCTGAAGTTTAATAGCTATAAGTCCGATTGTTCTTGGCCGTGCATAGTTTTCGAAGCGAGTCTTCTTGACCGTAGCCCGTTTCGTGCAGAAAATGAGGTTATGATGCTTTACGAAGTCCTGATCGTTGATATCCTTGATGCAGATGAAAGCCGTCGCCTTGTCGTCGGACTCGATGTTGAGCAGATTCTGCACAGCCCTTCCCTTGAACGTCTTGTTTCCTTCCGGAATATTGTAGACCTTCATCCAGAAGCACTTACCCTTGGTGGTAAAGAACATCATGGTGTTATGAGTCTGAGCCGGGAAAATATACTCGATGAAGTCCTGGTCGCGCGCCGATCCGCCTTTCGACCCTACTCCGCCCCTACTCTGTGTCCTGAACTCAGAGAGCGGTGTGCGCTTGATATATCCGAGGTGTGAAATCGTGATGACCACCTGTTCGTTAGGATAGAAATCCTCAGGATTGAAATTCTC
>OCTX012254853.1_pt1 | contig 19539 bp, 8 predicted proteins | sample 1539691 | NCBI WGS metagenome assembly OCTX01 (sample SAMN02144231, study PRJEB22623) | gut metagenome | biome: sheep rumen | host: Ovis aries | place: New Zealand
TGTTTTGAACTTTGACAAGAAGACCAGAAAGCAGTTGGAGATCGCGCTGCTTTCGTGGGAAGAGGGAACAGCCTGGGTAACGTATGAAGAATACTCTCTGCTGAAAACCCGCGTTGACGACGCTATTGCAGAAGACGGACTTGAGCTTGTCGTGTTCCGCAACAACCTGTACCCGGATTATTATCCGCTCCCCTTCGAGCTGGAGGATGATCTTGCCCGGGAGATTTTCCGAACGATCAATGGGGAAAGCGTCGCAGATAACAGCGAAGCATGCCAGAAATACCTTGCGGTTTATAATACGCTTGTCTCCATCGAGGGACAATACTACGGCAGCTTTTATAACTTCGAGTATGACCGGGATGACGCCGTTCATCTGAGAGACTATTACCCCAGCGCAATCCCGATCGAGGACGATGGCGGAACCGGAGAATACAGCGTTTTTCTGAATGAAGATATTGAGACCTATCTGCGGGACCTGACAAGGATCAAAGCGCAGAAGCCCGGCGTAATATCGCTCAAATCGACAGACGGTATTGCTGCAAAGCGAATGCAGTTGTCTCTCCAGGCCTATTGCGCCCAGAATGGGATTCGGCTGGTAAAGTTCCATGAGAAGCTTCCGGAAGTGGAGGACATGGAGCGGGAACTCATTTCCATTGCGCAGCATGACATCGGAATTGAAGGCTTCACCGATTTCAGGAAAATCAGGTTCTACAAGAACCCGGACATTGACAAGGAGATCGTCGCTCTTTCACAGAGTCAGATCATTCGGGAGATCATCCGTCAGGCGGAGAACGCCTATCAGAGCGATGAGAAGAACAGCTTTCGGGATATTTTCATCACCGCTTCCACAGGCGCCGGAAAATCGGTCATGTTTCAGATCCCTGCAGTGTATCTGGCAAAAAAGTATCATAAGCTTACGATCATCATTGAGCCGGTGAAGGCGCTGATGCAGGATCAGAAGGAAAAGCTGAACAGGAACGGCTATAACCGGGTGGCATCGTTTAATTCCGATTTGATTTCCCAGGTGGAGAAGGAAGCGGTCCTGGCACAGATCAAAAGCGGCGAAGTCGATCTGCTCTATCTCAGCCCGGAAACCCTTCTCTCCTATTCCATTGAGACGATCATCGGAGATCGCGAGATCGGGTTGCTCATCGTTGACGAGGCCCATATCGTAACCACATGGGGCGTTGGATTCCGGCCTGATTATTGGTATCTCGGAACCTATCTGAACCGTCTGCGCAACCAGATCCAGACCAACAAGGGAAAAAAGAACAGAACCTATCAGTTCCCGATCTGCGCCTTCACGGCGACGGCCGTAAACGGCGGCATTGATGACTCCATCAGCGACACCATCATCAGCCTTTACATGGAGAACCCCATCAAATATATCGGTTATGTCCGCAGAGATGACATCAGGTTTGACATTCGGCATATCGGAACGAACAGAAAGCTGCCCAAACCAGAATATGAGGCGGAAAAGACCAAAGCGCTGAACGACAGGCTGACACAGTGGCTTGCCAACAAGCAGAAGGTGATCGCCTATTTCCCCTATGCATCTCTTGCGGGAGCAGCTGCGAAGGGAACAAACGGCTTTGCCGGCATCACGAGAGATCAGCGGATCGGAACCTATACCGGCAGAAACATTGACGAGCTGAGCAACGAGGCTTTCACCGAAGTGAAGCGACAGACCTTTGAGGGCTTCCGGGAGGGGCGAACGCCCATTATGCTTGCCACGAAGGCCTTTGGCATGGGTGTGGACGTAAACGATGTGGATTGCGTTTACCACTATGCGGTAACCGGGAGCCTGTGCGATTATGTGCAGGAGATCGGCCGTGCGGCAAGAAAGGAGAGCATGACCGGCACTGCTGCCGCAGACTGCCTGTTTGGTGATTTTTCCTTCATGAAGACGCTCTTCGGCATGTCCCGCATCCGTCAGTACCAGGTCAGGAAGGTCCTGGAAGGCATCTACGACACCTATCGCAGAAAAAACGGCGCACGCAGCTTCCTGATTTCACCGGAATCCTTTACGTACATTTTCAACGGAAAGGATGAGGGCGAGTGCATCAACCAGCTGAAAACCTGTTTGCTGATGCTGGAAAAGGACTTCGCTGACAAGTACAACTTCAAAGTTATCATTTCGAGGCCGCAGAGCGTCTTTACAAAGGCCTTTGTCTGCGTTACCCGGGAAGAGGAGACCAGAGTTCTCTCATCCCGGTACGGACAGTATTTCAAGTTCGTCGAACGGGGACGCTTCCAGGAGAAGCAGGCAGACGGCACTATTTTGAGCGATAACGGTGATATCTACCAGATCGATCTGGAGAAGATCTGGGAGTCTTTTCATCAGAACATTTCATTTCCACAGTTCAAATACTGGTACTTCAATCCCAATTCCAGGGACAAAAACAGCGTCAGTATCATGCCTGAGATCCGCAGCTTCATCGCGCCGAGACAGAGAGTCAGCGTGTCTGCCCGCGATGAGCGGATGATGAGCGAATTGCGGCAGGCCATTCTGGAGGACTTTGAATACATCGCCAATCAACTCTACGCAAACTATCGGCGGCAGTATTTTTCAACAGAAGATTTGGAAAGCATCCTTCGCGAAAGATTCGGGAAAAGCAAGGCGAAGATCATTGCAAATTCGCTCTTCGATCTTGTCGATCCAAAGCATCTGTGCGTTAAGCTGCGGTATAATGAGGGCACGGGGAAGACCTGCTATTCTCTCGCAAACGGCAACTTCAAAGAGTTTATGCGTCGCCCGATCAATCGGTCCCGTCTGATCAGCAATTTGACGAGAGTCACGGATTCTTCAAGCTATAACGGGTATCTGAGCCTTACAACCGATGACTGCTCCATGGTTGCGCTGAAACTGCTGTCTATCTTTGATTACATCACGTATGAAGTCGTCGGCGGGTCGGAGCCGGAAATCTTCATCCGTTTGAACGACCCGAACAAAATCAAGAGCATTGTGATGGGGAATGCAAACTATTCCAACAGCTACATCACGAAAGCGAAGCAAAAGCATGATCGGGACGTGGAAGTGCTTCTCTATTTCTTCAATCAGCTGAACACGGACGAAGAGCGCTGGGATTATATCGAAAACTATTTCCTCGGCTACGATGTTCTGAGCGGCATCAAGCCTGCCAACATCAACGCGGTAAAGCTGAAGAGAATGATCTTGAAGCGGCGGTCCTACCCGACGAATATGCTGCGAAGCTGGGCAGATCTGAAGGGCTTCTTCAAAGCGGCCGAACATGGTACGCTGAAGGAGTTGGAGGCGCTGGACATCAGAATGCCTGACTATCTCCAGACGGAACTCAAAAAGACAGACATGGGCAGCTATGTGCTGATGTCCTGGGCCGAGGAGGAAGTGCTGATCTGCAGGGACGACAGTTCCGATGCTGCCATGGAGTTCTATCGGGTAAGAGGCTGGCATGCCTACAAAATCTCGGAAATCGATTTTGAAGATCTGGAGAGCGTCTTTTTCCCGGATAAGGTTCGGGAAAACGCAGAGCAGGAAGCCCCCGCGGAAGACCTTCACATGGACGAGGATTTCGGCATGAATATGCGGGACAGCAGTTGGAAAGAGGTTTGGGAGAACGTGCTGGGCCTTGTGGATCAGCCTGCCGAGAAATCATTTGTCCGCAGAATGGCGGATCAGGCGGCGGCATTTCGGGGAAAAGAGAAACCATATTTTGACTGCGTGTTTGCTGTGAATCAGGAGTACGAGTGCGCGCTGATCTGGCCACGGTCAAAGGTCATGCTCTTCTCGGAAGAAAGCCGGGATGGTTTTGCTCCCGCGAGGACAGCGGGATGGACCTGCTTTGTCACCGGGGACGAGACTTTGACCCCTGACATGCTTGTTTCTGTACTGAAGGAGGAATAAAGATATGGCAATCATGATCCCTGAAAAACCGCGGGAGTTTACGCCGGGCAGCCGGGAAGACATTATGTTTGCGGCGCTTGAACAACTCCCGGATTCCTACTTTGTCGTTCATTCTTTCCAGATCAACAAAGTCCGCGAAGACAACAGCCTCTATGACAGTGAGGCGGATTTTGTGGTCTTTCATCCGCAGAAAGGAATCCTCTGCATCGAAGCGAAAGCGACACGGGCGAGCTATCATCATGGCGAGTGGTATTACGGTAATGGCGATGTCATGCACAGCGGAGGTCCCTTTGCCCAGGCCCGCAGAAATATGTATGCGATCCGGGATTATATGGTCGAGCATGACATGCAAACCATCGTGGATCACTGTAAATTCCTGCATGCGGTGTGGTTTCCCTTTGTGTCCGAATCGTATATCAGAAGCTTGCATTTGCCGCCGGAAGCTTCCCCGGAGCTGATTCTGACAGAGGAGGCGCTGCTGGATCCGGAGCCGTATCTGGAGCGACTCTTTCAGATCTCCGAACGCGGTAAGAAAGAGACCACCATCAGCGACGCCATGGCCTCCCGCATCGTCAATGAGATCCTCTGCCCGCAGTTTGAGATCGCCCCTTCTGCCTCCTTTGACACCGACACCAAGCATTTTATTTTCCACCGTCTTCTCAAAGAGCAGGCGTCGGTGCTGAATTTCCTGGATGAGCAGAAAACCGCCGTTATCAATGGCGCTGCCGGCACGGGAAAGACGCTGGTTGCCGTCGAAAAGGCCAAGCGGCACGCCTTCCGCGGCGAAAAAGTGCTGTTTCTCTGCTTTAACCGAAAGCTGCGGGATCATCTGGCGGAAAACTACGCCCATGAGTACATCGACTACGAGACCATCGCCCGTTTCGCCTGCCGCCTTGGCCACACCCCGGAGCCGGACTACGCGCTTCTCAACCGCCTGCTGGAGGAGATGTGGGAGAAAGGCAGCTTCCCCTATCAGCACGTGATCGTGGATGAGGGGCAGGACTTCGGGAGTGATGCCATCGAAGAGGCAGATATCCTCTCGACGCTCAAGGCCATTGTGGAAGACACCAAAGAGAATGGCAGCTTTTACGTCTTTTATGACAAGCTGCAGCTTGTCCAGGCGCGGAAAATGCCCCAGTTTTTGGCTGACGCCGACTGCAAGCTGACGCTCTACCGCAACTGCCGCAATACGGAAAACATTGCGAAAACCTCCCTGCGCCCGGTATCGGAGCGCAGCCCGAAGCTGATGGAAAACTGCATCGTCGGCGTCCCGGCAAAGCTGCACTTCTGCGGGAACGGGGAAAGCGTTCTCGTCGCACTGGATGACACACTGGATGCCCTGCTTGGCGACAGGATCGAGAACATTGTGATCCTGACCTGCAAAAAAGAGACGGAGAGCTTGTTGGCACAGTACATAGAAAACGGCTTTTATCCCGCAGGAAAAAAGAAGATCCGTTTCACCACTTGCCGCAAGTTCAAGGGACTTGAGGCTGACGCCGTGATCCTGGTCGACGTGGATGAAGATACGTTTCTGGGGAATGACGGCAAGAATGTGCTGCTCTACTATGTCGGCGCATCCCGCGCTCGCCTGCGCCTGGATATCCTGACCACGCTGGATAACGACGCTTGCCTGCATGTGCTGGACAGCCTCGGGAAAACAGACCGGGTCAAACGCCCGCAGCGCGACCTGGCCAGAGCCCTGAACGCGCTGCCAGTCGTGGAGACGGTGGAGTAAGCTGTCGCCCATTTCCGGCAGCTGAAAGGCAGTTTCCCGTTGCGAAATCATGATCGATACGATATAATTAACTTCGAAGAATCTGACAGAGGGGACGACGGAAGCAAGCGCTGATTCCGCCGTCCCCTTTGCGATTATTGCGAAAGGAGATCAATCCTATGCCAAAGCCCAATTTCTTCTGCGGGATCGAAGCGCTGCAGTGGCTGCTGCAGAACGAGCCCAAATCCGAGCAGGACGATATCGATCTCACGGTCGATCTGATCGAAGCGCCCTATCTGTTCATCTATAGCTCTGATGCGGAGGCCTGGTATTTTAAAGCCTTTAGCCGCGGCGAACTGTATGACCACGAAAAAGGAAGCGGCATCGAAAAAGGCAATCTCCGCGTAGATAAGAAAAGCGGGCAAGGCTCCGGCCAGACCTCTGATCCCGCGCTGCGGGACAACATGGGCGCGTTCTTTGAGGCCTGCCGCAGGCTGTCTCGCTTCATCCGGGACAGGAAGCTGCAGCCGCTTTATGAGGGGCTGGACCCGGAGAAGGCCGGCGTGATGCTGGAAGTTGCGGGGAACAAGCTCAATGCCCGCAGGGTTTCGGGCCAGGAGCGCCCGGAGATGATGTGCACCACGCTTTTCGGCGGTATGACTATGTGCCGCCCGTACATGGAGGATTTCTGGGACCGCTCCGAGACCGAATTGATGTCTCTTGAGGACAGGATCGAGAAGGCCGAGGGCGGGGACAAGTTTGCCATTGCCAAGCTCGCCACGGCCTATCTCAACGGAGACGACGAGGTGGAGCAGGACGCGGAGAAGGCAGCCTACTGGTACCGCAAAGAGGCGGAGCTGCAGGATTCCGAGGGCGCGTTCAACCTGGGACTGCTCTACGCCAAGGGCTATGGCGTGGAGCGGGACTTTACGCAGGCGGCGGAGTGGATGGAAAAGGCCGTCGCCTGGGGCGATCCGGACGGAGCAGGCCCTGCCAAACAGTACCGCGCCATGGAGGAGAATTTGAAAAAAGCCGAAGCAGGCGATGCAAACGCGATGTATGAGCTTGCGGGAGGCTATATGGCGCTGGGCGGATCGCTGGATCAGGCCGGGTCCGGGGCGGATTATGCCGAAAGCCTGAAATGGGCGCAGAAGGCCGTGGACGCGGGCAATGCCAACGGCTACTGGGCGCTGGCCCTGGCCTATGAGCACGGCCGCGGCGTGAAGAAGGACGACAAGAAAGCGGTTGCGTATTATAAAACTGGCGCGGAGCTTGGCAGCGCCGCGTGCCAGCACTCCTACGGCTGCCGCCTCATCAACGGCGAGGGCGTGAAGAAAGACGCGAAGGCGGCGCTCAAGCTCTTTGAGAAGTCTGCCGACCAGGGCTACGGCCTGGCCTGCAAGGCACTCGGCCACATGTACGAGACCGGCGAGGGCGTTGAGCCCGATTTCGACAAGGAGCTTGCGTACTTCGAAAAAGCCTGTGAGGCCGAGCCCAACAACGCCGAACTGCTGCGGCACGTGGGTTATCAGTACACCAACCTGATGGATGATCCGGACAAATGGCTGCCCGGCGTGGAGCGGGCGGCCTACTGGCTGCGCAAAGCCGCCGAACTGGGCGACGGCGTGGCCGCAAACGGACTGGGGATGTACGAGCAGATTTTGGAGCTGCACAAGCAGGGCAAGATCAAGGCCGGCACGCCTCTGGACAAGTGCATGGACATTCTGAGCAAGGCGGCGAAGGAAGAGGAAAAACGCCAGAAGGAAGCGCAGCAGAAAGCCGAGCGTGAGCGCAAAGAGCGCGAAGCCGCCGAGCGCCGCAAGAAGGAAGAGGAAAAGCGCCGCGCGGAAGAACAGAAGAAAAAAGAGTGCCAGGCCGCCTATGACAAGGCCATGACAGAATGGCGCGCGAAAAAGAATGACGCCGAAGCCAAACGTGCCGATGAACTGAAGCGGAGACTCGCCCAGTTTGAACAGAACGAGAAAAACACCATCGAGAGGGACTATGACGCGGCGAAAAAAGCGGCGGAAAGCAAGCTGAAAGAGGCACAAAAGAAGGAGCAGACAGCGCGGGAAAAGCTCTCCGGCCTGGGCTTCTTCGCCTTCGGGGAAAAGAGCGAACAGAAGAACCGGATCAAAGCGGCGCAGGCAGAGGCGGAAGAGGCGAAAACAACGCTTGAGAGCGTGGAAAAGACGCATGACGAAGCGCTCAAGGCCCTTCCTGACAGTATCAGTGAAAAGAAGACGAAGCTGACGAGGGAGCTGAACGGCAAGTATCCGATCCCCAGGGAACCCGCAAGAAGCGACTATTTCCTGCAGGAACAGACGCAGCGCAGGCAGACGCCCTACGCTGCCGAACGCCGTCCGACGGCAAAGCAGGTCGAAAACGCCGGCTTTAAGGCGGACATCCTCGCCTGGATGGAGCCGGACACACTGTACACGGCCATGGATCTTGTGGAGAGCGTACCGTCCCTCGTGGCAGCCGGACTCTCGGTTACCCGGGTCAGCGCGATGCTGCAGCAGCTCGTGAACGACGGTTCGCTCGTGAGAACCGAAGCGAACCGCAAGTCCTTCTTCAGTCTTGCGTGACGGAAATGCGTAAAAGATGGGAGAATGCTATATGATCAACAATCGGGAAATTGATCAGAAAATTCTCGCAAAGGTGGATTCCGTGCTGGAGAAGGCGAGAAAGGCCGGTGCACAATACGAAGTCAGCGAAATGCAGATCCAGCAAAGAGTAAGCCGGACGACCATCAACATCAGTCAGCAAAGTTCACGGAATGATCTGCGCGACATTGTCAAAAGCTGTGCTTCGGCTTGCGACAAACTGTATTTGGCCTATCAGAACCTGATTCACGAGCTGGATTCCGAGCTCAGAGGTTTTCTTTCACAAAAGCCCGGCGCATATGCGATCAAGGCAGTTGCGGGAACGATCGCCTGGCTCAATGAGGAGTCCAGGATACAGAACAATTACGCCGCGCAGTTTGACGGCCTGGATCTGGGCCAGCTCGTGAAAGCGGAATACCTTCCCAGGCCGGAAAGCCTCGACACGGAGCGGTATTGGAAGGCCCAGTATAACGCGCTGCCTGACAAGGGAGACGCAGAATCCCGCTGGAGTGACAAGCTGCGGGAACACAAGAGCCTGGCATGGGAAGAGGAGCGCAAAGCCAGAGACGAGCGGCGCAAAGTTGAGCAGGAAACGAGAGACCTGATAAAAAGCTTTAAAGAAGAAGAAAAAGCAGAGGTCGACCGGCAGCTCGAGAAAAAGAAAAAAGAGTTTCAGAGCCAGTACACCGCGATCCGCGAGAGAATGGACTATAACAGGCCGGCAAAAGATTTCCTCTTCTTCCGTGCTTTTAACTACGGCTACGTGACGATGGGGGGCATGGCTCGACTCAATTACGATGAGAATCATGTGGGCTGTGTCGTCAGAAGGATGCATGACCTCAAACAGATCGTTGTCTTATCCGTCGGCGCGGTCGGACTCGACAAGGGCGGAAGATGCCAACTGTCGAATATCGATGCAGACGCGCAGAAAAGGTATGGGCTGAGCGCTTGCACCAGATGGAGGAACGTCAAGAAGATCGATGCCTGCAATGCCAGCAATCAGGTGATCGGTCTCCTGGAGGACGGACATTGTGTTGCCACAACGCCGGACTATGATACCGGCGTCCATCGCGTGTCCGGCTGGTCCGATATCGTTGACATCGTATGCGATCGGTATTATGCCGCCGGACTTCGGAAAGACGGCACGGTCGTGATAAGCGGTACGGGAAACATCGCCGATAACCTTCGTAAGATATACTCCGGGCAAAAAGACATTCTTGCGATTTTTCCCTATGACACCTGGCATTTTACAGCGCTGAAGGCCGACGGTACCATCCTGCCGGATATTGCGGAACTGAAAGAACCTGCTATGGCAGCAAAGAACGTGGTATCCATTGCTAAATGTTCAGACGGCCCGGTCTTCCTTCAGGCCGACGGCACAGTCATTGCCACGAAAAATCGAATCGGTGGCTGGGGCGGCCAGAGAACCGAGGGGTATCCCGTTGAGCGGCTGAAAAATGTCGTTGCTGTTTATACCGGACAGCATGAGTTTGCCGCACTCTGTGAAGATGGCGTGTTCCGGGTCTATGACAATTATAGAAATGAAATATACGCGCTGAACCAGGGAGAGCCTCTCTTCCGTTCGTACAGAGAGTACTATAACGAGATCAGGCAAAAAGAGCTGGCCGAGCAGGAGCGCCTTGAAAAGATCCGGCAGGAGGAACAACTCCGGGCAGACCGTCGGGCGAAGGGGCTCTGTCAGCACTGCGGTGGAGAGCTTGAGAAAAAGCTGTTCGGCTGGAAGTGTAAAGCCTGCGGGAAGCGCAAGGACTACTGAGCGATTGCAGGGTGACGGCGGATCGCCTCCGGCGTCAGGAGAGCCGGCAGCGAAAAGTCTTTTACAGTGCAGATTTTTTGAACGGGAGGGGCCGTGCATATGGCGGATAAAATGCAAGTTTATGAAGAGGGAAAGCTGCCCTATATCTTCATCTCCTACGCGCACAACGATGCCGGAGACGTCATGCCGGTAGTGCAGCATTTGCTGGCGGATGAATATCGTGTGTGGTTTGACGAAGGTATTCTGCCCGGCAAAGCCTGGGACGAAAATGTCGGAGAAAAGCTGGCGGGCTGTCAATGCCTGATTGCCTTTATCTCCCGCAGCTACGTTGCGTCCTCCAACTGCCGTGACGAGCTGAGCATGGGGCGGCGGCTGGGTAAGAACATGCTGCTGGTTTATCTGGAGGACGTAGAGCTGACATCGGGCATGAAGATGCGCTACAGTCGCCTGTTTGCGCTGTTCCGCCATCGAATGTCGGATGAAGAGTTCTATGCGAAGCTGAAGTCAATGGAAAACATCGACCTGACAAAGGAGTAAGCCATGGAAAATGAAAAAACCATGATTCTTCCCTATGAAGGGAAAAGTCCGTATTTCTTTGTCAGCTATGAGCCCGGCGAATGGGACACCATCGCAGGCATTCTGGGGCAGATGCAGGATCGCGGCCTGCGCTTCTGGTTGGGCAACCTCATCCCCGCCGGCCTGGACCGGGATGAGGTCATTGCCGAGCATCTGGAAAACTCCCAGTGTGTGGTTTCCTTCCTGTCTGATCGCTATTTGAACGACCTGGACGTGATGGATGAGCTCAACTACGCTCGGGATTTGAACAAAACACAGCTGCTGATCTATATGAAGCCGACAGAGCTGTCTGCCGGCCTGCAGATGCGATTCGGCCGCCTGCAGAGCCTTTACAGGGACGACTACGCGTCGGACCAGGCGCTTTTCGATGCGGTGATGCAGACGGAGGGCTTTTCCCGCTTTTACGGCGTGGACGATCCGCAGCTTGCCGCGAAGCTGGAAAAGAGAATGGACACCCTGGAGGCCCTCTATCCGGACCATCGGGTCTTCTCCCTGCGGGGTCTGAATCAGAATCTGGCAGAGGACCTGGCAAAGCTCTGCGCCGAGTCGGAGTATGAGACAGTCGAAGAACTTCTGAGAGCCTACGGTTTCACCCGCACCACCGGCGAAGAGGCCAAAGCCCGGAGGGGCGGCGTAGTCAGCGCCCCGGGCGCCGAACCGGAGGTCATTCGCAGCAGCGTCCAGAGTGCATTCCGGATGCTGGAAGAATACTATCCCACCCGGATCATCGGAGAGAATCTGCAGCGCAACCACAAGCATCTGCATACACGGCTTTTCGCCCTGCATCAGTGGCTTGGGTACGGCGATTTTGCGGAGTTTCTGGATGCATATGGCTTCCGCTACCTGTATGAGGCTTCCGTGGGCCGGAAAGGCTGGGGGGCAGAGACCTTCCATCAGATCATTGCCGGGCTGCAGGAGAAGTACCGGGATCAGGCGAAGAAGCCTAAATATTTATATCAGCTTTCTAAGGAGAACCAGGAGTTCGCAAGCGCCTTCAAAACGCTGCAGAACAATTCCTGGCAGCTTTTCGGCATGTCTCTGCGGGAGTATCTGCTGATGGCCGGCGTGCTGGCCGGTTCGGGCAAAGAGGATCTGGCCGATGATCAGTACATGCTGAAGGCGTTAGACGCCCTGCGTGACCGGTATGCCTCCGGTGAGCACGGCAGCGTCGATGCGGCGATCGAAAGGCTGGATGGAGTTTCCCTAAAACTGCTCTCTGGCAACCGTATCGTCGTTCGTCAGGCGGAGGACTGTGATGAGATCCTGGAGCTGCCCTGGGGAATCAACGGCGTGCGCAAAGCCGCCTTTGAGGGGAACGGCAGCCTGCGGCAGCTGATCCTGCCGGATTCCTGCACCGAACTGGAGGAGCGCGCCTTTGCCGATTGTGAGGGGCTGGAATCGGTCGTGCTTCCGGAAGGGCTGGAGAGCCTGGAAGTAGAGCTTTTTGCTGGCTGTACCTCGCTGCGTAAAATTGTGATCCCGGCTTCCGTGAAGGTGATTCGCTCAGGAGCCTTCCGCGGCTGCACGAATCTTTCGCAGGTAGTACTGTCTAATCCCAAAACCAGTGTTTTTGAGGACGCTTTTGAGGGCTGTCCATACAAGGTTCCGGAGCCGGATACCGGCAATGTTCAGTTTGAAGTTGCGGTAGATAAAAAGAACCGCGCCAGTATTACCGGCTTTTCCGGCGCCGGAGATCGGCTTGTGATCCCGGAGATGTATGCCGGCCATCCTGTGGTTTCCATCGCAAAGGACGTGCTTGCGGGACACCGGGAGCTTAAGGAGATCCGGCTTCCCGATTCGGTGACTGCCGTTCCGGGGGATGCCTTCCGGGGATGCACAGGGCTGGAATGCCTGCATCTGTCAGACAGTATCGCCAAGCTTACTTCCGCGTCCTTTGCCGAGTGTGTCAGTCTGCGGGAGGTGAATATCCCGTCGGCCATGCCGGAAGTGAAGCGAGGCCTCTTCAAGGATAGTCCGGTGGAAATCCTTTACCTGCCTAAGACTACACAACGAGTGGATCCCAATGCATTTTTCCACAGAGAGTACGATCCGATCAGCGGCGCGTTACTGAAGGGGAAAACCATACGCCGTATCGTGATTCACCCGGAAAATCCCTATCTTCGGGCGGAGGGGTCATGCCTCTACACGGCAGACGGAAAGACCCTGCTGGCCGATCTCGGCGATGCGGAAGAACTTGCTGTACCCGAGGGGGTCGAAGTGATCAGCGAAAACGCCTTCAGCAAAAACCAGTTCCTCCGCGAAATCAGCTTGCCCGCGAGCCTGCAGCGCATAGGCTCCGGGGCATTCGCCGAGACTGGACTGGAAACGATCCGTTTTCCCGAAAATCTTCGGGCGATTGATGAAAAGGCGTTCAGCTTCTGCCGCAGCCTTGCAGAAGCGGATCTGCCGGAAGGTCTGCAGGTTCTGGGAAACCAGGCCTTTGAAGGCTGCCCGATTCGCAGCATCCGCCTTCCCGCGTCGCTGAAAGAACTTGGGAACAATTGCTTTGCCATCCTTTCACTCTACCAGGGCGAGGTTGAGCAGAGCTTTGAAGTTGCGCTTGAAAATGACATTTATCACAGTGACGGCCATGTGCTCTACTGGGCCCAGGGCGAGGAGCGAATCGCCCTAAAGGCCTTCGACTATGATTATCGCAATCCCTATGGCGGTACTGCTCCGGCAGACAAGCGCTATCGGCTGGAGCCGGGAACTACCGCGGTAGGAGACCAGGCTTTCGCACGCTGCGACCGGCTCTGTGCGATTGAAGTGCCGGACACGCTGCGTAAAATCGGCCAGCAGGCCTTCCTCGATTGCAGAAATCTCCGGGAGAGCAATTTTGGCTCGGATCTTCTTGTCGGTCCGATGGCATTTGCCGGTACGCCGCTGCAGGCTTGATCTTTGCACCAATAGAAAGGAGACAGAAAACATGAACAGAATTCCGGTGGATTCCTCCAACATCAAAAGCATTGGGTACGACGAAAACGAGCAGATTCTGGAGATCGAATTCAGAGGTGAGGCAATCTGGCAGTACCGCAATGTGCCGCTTACTATCTGGCTCGAGCTCGAGAGTGCTCCTTCCAAGGGAAAGTATTTCCAGTCTCAGATTCGAGAGCGTTTTTCCTCAACAGCTTACCGAGTCAAATAAGGGGTGATCAGCATGAACAGCCGTACGAAAAAGCTGCTTCGCGGCATGCTGTTCCTTTTTCCCCTGCTTCTGGGCTTCACCGGCTTGCTTGAATCCGGAGAAAAACTTCTGGACGCACTGTTCTCGGCCATCACCATGTATGGCATGAACTATGGTGAAACACCGCCCAACACAGCGGTACAGCTGGCGCGATGGACAGCCCCTCTTGCCACAGCCAGCGGGATCGCCATGATCTTTACTCCCGTTATCCGAGATGTACGGGCGCGCCTTTATAATCGCCTGGGAAATTCCGTTGCCGTTTATGGCGACCGTGAGATCTATGAGCAGATCAAAAAGGCCCGCAGCTATCCCGTCGTCCAGGGAGCGGAAAAGCTGCTGCCTGCACATAGCTATGTGCTGTTTGGAGAGGAGCAGGAAAATCTGCGCTTCTATCTGACGCATCAGGAGGAACTGCAAAACCGTGAGGTTTTTCTTCGGTGTGAATCGCTCCGCTCCCAGGAAATCGGCGGAGGCCGTCTTCATCTGTATTGCATGGAAGAGGTCGGCGCAAGGCTTTTCTGGAAGCAGGCAGGCCTTCTGGAGCAATTTGCCCGGAAAAAGGATGTGTTCCGTATTGCAATGATCGGCTTCGGCCGCCTGGGGGAGCAGCTGCTGCTCTGGGGCTTGCAAAACAATGTGTTTTCCCCGGACCAAAGAATCTGCTATGACGTCTTTGGCGACGAGAATGGCTTCTTGCAGATGCACCGCGAACTGCCGCGGGTGTCGGATTCGATTGCCTTTCATGACAACTGGCAGGAGAAGATCCCCCTGCTGCAGTCGGCAGATCGCATTCTCGTTTGTCAGCAGGAGCAGCAACTCCTGCTGACGGAGCAGCTGCTTTTCACGTTGAACGGAAAGGTGCTGGACATTCTGGCTGCCGATCCGCAGCAGATGAGTCTTCTGGAGGACCAGGAGCGTTTACGCATTTTCCCGTGGAAGGAAGCCGCATTGCAGCCGGAGAACCTGTTTGACGCCAGGACGCTGATGCGCGCCAAGGCGATCAATCTGCGCTATGCGCATCTCTATGGAGGCGTTGAAGAGACGGCGGAGAATGCAGAGACCGAGTGGGATAAACTCAATTCCTTTACACGCTACTCCAACATCAGCGCCGCAGATTATCATGAGATCCGCCTGCAGATGTTGGCAAGCTGGGGCCTGCCTGTCGATGCGGAGCGTATTCCGCCCGAGAAGCTGGAGCTTTTGGCTGAATTGGAACATATCCGCTGGGAGCGTTTTCATTATTTGAACAACTGGCGTCCCGGCGAACCGTCCAACGGCAAAACGAAAGATCCTCAGCAGCGAATCCACAAGGATCTGATTCCGTTTCGTAATCTCACCGATGCGGAGAAAGAAAAGGATCGGGAGAACGTTCGCGTACTGCTGACGATCCCCTGAAGAGAGCCTGACTTTCAGAGAAACGATCTGATCGGCGTTCCCTGAAGCAGACAGAAAAAGCGGGTACCGCCGTGCGGTTAATCATTTGGGAGGTTTTGAATGGACTATTCCGAGACGTCATCCTCAAACATGAAACCGGATAAGAATTATACCTATTTTGCATTTATCAGCTATAAATCTGAGGATAAGGATTGGGCGCTGTGGCTGAAACGTCAGCTTCAGTCCTACCGGCTGCCTGCCGCCACGATCCGAAAGCGGCGGGATCTTCCAAAGCGCTGCTCCCCGATTTTCCTGGACAGGACCAATCTTACGCCCGGCCTGCTGGATGAAGGACTGCGCGCGGAAGTACAGGCCTCAAAGTTTTTTATCATTATCTGCTCCCGTCACGCCCGGGCAAACTCTACCTATCTCGATCAGGAACTGAAATTCTTCCTGGAAGGAGGCGGCGACGCAAGCAGGGTCATTCCGTTCATCGTGGATGACTGTGAACACCCGGAGATCAACTGTTTTCCCGCGGGCCTTGCTGAGCTGTGCACGCAGCGCACGATCGTGGGGGCGAATGTCCATGATATGGGCAAACGGCTGGCTTTGCTCAAGGTCGTTGCGGCGATGCTGGGCATCAAACGGGAAGAACTGGAGAGCGAGGACGCAAGACGCCGGCGGAGAAATCACGTCGCGGCAGCGATCCTTGCGCTTTGCCTCGCCCTTTGCGCTTGGAAAAGCTGGGACTATTTCTACCCCAAAACCGCGTATTACCTGGATTATACCGAGGTCTACGGCGTCCCGGAGGGAATCGGAGAGCTCAGTAAAGCGGAGATCCGTTCGCTCAACGGCCATTATACCGTTATCTCCAGCCGCGGAAAGGTGCGGGAACTGCGCTATGAAAACGCGCAGGGTAATCTGAGCTCTGTGAGCAGACCCACAAGTCCTGTTCAGTTTTCAAAGGCCGCCTACACCTATGAGGACCGGGATGGACAGCGGCTGTCCTCCGTATCCCTGTATGACGAAAATGATCATCTGTTCATGAATATGAGCTATCCCAGCCTCAACACGGTTGATCTCAGCATGGTTAAGACCGGGAGAGAAGGGGAAGTGTCCACCTACGCCGCCCCTCTTTCTCAGAAAATCACGGCACTGCCGGATGACACGGATGATATTAACCTTACGCTTGGGCATAGCCAGAAGAGCAACGTCATCCGCTATTGCGTTTCCTATGATGAGAACGGGTTTACCCGGGAGATCCGCTTTGCCGCCAACAGCTACAATGATTTCGCAAGGGACAGCGAGGGAATCAGCGGGCTCCGTTTTGAGAGAGACGACCTCGGCCGCGCAACGAAAATCTCCTATCTCACTTTCGTCGCGGACGACAGTACGGACGCGGACAACTCTGAAAATTTCGCGGTCATCGGCAGGCGCGACGGCCTGGCGGGGATGGCCTTTGCCTTCGACGAGGCGTATAACCTCATTGAGACCCGCTATCTCGATGCAGAAGGGAAGCCGCATTTGCATCCGGTATACGGCTGTATCTGCCGCTCGGAATATGACGGGCACAACGAAGTCCGCCAGACCTTCCTGAACGCCGACGGAGAGCCCTATCAGAACACTTACGGTGTTGCGGGCTGGACGTACCGTTATGATTCCTCCGGCAGCGTGATACGCTGCAGCTGCTTCGGGCCGGAGGGAGAAGCGGTCATCAACAGAGACGGGTACACCGGCTATGATTCTGCCTATGACGAACGCGGCAGAGAAGTCCGGACGGCATATTTCGGCAGGGACGACCAGACAGTTCTGATCTCTGACGGTATCGCCGGCTGGGAGATCACATACGACGGCCAGGGAAACCCGATCAAAGTCAACTACTTCGGCACCGACGGCAAACCCGTCCTGCACAGGAAAGGCTATGCCGGCTGGGAAGCGGCGTTCGACGAGCGCGGCAACCGTATCCGGGGCAGCTTTTTCGGCACGGACGGGGAAGCGACCCTTTCCACCAGCGGCATTTCCGGCTGGGAAGTCGCATATGACGAGCGCGGAAACAAGATCAGCGGCACGTATTCCGGCCTCGACGGAGAAGCGGTTTTATACAACGGGTCTTACAGCCGCTGGGAAGCTGCATATGACAAGCGCGGGAATACCGTGAAGGTCAGCTATTTTGGCTTGGACGGCAGCCCGATCCTGCACAAAAACGGCTATGCCGGCTGGGAAACGGACTTTGATGAGCGCGGCAACCCGATCAGGGTCAAAAGCTTCGGCACAGATGGGCAGCCGATCCTTGTCAATGACGGCACTGCCGGCTGGGAATCTGTGTTCGATGAACGCGGCAACGAGATCTGCGTAAGCTATCTGGACGTGAACGGAGAGGCAGCTGTGAATAAAGACGGCATCTCCGGCTGGAAGTCCGTTTTCGACGAACGCGGAAACGAAATCCGTGCTGCGTTTTTTGGCCCGGACGGGAAAGCAACATTCGACAAGCACGGCGTGGCGGGGCGCGAGGTCGTTTTTGACGAGCGCGGGAATGCAGTCCGACTCAGCTACTTCGACCCGGAAGGCAGACCTGTGTTCATCGACGAGGGCTATGCCGGCTGGGAAGCGTTGTACGACGAACGCGGGAACCAGGTTGAAATCCGGTATTTTGGCCCGGACGGAGAACCCGTTTTGAACGCCTATGGCGAAGCCGCCATGAAGTCGGAATACGATGAACTGGGAAATGAGGTCAAGGCCACCTATTTCGGCCTGGACGGCAAGCCCACCGTGCTCCCAGATGGCTACGCCGGCTGGGAATCTGTGTTCGATGATCGCGGAAATGAGATCCAATTCACCTATCTCGGGGCCAATGGCAAGCCGACCCTTGTGCTCGACGGGTCTGCAGGCTGGGAGGCCGTGTACGACGAGCGGGGCAATCAGGTCAAGCTCACCTATCTTGACGTCAACGGCAAGCCTGTGCGCACCGAAAGCGGGATCGCCGGCTGGAATGCTGCGTATGACGAACGGGACAACCGCATCCGGGTCGACTACTTCGGCAGCAACGGGAAAGCGGCGGAGAGCGTCGAGGGCTATGCCGGCTGGGAATCGACCTTTGACGAGCGGGGCAATGAGCTGCATGTCTGCTACTACGACGCAAAGGGAAAACCGGTTCTCAACAGCAATGCCGTCGCCGGGTGGAGCCACGTGTACGATCAGCGGGGAAATCTGATCAGCTGCATCTATCTGGGCACGGACGGCAGCCCCGTGCGGAACCGTGCCGGCTATGCCGTTTGGGAAGCTTCCTATGATGAAAAGGATAACATGATCTCCATCCGTTTTCTGGATGAGAAGGGTGAAGCGATCTTGGCCAACGACGGCAGCGCCGGGTGGAAATCGGAATATGATGAACGGGGAAACCAGGTCAGAGTCAGTTATTTCGGCCCCGACGGAGAAGCGGTCAGCATCCTGGACGGCTACGCTGGATACGAGACTGTCTACGATGAAAAGGACAGGGAGATCCTGATCAGCTATTTTGACGAGGACGGCAGCCCCGCGATGAACGTCAACGGATACGCAAGCCTGGCGTTTGCCTATGATGAACGCGGCAACGAGATCAGAAACAGCTTCATCGATGCTGACGGGAATCCCATCCTGATCGTCCTGTATTATGCCAATGGCAATCCGCAGCTGGTTTATGACTATCGCAGTCCCGGCCAGACCGCAGTCAGAGAATACGACGAGACCGGTGCATTGGTAAACAGCAGCAGTTATGAGGAGCAGATCCTGCCGGATGCCGCCTGACCCTTCCCCTCACGGGAGGACGGGCCGCAGCCGAGAGCCGTCTTCCGGGCAGCTTTGCAGCTGTTCCAATATGTCAGCACCTGGCCGACATCATTTCGTTGCAGATTTCCGACAGCTCTGGTAAACTGAAAATAGAATCATTTGGAAGAAGGGACGATGGAATTGCATATCGCAAGGAACATCGTCCCTTCTGCGGAAACAACAAGAAAAGGAGAAGTCATCATGCCGAACAATGACGACGGAAAAATCCTCAGCGTAAAGATGGGTTACAACGACCCTGAGACCGGTGAATTCAAGCGTGACCTGTTCTGGGAGCGCATGGGAGCCGAGAGCGGTGACCCGGTGGCCATGATCCAGATGGGCACTGCCTACCTGAACGGGGACGGCGTGGAGCGCGATCCGGTAAAGGCTGTGGAGTATTATCGCATGGCCGCCGATCTGGACGAGCCGGTCGGTCAATACAACATGGGCGTGCAGTGTGCCCGAGGCGAGGGCATCAAGCGCGACTTCGCCGCGGCCATCGACTGGATGAAACAGGCCGCCGAAAACGGCGACATCGACGCGCCGAGTATTTTGAAGGTGCTGAAGGACGCGCCGGAAATCGAGCGGAAGGCCTATGCGGGAGACGCGGAAGCGCAGGCG
>OCTX012276730.1_pt1 | contig 19537 bp, 12 predicted proteins | sample 1539691 | NCBI WGS metagenome assembly OCTX01 (sample SAMN02144231, study PRJEB22623) | gut metagenome | biome: sheep rumen | host: Ovis aries | place: New Zealand
TTCTGCTTTAGCATATGCTTTTAACAGCACGCCTTCAGACCCCTTCGAAACGGCAGGAGTGACAAACAGCAATGTGACAGTGGAATCTATTGGTGATAATGCGACATACGGTCCACTGGTGGTTAGTGGTTTGGAAGTAATGGAGGAGAACGTTCAAGTGGTTGAGCCATCGTCGTGGGCATTCAAATTCCCTTATGTCTACGACATGTCAAGCGGTTCAGAGGTGAAGGCGTCGCGTGTGGTATTCAAACGTAAAAGCATGAAAGGAGACGTAAACGTCGACGGCAAGGTTGACATCTCCGACATCGTAGCTGTAATCAACCAGATTGCCGGTACCGCCACCTATCCGAATGCCGACGTGAACGGCGACAAGAAGGTTGACATCTCCGACATCGTGGCCATCATCAACATTATAGCCGGGATGTAGATTTTTTAAGTGAAAAGTTTTTAAGTGAAAAGTGAATAGTGAAAAGTGAAAAGTGTAGTTACTTTGTATTTGGAGGTAGTTGGGGGTAGCTGGAGGTAGTTGGAAAAGGGAAATTCAGCCGTCTTCGGGCATCGAGCCCTCGACGGCTGGCGCGGACGAGACGTCCACGCCCCCAGTGGAGGCGGGCTTCTGTGCAAAGTTGGTGAAGTTATACTCAGTGGAGGCGGGCTTCTGTGCAAAACAGACGTGGTTATCACTATTCTGTCGTGATGAACAAGAAGCTAACAGGTAACAATAAAAGTAAACACTACACGAGACCCTGAAAAATAAACAAATCAAACAAGAATAGGAAATAAACTGATGAAGAAAACTGTGATGATTACTGGCGCAACAAGCGGAATAGGTCTTGGCTGCGCACGTAAGTTCGCCGAGAATGGCGACCGGTTGATTCTGACCGGCAGGAATGAAGAGAAGTTGAAAGCCGTTTGTGAAGAGTTGACTTCAGGCGGCACGGAGGTTTGTCCGTTGGTGTTCGACGTTCGCGACCGCAAAGCTGCAACGGCAGCAGTTGAGAGTCTTCCTTCGGAATGGAAAGAGATAGACGTGCTGGTGAACAACGCCGGCCTGGCGTTGGGTCTGGAGCCCGAATATGAGGGTGACCTCGATGACTGGGAGACGATGATCGACACAAATATCAAGGGCCTGCTGACGATGACACGTCTGGTGGTTCCCGGTATGGTGGCACGTAACCGTGGGCATGTGATCAACATCGGGTCAGTGGCCGGCGATGCCGCCTATGCCGGAGGCAACGTGTATTGCGCGACGAAGTCGGCCGTAAAGGCATTGACCGACGGTCTGCGTATCGACGTGGCCGAGAGTGCCGTGAGGGTGACGAACTTGAAGCCCGGTTTGGTTGAGACGAACTTCAGCAATGTGCGGTTCCACGGTGACACAGGCCGTGCAAAGAAACTGTACACGGGCATCGATCCGCTGACCGGTGACGACATCGCCGACGTGGCCGTTTATGCCGCCAATGCCCCAGCCCATGTTCAGATCGCCGAGGTTCTGATACTCGCCACCCATCAGGCCAACGGAAGCGTGATTGTGCGAAAATAAAGCACAATTCCGTTGATTTATGTCAATAAAAAATTTTCATAAAATGATAATCATAAAATGATAAATACTAAAAGAAGGCATATTGGAAGAAATCATCATCTATAAATCTGCACCGAAAGAGCTGCTATATATTATCCTGACATGTTTGTTGGGTGTCGGTTTGGCCTATCCCCTTGAAGAGTTCAGCATCATGATGTTTCTGCTGGGCTGCCTCGTGTTCGCTTACGGCGTGTACACCCTCTTTAAATTCATCCGCAGACGCATGAAGGGTCCAATTCCCGCGTTGACGATAACCGACCAGCGCGTGATTGTGGACCACGACTTCAAAATGGACGTATTCTTTACGGATGTAGAGGAATTTATCCTGCGGGAATATCAGGGTAAAGACGTCATCGAGATCAAATATAAAGAGTCAGTAAGGAAACAGCTGGAGAGCGAGGGCGTGATCCGCAAGAAAACGAAGGAGAGAGAATTCGACTCAGACGGTGATGAAATTGAGCAGCTGGAGGATTTCATCTATGTGGAAGACCTGACGATGAAGAAAGAGGAGATATTCGCTTTGCTTCAGAAACGTCTGGAGGAATCCAGGAAATAAGATTTTTCATGGGTTATTTATGGGTCGAATGGGCTAACTGATTTATGGGTCGAATGGGTCAAATGGGCGTTTGGGGTTCGGCAGCCTGACGTAGCGGAAGCTCTTCGTCGAGGTTGTAGGGAGCAGCAGGTAGTTTGGGTTGTGTTTTGTGTAGGTAGATTTGGAGGAGCGTCTGCTGAAGTGAGGCAAGCGTGTCCTCACGCAGTGCAGGCTTGAGCTGACATTCCCAGACGGTGATGCAGTTCCATCCGAGAGCGGTGAGCTGCTGGATGGTGTGTGAGTCGCGTGCTTTGTTTCGGGAGATTTTGTTTTGCCAGAACTCGGTGTTGGTCTTTGGGATACGATAAGCAGGACATCCGTCGTGTCCGTGCCAGAAGCATCCGTTGACGAAGATACATGTGGCGTATTTCCGCATGACGATGTCGGGATGGCCCGGAAGCCTGGGATCGTTGAGTCGAAATCGGAATCCGTTGGCAAAGAGGTATCTGCGGACAATCAGCTCCGGTTTGGTGTTTTTGGAGTGGATTGCCGCCATGTTGTTGTGACGCTGGGATGGGGAGAGAGAATCCAAAAGTTTGAAATTTGAGGTTTGAGATTTGAGGTTTCGCTTCGCAGGATTCCGTCGCGACTCGGCATAGCTCAAGCGAGCTTGGCTCTGCACTCGCTGCTCCAGAATCTTCACCATGCGGAGAGGGAAGTTACAAGACGCACCACGGGGCGTCTCTACAAAGCAGACAGATAGTTGGAAGACGCAAAAGGAGAAAGTTACAAGACGCCCCACAGGGCGTCTCTACAAAGAACGCTTGCGGAGGACATGGGGTATGTCCTTTCCGCAAGCGTGTTGTTTGATGAGAGGTGAGGAATTAAAGGATGGTCTTAACAGCCTCGAGCATACCCTTCTCCTGGATGAGGTCGAGATACTCCTTCACGAGTGCGGTGAGTCCAGGCACAGTCTCGTTGAGGTTTTCCTTCCAGATGTTCTCCGCAGCGAGTACACCCTCAGCCACCTTCTGCGTGTCGCCAGTGTTCCAGAGGTCAGTAAGCAGCTGCATGATTTCCGGTGCGTCGTTCGGCTGAATAGGCGCTCCGTCCGCACGGGTACCACCCTTGTAGTAAGTGATGATAGCAGCAAGTCCGAACACCAGTCCCTTAGGCAGCTCACCCTTACGCTCGAGATAGGTCTTCACACCCGGCAGGTCGCGCGTCTCGTACTTAGGGAAGGAGTTGAGCATGATGGAAGTGACCTGATGGTCGACGAACGGGTTGTTGAATCGCTCGAGCACGTCGGCTGCGAACTTGCGGAGTTCGTCCATCGGGAGGTTGAGCGTCTCCATCAACTCCTCGAACTGCACCTTGTGGATGTACTTGCCGAGAACCGGGTGGTTGCATGCGTCGCGCACGATGTTGACTCCAGAGAGGTAAGTGACCGGAGAGAGAACGGTGTGCGGTCCGTTGAGCAGTGTCACCTTACGCTCGTGGTACGGCTTCTCGCTCGGCGCGATGAGCACGTGGAGTCCAGCCTTCTCAGCAGGGAACTCCTTACGTAGCTGAGCGATGGACATGTTCTCCGGTTTCTCGATGACCCAGAGGTGGAAAATCTCACCCTGCACAACGAGGTTGTCGGCATAGCATATTTTCTTCTGGATCTGCTGGATTTCGTTGCGTGGGAATCCCGGTACGATGCGGTCTACGAGTGTGGCGCATACATAGCAGTACTTTGTGAACCAAGTCTTGAACTTCTCATAGTCCTTACCGAAGTCATCCTTCCAGAGTTCGATGTACTGGTAGATGCACTCCTTGAGGTGGTGTCCGTTGAGGAAGATGAGCTCACACGGCATAATGATGAGTCCCTTGGTCTTGTCGCCTTTGAAGGTCTGGAAACGACGATAGAGGAGCTGCGTGAGTTTGCCCGGATAGCTTGATGCCGGTGCGTCTGACAGCTTGCAAGAAGGGTCGAACGCGATACCCGCCTCCGTGGTGTTGGAGATGACGAAACGAATTTCCGGCTGGTCAGCGAGTGCGAGGAACGCGTGGTTCTGGCTGTAGGGGTTGATCGCGCGGCTGATGCAGTCGATACGCTCGAGTGAGTTGACCGCCTCACCGTTCTGACGTCCCTGCAGGTTGACATGATAGAGGCAGTCCTGCTCGTTGAGCCAGTCGACCATACCCCTTTCGATAGGCTGTACGACCACGACCGACGAGTTGAAGTCCGTCTTGCGGTTCATGTTGAAGATGATCCAGTCTACGAAACAGCGGAGGAAGTTGCCTTCGCCAAACTGAATGATTCTCTCAGGAGCAGTGCTCTTAGGAGCAGTGCGTGCATTCAATGCTTTTAATGCCATAATTATTTGATTTAAAAGTTTAGTTAGTTGTATTTATCTGCAAAATTAAAGAATATTTTTTAAAAGTTTATCATAAAACGAAAAATTATTATTAAATTTGCAATAATTGAAAGGAAAAAATAAGTGAATAGTGAAAAGTGAATAGTGAAAAGTGTAGTTACTCATTCAAATGGAGAGCGGACACATGCGAAGCTATTTACGATTTACGATTTATTTGACCATTTTTTAATTTTAGCTATTTGACCATGCGGACCGGATCTTAGATCCAAGTGGACAGGAGACGGACATACATGAAGTAAGTCCCTACAGCAAAAAAGAAACAACAAAACTCACAAATCATATTCAAACTCTAATTAACACTAAAAAAAAGACGATCACATGAAGAAATTTATGGACGAGAACTTCATCCTGCAGACAGAGACTGCACAGAAGTTGTATCACGAGCATGCGGCCAAGATGCCGATTATCGACTACCACTGTCATCTGGTACCTCAGATGGTGGCAGAGAACAAACGCTTCGACTCCATCACCCAGATATGGCTGGGCGGCGACCACTACAAATGGCGTGCGATGAGGAGCAACGGCGTAGACGAGCGCTACTGCACCGGCAAAGACACGAGCGACTGGGAAAAGTTTGAGAAATGGGCCGAGACCGTGCCTTACACGTTCCGCAACCCGTTGTATCACTGGACTCACCTGGAGCTGAAGACCGCCTTCGGCATCGAGAAGACGCTGAATCCTGAGACCGCCCGCGAGATATACGAGGAGTGCAACGAGCAGATCAAGAACGACCCTAAGTTCACTCCCCGCGGCTTGATGAAGCACTACAACGTGGAGATTGTCTGCACCACTGACGATCCAGTAGACTCACTGGAGTACCACAAGCAGGTGGCTGCCGACCCTACGATGGAGACCCGCATGCTTCCCGCCTGGCGTCCCGACAAGGCTATGGCCGTGGAGGTACCAGCCAACTTCAAGGCCTACGTTGACAAGCTGGCCGAGGTGAGCGGTGTGGACATCAAGGGCTTCAACGACTATATCGACGCCATCCAGAAACGTCACGACTTCTTCGCATCGATGGGCTGCAAGCTGAGCGACCACGGTATCGAGGAGTTCTATGCTGAGGACTACACCGACGCCGAGATCAAGGCCATCTTCGACAAGGTTTACGGCGGTCAGTCCCTGAGCCAGGAGGAGATTCTGAAGTTCAAGAGTGCGATGATGTATATCTTCGCCGTTCAGGACGCAGAAGCCGGCTGGGCCCAGCAGTTCCACTACGGTGCCATCCGCGACAACAACTCCAAGATGTTCAAGCAGCTGGGTCCTGACACCGGCTTCGACTCCATCGGCGAATTCAACACCGCAAAGAAATGCTCGAAATTCCTTGACCGCCTGAACGCCGAGGGCAAGCTGGCCAAGACCATCTTGTACAACCTGAACCCTTGCGCCAACGAAGTGCTGGCCACGATGCTTGGTAACTTCCAGGACGGCTCATGCCCTGGCAAGATCCAGTGGGGCAGCGGCTGGTGGTTCCTCGATCAGAAAGACGGCATGCAGAAGCAGATGAACGCTCTGTCGCTTCTCGGCCTGCTGAGCCGTTTCGTAGGTATGCTGACCGACTCCCGCTCGTTCCTCTCCTACCCTCGTCATGAGTACTTCCGCCGCATCCTGTGCAACCTGGTTGGCACCGACATCGAGAACGGCGAAGTTCCCTACAGCGGCTATGAGGCAGCCCGCGTGAACCAGATGATTGAGGACATCAGCTACAACAACGCAAAGCAGTATTTTCAGTTTTAGTCAGCAGAAGAGGCCGTGCTTCGCCGGCCAATAGTGCCGCAGACAACTGCGGCCTACAGGAACGGTGACGCGGCGTACATGAATGCTGCTGCGGACTATATGGAACAACCGCAGACTACAAAAACTTCTATTATTCAAAGAACTTTGAAAAAGATATTTTTATATATGATGACATTGTTTGCCTGTGCCGGCCCTGCGTCGGCACAGGTGAACGGTGTTTTTGTGGACAACCTGAAGACGCTGCGTGTGGAGGTGAACGGTCTGTGGGACCATGCCCCTGTCGTGCCGATTGGCGGCCAGAACTACGTGGAGATCAGCTTCGACGACCTTCAGCACAGCTATGAGCGTCGCACCTACCACATCACACACTGTAATGCCGACTGGACTCCGAGCGAACTGCTGGAGAACGAATATCTCGACGGCTTCAACGACCGCCCAATCGAGAATTACGAACCGTCGATGAACACGACGATGATGTACAACCACTACACGCTTCGCCTGCCCAACGAGGACGTCCGGCTGAAAGTGAGCGGCAACTTCATCGTCGACATCTACGAGGACGGCGACGACGAGCCAGTGGCCCGTGCCTGCTTCAGCGTGTTGGACAGCAAGGTTGACGCCCGCATGACGGTGAGTCCTAACACCGACATCGACCAGTATGCCAGCCACCAGCAGGTGAGCCTGAGCCTGAACTACTACACCTACAACGTGCACCGTCCGGAAGAGGAACTGCGTCCGGTTGTGCTACAAAACCGCCGCTGGGACACCCGCGTGGACGTGGGCCGTCCGAGCAACCTGCAGTCCACCGAGCTGTTCTACGAGCATAAGGACGAGCTCATCTTCAAAGCAGGAAACGAATACCGCAGGTTCGAGATTTTGGACGAGTACGTTCCGACAATGCGGGTGGAGAGCATGAGCTATCACGAGCCTTACTACCATGCCACAATCATGACCGACGAACAGCGGCGTAACTATATCTACGATGAAGACCAGGACGGCCGTTTCCTCGTGCGCAACGGCGACAACGTTGACAACGAGACCGAGAGCGACTACTTCATCACCCATTTCCAATTAGACATGCCAGAGATAGAGGGAGGAAAAGTATATCTGAATGGCGACTTGACCTACAACAGCTATTCGGAAGATTACGAGATGGAATATGACCCCAGCATCAACGCCTACATCATTGCTCTGCCTCTGAAACAGGGATCCTACAACTACCAATATATGTTCGTGCCCGACGGCTACGACCGTGGGAGCGAGATAGAGACAGAAGGGAGTTTTTATCAGACGGAAAACGAATACAGCGTGTATATCTACCACAGACCCTTCGGCGGGAGATATGACCATCTGGTTGGATATGCCAGTATTAAGTTTAAAGTTTAGAAATTATATTTGGCCGTGCTTCACCGGCCGACTGTGCGAGACACAAGGTCTCGCCTACCTCTCCCGTGGGGCATGAAGAGGTCCGGAGAGCCTGGAAAAAGCAGAGAAACTAGAAAGACGGAAAAGGAAGACAAACAGGAAAAAAGAAAGCAGGAAAAAAGAAAAAAAGGAAACGAACAACACAAAACGAAAGGAATGAAACGGAAAATAACATTCATGCTGCTGATGCTAGCCGCATCAGCTGTTTACTGTCAACATACAGAAGAGCAGAGCATTCAAAGCGTTGAGGGACACGTTAAACATTTTCTGAGCAGCTACAGCCTGCCCGGCAATCCTCGGGTAAGGAAGGCCCAGGTGAAGTCGATGGACGTGAACGAGCGGAAGTCGACGATAGATCTGACGCTGAGCGGTGGTGCCGACGAGATGTACTACACGGACGATATCGTGGAGCAGATGTACCGCGATATCCGGAGTTGCCTTCCTGAGAATTACCGCAGATACAAGATGAACATCACTGCCGACGGTCGTCCGATAGAATACCTTGTCCCCAATGCCCTTCGCCGAGGAAAGGCGGAGAAGAGCAAGCTCTGGAAGAAAGAGCACGACAACGAGGACGAGCGTTGGGTGACGAACATATCCCGTCCTTACAAGATAGGGAAAGGGCTCGACGGTCATCACATCAGCCTGTGCCAGAGCCACGGCCGCTATTACGACGCGTCGAAAGGCGGATGGGTGTGGCAGCGTCCTCGCCTGTTCTGCACGACAGAGGACCTATTTTCCCAGACCTTTGTGATTCCCTATATCATCCCGATGCTGGAGAACGCCGGCGCCATCGTCTATACCACCCGCGACCGCTTCTGGCAGAACCGTGAGGAGATCGTGGACATGGACCAGGACGAGGACATGAAATATTTCGAGGTGGCGATGAACGAGGACGAATGGGAGACCAGTCCCCAGCCCGGCTTCCGTCATGCCAAGGAGTTGTACAACGGACATGAGACGCCGTTCGGCAAGGGCAACTGTCGCCAGATCAAGAGCGTGAAGCCGTCGAAGCGTGCCAGCGAGATGGCGCTGGTGCAGTGGATCCCCGACATACCGAAGAGCGGGCGCTATCCCGTCTACGTGTCGTATCAGTCGTTCAAGAACAGCGCTGAGGACGTGGTGTATGAGATCCACCATGCCGGTGGCGTGAGCGAGGTGAAGGTGAACCAGCGCATGGGCGGCGGCACCTGGGTGCTGCTCGGCGAGTTCGACTTCCTCCAGGGCATGAACGACAACGGCAAGATCGTGCTGAGCAATATCTGCCGACGGAAAGGCCAGATTGTGAGTGCCGACGCCGTGAGGATAGGCGGCGGCATGGGCAACATCGTGCGCGGTGGCAGCCTGAGCGGCCTTCCCCGCTGGGCCGAGGCAGCCAAATACTCCGCTCAGTGGTATGGTATGCCCGACAGCTGCTACGAAAGCATCAGCGGCGACGAGTACCGCAGCGACATCTACAGCCGTCCGAAATGCACGAACGAGCTTGGTGGCGGCAGCGTGTATCTGCCCAACCGCGACGGCCGGAAAGTTCCGATAGAAATAAGCATGGCCTTCCACACCGACGCCGGCTACCGCAGCAACGACGAGCTGATTGGTCCCCTTTCCATCTGCACTACCGACTGGGGCGACGGCGTGTTAGCCAGCGGCATGGACCGTCATGCCAGCCGCGACCTGGCCAGCCTGCTGTATGAGGGCGTGAACCGCGACATGAAGAAATACAATTTCCAGGTGCGCGCACTGTGGAACCGCAACTATGGTGAATCGCGCGCCGCCGACGTTCCGAGCATCATCTTCGAGATGCTTTCGCACCAGAACTTCGCCGACATGCGTCTGGGCTACGACCCCTATTTCAAGTTTGACTTCTGCCGCTCGATTTACAAGAGCGTGCTGCGATATATCTGCTCGATGCACGACAAGCCCTTTGTTGTTGCCCCTCTCCCTGTGACCGACTTCGCCGTCCGTCTGGACGAGAACCGCAAGGAGGCCGTGCTGAGCTGGAGCCCCGTGAGCGACCCCTTGGAGCCGAGTGCAAGAGCGACGAGTTACGTGGTGTACACCCGCCGTGGGCGCTATGGGTTCGACAACGGTCAGGTGGTTCAGGGCACGTCGCTGAGCATACCGCTCCAGCCCGACATCGTCTATTCGTTTAAAGTATGCGCGCTGAACGAGGGCGGCCGGAGTTTTCCGTCGGAAGTGCTGAGCGCCGGTATCTGCTCTCAGAATCAGGGCACGGCCCTGATCGTGAACGGCTTCACCCGACTGGAAGGTCCTGCCTGGTATAACAACGCGACCGAGCAAGGCTTCCTGCTCGACAAAGACCCCGGCGTACAGTATGGTGCGTTTGCCGGCTTCTGTGGCCGTCAGAAGGTGTTCACGAAGTCTACGATGGGCTCGGAGGCCACCGACGGTCTGGGTTACAGCGACAGCGAGCTGGAAGGTAAGGTGGTGATGGGCAACACATTCGACTACCCCTGCATCCATGGCGAAGGCATGCTTGCCGGTGGCCATTCGTTCGCGTCGGTGAGCGAGTCGGCGTTCCAGCGGATGGGCAACCTGCGGGATTACCGCGCCATCGACATGATATACGGCGTTCAGAAAGTCTTCAACGAGCAGAGCCTGAGCCAGCTGAGCGGCTACGTTTCCGACGGCGGCTCGTTGCTGCTGAGCGGTGCGAACCTGATGAAGAGCGGCAGTATCGGCAGCCGTTTCGGTATCAGCGGCAGCGGCGTGGTTTCCGGTCCCTGCAGCCTGAGCAACCAGTACAGCCAGTTTGAGATTTACCGCGAGCTGAACGACGAGATGTACAGCGTGCCAGAGCCCGACGTGCTGACCATTCCCGAAGGCGGCAGCATGGTGGCAGAATATGGAGGAATCGGCGCGGCAGGCGTCCGTAAAGGGAACGTGACGGTTTATGGTTTTCCGATAGAGAGCATCAAGGACCAACGGATGATCAACACGCTGATCCGTGATGCGTTTGAGGCAAAATAGAGGTCATAGGAGCTATGGAGGCTATAGATACAGAAATAGATTAATAGATGGACCAACGGAAACTACAACTGACAGACTGGCTTCCGACGACGAAGAAGGAGGCTCTGCTTCGTGGCTGGGATGAGCTTGACGTGGTGTTGCTGAGTGGCGACGCCTACGTGGATCATCCCTCGTTCGGGTGTGCCGTGATCGGAAGGCTGCTGGAGTCGCTGGGTTTGCGAGTGGCGATCGTGCCTCAGCCCGACTGGCACGGTGACTGGCGCGACTTCAAGAAGTTTGGCCGTCCACGGTTGTTTTTCGGGATATCGCCCGGATGTATGGACTCGATGGTGAACAAATACACGGCAGCCAAACGCCTACGCAGTGAAGACGCCTACAGTCCCGACGGTCGGCATGACCTGCGCCCGGAATACCCTACGATAGTCTATACGAAAATTGTGAAGGAGCTTTATCCCGACGTGCCCGTGGTGCTTGGCGGCATCGAGGCTTCGCTTCGCCGCCTGACCCATTATGACTACTGGAGCGACAGTCTCCACCGGAGCATCCTCTTAGACAGCGGCGGCGATCTCTTGATCTACGGTATGGGAGAGAAGCCGATGGAGTCGCTTTGCGAGCTGCTGAGCGATACAGACGGAGCTTTGGACGTTCATACATTCCGAAACCTGCTGCTACGGCATCCTCAGAAACAGACCGTGATGCTGCTGAGCGAGAAAGATATTCCGAGAGGCGTCCGCCCCGACGACATCGTGCTCCACAGCCACGAGGCCTGCCTGAGGGACAAGCGGTGCCAAGCCGAGAATTTCCGTCATATAGAAGAAGAGTCTAACAAATATGCCGCCCGGCGCATCATCCAACCCTACGGCGACACCAATGCCGTGGTGTTTCCTCCCTATCAGCCGATGAGCCAGAACGAGCTGGACCGGAGCTTCGACCTCCCCTACACCCGTCTGCCCCACCCCAAATACAAAGGTAAGCGCATCCCCGCCTACGAGATGATCAAGCACTCCGTATGCCTGCATCGCGGCTGCTTCGGCGGCTGCGCCTTCTGCACAATCTCCGCCCACCAAGGCAAGTTCATCACGTCGAGGAGCAAGGAGAGCATCCTGAAAGAAGTGAAAGCCATCACCGAGATGGACGACTTCAAAGGCTATCTGAGCGACCTGGGCGGTCCGAGCGCGAACATGTATGCGATGCACGGTAAGAATCTGGAACTGTGTCATAAGTGCGCCCGCCCGTCGTGCATCCATCCGAGGGTATGCAAAAACCTGAACACCGACCACAGCGCGCTGCTCGACATCTACCGCAGCGTGGACGGACTGGCCAAGGTGAAGAAGAGCTTCGTGGGCAGCGGCGTCCGCTACGACCTGATCCTGCACGACAGCGGTGACGAGAAGGTGAACGCCACGAACCGCAGCTACGCCCAGGAGCTGATCAGGCACCACGTGAGCGGCCGATTGAAGGTGGCTCCCGAGCATACAAGCGACCGCGTGCTGCAGCTGATGCGCAAACCGTCGTTTGAACTGTTCTACGAGTTCAAGCGGCTGTTTGATGAGGTGAACCGGAAATACCAGCTTCGTGAGCAGATCATCCCCTACTTCATCAGCAGCCACCCCGGCTGCACGACCGCCGACATGGCCGAGCTGGCCGTGCTGACGAAGGCACTGAACTTCAAGCTGGAGCAGGTGCAGGACTTCACGCCCACGCCGATGACCATCAGCAGCGAGATGTGGTACACGGGGCTCGACCCCTACACGCTGAAGCCCGTGTACTCGGCTAAGACGGCGAAAGAGAAGGAGAAGCAGCGTATGTTCTTCTTCTGGTACAAGCGGGAAGAGCAACAGAAAATCATACGCGAACTGCGACGGATAGGACGCGAGGACCTGATAAAAAGAATTTTTAACTAAGGAGGAGGAATCAGAGGAATCAGAGGACTCGAAGGAATCGGAGGACTCGGAATACTCGGAGTAATCAGAATACTCGGAGGACTCGGAATAATAGAAAAAAATTTAAAGAAAAGAAGAGAAAATAAAAGAAAAAATGGAAGAGAACAAAGAACTGGGTATGGCCTGGAAATTCATAGAAGACACGAACGTGAGCGTGTTTTTGACCGGCAAGGCCGGCACAGGCAAGACCACGTTTCTGAAAAAACTCCGTGAGCAGATGCAGAAACGCATGGTTGTGGTTGCCCCAACCGGTGTAGCAGCCATCAATGCCGGCGGCGTGACCATCCATTCATTCTTCCAACTGCCAATCGGCATCCATGTGCCCGGGAGCACAGTGAAGACCGAGAAGCGGTATTTCACGATGAGCAACACGAAGAAAAACATCATGCGTACGCTCGACCTGCTGATTATCGACGAGATCAGCATGGTTCGCAGCGACCTGCTCGACGCCATCGACGACGTGCTTCGAAAATACCGTGACCCCCAGAAGCCGTTCGGCGGCGTTCAGCTGCTGATGATCGGCGACCTCCACCAGCTTGCGCCCGTGGCGAACGACCAGGAGTGGAGCATACTGAAAGACTACTACGACACGCAGTATTTCTTCGGCAGCAAGGCCCTTCAGAAGGTTCGCTACGTGACGATCGAGCTGAAAAAGATCTACCGTCAGGAAGACCAGCATTTCATCTCGCTTTTAGCCAACATCCGCGACGGCCGCCTCGACGCCCAGACCATCGGTGCGCTCAACCAGCGGTACATCCCGAATTTCCAGCCCGGCCCCGACGAAGAATATATCCGTCTGACGACCCACAACTACCGTGCGGACCAGTTCAACCAACACCAGCTTTCGTTGCTGCCCGGTAATAGCCATCAGTTCAAGTGCAAGGTGGAAGGTACGTTTCCTGAGAACTCCTACCCCGCCTCCCCATTGCTGGAGTTGAAGCTTGGCACGCAGGTGATGTTCATCCGCAACGACGCCGGGGGCAACCGTTATTTCAACGGCAAAATCGGTAAGGTGGTTGGTTTCGGCGACGAGAACATCCTCGTGCAATGCCATGGCGAGGTTCAGCCCATCAGCGTGGAACCTGCTGAATGGGAGAACACGGAATACGAGATTGACCCTAAGAGCAAGGAGATAGAAGAGAAGGTGGTTGGCAAGTTCCGTCAGTTTCCGCTTCGTCTGGCCTGGTCGATCACGATTCACAAAAGCCAAGGCCTGACGTTCGACCACGCCATCCTCGACATCAACTACAGTTTCGCTCACGGTCAGGTGTATGTGGCACTGAGCCGCTGCCGCACGCTTGAAGGTCTGGTGCTGGCCAACCCGCTGTACGTGCAGTCGTTGACCTCCGACGAGGCCGTGAGCACGTATATCGAGCAGAAGACCAGCGAGTCGGAAGGAGTGATGGACCAGTTCGACGAACTGAAGTCCGCCTATTTCCTCAGCCTGCTCGACGAGCAGTTCGGATTCGGCAAGCTGATCAGCTGCGTACACGACTTTACCCGCGTGTTCAACGAGTTTTTGTACCGAAAATACGGAGAGCTGAGCAAAGCCTGGTCAGAGCTTGCGCAGGAGTTGCCAACGAAACTGGGCGAGGTGGCCAAGACGTTCCAGCAGCAGTACACCCGGATATTGAATGCAAACGGCCAGACCAACGACGACCCTCATCTGCAAGAACGAATCCACAAAGCAGCTGACTATTTCTGCAACTATCTTCTTTCCCACGTTACTCCACTGGTGAATCGTAGCCGTAACCTGGACATCGGCAACAAACAGACAGCTAAGCGCTATGAGAATTCGTTCGACCGTTTGGTATTGGAGTTGCGTCTAAAATGTTACACCTTGGGGCAACTCGCTCATCACAACTTCAGTGTGAACAACTATCTACATGACAAAGCCCTCGCCGTACTGCCAGAAGAAGAGCTGGCGAGACAAGGCAGGAGTAAAACCCCAAAAACTGAAAAGAAAAAACGTGCCCCGAAAGGAACGACACAACGCACCTCTTTGCAGATGCTCCGTTCTGGCATGAACTACAACGAGATTGCCACCGCAAGGATGCTCACCCCCAGCACCATCTTCGGCCACCTGCGAGGATTTGTTCAGACTGGGGAGTTGAAATGGGACGAGATTGTTATCCCCACCCATATCGAATATGTGAAGAAACTGTTTGAACGCGAAGGGAAACCGGCAAATATCTCAAACTACAACCGTCTTCTTCCTCAAGAAATCTGTTCAAGCGAATATTATCAGATAGCAAAAATGCTGCTGAATATTGACTGAATCGGGAGCCCGTTGCTGAAACAGTCCTGAATTGTATACCTTGTAGGAGCCGACGTCTCCAGGCGTCGGAAGCAGAAACATATCGGTTCCGTTGTGAGCAGAATCAAAGAAAAGATTTTTAGTCTTACGTATCAGCAGCCTTTCTTCTTGCAAAGTCTGGAGACTTCGCCTCCTATGCGTGGGTTGCACTGGCGGACAGGATTATTAACCGTACGCCTTGTAAAGACATCCATATATGGCGTCTCCCCTGAAATCGCACCAAAGCCGCCTGCACTGTGGGCGTGGCCGTCCCGACCGCGCCAACCGTCGAGGGTATGAAGCTGGAATACGGTTGAAATAGTACCTTTTTATGACATTTCTGCAATTTGAACTTACAGATATGCTACCTATTGATGGCTTCTTTCACCTGTGACATATTGCTTCGTGAAACAGGAAGTGACTCACGACAATACTTAATAATGAGTTGCATGACGCCCGCCTTTGACTCAATCTTCTCCACTTGCTGCAGATTGACAAGAAACGCCCTATGACAACGTACAATCATCGGATAGGCACTCAGTTGTTCTTCAATCTGCTTGGATGTAGCTCGCAGCAAGTCATTACGCACGTTGCCGCCTGCTGACCGTCGATAAACCTTCACATAGTTTCCGACTGCCTCAACATATAAAAGATCGGAAACATGAAGTGAAACGGTCTCTTTTGTCGTGCCTGTAAGAACTATGCCATCATCTAAATTTGGAGCAACAGGGGAAGACTTTCTCTCCAAATCGTCTGTTTCGAGAATTGAACCATCCTCTGATTTTGTTGCTTCCGCCACATGTGTTTCGGTCTTTTGTTGCTCAGTAGTCTGCTGTAACTTCTGGAGTTGCTCATTTAGTTGTCTGGTTTCCTCCAGTTCCGCAGCGAGAAACTGACTGCGGAATTTGAACCTCCAGTAGAGTCCAATGGCAAACGAACAAAAAGCAAAAATGAGCAGTGTCTCGAAGAAATTAATCCATGAAAAACGATTGCTCTCCACCCTGTCGCTCATTAAGAAATGACGATAGAGACATATCATCAATGTGATGAGCAACGTGTTGATGATTTGAAACCACAGATTACGTCGTATGATATAGCTGATTCCATGTTCGTATGACCTTGGCATTTTGACAAGATATTTCAAAACGCCTTCCGTCATAAAACATGTAGCAACTCCTAACAACCACATAGCAAGCAGATGGGCGTATGCCTGCCACTGCCAAGTATCAAGTCCGAAAGGCTTGAACACAGCCAGCGCCAGAATCGTGAAGCTTGTGCTGATTATGCGAATGGTGATTGTCTCTTTTTTTCCTTGTTCCATACAGTCGGCAAAAATACAATAAATCTACAAAAAAACCAAACCATTCGTCACATTTCCACCATTTATCCCTCTTTTATTCGTCACTCGTCACATAAACCCGCAGAATATCCCATTTGTTTGCAGGAAAGAATATGGTGCCGTAACTTTGCAATCGTAATTCACGATGATTTGCAACTTACATTATTTGAAATTATTAATTTTGAAAGTATGAATAGAAGAACAATGATTGGTATTATTTGTATTATGGCGGGACTGATGATGCTATTCAATTTATGGAACATCATACGTTTTGACTGGCTTTGTCAACAGCCATGGACCGCATACATCGCACCTTTGTTATTATTACTTATAGGTGTGCGTCTCATCATCAGCAGTTTCAGGCATAACCGAGACCGGTGGCTTCAGCGTCCCATACCGCTCGGAGAGGACGGCAAACGAATCCGCTGCTCGGTGAGTTTTGGTGGTGATGAATACATTTATCACGGAGAACCATTTCATGGTGCCCGGCTTGAAGCATATTGTGGTGGAATCCGTCTGAATTTGTGCGAAGCCGTCATTAACGAGGATGAGGAAATCGACATCCATACCTTTATGGGCGGTGTTGAGCTGATTGTCCCCTCGACAGTGAATGTGGTAGTGAACAGCCGCAGCTTTATTGGTGGAGTCGGCAATGAGACCACTGCTGCAGTCCACAGAGATACCCCCTGCCTTCATGTCATTGCGAGCAATGTTTTAGGTGGAGTAAGTATCAAAAATGAAAATTAATTCAGTTTATAATATACCAAGTTATTTTAAGTTTCACATTAACAACATAAATATAATCATAACAAAATGAAAAAAATGAAAATGGCAGTCCTGATGACTGCGCTGATGATGACAATGATGGCATCCGCCAAGACACTGGATGTGAGCGGAAAAGTGATTGACGAAAATGGTGATCCAATGCCCTACGTGAATGTGGTATTACTATCTCTCCCCGACTCTGCTTTCGTACAGGGAAATGTGACCGACGAACAGGGTATTTTCAGAATCGTGACCGACAAAAATGACGGACTATTGAAACTATCGTGTATGGGCTATGAGACTCAATACATAAAAATTCACGAGGCTGACGGTCTGACCATCCAAATGGCAGTAGATTCCAAGATTCTCAGTGAGGTAGTCGTGAAAGGCACTTTACCCAGAACCCATGCCAAAGGTGATGCAATGCGAACCACTGTAGAGGGTACGATTTTGGAGAAAGCCGGTACCGTCAGTGACATGTTGTCGAAAGTGCCGTCATTGGAAGCAGAACGCGACGGCGGCGTGAAAGTGCTTGGACGAGGCGATGCCGAGGTATATATCAACGGGCGTCGCGTGCTCGATGAGAAAGAACTCTCGAGACTACGTTCAGACCAAATACAATACGTGGAAGTGGTTCATAATCCCGGTGCCCGTTATGCAGCCTCAACGAAGGCCGTGGTACGTATCCAGCTGAAGAAAGCACAAGGTGAGGGCTTCAGTTTTCAGGATTATGTTTCTGGTGTGTATCAATATGGTCATACCATTACCAACAACCTTGATATGAATTACCGTACAGGAGGTCTTGACATCACCGGTTCTTTCTGGGCAGGACGTTATGGTCACGCAAAATCATTCCAGGCAAATAATCTCGTCTATCAGATGGGGCCAGAACGCTATGAGGGGGTGAGCACACAAGACTCAAAAAACGTTTGGAAAGGGTGGTCGCCGCAATTGCAGGTGAACTATATGCTTAACGAAAACCACAGCATCGGTGCTTTTTATAAGTACGACCATCATCCCGGCAGTGAATATAATGGAAAATATTATACCGACAACTACATAAACGGGGAATATATGGAACGTTCAGAGAGTCATATATGGCAAGGCGACCGGTTCCGCAAACATATATTCAATGCTTATTACAACGGCAAGGCTGGCAATCTTAGTATCGACATGAATGTGGATGGACTGTTTGATAAAACCACCACCCCAGGCCGAACGACAGAGGACACCAAGGCAGAGGATGGAAGCACTATCACTCGTGATATCGAGAGTAACACAAAAAGCAGCAATAATTTCTGGGCATCCAAACTCATCCTCAGTTATCCGTTGTGGAAAGGCAACCTCTCCTTAGGTGGTGAATACTCCCATAACCACCGCACTGACGCCTATACATACAACGCCAGTGAGGCACTTCCTGTGAAGACTACCGACACCGAGATTAAAGAGTCATCCACTGCAGCCTTCGCAGAATATGGCAGGTAGTTCGGAAGGGTGTTTGCTCAAGTTGGTTTGCGCTACGAGCATCTCACCAACGATTACTATAATTTCGGTAAGCGTCAGGATGAGACATGTCGTAACTATAGCGACTGGTTTCCAACGGCTGTCATTTCAGCACCAATCGGAAAGGCTCAGTTGTCACTCTCTTACCGCAGAGACATTCAGCGTCCTAACTATAGTAACTTGACAAGCTCCACCATCTACATCAACCGCTACACCTATCAGAGCGGTAACCCCTATCTGAAACCGACCTACACACACAGCCTGGTGCTTAATGGAGCTTATAAATGGATGAACCTGACATTAGAATATGCGCGTATAAAGGACTCCGAGACAATGTCCACAGAGCCCTATCCCGGCTCCGAGGACCCACTCATCAGCCTGGTAAGACCAATCAACACAAAGGAGCAGTATAACCGTCTGACCATCGTTCCCTCTCTCCGTCCAGTCATCGGCTGCTGGCATCCCATCTGGAGTGTATATACGATTCTGCAGAACTACAAGACCCTTTGTGCCGACGGCTCCACCATCACCCTCTGTCGTCCGTTCTTCTCCGCCTCCTGGAAGAATGACATCGAACTACCAAAGAATTACAGACTGAACATTTCAGCACAATGGACCTCAAGGGGGGATTACGATAACTTCCGCGTCGAGAAAACCCGTTTTAACACATCTATAGGCATACAGCGAGATTTCAATCTTCGACATCTCGGAACAATCACAGCCGACATCTGCTGCCACGACATCTTCAACAGCAACAAGACGAGCGCCACCATTTACGGCATACGCGAGATAACAACTTTCAACCGTGCCCGCCGAACATTTACGCTTGACCTCACATGGAAATTCAACGAGGCCCGGAGCAAATACCGCGGTTCGGGTGCCGGCGAGAAGCAGAAGGCAAGGATGTAAATTATTGCTGTCCGGTAAAACTTTTTTATACGAGAAAAAATTAGGCTGAAGCCCTCGCTTGGGTTCCAGCCTTTTTTGTTACCTTTGTTGTC